>Ga0307373_10001051_pt1 | contig 52329 bp, 31 predicted proteins | sample OX2MG_FD_202534 | JGI IMG/M metagenome (GOLD analysis project Ga0307373, IMG submission 202534) | Soil microbial communities from Risofladan, Vaasa, Finland - OX-2 | ecosystem: Environmental > Terrestrial > Soil > Coastal area > Acid sulfate soil | place: Finland: Risofladan, Vaasa | collected... | reverse complement strand
ACCTTCCGCAACAACGGCATCGACCGCCGCTTGACCGACGTTCACGGCAGGGTGATTCACGAGCTGGTGGCGTAAGTCCTACTCAGCGGACGTCGCTCGCCAGGGCGCTGCGAGATTCGCACGCAACCGACTATCGGCGGAAACCGGACCAACGGGCGCGCCATCCCCTGCTTCGCCCAGCGGGCGTGTTGTGACGCGAGCGGTTTTTCGCTTGCCGAGAGTGCTAGGGGACGAACCGGACCGCGATGCCGTCCGCCGGGGCGGGCGGCGTGTTGCGATACTCGTCCGTGTCGATGATCTCGACCTGGATGTCGCGCTGCGTGGCGCCGGTCCGCATCTGCGCCAGCATGTTGTTCAGTTCGGTTGAATCTGGCGCCCGCTGCAAGTATTGCTGGTAGAAGCCGTCAATCAGGTTCGTGAAGTTCTCGTCGCTTTGGGTGAAGCCAAGCACGACCTGGTCCTCGGTTTCGAGATGCTGGTCGAGTTGGTATTCCCAGAAGCTTAGACCCAGCGAGTCGGCTGGGCGGTTCAGCAGCCGTTGGTATAAAGCCTGAATCCAGTCGGCGTTCGTTCCGCCGGCCGATTGGAAGAACTCGGGAGAACTGATCATGCCGGCGATCACGTTTTCCGGACCTCCGTCGCGCTTCCATACCTGGTCGCGCCAGTAGTCCAAGCCGGAGGCGTCGGGCGAACGCAACAAGAAATCGTGATAATACTGCTCGATAATCGGATCGAGCCGTTCGTTGCTTTCGAAGATGCCTTGTGCGACCTCGCTGTACGGGGCGCCGTTTTGAATCTGGTTCGTCCAGTACGCCAAGCCGGCGTCTTCGGCTTCGCGGTGGAGCACCTGTTCGTAGAGCTTGTCGACGATGCTCGCTTCGTAGGAAATGACCCGGACGGTCACGATCCCGCTGTTGGCCAGCCCGTCGCTGGCCTGGTACGTGAACTCGTCGAGGCCGGCAAAGTCGGCGCCTTTCGCGTAGGTGAACGAACCGTCGGCGTTCAGCGTCAACGTGCCGTGGGCCGGACCGTCAACCAGATGCGCCGTGAGCGCGTCGCCGTTGGGATCGCTGTCGTTGGCGAGCACGCCCCCCGCGAGGGACGCGCTGCTGGAACTGTTGCTCAACACGAACGTGTCCGCCTGGGCGACCGGCGCGCCGTTGACGGTGATGCGAAAACTCTGCGGGGCCGACGTATCGACGCCGCCGTGGGCCGTGCCGCCGTCGTCTTTGAGCGCCAGGCTGATCGTGGCCGTGCCCGAGACGCCGGGGGCGGGCGTGAACGTCAGGGCCCCGGTGGCCGGATCGACCGAGGGCTGAACCGCAAACAGCGAGGGATTGGTATTACCGGCGAGTTGGAAACTGAGCGTTTGTCCCGCTTCGTTGGCCGGGCCGGGGGAAACGCCCGTCGCCCAGCCCGCGACGACGACGGCGCCGGCGTCTTCCGGTACGCGCTGGTCGGCGCCTTTGATGAAGACCGGCGGCTGATTCACGGCATTGACCGTGACGGTAAAAACATCGTCGACTTTGGCGCCCGAATCGTCGACCGCTCGCAGATCGAGCTGCGCCGCGCCGAATTGGTCTTTGAACAGGTGCAAGGCGAGCATGCCGTTGGACAGCGTGGCGCCGACCAGGCTGCCGTTGTCGTTGCCCGCCAGCGACACGGTTAGATGGTCGCCGTTGGGAATATCGACGTCGTCGAACACCCCTGCCACGTTCAGCATTACGTCGGCGGCGTTCTCGTCGAGCGTCAAATTCGCCACCGGCGCCGCCACGGTCGGGGCGTGATTCACCGGGTTGACCACGATTTCGAACGTTTGCGGCGACGATGCATCGACGCCGCCGTTGGCCGTGCCGCCGTCGTCGTGCAAGGTTACGGTGACATTGGCCGTGCCCGGCGTGTGCAAAGCAGGCGTGAACGTCAGATTGCCCGCCGCATCGATCGCCGGACCGGCCGAGAACAGCCCTGGGTTGTCGGTGCTGACGACGAAGTCGACCGTCTGGCTCGATTCGTTGGGCCCGGCGCTGACGTTCGCGGCCCAAGAGACGAAGGTCTGCGGGCCGGAATCCTCATCGACCGTTTCATCCGGCCCGGCCTGGAAGCTCGGCGCCTGGTTGACCGGGTTGATCGTGATCGTAAAGGTTTGCGAAGCCGACGTATCTTGGCCGCCGTTGGCCGTGCCGCCGTCGTCGTGCAGCGTGACGGTGACGTGGGCTACACCGCTGATATTGGCGGCTGGCGCGTAGCTCAGGGCGCCGGTCGGGTCGATCGCAGGTTGCACGGAAAACAGCGCCGAGTTGTCGCTGGAAACCTGGAAATCGAGCGTCTGGCCCGTTTCGAAGGCGCCTTGGCTGATGTTCGTGGCCCAGGAAGCGACCGTTTGCGCCGGAGCGTTTTCGTCGGCCGCCTGGTCGGGTCCGACGGTGAAGCTGGGCGGCTGATTGACGAAGTTGACGGTGATCGTGAAGGTCTGCGGGGCCGACGTATCGACGCCGCCGTTGGCCGTGCCGCCGTCATCGTGCAATTGCACGGTGACGTGGGCGACTCCGAACGCATGCGCGGCAGGCGCGTAAGTGAGCGTGCCGTTGGCGTCGATCGCGGGCGGAGTTGCGAAAAGCGAAGGATTGTCGTTCGAGACCAGGAAGTTCAATGTTTGGCCCGTTTCATTCGGCCCGTCGCTGATGCTCGTCGCCCAGCCGGCAACTGCCTGCGGACCAGAGTCTTGATTCACCGACTGGTCCGCCCCGGCGGTGAAGCTGGGCGGGTCGTTCACGGCGTTGACCGTAATCGTGAAGGTCTGCGGGGCCGAGGTGTCGACCCCGCCGTTGGCCGTGCCGCCGTCGTCGTGTAACTGCACGGTGACGTGCGCGACGCCGTTGGCGTTGGGCGCCGGCGTGTAAGTCAACGCTCCGCTGACAGGATCGATGGAAGGTCCGGCCGAGAACAGGCTGGAGTTGTCGGTGCTAACCAGGAAGTTCAGCGTTTGCGTCGCCTCGTTCGGTCCGGCGCTGATGCTCGCGGCCCAGCCGGAGACGCTCTGCGGCCCGGCGTCTTCGTTCACGGTTTGGTCGCCGCCGGCCGTGAAACTCGGGGCGTCGTTGACCTGGTTGATCGTAATCGTGAAGACTTGCGGCGCCGACGTATCGACGCCGCCGTTGGCCGTGCCGCCATCGTCGTGCAGCATCACGGTGACGTGCGCCACGCCATAGGCGTTCGGCGCCGGAGCGTACGCCAGCGTTCCGCTGGCAGGGTCGATGGCCGGCTGCGAGGAGAACAACGCGCTGTTGTCGGAACCGACCTGGAAGTCAAGCGTCTGGCCGGTTTCGTTCGGCCCGTCGCTGATGTTCGTCGCCCAGCCGGCAACGGTCTGCGGCGCGGAGTCTTCGTTCACGGTTTGATCGGCGCCGGCCGTGAAGCTGGGCGGATCGTTCACCGGATTAACGGTGATCGTAAACGTCTGCGGCGACGAGGTGTCGACGCCGCCGTTGGCCGTGCCGCCATTGTCGTGCAGCACCACCGTGACGTGGGCCACGCCGTAGGCGTTGGGCGCCGGCGTATAGGTCAACGTGCCGCTCGCATCGATCGCCGGCTGCGCCGAGAACAGCGAGTTGTTGTCGTAACTGACCAGGAAGTTCACCGTCTGGCTCGCTTCGTTCGGCCCGGCGCTGACATTCGTCGCCCAGCCGGCGACCGTTTGCGGCCCGGCGTCTTCGTCAATGGTCTGGTCGGCGCCGGCCGTGAAGCTCGGCGGTTCATTGACCGGGTTGACCGTGATCGTGAAGGTGACGGGCGCCGAGGCGTCGACGCCGCCGTTGGCCGTGCCGCCGTTATCGAAGAGTTGAACCGTGACGTGCGACACGCCGTTCATGTGCGGGGCCGCTTGATAGGTCAGGATGCCGTTCGCGTCGAGCGACGGTTGCAGCGAGAACAACGCGGGATTGTCGGAGCTGACCTGGAAATGCACCGTCTGGCTCGATTCGTTCAGCGGCCCGGCGGAAATGTTCTTCGCCCAGCCGACCACGATTTCTTCGCCGGAGTTTTCGTTGATCGTTTGATCGGCGCCAGCCGTAAAACTGGGCGGCTGATTGACGAAGTTGACCGTGATCGTGAACGTCTGCGGGGCCGACGTATCGACGCCGCCGTTGGCCGTGCCGCCATTGTCGTGCAGCACGACCGTGACGTGGGCCACGCCGTTGGCGTTGGGCGCCGGCGTGTAGGTCAAATCGCCCGTCGCCGGGTCGATGGACGGCTGCGAGGAAAACAGCGAGCTATTGTCGGAACTGACGATGAAGTTCAGCGTCTGGCCGGCTTCGTTGGCCGGACCCGCACTGATGTTGGTCGCCCAGCCGGCGACCGTTTGAGCGCCGGCGTCTTCGTTCACCGTCTGGTCGGCGCCGGCCGTGAAGCTGGGCGGCTGATTCACGACAGAGAGCGTGATGGCGAAGGTTTGCGACGCCGAGGTATCGACGCCGCCGTTGGCCGTGCCGCCATTGTCGTGCAGCACGACCGTGACGTGGGCCACGCCGTTGGCGTTCGGCGCCGGCGTGTAGGTCAAGTTGCCGTTGGAATCGATCGCCGGTTGAACGGAAAACAGCGACGTGTTGTCGTCGCTGGCTTGAAAATCGACCGTCTGGCTCGCTTCGTTCGGTCCCGGGCTGATGTTCGTCGCCCAGCCAGAGACCGTCTGCGGCCCTGCGTTCTCCATCACGCTCTGATCGCCGCCGGCGGTAAAGCTAGGCGGCTGATTGACGAAGTTGACCGTGATCGTGAAGGTTTGCGGGGCCGACGTATCGACGCCGCCGCTGGCCGTGCCGCCGTTGTCGTGCAGTTCGACCGTGACGTGGGCCACTCCGAAAGCGTTCGGCGCCGGCGTGTAGGTCAAATCGCCCGTGGCCGGATCGATGGAGGGCTGCGCGGAAAACAGCGCGCTATTGTCGGAACTGACCAGGAAGTTCAACGTTTGCCACGATTCGTTGGCCGCCCCTGGGCTGATGTTGGTCGCCCAACCGGCGACCGTTTGAGCGCCGGCGTCTTCGTTCACCGTCTGGTCGGCGCCGGCGGTGAAGCTGGGCGGCTGATTCACCGTGGTGATCGAAATGGCGAAGATTTGCGGCGCCGAATTGTCGATGCCGCCGTTGGCCGTGCCGCCATTGTCGTGCAGCACCACCGTGACGTGGGCGATGCCGTTGGCGTCCGGCGCCGGGGTATAGGTCAGTTTGCCGTTGGAATCGATCGCCGGCTGGACGGAGAACATCGACGGATTATCGTCGCTGACTTGAAAATCGACCGTCTGGCTCGCTTCGTTCGGTCCCGGGCTGATGTTCGTCGCCCAGCCAGAGACCGTCTGCGGCCCCGCGTTCTCGAGGACGCTCTGATCGCCGCCGGCGGTAAAGCTGGGCGGCTGATTGACGAAGTTGACCGTGATCGTGAAGGTTTGCGGCGCCGACGTATCGACCCCGCCGTTGGCCGTGCCGCCGTTATCGTGCAACTCGACGGTGACGTGCGCCACGCCGCTGGTATTGGCCGCCGGGGTGAACGTCAAGTTTCCGGACGGATCGATCGCGGGTTGCGCCGCAAACAACGATGCATTGTCGGACGTCACGATGAAGTTCAGCAACTGACCGCTTTCGTTCGGCGGCCCGGCGCTGATGTTCGTGGCCCAGGCATTCGCGGTCTGGGCGCCGGCGTTCTCGTTGACCGTCTCGTCCGGGCCCTCGGTGAAGCTCGGCGCCTGGTTGATCGGGTTGATCGTGATCGAGAAGGTCTGCGAAAACGTATCGCCGCCGCCGCCGGCCGTGCCGCCGTTGTTCTGCAGCGTGAGCGTTACATGGGCGACCCCCGACGCGTCGGCGGCAGGAGCATACGTTAACGTTCCGGTGGCCAGGTCGATTGCCGGCTGTGTTGCAAACAACGCATTGTTGTCGTTGCTGATGGTGGTTGTAAGCACTTCGTTTGATTCGCCGGCCGGCCCGGCGACGATACTCGAGATAAATCCGGGCGCGGTCTGAGGTCCGGAGTTTTCGAGCACCTGCTGCGTCGGTCCCGCAATCGTAAAGCTGGGGGCCGAATTGACCGACGAGGCGAGCCCGGCCGTGCCGAGTTTCAGCACGAAAATATCTCGGTCGCCCGAGGCGCCGACATTGAACGTACCCGGCGGCGGGCTGAAGTTGGCCGGGCCTTCGGAAACGCCCGTCGCGTAGACATTGCCTGCCGCGTCGACGGCGATCGCCGTGCCTTGATCTTCTCCCGAACCGCCGAACTGCTCCGCGCTGACATAGGCGCCGTTTTTGTCCAACTTCGAAATATAGATGTCGTAGCTGGCGCCGATCGCGGTCAAATTCGCCGCCGGAGATCCGGCGGGATTGAAATTGAGCGTTTGGGCGAACTCACCCGTGGTGTAGACGTTGCCTTGCTGATCGACGGCGATGCCATAACCCTCGACGTCGTAGCCGCCGCTGCCGGGCAGGAGGGCTTTTCCCCAAACGAAGCGACCGCTGTTGTCGAGCTTCGAGATGAACGTGGCGTTGGAGCCGTATGCGGTCAGATCCGTGGCACTGGTCGGATCGAGTTGGAGAGTCCCATTGAATCTTCCCGTCGAATAGACGTTGCCCGCCGCGTCGATTGCGATGCGGTTGAGCGGATTCGTGATGCCCAGCGGAGAGGGGCCGCTCGAGACGGAACTCGCGAGCGCATCGGCCCACGCGACGCTGCCGTCGGACGAATTCAATTTCGCCACGAAGTCGGTCGTGGAGGATCCGCTGAGCGTAAAGGTTCCGAGTTGCACGGACGAACCAAAAGTTCCCGTCAGAATCGGATTTCCGCCCGGATCGATCGCCACGGAGTCGGCGCCGTCGTATTTGCCGGCGGCGCCGAAATGCTCCGCCCAAATCGGCGTGCCGTCGGGGCCGTACTTGACGGCGAAGATGTCGTCGCTGCCCGTGGCGGTCAGCGTCGTGGCGGTCGGCACGGTGTTGATGGTCGAAGTTCCCGAGAAAGCGCCGACCACGTAAGCATTGCCCAACTCGTCGACCGCCATGCCGACCGAATTGTTCGCCGCTCCGCCGATCACCGATTTCGCCCACAGCGTATTGCCGTCGCCGTCCAGCTTCCACAAGAAGGCCGTGCCGGAAGACGCAGCGATCACGGTCGAGCCGAAGGTCGTCTGACCGGTGATCGAGCCGGAGACGTAGACGTTGCCCAGCGCGTCGAGCTGCAGTTTGGGTCCGTATTGCCAGAACGAACTTACAGCCTGCCGCACCCAGATCAGCGCGCCGCCCGGCGAGTACTTCGCCACGAAATCATTATTCGCTCCCGTGGACAGCGTCACCGCGCCCGGTCCGGAACCAAACACAGACGAGCCGTCGAAACTGCCAGCCACGTAAAAGTTGCCCGAGGGGTCGGCAACGATCGAGCTGCCTTCCGTGAAGCCGATGGTCTTGACGCCGAAAGCCACGCCGAACGTCGGCGGCGAAGCGCTGACCTGAAGGCCGGCATTGGCGACCGCGGTTTGATTTGCCGACAGCACGATGGCGGCGCTGCGCCCCGTGACGACCGAGACGTTGCTGTCGAGCGTCAGGTCGCTGCCGGCATTCTGCGCGGTGAGCGCGTCGCCAGGCGGAGTGGAGACTTGGATGTAATAGCTGACGCCGGTCGATAGTCCCTTGAAACTGTACAGCCCAAGCGAGTCGGAGACGGTCGTAGCGACCTGCACGCCGCTGCCCGGAGTTCCCTGGTAGAGCGTGACGGGCGTCCCCGGCAGTCCCGGCTCATTCGGCTGCCGCACGCCGTCCTGGTTCTGGTCGTTCCAGACCACGCCGGCGATCGCTTGGGGCGGATAACTCAAGCCCCATACGAAACCGTCCCAAATGCCGTTCGCGGAGACATTGTCGACCCCTGGGCCGGGATCGAAGTCGATCGTGTTCGAGAACGAACCGGCGACGTAAATGTTTCCCGTGGCGGTTGCGGCGATTCCCCAGCCGAAATCGCTGCCGCTCTCCCCGGCCACGGCGACTCCCGCATAGTTGCCCTGTCGATCGAGGATCGAGACGTAGGCGTCGACGCCTCCCGCGCTCAGGCGATTCGCGGCGCCCGAGCCGGGGTCGAAATCGGCAATGCCTTGAAAATTGCCGGTCGTGTAAACGTTCCCCTGACCGTCGACGGCGATTCCGCTGGCGGCGAGCCCGCCAAAAGGATTCGATCCCGAGACGTTGTGCAAATCTGCCGCCCAGGCGAAGCCCCCGCTGGAGTCGAGCTTGAGCACGTAGGCGTCAGGGAAAACGAAATTCGCGTTAACGATATCCGTTCCGCCGCTCGGATCGAGATTGACCGGGCCGCCAAAGATGCCCGTGGCATAGACGTTGCCCGCATTGTCGACGGTAATCGCGTCGCCTTCGCTGCGGCCGTCTCCCTGGGGCAGGTTCGTGCCGTTGAGTTCTTTGGCCCAGAGATAATTGCCGCCGGCGTCCAGCTTGAGGATGTAGGAGGCGCCGAAAAAGGTCGTCAATTGATGGACGCCCGGATTCGCTCGATCGAAGTCGGCGGTTCCGGAAAACTCTCCGGTGACGTACGCGTCGCCCAGCGAGTCGACTGCAATGCTGCGCGCGTTGTCGCCGCCCGTGCCGCCGACAGATCGAGCCCAAGTCAGGTCGCCTGTCGGCGCGACTTTGGCAATGAACGCGTCCGTTCCGCCCGCGCTCTGCAAGTTGACGGCGTTGGCCCCCTGGCCGAAAGTCGCCGTCGCGCTAAAATCTCCCGTCACGAAAGCGTTGCCCGCGGCGTCCACGGCCACGCCGTAAGCGGCGTCGCTGCCCGTGCCGCCGAACGACTGGGCCCAGAGAAAATTCCCATCGGAATCCAACTTGGCCAGGTAACCGTCGCTGCCGCCGGCCGAGGCCAGCGAGGCGCCGCCAAATTTCGCCGGGTTGCCCGCAGAATTGCCGAAGTTGCCCGCGATATAGACATTGCCGCTGGCGTCGACGGCCAAGCCTTCTTTCTGGTTGATTCCCGACGAGGCGGAATAGGGCGCGGCCCACAATTGGGTTCCGCTGGCGGTGAACTTATAGACGGCGTCGGTCCCGAGCACATACGCGTCGCCCGACAAGTCGGTCGCCACGGCGAAATCCTGCCCCCCCGAGGGGCCCGCCACGGCAAAGGCCAAATTAGCCGATAACAGCGTGCGCTGCTCAAGCATCTCATAACCAAGACGAGCATCTCGCCCCAACGCGAACTGTCGACCGGTTGCCCTTCGAGTGCGGCAGGGAGAAACGCTGCGAGCTTGACTCGAACCGCGGCGGATCGATCGCTTCATGGAACGCCTCGCTGGGTTTTAGGTGAGAAATGTGTTTCGCGCATTATTTCCGTAACTCGATCGCATGCGCGCCGTGAGCGCACAATAAAACCTTGGGAAAGCCGCTACGCCGCGCGCCCCGGAACAAGGGCGGAGACACGCCACGCCATCAAAGCCAAAGCGAAAAGTATGCCCGCTACCCGTTTTGGCGAAGCGAGATCGCTTAACCGCCGGCCCGAAATCAATGACCCCCCCAATTCGAGTCGGTATTGGAATCGACCGAATGGATCATGTCAAGAAAAATCTTTCGCATGACTTGTCGCGCCGACGAAGAATTCGAGGATGCCGCGCACACAGACGGCGGCCGAAGCCGACGATGTTGTTCTCATGCCGCCACGTTGCTGTTTACAATGCGGCTACCGACGCAATTGCCCTGGGAAGATTCCCGCCTTGGATAAGCAAACCTCTTGGTGCAGGCTCAACATGCGCTGTTCGACCGGCAAATTTTCGACCGGCAAATTATCGAGACGCAGTTTCCTTGGACTGGGCGTCGCCGCGGGACTGTCCGCTGCCACGGCATCGGCCAGCCAAGCCCCCGGCCGCGGCCGCGCCAAACAAGTGCTGATCGTTTTCGAACAGGGCGGCCTGTCTCACATGGATACCTGGGACCCTAAGCCCGCTGCGATTGCCGAGCATCGCAGCTCGTTCAAGCCGGTCGACACGAACGTCCCTGGAATTCAGTTCACCGAGTTGTTGGCCAAGACGGCCCGGCATGCCGATAAACTCGCGGTCGTGCGTTCGATGCACCACCGCATCAGCGTCAGCGGACATCCCGACGGCACGCAGTACTTGCTGTCCGGAGTCAGGCCGGGCGGACCGATCGCCATGCCCGACGTCGGCAGCGTCGTGGCCAAACTGATCGGCTCGCCTTGCGGTTACCTGCCGCCTTACATCATGGCGCCTGGCAACGGCGAACAATCCTACAACGCCAGCCAAGGCTTTTTGTCGCCCGGCTATAAAGTGTTCAAGACGACGGGCCGCGACCTGTCCGATCCGTCGTGGCGCGTGCCCGACCTGCGGTTGCTCGACGGCATCGCACCCGAGCGGTTTCGCGATCGCCAAGATTTGCTCAGCCGGCTGAATCTTGGACTGCTATCCGCGGCGCCCGGCCAACGAACGGGCGGCATGGACGAGTTCTACGCCAAAGCGTTCGATTTATTGAGCAACCCCAAGACGCAAGCCGCGTTCGAACTGTCGCGCGAGCCCGACGCCGTTCGCGATCGCTACGGCCGCGGTCATCGCGGCCAGTGTTATCTACTCGGCCGGCGGCTGATCGAACAAGGCGTGCGGTTCGTCGTGCTCGACGTTCGCGAGCCGGAGACGAAGGCCACGCCCGGCGGCTTCAACATGAACTGGGACCACCACGACTTTATCTACGCTTCCGGCTCGTGCGGCACGATCCGCGACAAGGCCGGCGGCGAAGGGCGGTACGGCATCGCTCACTGGTGCATGATGGGCAGCACCGACCAGGCTTTTGCGGCGCTCGTCGGCGATCTCGACGAGCGCGGCTTGCTGGACGAGACGCTCGTTTGCTTCGTCACCGAGTTCGGCCGCACGCCGAAGCTGAACAAGTTCCAGGGCCGCGATCATTGGACGAACGCCTATTCGATCGCCTTTGCCGGCGCCGGCGTGCGCGGCGGGCAGGTGATCGGCCGCACCGACCGCGACGGGGGCTTCGTGCAAGACCGGCCCTACACGCCCGACGATTACGCGGCGACCGTTTACGAATTTCTCGGCATCGACCGCGAGCAGCCGATCTTCACGCCCGACAACCGGCCCATCTACCTGGCGGCGGAAGGCACGTTTATGTCGGAGTTGCTCTAGTGCTTTGTCAGAGCTATGAATTGGGGTTGGGGCTTGTTCGTCGACGAGCGAATTCCGACGGAATTCAGCCACGGATCGAACACGGATAAAAAGAACACGGATGAAAAATCGAGAACCTCGCGTCAGAACTTCAATTTCGTCAGGGCAAAGGTGAAATCCCATCTGGTTTTATCCGTGTTGCATCGGTGTTTCATCCGTGGCTCGCTCCGCCCGCTTGATCGCGCCTCGTTGCTTGGCGCGCGGCTCGTGATCTTGCTTGTCATTCAAGCATCGTGCGCGGCGGTTGCGCTGGGTGAGCCGATCAAAGCCGGCGCAGCGAAGCGCAAGGTGACGCCGCCGATTTGGGTTCCGTACCTGACTTCGTCGGGCAACGGCACGAGCGGGCCGTTCACGGGCGTCCACGACGATCTCCATGCGCGAGCGATCGTTTACGACAACGGCCGCGAGGCAGTCGCGGTGCTGGCGGTCGATTCTCTCGGCTACGACAACGCGCTTCTCGGCCCCGGGCGCAACTTTACCCAAGAGTTGCGCGAGCGGGTCGCCGCGAAAACCGATTTGAAGCCCGAGTCGATCATGCTGGCCGCATCGCACACGCACTCGGCGCCGGAGACGCTCGACATGTCGCCGCTTCGCGAGTCGCCGCGCGTGGCGGATTGGATCGAGCGGCATCTCGACGATCTGGCGGCGACCGTCGTCGAAGCCTGGCGCGGGCGGCGGCCGGCCGAGCTTCGTTGCGGCAAGGCGCGCGTCGAGGATTTCGCCCGCTATCGCCGCATCTTGCTCAAAAGCGGCGTTCTCAATCGCCACGGGCCGTTGCCCGCGGCGGACGACGTGGCGGCGCCTTGGAAAGTCGACGACGAACTAACCGTCGTCTATGCCGAAACGGCCGACGGCAAGCCGCACTCGGTGCTCTTGAATTTCACGGCCCACCCGGTGATCGCCATGCTGCTGCCCGAAGTTTCGGCCGACTATCCGGGCGCGGCGACGGCCGCCGTCGAAGCGGCGCTCGAAGGCTCGGTGTGCCTGTTTACGCAGGGGGCGTGCGGCAACGTGAACTCGCCGCAAGTCAGCGGCACGTTCGACGACGTCGAGGCGGCCGGCAAGCGACTGGCTGACGCGGCTCTGGAGCGGATTGGCGAACTCCGCAAGCAACCCGCGCTAGCGATCGACGCCATCGCCCTCCGACGGCAGGTTTGCCGGCTGGAGCCAAGACCTTGCCCAACCGTCGCCGAGGCGCTCAAGCAGGTCGAGGAACAGCCGACGCCGCTCAACCAGCGCATGCTGCGATTGGCGCGCAAGTTGAGCGACGAGCCGCTCGACGCCGAGGTGCAGGCGATGCGCGTCGGGCCAATCGCCTGGGTCAGCCTGCCTGGCGAACCATTCGTCGAAACCGGGTTCGCACTGAAAGACGCGGGGGCGACGTTCGTCGTCGGCTATGCCAATGGTTATTTGGGCTATCTTCCAATTCGCCGTGCTTACAACGAAGGGGGCTACGAGGCGAACGCAGGTCCTTGGAGCCGCGTAGCGCCCGGCAGCGCCGAGCGTCTGGAAGAAATCGGCCGTGGTTTGCTGAGCAAATTAAGCGTAGTCCGCCATTAATCATCCAACGGCAAACGCAAACGCAATGCCTTTGGCTTGTTGATGAGCTTGAATATGCTCATCGAAACGCACGGCGGCTTCGATTACACGGGCGAGGATTGCGCCGCATGGATGCGCGAGGCCGGCTTCAGCGAGACGCGATTCGAGCATCTGAGCGGCCCCGACTCGATGGTGGTCGGCGTGAAGTAACGCTCCTACGGCGATATAAATTGTCTCGACCGCCGGGCAGGCTTAAGATGGCTGCCGGCGCCGCAGGGTTCGCCAAACGCTGCGGACGCTCTTGCGCCCCGTGTTCTCTTGCCGATGGAAGCCGCCATGAACTGCATTGTACAAACAGGCCTCGGCCTCATGTCCGCTCTTCGAAACCAACTTGGCATCGCGCTCGCCGTGCTGGCATGTTTGGCTGCGACGGCGCCGACCTTCGCGGCGGAAGCGGCGACCAAGCCCAACGTGGTGCTCGTCTATGCCGACGACTTGGGCTATGGCGATTTGGGCTGCTACGGCGCCCAAGGCTATCGCACGCCGAATCTCGATCGGCTGGCGGCCGAAGGCGTGCGGTTCACCGATTTCTACGTGGCGCAGGCCGTTTGTTCCGCGTCGCGCGCCGCTCTGTTGACGGGCTGCTACTCGAATCGCGTGGGGATTCTCGGCGCCTTGGGGCCGAAGAACAATCACGGCATCAACGACAGCGAACTGACGCTGGGCGAAGTGTTCGAAAGCCGCGGCTACGCCACCGCCATCTACGGCAAGTGGCACCTGGGCCATCATCCGCAGTTTCTGCCGACGCGGCACGGCTTCGACGAGTATTACGGACTGCCGTATTCGAATGATATGTGGCCCAAACATCCCGAGATGAAGGGCGCCTTTCCCGACTTGCCGCTGATCGAAGGCCAGAAAACGATCGCCTTGAACCCCGACCAGACGCAATTGACGACGCAATACGCCGAGCACGCCGTCAGCTTCATCGAGCGTCACAAGGACCAGCCGTTCTTCGTCTACCTGGCTCACAGCATGCCGCACGTGCCGCTGCACGTCTCGGAAAAATTTCGCGACAAGACCCAGCGCGGCCTGTTCGGCGACGTGATCGAAGAGGTTGACTGGTCGGTGGGCCAAATTCTGGCCACGCTCGAACGATTGAAGCTCGACGAAAATACGCTGGTGATCTTCACCTCCGACAACGGCCCCTGGCTAAGCTACGGCGATCATGCGGGCACGGCCCGCCCGCTGCGCGAAGGCAAAGGCACCAGCTTCGACGGCGGCGTGCGCGAGCCGTGCGTGATGCGCTGGCCCGGCCACATTCCGCCGGGGACCGTTTGCCATGAACCGGCGATGACGATCGACGTGTTGCCGACCTTGGCCAAACTGATCGGCGCACAATTGCCCGCAGACCGGATCATCGACGGCCTCGATATTTGGCCCTTGATCTCCGGCCAGCCGGGCGCCAAAAGCCCGCACGAGGCGTTGTACTTCTACTGGGGCCAGGAATTGCAAGCCGTGCGCAGCGGCCGCTGGAAGCTGCACTTTCCGCACGCCTATCGCTCGCTGGAAAGCGAAGGCGGCCGCGGCGGCATCCCGACGAAATACGTGCAACGGCGGATCGAGTTGTCGCTGTTCGACCTGGAGAGCGATGTGGGCGAAACCAAAAATGTAGCCGCCGAGCATCCGGAGGTCGTCGCCCAACTGCAAGAACTAGCCCGACAGGCGCGCGAAGACCTGGGCGATTCGGCGACGAAGCAGACCGGCAAAAATGTGCGCGAAGCCGGCCAGTTGTTGCACTGAAAGTAGCAGGCATGCTCCGCATGCCGCAGCCGACATTGGTAAATGCTTTGCGCTGGCCTCATGCCGCCAACAGAACGCAAACCGGCAGTCCAGGCGACGGCACATGGAATTTGCCTGCTACTAAGCCATCGCGTCAAGGCGCCTCGGCCGCTCGCTCCGCGCATGCCGGGCAGCTTGCGGCGGCGACTTGGGCGTCGCTTCGCAAAAAAGCGATGCCCCGGGCAACCGAAAGCCCGCCGGTGACGACCACGCACCAGGCGGCGAAGTGCAAGAGCCGTCGCCGGCTCGCGAGACTCAGCAAATTGCCGCCGCAACCAGTGAGCACCATGATCGGCAAGGTGCCCAAGCCGAAGAGCGTCATCTGAAGCAAGCCCGAGAGCATGCTGTCCGTGCTGGCGGCTAGAGCCAGGAAAGCGTAAACCAGGCCGCACGGCAGCAGGCCATTCAACACGCCGGCCAGAAACACGTTGGCCAGGCCCGGCGCCTTGAGAAACGAAGCGAACAGGCCCGCCGATAGGCAAGCCGGCCGCCGGCCGCCGGTAACAATGCGCCGCCAAACGCCGGCGGCCGCCAGTCCTTGAACGGCCAGCAGCACCCCGGCCAATACTGCGAGCCAGGCCTGCGCGTGAATCAGCGGCGCCGCCGAGCGCGCCAGGCGCCAGCCGCCATAGCCGGCCATGGCGCCGGCCGAGCCGTAGGTGAAGACGCGCCCCAGGCCGTAGATCAACTGCCGCAGCAGATTGACGCGCCAACTCGGCGTGTTGGCGCCGATCGAGATGGCGAAACCGCCGCACATGCCGACGCAGTGCGACGAACCGAGCAGGCCGCCGACGAAGACCATCAAGAGTTCCATGTCGACAGCCTCAACGAATTGCCGATCACCAGCAGGCTGCTAACGACCATTGCGGCGGCGGCCCAGACCGGGTTCAATCGCCCGCTGGCGGCCAGGGCAATGCCCAGCACGTTGTAAGAAAACGCCCAAACCAAATTCTGGCGGATCGTGCTCACCGTGGCTCGCGACAGGCCGACGGACCAGGCCACGCGCCGCAGGTCGTCGCCCAACAGACAAACGTCGGCCGCTTGCCGCGAAACGTCCGCCCCGCAGCCCATCGCAATGCCGACGTCGGCGGCGGCCAGCACCGGGGCGTCGTTGATGCCGTCGCCCACCATGGCAACGCGGCCTTGCTCGCTGCGGATTCGGCGGATCGCCGCGACTTTATCTTCCGGCAGCAACTCGCCGGCAATCGGCAGGCCGAGTTGCTGGCCCATTCGTTCGACGCGGGCCGCCGCGTCGCCGGAGAGAACTGCGACGCCAAGGTCGAGATTTTTACAGGCGTCCAACGCTTCCTTAGCTTCCGGCCGCAACGCTTCTTCGAAGCCGAACACGCCGCGGACGCAGCCGCCCCAGCCTGCGCAAACGACCGATCGGCCGTCGTGTTCGAGTTCGCTCAGCGACCGCTGGAGAGCATCGCCGACGACCAGGCCCGCTTCGCGCATCAATCGCGGGCTGCCAAGATAAACGGCCGATTCGCTTTCGGGGGCGCCCGCGACAAGTCCTCTTCCGGGCAACGTCCGCGTCTCGTGCAACTCCTGTAGGGCACGCCCTCTGTGGCGTTCCGCATGAAGCGAGTTTGATCCCCAATTGTCAGTTCGATGAACGCCACGAACGACGTTCCCCACAGGGACCGAATGCGTTTCTGCGCTCGGACCCACGAACTCGGCGATGGCCGCAGAGAAATTGTGCGTCGAAGTCGCGGCCAAGGCCGCGGCGGTGTGCAGAATCTCGTCGCGCGGCGTGCTCTCATCCGTGGCAAAGCTTGCTACGCGGCTGGCGCCCGTGGTGAGCGTGCCCGTCTTATCAAAGGCCACGGTGCGGATGCCGGCCAGCCGCTCCAAAGCTTCGCCGTGCTTGAACAACACTTGGCAGCCGGCCGCTCGACCGATGGCCGTCCACACCGCCAGCGGCGTGGCTAGTCCCAAGGCGCAAGGACACGCGATCAAAACCACGGCCAGGCCGGCGAGCACGCCGGGCTCGAAGCCTCGCGTGAAAGCGTGTGCCGCGCCGCTTGCCAGTGCGATCGCCGCCACGACGGGCAGAAAATAGTGCGACAACCGGTCGGCCAGCCGCCCGTAGGCGCCTTTCGTCTGCCGCGCCTCGTGGACGGCGGCGACCAATCGCTTCAGGGCGCCGGCGCTTGCCGCGGCCGTTACTTCGACCAACAGTTCGCCGTCGAGATCGAGCGTCCCGCTAAGCACGGCGTCGGAAGGCTCTTTGACCGCAGGCCGGCTTTCGCCGGTGAAGATCTGTTCGTCGACGGCCGCCCGGCCGCGCACGATGCGGCCGTCGGCGGCGAATCGCTCGCCGGCCAGTACGCGCATCCGGTCGCCCGGCCGCAGGTCGTCGAGCGACACACGGCGTTCGCCCTGCTCGCCGAGCACTCGCGCCTCGCTGGGCAGCAGCTTTTCCAACGCATCGAGGGCTTCGGTGGCCCGGAGCTTGCCGGTCGCTTCGAGCCAGCGGCCAAGCGTGGTCATCACCAGCACGACGCAGCCGACCTCGAAATACACCTGGCCTTGGCCGCGAAACGTCGAAACGGCCGAATAGACATAGCTGGCCGCCACGCCGAAGACGAGCAAGGGATCGGTCGAAGGAACGCCCGAGCGCAGGCTTTGCCAGGCGCCGCGGGCCAAAGGTTCGCCGAGCAGCCACAACACGGGCAGCGACAACAGCAGCGAAAGGTAACGGAACAATCCATCGAGCGAAACGGCTAGCGGCGAGTCGCCGCCCGCGGCGCCCTCGTACTCGTAGAGGTCTTGCGACCAAAGCGCCATCGTGAACATCACGACGTTGAGCGTCAGAAAGATCGCCGCGCCCAGCCGGGCCAGGACCCGGTTCCACTCGCCGCGCTCGCCCTTTTGCCCCGCGACTTCGGCGGCGAACCGACAGCCGTAGCAACAATAGACCGGCTCGTCCGCCCGGGCGTCTGGCGCAGCAAACCACGACCGCGGCGCCGGCAGCCCGCAATAATCGCAACTGCGCCGATCAACTTCAGCGGCGTTCACGGATGCGTCACGGAGGAATAATCAGTTCCGTCTGCAAATCGGGAAACAGGTAGCGCACTGTGTAGTACACGGCAAAGCACCAGAAGCCGACCCAGACCAGCCGCACGTACCAGGGAATCCGATTACCGGTATAGCTGTGGTACTGGTCTTCGTCGCGTTCGGTGATGGCGTCAATTTCGTCGGCCATGGAATCCTCGGTTTGCAGGCTTCGCCGGGCGGCTGTGCGAGTCGAGCCACCGTTCGTGTTCGAGCATGGTCAGCTTGGGCCGCTCGATATCGTGGAACATGCCGTTGGCGGCCGCCCAGCCCAAGAGCAGCAGAAAACCGGCGCTGGCCAATAGATAGTTCACGATCGGGGCGATGGCGAACGCTCCGCTCATATCGCCGCGGCAGATGACGATCAGCTCCCAGAATTTCGAGACGAACCCATAACCGCACGGCAGCAAGATCACCAGCGCGAAGAAGGTCTTCACCAGCCGCCGCCGCCATTTGCCCGAAGCGCGCGCGCTGCCGTTGGTCCCCTCCGGGCTCGGCTCGATTTGCCGAGTCCAGCGAATGCGCGACTTGCTCACGGCGCTGCCTCCATTGATTCGACCGGCTGATAATCCTCGAAATAGGGATAGCTTTCGAGCCAGCTTCCCAGCCATTGGATATAGGTCAGCACGGCCAGGCCGCGCTCGTTCGGTTTGCTCGGATCGCCGTCGAAGAACCAAGCGTACTCGGGCATCGGCGAACCGTCCGAGACCATTTTCGGCCGAAACAGGTGTACGGCCTGCCAGTCGTTCGAGCGTCGTCCGCCTTCGCGGCTGAGGTCCGGACCGACGCGCCGCGTGCCGAACATCACCGGACGCTGCAACTCGTTCTGATACTCTTCGGTCTTGGCCACCGGGCCCCAACGGAGCGATTCGTTGGAGACCGGCCGCACGAACTGGCTATGGCAGTGCCAGCAACCTTCGCCGATGTACAAAGTGCGGCCGAGCCGCAGAGCCTTGGCCGCATTTTCCTCGGTCGGCTCGCCGTAGTGCTTTTTAAACGCCTCGGGAAAGCGGCGGCTTAAATCCTCGAACTCGAACATCAAGTTGGCGTTGACCGTTTCTTCCGCGGTTTGTTCCGGCAGATTCCGGTACATCAAGATGGGCACTACCGCATTGGAAACGAAGGCAAAGGCGAAAAAGCCCAAGCCGCCGATCAACAGCACGCCTGCTTTGCTCTCGAACATGGGGAAAAGTTCTCTAACTTAAAAGGACTTCGCGCTGCGAACGATCGAACTTGGCGGGGGCGAGCCACGGATGAAACACGGATCGAACACGGATCGGACGCGGTTTTTCCGACTCTGTTTTTCATCCGTGATCCATCTGTGTTTCATCCGTGGCTCAATTCGTTGCGGCCGAAGGCCGCGCTGGGCAATCCGTGGTTGAATGACGGCGTTGCGGCGACCGGCTACGGAAGTTATTCAATCCTCGTTCCTGATAGGCTCGATCTCCGAGCTAACTTGTTTCCTGTCAGGCCATCGCCGGCGCCGGCTCGCCGCTGGCGGACGCCGCGGCCGGCTTCGGCCCGAGGCGATAGGTGCGGTAAATGTTATAGAAGAAGCACAATTGGCCGCCGATGATTCCCAAGCCCGCGAACAGCCGTACGATCCAGAACGGCTGCGAACCGTCGACCGAAACGTCCCACGATTGCATCGACGACCAGTAGTAGCCTTGAAAAACGCCCGCCAGGGTCAGGTCGATGAACATCGCCACGATGCCCGCCGTGGAGAGCCAATAGTGCCATTCGCACAGCCGCTGGCTGTACCACTCGTGCTTCAGCAAACGCGGAAAGAGATAGGTCATGATGCCGAACAGCCAGAGGCTGAACACGCCGAACATCACCAGGTGGGCGTGCCCGACGACCCAGTCGGTGAAGTGGATCAGCGCCTGGAACGTCAGCGTCACTTGCAAGGCGCACTGCAAGCAGGTGACGAAGTACAACACCATGCCCGTGTAGAACCAGCGAATCGGCAGATTCACGACCACCTGGCGACCCGAGCCCCAGAGCGTGCCGAAGAAGTTAATAATCACCGTCGTGACCACCATCTCGACCGCCACGGTGGCGATCACGGCGCCGTATTGCAGGAACATTGGAATCGGCGTGTACAGAAAGTGGTGAATGCCGTTGAGCGGATAGAAAAAGGCCAGGCCCCAGAAGCCCACCAGCGACAGACCGTGGCTCCAAATCGGCTTGCGGAGGATCACCGGCACGAAGTAATACATCAAGCCCCACCCGAGCGGCGTGACGAACAGGCCGACCAGATCGTGGATGAACAGCCCCGCGACGGCGCCGCCGCTGGTGCCGGCGGCCACGTATTCAGGGATGAAGTTGCCCATCGCGTAGGTCAGGAACGTCCACACGAACGCCGCCATGAAGTACCAGAGCGCCACGTAGAGCGGCCCCTTGGCCCGCGTGATCGGCGCCATGAAATTGACGGCTACCAGCAGCAGCCCCAAGAGAGCCACCGGATCGATCCAGACGGGCGTTTCGCCCCACTCGACCCCTTGGGCCTGCCCGAGCAGAATGCCGACCGCCGTCGCCACGACGACCGCTTGCCAGGCGATGAAGATGAAATACGACAGGGCTCGGCTCTGGACGGGCTTGAGCGTCAGCCGCGGAATCGACCAGTGCAAGGCGCCGAGAAACGCGTTGGCCAGAAAGCCATAAGCAATGGCGTTGGTGTGGATCATCCGCCAGCGACCGGGCGAGAGCAGTTCGATGCCGCGCAGCGGATTCCAATGAATCAGTTGCAGCGCCATCAGCAGCCCGCCCAAGAGCGAGACCGCCAGATAGGCCAAGGCGGCGATAAAGTGCCAGCGCACCAGTCGCTCGTCGACCAGGTCTTCGTGCCGCGGCAGGTCGCCGTTGCCGCTTTCGTTTGCGACGCTCGCCGCAGTCATGCTTGCTCCGTTTGCGGTTGATAAGGAATGTAGAGTCCCCAGGGGTAGACCACGACCATCGTCCAACCGAACACCAGGTGCGTCAGGGCCGCGACCCACCACGGCACTTCATCGACGATCCAGTTGCCGCCGAACAGCAGCGGCTGCAGCCACGACAAGATGCCGTAAAAGTTCACCAGCCAAACGGCCAGCGAAAGCACGCTCACAACCAGCAATCGCTGGACGAACGTGGCATGGGGCGTAAAACGCGTCAGTACGAGTTGAAAGATCGTGCCGTAGAGCATGCCCGTGCCGAGATACAGGCAGCAGCCGATGGCCAACGTGATGCCGGTGTCGATCTTCAGCGCGGTTTCGCCCAGCGGAAAGGTCAAGTACACCTGAATCAGCCTGAGCGGGTTCTGCGGCTCTCCGCGGACGCCGCTCCAGATGAGCGAGCCGACCACGTTGAATAGCAAGCTGGTCGCGGCGCCGAACATGCCCAGCAAACAGCCGGTGATGGCGTAGTAAGCCGTGTAATAACCGGTCGGCCGCCAACGAGTCGGCGTCTTCTCGGCGGCCAACTCTTCTTCGAGCTGCTCGACTTCGGCATTCAGCGCAGCCAGGCGTTCAAGTTTCTGTTCTCGGTCCATCATGCTTATTCCGCCGCTGCTGCTTCGGATGGTTCTGCTTCGCTCGATTCCGCCTCGGGCGCCTTGCTCTTTGGGAACAGGGGCTGCGGCCGCCGCCGCGCCTGTTCGGCCATCACTTCCTGCCGGCGAGCGCTGGAAATGTGTTGCACGTAGTGAACCAGATGCCAGAACGTATCGGGCTCTTTGGAAAGCTTGTCCTTGAACGAGGGCATCGGCGTGCCGTTGATGCCCGAGAAGATGCGGCGGTAGATGTCTTCCGGGCGATTGCCGCCGTGGAACATGCCGGCGGTCAAGTCGGCCGCTCGCGTCTTGTGGCCCCAAGCGTCGTTGAAGCCTTGGGCGTTGTCGGTTGTTCGGGCACGGCCGTCGGCGCCGTGGCATTTGAAGCAGCCCGCCTCTTCGGTCAGAAACGCCTTCTTGCCGAGTTCCACCGATTCGTTGCCGTAAAGCGGCGACTTGGTCAACGGCCATACTTGCTGTTCCTTGGCCAGTTTCCACTGGTCGAGGATGAATTCGATCGCGTCGTCGACCGCCTCATCGGCGACCTCGTCTTCGTTGGCGGCTTCGATCGCCAGTTGCAATTCGAGTTCGCCGCGGTGCGTCAGCACCAGCACGTAGTCGAGCACCGCTTCGAGATCGTCGCTGGGCAACTGGCCGAACGAAGGCATCGACGTGCCCTTGGCGCCCTGGCGGATCGTCCTCAGCAGATCTTCGCGGCGCGGCTTGGCGCCGTAGGGGGTCGAAGAGAACTTGAAAATGCCGCGGCGATAATCCCGCGGCTCCGGGTAAAGATATTGGGCCGCCTCGCCGTTACCGTCGCCGGTGGCGCCGTGGCAAGCGGCGCAGCGCTGCTGAAAAATCGCCTCGCCGCGGCGCAAGCGCACGACGTCGGCCGAGTCGTCGCCCAACAATTTCGGCTGCGCCGGCGTGCCGCAATGCTTGACAAGCAGCTCGCGCACCCGCGATTGCAAAGGTTCGTCGAGGTCGAGCACTTCCTTGCTCGAGACATATTGGATTTCGGCGCCGCGCTGGCAGCCCAGGCAAACTCCAGCCAGGCAAAGCAGCACGCCGGCAAGTGAGCGTCTTGTCACCCGCGGTTCTCCGTCCGTCAAAAGTCGTTGTGAACCCAATGAGCCCCCTCGTAGCACGGCGCGTACCGAAACGAAGTAAACGGCCCAACGTCGCAAAAAATCGATCGAGTTACAAGCAGCGGGCGGCGATGCTGCACGACTTTATCGCACAAATGATCCAACTATGCTTGTCTGACGAGCGATATCGCTCGCCCATGTGCTTTACTTGCGCACTTTAGCGCGCTAAGATCCTAACGCTGCCGATCCTCGGCGAGAAGACGAGAGAGAATGTTTTCGACTTCTGGTTCATGCGTTCGCCGCGGGCCGCGCCCGAGAAGCGAAGGTTTCGGCGAATGGACCCGTCCGCGGCCCGCCGATTGCGAGTGCCTCTTCAAGGCCATTTTGACAGTCGGGTGGCTGGCGGCTGAGCCTAGGCGAAGCCCCAGTTCGCTGGGGCATCGCTTCGCTCTGCCGCCAGCCACCCTCACCTATCAACTCAGACTTGAAGAGGCACTAGTTTAGCGCAAGCGATCCATCAATCCGTTGCGAGCTTGAACATGGTCCCTGTCGCCCAACGCCAAGCTGACGCTCCGCCGCCCAGCCGGCAGCGGCCGACGGTTGCATGGTCGCGCACGTCGGTCAATTTTCTGCTCGACCTGGCGCTGCTGGTCGCCTTTTTGACGCTGGCTTGGATTTCGGTAGTTTTGAGGTTTGTTTTCCCGGCCGGCACGGCGGCGGCCGGTTGGACGCTCTGGGGCCGCGGCTTCGACGACTGGTCGGCCGTTCAGTTCGCACTGCTGTGCACGCTGGCCTTGGGCGTGCTGTTGCACCTCATGCTGCACTGGTCGTGGGTCTGCGGCGTCGTCGCCAGCCGTTTCTCGCGTTGGCGCGGCAAGTCGATCCGGCCCGACGAAGGCGTGCAAACCCTCTATGGGGTCGGATTGCTGATCGTCGTCGTCAACGTCGTGGGCCTGCTGATTGCAGCCGCCGCGCTGACCATTCAGATGCCGCATTAGCGCGGATTATTCATCAGCCCACACTAACCCGAAGCGCAAGCGAGGTGGAGCAACGCACTTACCTCGCTGGCGCTTCGGGTTGGTATCGAGCGCTTTGTCAAGTAATAGCCGGGCTGTGAATAATCCGCGTTAGCGCGCGGAGCGAGCCACGGATGCAACCCAGCGCGGCCTTCGGCCGCAACCAAAGTAGCAGGCACATTCCATGTGCCGTCGCCCGAAGCGGGTTTAAACTTCATCGCAGGGTCGGCGACGGCACACAGGAGTGTGCCTGCTACTTTGGCGCAAGCGTAGTTTGCGTCGGCGCGGCATGAAGTCCTGGCGAGGCGCAAAGAAATCGAGCGCTTGTAGCACGGATAGGACCATATAAAGTTTCGCTTTCGGCCGCGCGAATGTGGAGTTCGGACGCACGGTTCGATCCGTGTTATCCGTACTACAGACGTTCTGTTTCTTTGTGGGCCGCGAAGATTTCGCCCTGAGGGTCAAGCCGGGTTTCGCGGCAGGAAATTCAAACTCAGGCTCCAGAAAGTCGCTTTTCGCTCCGCGAAAAAGGCGCCTTTTTCGCGGAGCGAAAAGCGACTTTGGTTGCGGCTTCGCCGCTCCGTGTTTCATCCGCGGCTAAATCCCGTCGGCATCGCCAGTCTGCAAGCAAGCGCAAACTTCTGATTCTCGCTTGAATCAGGCAAACGGCGCACGAGTGTGGTACACTCGAACCCCGTCAAGTTGAGCCGTGCGAACTTAGAATTCGGACTCAAATGCTTTGATGTTCAACTGCGCCCCCGGAGTCGAAGATGCGTTTAGGCGGCATGTGCGTTTTAGGTTTCGGCGCCTTGGTCGGCGTCGGTTTATGCGCGGCGGAAGCGTGGGCGGGGACAGCGGAAAAGGCGGCGAAGCGACCGGCCTGGACGACGTCGCGCATTCAAGGAGCGCCCCAGCCGCCGGCGCCCTATCGGCTCGTTCCGGCGTATCCGGCGCTTCGCTTTCGAAAACCTACCTGCATCGAATTGGTTCCCGGCGCCAAGCGGCTGCTCGTGACCGAAATGGCCGGCAAGGTCTTCAGCTTTCCCCTGGAAGCCCAGGTGAAAGAGGCCGATCTGATCGTCGATCTGCAAGCGCTCTTGCCGGGCGATCTGGCGGGCCGCAACGTTTCTCTGTTCGACGCCGAGTTTCATCCCCAATATGGCGATAACCGCTACCTGTTCGTCTGCTACGTTCATCCGGGCGAGGGCGGCCACACGCGCGTCTCGCGATTTACGCTCGACGGCAACGCGCCGCCGCGAGCCGTGCCCAACAGCGAACAGGTTATCATTACCTGGCCATCCGGCGGCCATAACGGCGGCTGCCTGGAGTTCGGCAAGGACGGCTGCTTGTACATTTCCACGGGCGACGGCGCCGGACCGAATCCGCCCGATGGCCGCACGACGGGTCAGGACGTGAGCGATCTGCTCGGCGCGATCTTGCGGATCGACGTCGACCATCCGGCCGCCGGCCAGGCGTATGCGATTCCCGCCGGCAATCCGTTTGTCGAACTCAAGGGCGCCCGCGGCGAGATCTGGGCCTATGGCCTGCGCAATCCGTGGAAGTTCGGCATCGACGTCGAGACAGGCGAGACGTTCGCCGCCGACAACGGCTGGGAATCGTGGGAGATGGTGCATCGCATCGTTCGCGGCGGCAACTGCGGCTGGCCCGTGATGGAAGGCCGTGCGGCGCTGCGGACCGAGGTCAAGCCGGGGCCGACGCCGATTCTGCCTCCGGCCATCGACCATCCGCACACCGAAGCCAACTCGGTGATCGGCGGCCCGGTCTATCGCGGCGCGAAGCTGCCGGGGCTCGCCGGCTCGTTCATCTATGGCGACTACATCACCGGCACGATCTGGGCGCTGCACGCGGACGAAGATCAGTCGTATTCGCAGACGACGCTGGTCGACACCGATCAGCGGATCGTCTCCTTCACCGAAGGCGCCGCCGGCGAGTTGTACGTGCTCGACTACGATTTCACCGGCCAGATTTACGAACTGCTGCCGTCCGACGTGCCAGACACTTCGGCCAGCTTCCCTCGCCGGCTCAGCGAGACGGGCTTGTTCGCCTCGCTGCACACGATGGCCCCGGCGCCGGGCGTCGTGCCCTATGCCGTGAAAGTCAGCCGCTGGTTGGATGGCGCCAAGGCCGAGCGTTTTGCGGGGATTCCCGGCGCCGGCGCGATCGAACTTGCCAAAAGCAAAGACAAACGAGCCGTTTATCCAGAGGGGACCGTTTTCGCCAAGCACCTGACGCTGCCGCAAACCGCAGGCGAGCCGATCCGCTTGGAAACGCAGATTTTGCACTACGAGCGCGGAACGTGGCGACCGTACAGTTATTTCTGGGACGAAGCCGGCCAAGAGGCGTATCTGGCGGAATCGATCGGCGCCAATCGAACCTTGCGCGTTGCCGATCCGGCGGCCAAGGGCGGCGTCGCCGAGCGCACCTGGCACGTCAACGCCGTGAACGAGTGCCGCTTGTGCCACAATGCCGAATCGGGGTTTGTGCTCGGCTTCGTCGCCAACCAGTTGGACCGGCCCGCGCTCGGCGGCGATTCGCACGCGGCAAACCAACTGGTCGGCTTGGCCGAACGTGGCGTGCTCGCCAGTGCGCCGGCAGTCGCCAAGGATGATCCGTTGCGGCTCGTCGATCCGCACGATCCTGGGCAGCCGCTGGGAGACCGGGCTCGCAGTTACCTGCACGTCAATTGCAGCGTCTGTCATCAACCCGGCGGCAACGCGATCGTGTCGTTTTATCTCCGCCGCGATTTGCCGTTCGATAAGCTGAACACGAACAAAGGCACCGGCATCGGCACGTTCGGCCTGAGCGATGCGAAGATCGTCGTGCCGGGCGATCCGTACCGCAGTATTTTGATGTACCGCATGTCGAAGCTGGGCTATGCGCGCATGCCGTATATCGGCTCGCGCGTCGTCGATCGCCGGGGCGTGGCGCTGGTCGATGAGTGGATTCGCTCGCTCGAAGGCCCCGCGAGCGGCTCAGGCTCCGCGCCGATCACGGAAGGCTCGGTCGAGGCGGAAGCTTTGCACTCGCTGGTCGGCGGTACGCGCGGCGGCCAGCCGCACGAGAGCGAGATTCGCACGTTGCTCAAAACGACGTCCGGCGCCTTGGCGCTGGCCGTCCGCATGCACGCCGGGACGCTCTTGGGCGACGATTTCAAGACGGCGGCGTCGCTGGGCGCGGCGTCCGCGACGAGCGACGTTCGCGGGTTGTTCGAAGCGTTCGTCCCCGAATCCCAGCGCCGCCCGACGCTTGGCCCGAACTTCGACCCTGAGATGATTCTCAGCCGCAGAGGAGACCTCCATCGCGGTAAGCTGATTTACTTCAGCGACGGCGCCCGCTGCCGCGCCTGCCACGAGATCGACGACAAGAGCAAGTCGCTCGGCCCGACGCTGGCGGAGATCAACAAGAAATATCCGCAACCGGCCGAGTTGCTGTCGCACGTGCTGCGGCCGTCGCAAAAAATCGACGAGCCGTATGCAGCCTACGCCCTGGCCACCGGCGACGGGCAATTGCTGACCGGCCTGATTGTTGAGAAGAACGACCGGGAAATCGTGCTCAAAACCGCCGAGAAGCAAATCGTGCGGATCGCCCACGAGGACGTCGACGAACTGCACAAGAGCGACAAGTCGCTGATGCCCGACGGCGTGCTGAGCGACCTAACCGCCCAGGAAGCGGCTGATTTGTTCGAATATTTGCGGTCGCTGGGCAGGTAGGCGGTCGCTGGTAAACGGCAGGTGGTATGCGCGGGAAGTAAAAGCAGAGACGCTTGGTAGTGGGTCTGTTCGCATTTTTCTTTCGATCCCAGCGAAGGATCAAAAAAGTATTTGGAACACGCCCAAGGTCACGAAGGCGACGACGATTGTGGAGAGTATAAAAGCAAAGAAAGTGGTCCACCACGACCAGTTCTTGGCTTTGCTTGTTGCTTGCCAGAGCCGGGTGATCGCCGCTGCCGTCAATATCAAGGCGGCCACCATAATCGCGCGTTTCGACGAGAACGGACGGCCGATTGCGTGCGAGCGGTAAAGCCAAGCACAAAAAACGGCCACAGAGATTACGGCCGTTTTTGACCATGCGGAATCCAACTGAAGCTTCATGCGCAAAACGTTCGTGGCGTTGACATGGCGCCCCGTTAGGCCATGATTAGACTACGCTAGGTCGCTCTCGCAAGCCATTGCCCCTCGACTAAACCCGTAAACGCGATCCCTATAAAAACAAATTTCCGACAGCCCACAATAGGAGCTTTCATCTCCTCGGGCGTTGGAAAACCAAGGAATCTGCTATGAGATTTCAATTAGCTGCAAGCGTGCTGCTGTTTGCATCAACCTGTATCGCCGCTGAGCCAAAAGCTGGGGACGCTCGGAAAGGGGAACGCATCGCACTGTGGAACGGCCGCGCTCCGCTTGGCGAAGGCAAGTTCGAGGACGCCGAAGCTTGGATTACCGTTCACCGGCCGGCCAAGAGCAATGGCACGGCGATCGTGATCTGCCCCGGCGGCGGCTATGGCGGACTGGTCACGGGCGCGGAAGGGCACGGCATCGCCGAGTGGCTGAATCGCCACGGCATGACGGGCGTGGTGCTCGAATATCGCTTGCCGGCCGGCCGCACCTTCGTGCCTTTGCTCGATGCCCAGCGGGCGCTGCGCACGGTTCGAGCCCGCGCCAAGCAATGGGAGATCGACCCGTCGCGGATCGGCATCATGGGCTTTTCGGCCGGCGGCCATCTGGCCTCCACGGCCGGAACCCACTTCGACGACGGCGATGCAAGTGCCGCCGCCCCGCTCGACCGCGTCAGTTGCCGCCCCGACTTCATGATCCTCGTCTATCCGGTGATTACGATGGGCGAGCAGACGCACCAAGGTTCGAAGACCAACCTGCTGGGCAAAGACCCGTCGCCGGAGGTGGTCGAACTGTTCTCCAACGAGAAGCAGGCGACCGAGCGCACGCCGCCGACGTTTCTGGCCCACGCCTTGGACGACAAGGCCGTGCCGCCAGTTAACAGCAAGCAGTTTCATGAGGCGCTCGTGGCGCACAAAGTTCCTGCGCAATATCTGGAACTGCCTTCCGGCGGCCACGGCCTGAACGGCTACAAAGGCCCGATGTGGGATGCCTGGCAGGAGAAGTCGCTGGCCTGGCTGGCGGAGCTGCACGCAAAGGGCAAGGACGCATCGAAGAGTGCTGACGAGAAGTAGAGCCGTAGCCCGTTCAATCCGGTCATTTTGATCCATCGGCTTTCCCGCGCTTCATCATAGTCGTCGGTCGCCTTTTGACGGTCGCGGTGATTTATATTTCGGCCGATTTATTTATATCGCTGCGCGTGCGCGCATGCGAATCGGCGCCGCATCGCGAGATTCTCCGAGAAAACAAGCGTTTCGCGCCGCGCGGGGCCGTAGCAGCGGCGCCAAAACAGGGCGTTTCATGCCCGATCGGCGCCTGTTTCACGCCCGATTCGGCGCCTTTCCATAAATCATAGCGATCGGCATTTTGGCCTGCGAGCCGAGAATTCGGCCCTTTCGTGGCAGAGCGGCGGTTTATCAACTCGTGGGTCGTATAAATCATGATTTTTCGCTTTCACGCCGCGGCTCTCCGGCCGCCCAATGCCTGTTTTCGGCAAGCGGCGCTCGGCCCAATGGCGCCGGCCGTCGAACGCTTTCTCGCTGTCTTTGCACCGACCGGCAAACCGACCTTATCGCCCTGGCGGCTTGCTCGCAATCGCAAGCGATTCGGGCCGACGGGCTCGTCTCAGGGAGCAAGCCGCTTGGCGGTTATTTCGACGAAGTAGCAGGCACACTCCTGTGTGCCGTCGCCGGCGGTGCAATGACGCCCAACCATAGCGCCGGTTACGGCATACGGCGGGCGAGGCTCTACTTGCTGGTGAAGGCGTCACGCAGCAACGAGGCATCGAACTGTTGCGGCACGGCGCCTTCGGAGGCATACAGGTAAGCGGCCGCGAGCACGATCGCGTTGAGCGCCGCCGCGGCCAGTCCAATCAGCACCCACAGGGCCGCGGTGATCGTCGCGCCGACGACAAGTCCGGCGACGCCGCCAATCGCGGCCCCGGCGATCAGCGGCAACAGCGCAACCAGGTATGCCGCAAACACGAACAGGCCGATGCTAAAGTTGGCCGTCAACGCTTCGCCCCAGGTTATCGAGACTCAGCACCCGGAAGCTCTGCTGGGCCAATCCCCAACCGTTGGAAAGTTTGCGAAACATGACGAAGTCTCCTGATTTCAGCGGCGATTCATGTGGAAAACTTGTAGTGCCTCTTCATGTCTGAATTGATATGAGAGGTGAGGGTGGCTGGCGGCAGAGCGAAGCGATACGAGAGCGAACTGGGGCTTCGCCTAGGCTCAGCCGCCAGCCACCCGACTGTCAAAATGGCTTTGAAGTGGCAGTAGGTTTCCGCCGAGTAAGAAATCGATGAAGAATTTTCTTGCATTGGTCGGACTACTGGGTATGCTGAAAGGCGTCGGGGCAACCCGACATACGCCCGTGACAGGTACCTGCCCCGCCTGTTACGGGCTTTTTTATTGCGCGGGCGATTGGGGCTGCGGCTCGCTAGCGACGCGATTCTTCAGCACGGCGGTTGAATCGAACAACGTGTGATGATCGACTTGCTTCACCGGCCCGACGCCCGGGGCTAACCACTGTTCTTGCTTCATCGAGCCGAATTTGCCGTGCATCTCGACCACGATCTGCACGCAGTTCTCGTAAGTCTTGCCGAGGCAATCGACGTCGCGGCGGCCGGCGACTTCGAATTCGAACTTCGATTCGCCCGTCTCGGCGCTCCATTTCTGGCCGATCTCAAGCCGCCGCGGCAGGTACAGCCACTCCCCGTGTTCCTCTTCTCCTTCGAGAATCTGGAATACGCCCTGCGCCGTCGGCCGGAAGTAGGCCACGTGCTTGGGGTTCACCGGAGCGCCGGAGACTTGCATCACGACCTTGTAATAGGTCTTGCCGTCGATCTCGACCGAGCCTTCGACCTTGGTTACGGCGCTGGCTTTCTGCGAGCCGACGACGGGCAGGTCGATGGTTACGTCGTATATCCAGCGGCTGTCGGCCGAGAGCGGCAGGTAATCCGCCGGCCGCTCTTCCTCCGGCTGCCGTGGGGCGGGGTCGTTCTCGCCGGGCGGGGGCGCCCGGCCCTCCTGCCGTGGGGCGGGGTTCTCTGCCGGTTCCTGTTGTGCCGCCGCGGCGGGCAACTGGGACGCTGGGGCGTCTTGCGTCGCTGCAGGCGCATTACACCCCGCCGCCGCCAGCCCGAGCGCTGCGACGCCCAACCAACGCACGATTTCCCGAGCATTTGCGTTTTTCATGCTCCAAGGAAGCCTACTCCCAAAAGGCGTTATAGGGCAAGCTTGATCCTTACCGCGACGACGCGTGTTCGGCGACTAGCGCCCAGAGATTCGCCGTGGCGTCCTGGCAGCCGCTGACGAGCAGTTTGCCGTCGGGCGAAAAGGCGACGGCCGTTACCGGCGAATGCTGGCCGGCCAACTGATCGAATTCGACTCCCGTATCGGCGTCCCACAGCCGCAGCGTGGCATGGCCGGCGCTTACCGAGCCGCCGGTGGCGATCAGCTTGCCGAGCGGAGACCAGGCCAGCGCCTGGCTTTTGGGAGCCCGGATCGACGTAATCACCTGGCACGTCGAAATATCCCAGATTCGCACTTCGGCGCCCCCCAGCACCGCCAGGCGATTGCCGTCGGGCGAAAAGGCCAAAGCGTAATCTTCGGCGTCTTCTTCGCTGCGCAGCCGAAACTGCAAATATTGTCGCCAGGTTCCCACGTCCCACAGGATGGCGGCCCCCCGGCTTTGCCAAACCGCCGCCAGATAACGGCCGCAGGGCGAAAACGCGGCCTGACAGCGCCCCTCGCGGTTGCTGGCGAGGGCGGTCTCTTGGCGCCATGTGGACGTGTTCCAAATGCCGATCGTTTGGTCCGTCCCGGCGGAAGCCAGCCAATCGCCATCGGCGCTGAATGCCAAGGTCTCGACGCCGCCGGCATTCGCGCGCAGCGACCGCTCGCGGACGCCGAGCACCGCGTTCCACAAGCCGCGGCCGACGTTCCAAACGGCGATGGTTCCATCGCGGCTGCCCGTGGCAATCAGCGGTTGGCTGGGAGAGAACGCCGCGGAAAGCACCGCGTCGCGGTGCCAGTGCAGCGTCGCCACCGGCAAGCAGGCAGCCGTATCCCAAACCACGGTGCTGCCGGGCTGATGCTTGCCCGAAGCGCTGGGCGCCCCGCCCGCAGTTGCGGCGAAGAGCCGGCTGTCGGGAGAAAATGCCGCCGCGCGAATCGGCTGCCGGTGATCGTACAGAGAGGCCAGCAGCACGCTGCCGCCCTCGGAAACCGTGGGCTGCACCACGCGCTCGCAGCCCGGACACTTGAACGCCTCCACTTGCTGTTCGTCGGCGACCTGCCAAGTCACCCCACACTCACAGCGTAATTGCATCACGATAGAGGCTCCCGAATGCACGCTTCCGAATCCTTGTGCAGCATCCTTCGACTCGATCTCCTTGGCGCCGGCGAATTCGCCCCCAGCGTTTCGATCACCCTATTGACGTAATGATACGTGCCGAAGCGGCCGGGCATAGGGCTCGTTGGCTCTCAAATCGCCCCCCTTCTGGCGAGCGGCATCATTCACCCCCAAAATTGCGGCCTCTGTAACATTTCGTGCTCAGGTGCGCCTTAACTAGCCAGACAAATTCGCCCGCGCACCGCTATTTACGGCAAACCCGCGAAAGTCGCGTGGTTTGCGGCGAGTATGACGTGTTGGGAAAAGCGAGAAATCTGAACTTAGGAATCGGCCCGATAACAACTGAGAGAACGATCTTTCGCCCGGATCGGGTGGAGCAGTGCGCAACAATGATTGTTTGAAAGGTTGAAACTGACATGGTAGGCTGTGGCGATTAGTCAAGATTAGCACCTTCCAAATGGGGGGAGAACGTGTCGAATTCACGCGTTCCCCCGTTTGCCTTCCCGTGTGACTCATTTCGCGATCCCGTGTGTTCGAGGGTCGGTTGAGTCGAGCGTCCCATTGGGTTTGAGGAATCTTGCCGTGGACCAATCGCGATTTCCAGGCTCTTTCTTTGGTCCCCCGACCCTTGTCGAGCTTGCGCGGCATCGCGCTCGCCATCAAGCGGATCAAAACGGCTATCTGTTTTTGACCGACGGCGAAACCGAGGAAGTTCCTTTAACTTACGGAGAACTTGATCGGCAGGCGCGGGCGATTGCGGCCTGGTTGCAGTCGCGCGGCCTGGCAGGACAGCGCGCCTTGCTGCTGTACCCGGCCGGGTTGGAATTCATCGCCAGTTTTTTCGGCTGCTTGTATGCGGGCGTGGTGGCTGTGCCGGCTTACCCGCCGCGGATGAATCGGTCGCTGGATCGGATTCACGCCATTGCTGACGACTCGCAAGCGAAAGTGGCGTTGTCGACTTCCAGCGTTCTCGAACGGGTGCATCCGTTATTGGACGAGATGCCCGATCTCAAACGCCTGACTTGGCTGGCGACTGACGAAGTCCCCGCAGGCATCGAATCGCAATGGCAAACCCCGAACGCGGAGCCCGAGTCCTTGGCCTTCTTGCAATACACGTCCGGGTCGACCGGCACTCCGAAGGGCGTGATGCTGAGCCATGCAAATCTGCTTCATAATTGCGCCTTGATCGGCTATGCGTTCGAATTGACGCACTCCGACAAGGGGGTCTTCTGGCTGCCTAGCTACCATGACATGGGCCTGGTCGGCGGCATCCTGGCGCCGCTCTATCAGGGCACGCTGAACGTTTTGATGTCGCCGATGTCGTTTCTGCAACGGCCATTCCGCTGGCTGCAAGCCATTTCGCGGTTTCGCGCGGCGACCAGCGGCGGACCGAATTTCGCTTACGACTTGTGCCTTCGCAAAATCACGCCGGAACAACGGGCCCAGCTCGATCTCAGTTCGTGGAGCGTGGCCTTCAACGGGGCCGAGCCGGTGCGCGGCGAAACGCTCGATCGCTTCGCGGAGATGTTCGAGCCCTGTGGCTTCCGCCGCGACGCCTTTTACCCGTGCTACGGCCTCGCCGAAGCCACGCTGATCGTCTCGGGCGGCTTCAAGGCGGCGGCGCCGGTCGTGCGATCCTTCGACGCCAAGGCCCTGGAAAACCGCAAGGTGGTCGACGTTCCGGCCATGGACGACGCCGCGCGGCGCCTCGTCGGCAGCGGCCGAAAGCTGCCCGATGAGCAGATCGTCGTCGCTCATCCCGAGACGATGACTCGCTGCGGGCCGGGAGAAGTCGGCGAAATCTGGGTCTCGAACCCTGGCATCGCCCAAGGTTACTGGCAACGTCCCATGGAGACGCAAGAGGTGTTTCAGGCCAGACTGCGAGACGCCAACGAAGGACCGTACTTGCGGACGGGCGATCTGGGCTTCTTTCAAGATGGCGAGTTGTTCGTCGCCGGTCGGCTGAAAGACCTGATTATCATTCGCGGGCTGAACCACTATCCGAACGACATCGAACTGACCGTCGAAAAGAGCCACGAGGCGATTCGGCCCGGCTGCGGCGCGGCATTTACCGTCGAAGCCGGCGACCATGCCCGGCTGGTGATCGTCTACGAGGTCGACCGCCGCCAGAAGGGCGAACTGGATTCGATCTTCGAGGCCATTCGCCGCGACGTCTCGCGAGAGCACGAATTGATCGTCGATTCGATTGCACTGGTGAAAGCCGGCAGCATTCCCAAAACGTCCAGTGGCAAGATCCAGCGGCACGCCTGCCGCAACGCGTTCCTGGCCGGTTCGTTGGAAATCGTCGATCGCAGCGACGCCGAGACGTCGTCCGAGTCCTCGACCTCGCCGTCGGCGGCCGACGGCCGGCCTTTGGCGGACCCGTGGGGCGAAGCATCGGCGGAGAGCGAATTCGCCGGCACGGAGATGGCCGAAGGCGATTTCCGGTCGCCGCCGCCTTCGCCCAAGCCGGCCGCGCCGGAGCCGCCGCACGGTCGCCCGCGCAAAAGCGATCCGCCTTCCGCCGCCTCGCGACCGAATCAGCCGGCCCTTCGCCCGACGAACGGGCGCCCGTCGCACAAGGCTGCCGAAACGGCCCCCGCCGGCCTGCCCAAGAGCAAGGCCGAGCAGGTGCTGGAAGAAGTGCAGCGGATCGCCAAAGAGCGCGCCAAAGGTCTGACGCTCGACTCGAGCATCGTCGAGCTGGGCCTCGATTCGCTCGAACGGATGGAGATTCTCGCCTCGCTCGAAGAGCGCTTCGGCGGGCGGTTTCCCGAAGAAGTGCTGCCGCAATTGGAAACCTGCCGCGAGGTGGTCGACGCCGTCGAAAAGTATCTCGGCGGCGGCCGACCCGAGCACCACGTCGAAGAAGGCTCGATCCCGCCGGAAAACTATCGCTTCGACCGTTACCCGGAATATCTGCGGCTCAAGCAGAACATGGAGACGGTGGAACAGCTCGGCGTGGGCAATCCGTACTTCAACGTCCACCAGCGCGTGACCAACGACACGACGATGATCGGCGGGCGCGAGTTGATCAACTTTTCGAGCTACAACTACATCGGCATGTCGGGCGAACGGGTCGTCTCGCAAGCGGCCAAGGACGCGATCGATCGCTACGGCACCTCGGTTTCGGCCAGCCGGCTGGTCTCGGGCGAGAAGCCCTTGCACCGCGAATTGGAACAGGCGATTTCGCGGCTGATCGGCGCCGAGGACGCCATCGTGTTCGTCGGCGGCCATTCGACCAACGAAACGACCGTCGGCCACTTGTTCGGCCCCGGCGACTTGATCTTGCACGACGCGCTGGCCCATAACAGCATCGTTCAAGGTTGCATCCTGTCGGGCGCGCGGCGCCGGCCTTTCCCGCACAACGACTGGCGGGCGGTCGAACAGTTGCTGTCCGACTTGCGCGGCGACTACCGCCGGGTGCTGATCGCCATCGAGGGCGTCTACAGCATGGACGGCGACATCCCCGACTTGCGGCGGTTCATCGAGGTCAAGCGGCGCCACAAGGCGTTCTTGATGGTCGACGAGGCGCATTCGGCCGGCGTGCTGGGGGCCCACGGCCGCGGCATCGGCGAGTATTGGGACGTGAACCCGGCCGACGTCGATCTTTGGATGGGCACCTTGAGCAAGTCATTCGGCAGTTGCGGCGGCTACATCGCCGGCTGCAAGGCCGTGGTCGAGTATCTGAAGTACACGGCGCCCGGCTTCGTCTACAGCGTCGGCATGTCGCCGCCGAACGCCGCCGCCGCGCTGGCCGCGATCGGGCTGCTGGAACGCGAGCCGCAGCGCATCAAACGGTTGCAACAGAACGCCAGGCTGTTCCTGGAACTGGCCCAAGCTCGCCGTCTGAACACTGGCTTGAGCAAAGACACGCCGGTCGTGCCGATCATTCTCGGCGATTCGATGGCCTGCTTGAAACTGTCGCAGGCCCTGAACGGCCGCGGCATCAACGTGCAGCCGATCGTGCATCCGGCGGTCGAAGAGCGGGCCGCGCGGCTGCGGTTCTTCGTCACATCGAACCATAGCGAAGAGCAGATTCGCTACACGATCGACGCCATCGCTGAAGAGTTGGCCAAAATCGATCCGTCGTACGCCGCGTTGAACGGCGTTGCGGCGACCGCGAAGGCCGCGCAGCGCGTGCGACGATAGGACACAATCCTTCGATATTAAGACGCGGTTTTTTTACGTCGGTAGACACCTCGCAGCCTTCTAATCGCGTTTCAGCGAGCGCTATGCTGGAATCTGAAAGGCAGGTCATTACAATTGCGGTATGAGCCCGCCTACTGGCGTACCGACCACAACAGCCCAATCGCCCAAGGTTTATCGCGCGATGAAGTCGGATCCTGAGGATAACTTGCCCGTTGTGGGCGCCGCGAGTTCCTCGGAGCTTGGCGCCCGTCCGGGCATTGATATCACGGTGGACGTGGTCGGAAACGTCGTGCTCGATGCGAGCGGAGTGTCAGTCGCTCCTCGTTGGCAGGATCTCCCATTTCCTCGAATTCCAAAACGGCTCAGGCATATCGTGCCCGGAGCGACGGGCGCCAACAGCACGGCTTGCTTCCGCCTAGGCGTTGGTCCGTTTCAGAATGGAGTTATCGCGGAGGGGCTGGAGTTAATCCCAGATCAAGGGCAAGCCGCGCCGCTGCACGGCGTGATTGCCCCCGTCCAAGTCGTTTCGCTGGATCAATACCAGACCGACTTGGCGAATACTCGCGCCGATTGGCGGATCGATGAAAAGCCGTGACATGATTGCGCCATCTTCGCCATACGGCAGTCCGAGTTTCATGTTGGCGGCGAAGGGCCTGGTTGCGCTTCACCGGCTGATCAAGGACGGCAAAGACGATTCGCCGGAGGCCGAGTCGATCCGCGACGCCTTGGACGCGCCGTTGAACGCTCTGAACGCGGCTGAAAAGGAACGGGCGCAATGGCTGTCCGAAGACCTTTACTCCGTGAGCGAGCCGCCGGCCGGACCGACGAAGGAAATGAATCCTCAAGCTCAGCGCTATCTCAACGAAGCCATCGAAGCGCGACAGAGGCGAGAATGGGATCTAGCCTTGGCGCTGCTTCGACGTTGGCGGGAGTACATCTCGCCCGCGCTGCTTAGCTACCTGCGAGGCTTGGTTTGGCGTGAGGCGGGATTCCCGGAGGTAGCCGCGGAATTCTACGGACATGCCGCGCAGTGCGAGCCGGAAAACGCGAATTACCGCGCGATTTATCTGCGCGTGCTGGCAGAGTCGAACCTGAGCGCCGCCGCGCGGTTAGCCGCCGAAGTGCTGGCCGACGATGAAAAGCATGCTCCATCGGTCGTGGCGCAAGCAGCGGCAATCTGTTACGAAGCCAAAGCGGCCTCGGACGCCGAATCAACGCAATTATGCCGGAAGTTGATCCCGATCCTCGAAAGGAATATGACGAGGATCGAGAACGACAGCTCGGAAATACCGTCATCGGTTCATACAATGACGGCCGAACTGCTAGGTTTCTGCCATGAATTCCTAGGGAACTCCGGCGCCGCGATCGACGTTTACTCGCGCGGGCTTCAGGTGAATCCAGACAATGCCAATTTGCTGATTTCTCGCGCTATTCTCCTCTACGGCGCCAGTCCGCGCGCCATCACAGATTTGGAACGTGCGGCGAATCTCGATTCTCCCATCGTCTGGCCTTATCTTTTCCTGGCGCATCATTACCTGATTACGAACCGGTTCGATCAGTGCCGGTTGATGTGCGAAATGGGACTCAAAATGCGCGGGTCCGACGCCGCGAAAAGCCGGCTCGAAGAGTGGCGAGCGATCGCTCAAGCCCAACTTGGTTTCTCCGCGGAAGCGGTCAGAGCGGCCTTCGAGGCCGCCATCCGTTTGAACGCATCGAACGAACAGGCTAGGCGAAATCTAGCCGCTTTCGAGGCGTCGCTTAAGGCGCCTGGCGCCGCCCATCGTGCGACGTGGCAACACAAGCCTGAAGCTGCCATCCGACAATTCGGGTTGGCCGAGCGACGATATTCCATGGCCTCATGATCGGATTGGCTGGAATTCCCTATGTCCGCTCCGTTGCGATTGCTGATCCTCGGCGCCCATCCGGACGACGCGGAGTTTCATGCCGGCGCCTTGGCGGCGATCTATCGCCGTCAAGGCCACGAAGTCAAAATGGTCTCGCTGACCAACGGCGAGGCCGGCCATCACGAGATTTCCGGGGCGCCGCTGGCGGCTCGCCGCAAGGCCGAAGCGGCCGCCGCGGCGGCGGTGATCGGCGCCGCGAGCGAAGTCTGGTCCAACCGCGACGGCCGCTTGGAACCCACGCTGGAAGTCCGCTGGCAAGTGGTGCGCGCGATCCGCGAGTTTCGTCCTGACCTGGTGTTGACCCACCGGCCGAACGACTATCATCCCGACCATCGCGCCGTCGGACAGGCGGTGCAAGACGCCTGCTATCTGGTGACCGTGCCGTCCATCGTGCCCGAAGTTCCCTTTCTCGGCCGCGATCCGGTGGTGGGCTATCTGCCCGATCGCTTCACGAAGCCGACGCCGCTGGCGGGCGACGTGGTGGTCGATGCCGGCCCCTACGTCGAGAGCATCGTCGACATGCTGGCCTGTCATGTTTCGCAGGTCTACGAGTGGCTGCCGTTCAATCGCGGCGCGAGCGAGCAAGTTCCCGGCGAACCGGCCGACCGCCGCGCATGGCTGCGCGAGTGGTATTTGGGAATGCTGCGTCCGCAAGCCGATCGCTATCGCGAGCAACTCATCGCCCGCTACGGAAGCGAGCGCGGCGAAGCGATCGAGTACGCCGAGGCGTTCGAGATCAGCGAATACGCCGCCCCGCTCGACGACGAAGCGCGAAGGCGGTTGTTTCCCGAATGACCATTGGCGCCTGGGCCGATCAGGCCTTGTCGAGTTTTGGCTGATCGCCGCCGCAAGGCTGCAAATGCCGGGCGAGCGTCTCGAGCAAGCGGCGGCGATCGATCGGCTTGGTCACGTAGTCGTCGCAGCCGGCTGCGAGGCACTTTTCGCGATCCCCGCTCATCGAGTGCGCGGTCAAGGCGACGATCGGCGTTTGACAACCGTCCTGCCGCAGCCGCCGCGTCGCGGAATAGCCGTCGAGCACGGGCATTTGCATGTCCATCAGGATCAAATCCCAGGGACGATCGGCGCGTAGCGACGCGTGAACGCATTCGATCGCTTCCTCGCCGTTTTCGGCGATTTCCACCTCGGCGCCGGCGCGGCGCACGATATGAGCGATCAAGCGTTGGTTGTCCCGGCCGTCTTCCGCCAGCAAGATGCGGCCCTGGAGCGATCTTTTCTTGGCAGGCAAGGGCGCCTCGCTGGACGGCGGAGCGGTTGGCTCCTCGCCGCCGAGTTCCGGAGGTTTTGCCGGCGCGGCTGCCCCAAGCGGCAGTGAAACTTGCGCCACGCTCCCCAGTCCGGTCTGGCTGGCCAGCATGATTTCGCCGCCCAGCAGTTCGGTGAGCTGCTTGCAGATCGTCAGCCCCAGCCGCGTGCCGCCGTAGGGGCGCGTGATCGAGACGTCGGCCTGGCTGAACGGCCGAAATAGCCGGGCGAGTTGCTCGTCGGAAATGCCGATGCCCGTGTCGCTCACCTCGAAACAGATGCGCGGCTCGCCGGCCTGGTCGCTTTGCAAACGAGCCCTGAGCCGGATCCCGCCTGCGTCGGTGAATTTGACGGCATTGCCGACGAGATTGACGAGGATTTGCCTCAACCGCACGGCGTCGGTTTCGATCAGGGCAGGGACCGAGTCTTGACAGTCGATTTCGAGCGACAGCCCCTTGGCCTCGGCCCGCGCATGCATCCATTCGTCGACGTCCTGCAAGATGGACCGCGTCGCGCAGGGCAGCCGTTCGACGGCCATCTGGCCCGCTTCCACTTTCGACAGGTCGAGCATGTCGTCGATGATTTCCATCAGATGCCGGCCGTTGCGCTGGATGGCATCGAGCGCCTCGCACCGTTTCGTCGGTACGCGCGACCAGTCCTCGTCGGCGAGCAATTCGGCGAAGCCGAGAATCGAGGTCATCGGCCTGCGAATTTCGTGGCTCATGTTCGCCAGGAACTCGGACTTGGCGGCGTTCGCCTCCTCGGCGCGTTTGATCGAGACGGTGAGCGCCGCATTGCTCTCTCGCAGCGCCGCCTCGGCGAGCTTGCGATCGGTAATGTCGCGGGCGACCGCCAGAATCAACCCCTCGTCGACGACCGCCACTGCCGACCAGTTCAGCCAATGATAAGACTCGTCGCGGAACCGGCAACGGCACTCGAACCCGTCGACTTGCCGCCCGAGCGCCAGTCGGGCGACTTGTTCCTTGGCCGCCGGATAGTCGTCCGGGTGGACGAAGGAGACGAACGGCGTGCCGAGCAACTCCGCCTTCGAAAAGCCCGTCTGTTCGAGGAAGGCGGGATTGACCTGCTTGAAATAGCCGTTCAAACCGGCCGTGCAGAGCAAGTCGTGCGAGAGGGCGAACAATCGATCTCGCTCGATCTGCTGCTGCGCCGCGCCGCGCAGCGCAATGCGCCCCAGCCCGACTCCGGCCAAGGCTGCAATATATCCGGCGATGCCCCAGCCCAGCCCGGCGGACTGCCGACCGACGGCGACGAGCGCCGCCAACGGCGCCAGTAACAAGCAAAGCCGGATCCACAGGCTGGCCCAACGGCGTAAGGCGGGAAATCGCATCATGAGTTCGAAACTCGAAAGGCGTTTGCGAGGAAATCGACCCGATCTGCTCGGCGCCGCGCAAAAGCGCGACGGGCCCCCAACTAAAGATAGGGCGCCCGAGCGGCAAAGATGGGGCCGCCAGCGGCGAATCGTACGGGTTTTGCGCATTATGCGGCGCGCCGGGCGAGCCGAGACTGGCGCTGACTTGCCGTCTGCCAGGGTGGGGATAGAGTTCCCAGCCCTGCGCCCCTGCGTTGCGGCAGGCAGTGCCCGCGCCGGCGCCCGTGAATTCCCGTTCGCTCATCGCTTCGCCCGAGACCCCCGAAATTGTACGATGTGGGCGGGCTTCGTCGCGGGGGTTCTCGAAGGAAGAAGATGAGCATCGCTGAAATACCGGAGGTCGCGGGCCTCGATGCGCACCGCGGGCTGCTGCGGATTCCGCCCGAACTCGACGTGCCGCTGACCGATCGCGTGCGGCAGATCATCGATACCAGCGAGTTCCGACGGCTGGCCAAGATCAGCCAACTCGGCCTGGTCTCGCTGATTTACCCGGCTGCGATCCACACGCGGTTCGAGCACTCGCTGGGCGTTTACCGGCTCGCGCTGTTGTACCTGAAGCGGCTGGCCCGCGACGAGCGGTTCGCCGCGGCGATCGAACGGGCCGACGCCGAATTGTTCATTGTGGCGGCGCTGTTGCACGACTTGGGCCACTGGCCGTTTTGCCATCCGATCGAAGACATCCGGCTGGCGAAGACGCCCAACCACGAGCTGTTCGCCAACAGTTTTTTGTTGGAAGGCGAGATCGCCGACGCCTTGCGCTCCGATTGGAACGTCAACCCGCGCGACGTGGTGGCCTTGCTTTCCGAAAAGCCGCGCAACGCGAAAACGCGAATTCTCGCCAGCATGCTCTCCGGCCCGATCGACATCGACAAGCTCGACTATCTACAGCGCGACAGCCTGCACGCCGGCGTGCCCTACGGACGCAATTTCGATCAAGGGCGCCTGATCGGCAGCCTCTGCCTGAACGCCGCGGGCGACGGTCTGGCAATCACCGACAAGGGCAAGACGGCGGCGGAAATGATGGTTTTCGCCCGCTACGTGATGTTCAGCGAGGTTTACTGGCATCACGGCGTGCGGGCGGCGACCGCCATGCTGCAAAGGGCCTTTTACCTGTTGCACGGCCAGCTCGATCTCGACCATTTGTTTCGGCTGACCGAACCGCGGATGATCGACGAGTTGGAGCGGGCGGCCGGCGACGGCCCGGCTCGCGACTTGCTCGACGGCCTGTTCGGCCCGACGCGGCGGCTTTACAAGCGACTGGCGCAATACAGCATCTTCGAACGCCGCGAACTGTACGATCGCCTCGCGCGGCAGCCCTATCCCTGGCTGGCGGCCTGCGCCGAGCACTTCGCCACGCTGGCCAGTACGGCGCTGGGGCGCGTGGTGGCGCCGCACGAAATCCTGTTCGACGCGCCGCCGGTCGAGCGCGAAGTGGAATTCAACGTCGAGGTCTATTTCATCAAAGAACGGCGCTACCGGCCGCTGGGCGAGGTTTCGCCGGTGGTCCGCACATTGGCGAAGGAGCAATTCGACGATTACGTCAAGCGCGTGCGGATCTTCGCCCACGGACGCGTGGCCGCCGATTTGCGCGAGCGAACCGACGTCGGCGAGTTGCTCTCGCGAGCGATCGACCGCATGCAGTAGGGCGGACATTCCCGACTGCACGCGCAGCAGATTCACGGGTGGCTGGCGGCAGAGCGGAGCGATACGAGAGCGAACTGGGGCTTCGCCTAGGCTCAGCCCTCGTTGTCCTACACATGTCACGCGGATTCTGTCGCCCCTAACGGGGCTTTCGCGGTTTCGCGCCGGATTGTGTCCAGGGGCTCGCGCCCCTGGCTACATTCTTTCGCCGCTACGCGGCTGACGTTTTTGCTTTAAGTCCCGGCGCGCCGATTCGCGCTAGTCCCGTAGGGACGGCAGAGTGTAGCCAGGGGCGCGAGCCCCTGGAATGATGCCAGTATCCAATTTCTTAGCCCCGTTAGGGGCGATACAAGGGAATCAAAGCCACGGCTTCGACAGCCCGACTGCGCAAGTCGTGGATGTGTAGAACAACGAGGGCTTGCCTCCGGCGGTGGCGGAGCGGAACAAATTCGACGTGAGTCTCAGCCCGATTCGCTCCTGAAAATCGCGCATTTTGCGCAGCCCAGGCTCAGACCCAGCCACCCGTCCGAATTGCAATGGCGGCAGACAGGAATGTCCGCCCTACTAGAAGTCCTTGCGGGCCGTGTACCAGCAGCCCAGCGCGACGGCGACGGCCACGAACGCCAGGCTGCTCCAGACGGGCCCCCAGACATCGAGCGCAATGCGGCCCGATTGCAAATCGGCCGGACGGCCTTGCGTCGCCACGCTCGTATCCTCGGTCAGCAAGTAATTGACCAGGTTGTCTAGTTCGCCGGGCTTGGGAAAGACCGTGTAGACCGGCTTGATGAAGTAAAAGTAAGCCTGCTCCAACGTGCTGCGCGTGGGCGCAAATCGTCGCTCGAGCGTCATCTCGGGCAACCGATACTCGCTGACGCGCGTGAACTTGTCGGCGAGCAGCAAACGATCGCCTCCCGCAAAGGCGACGGCCGAAATATCGCCTTGGCCGGCGACTTCGGCGGCCGACATTTCCCGCCGCTGGGCGTCGTACAGGTAGAGCTTGCGGTTGTGGAACAGGACCGCGAAATAACGGCCGTCGGGCGACGCTTCCGCGAAGCGCGGGGCCTCGCGGCCTTCGGGCCGGCTCTCGCTCAACCGCTTGAGCCCAGCCGGATCGAGCGCCAGCGTCCAGCCGTCGGCCAGCGCCAACAGCAACGTCTTGCCCGCCAAGGCGACGACGCCCGCTTCATCTTTTTCCAGCTTGTCCTGCGTCCGCGTGCGGTAGCGATCGCGCCGGTCGAGAGCCAACGTCACGAGCGTTTGGCCGTCGAACAGCGCTAACTCGCCGCTCGCGGGATTCATCGCCGCGGCCAGCGGCGTGTGAAGCCGCAACGATGGGCTGACCGATACAAAGCGACTTCCCGAGGCGCCGACTGGGACCTCGACGCCGAAGACTTTCACGCGCCGCTGCTTTTCGGTCGGCTCGCCCTCCAGACGATAAATGCCGCCGGCAGCGACGGCCAGCAACCGGCCGCGAGGATCGACGAAGAATGCGGCCGTTCCCGCCGGCGGCGCCACGCCGTCGATGCGCTGCCAATCGTCGGCCCGCTCGCCGATGCGCAGCAAGTTGCCGCGAGCCGGGCGAAACGGCGACGAGGGGTTAGGCAGCGCGAAAATGCGTTCGCGCGGTCGATCGTAAACCGGACCGACGAGCGGCAGGGCCCAACCAAACGGCGCCGCCGGTTCGCCATCACCGGCGAATTGAAGAATCGGCCGCCACTGGCGATCGGAATCGCTCCAGCGAAACGCCTCGCCTCGTTCGTTGGCGGCGAGCAGCTCGTCGCCGGCCGGCACGAGCCTGACGAAACGTTGCGGGCCGAGCAGCGCCAACTCGACAACGCCCTTGACCGCCCCGACCGTAAAACAGGCGCCCCAGAATAAGATCGTGATCACGACCGAAACGATCGCGTTCTTCCAAACGGCGCCGGCCAACGCCGAGACCGCGTAATAGATCGCAAACAGAAACATGAACACGGGAATGCACAGCAGCAGCTTGTCGTTCCACAGCCCGAATCGCAGCCCGACGATCAGCCACAAGCCGCCGATCAGGTACGAGCCGTTGATCAGCGTGAACATACAGCCGCCGAGAAATTTCGTCAGGTACAGCAGCGATCGCGAAATCGGCTTGCTCAACAGCAGGTCGATGGCGCCGGGCGCGAACGTTTGCGGCATGATCGACGCGGTCACCAGAATCGCCGCAAACACGCCGATCACGCCCACGAATAGGTTCATGAAACCCGACAGCGCGCGGTCGATCAGCAGTTTTCTCTTTACGGGCAACGGCTCGTCGAAGAACCGCTTGCCGAAATAGCTGAAGTACACCGCCGGTTCCCGCCCGCGAACGATCGATTCGGGAAACGCGGCTTCCAGCAGCAGCCGGTTGAGCCGCAGCAGTTCGTCGTCGGAAAGCTGTTTGACGCCGCGTTTCACGAGCGCATCGGCTTCCGAATCCAAGCGCACGTTCTTCCAGGCCGCCGGATCGTACAACTCGCGATTTTCCAGCAAGCGATTCAACTCGTTCGACAAGCGCACGTCGAGCGAATCTCGCCGGGGCCGGCGCGGCTCTTCGTCGTCGGGGTCCGACGCCCGCGCTTCGAAGGCCGCGTCGAAGTTGTTCCAGACCTGCTTGCCGGGCGACGGCTGCGGGAGCGACTGCTGGCGGCGGACTTTTTCGAGAAACGTCTGGCTGTCGATGATGTCGGCCGGAGAAAAGCGGACGCCGATTCGCTCGTCGATCCCGATCGGCGCCAGCGCCGCCAACAGCAGCGTGGTCAGCAGCAACAGAATCCACAGCACGCGCGAAGCCAGCGCCTCGCGAAACGAGTCTTTGACGATCGCCAGGTAGGGCCTCATCTCGCGACCTCCCGCGCTTCGACGATTTCCGGGGTCGCCGCGGTTTCCTGCGCCTGCACGATGCCCAAGAACGCATCTTCCAGCGTTTGGCGGTTCCGCGTCATCGAAGCGACGCTGACGCCGTGGCGCCGCAAGGAGTCGACCACGCGATCGACCGCGGCCTGGTCGGCCAGCCGGGCCGTTAGCTGGAATTGGCCGGGGCCGTTGGCCTTCAGGCTGTCGATCTGGTCGCCGGCAAGCGCCGAGCGAATCGGCGCTTCGGCGCCGAGCAGCGTGAAAGTGACTTCGGTCTGGGGCCGGAGCGTGAGCTCCTCGACGCCGCCGACTTTCTGCACCTCGCCGCGTACCAGAATCGCCACTCGGTCGCAGACTAACTCGATCTCTTGCAGCAGGTGGCTGTTGATGAACACCGTCTTGCCCTGGGCTTTCAACTGCTGCAGCAGGCTGCGCATTTCTTTGCGGCCCACCGGATCGACGCCGTCGGTCGGCTCGTCGAGAATCAACAGCTCGGGGTCGTGAAGCATGGCCTGCGCCAGGCCGAGCCGCTGGAGCATGCCCTTGGAGTATTTTTTCACCGAAGTCCCGCCCCACTCGGCCAGGCCCACGGTTTCGAGCAACTCGCCCCGGCGGCGGCGGATTTCGTGCTGCGAAAGGCCGCTCAGGCTGCCGTAGTATTCGAGGGCCGTATTGCCGGTGTGGTGCTGCGGGATGCGGTGACCCTCGGGCAGATAGCCCACGCCGCTGCGGCCGCGGCGATCGCCCGGCGGGCGGCCGAGCAGGCTCGCCGCTCCGCCGCTCTTGCGAACGATGCCCAGCAAGACCTTGATCAGCGTCGTCTTGCCGGCGCCATTGGGACCGAGCAGCCCGAAAATTTCGCCGCGAGCGACCTGAAACGAAACGCCCCGCAGCGCTTCGATCCGCCGCCGGCCGAACAGGCCGTCGCGATACGTTTTGCGGATCGCTTGCACGTCGATGGCCGGTTCAGCGGTTTGCATCAAGATTCATCGCCCAGGCGCCCGGTCGCGGAAGCCGTTATCGTAAGGCATTCGCCCGGAGAAGGGAAAGCTTGAATGAGAATCGGGGCCGGTTTGGGATGGGACGGTTCTTCGAAAGGGGATGGGGGGATGAGGAGGAGATGATGGAGATCAGGAGATCAAAAGCCGCGTAGGTTATGCTTCAGCATATCCGAAATCCGTTCCCGCGCGCTTTCACTGCGCCGCTCGCGGCCACGGCGAAAAGCGTTGCCTGCGCGCTGAATCGCCGAAGCGCGAAAAGATATGCTGAAGCATAACCTACGACTATCTCCCTGATCTCCTTCTCATCCCCCTATCCCCCTTCAATAAAGTCGTTTTCCAAGATCAACTTGGAGCTGGCAGCCAGCCCGTCGCGGCGGCGTACCTCGGCATTGAAGGAAAAACGGATCGCTTGGGAGAGCGGCAGGGCGCCGCTGCTAGTTTTTTGTAACAGCCGCCGCCCTTCGAGCGTCATAATTGCGGACGTACGGCAGAGGGGGGCTCGAGGAAGCGGTGCATGTCCGAAGACGAGCGGGTCGCCCAGCGGGCTTGGGTGCTGACGGCTCTCGACGAGTTCGAGGGGCGGTTGCTGCGCTATAGTCAGCGGTTGACCTGCGGCGATTTGGACTTGGCTCGCGACGTGGTGCAGCACGCGTTCCTCCGGCTTTGCGACCAGCGGCGCGAGGAACTCGACGGGCGCCTGGCGGCGTGGCTGTTCGCCGTTTGCCGCAATCGGGCGATCGACATGCAGCGTAAGAACAGCCGCCTGGAGCCGCTCGTTGCCGCGAACGGGGCCGAGGCGCACGGCCGCGAACGAGACCCGGCCGAGTTGGCCGAGACGCGCGACGCCGGCGAGCAAGTTCGCCGGGCCATCGCCGCGCTGCCCGAGAAGCAACGCGACGTGGTCAACCTGTGGGCCGACGGCCTTACCTACCGCGAGATCAGCGAGATTACCGAACACACCGAGAGCTACGTCCGCGTGATCGCCCACCGGGCCTTTCACGCCCTGCGGCGGCATCCGCTCGTATCGCGGATGGCGCCGGACGAAGCCGAGCGGAGCTGGCAATAAACCGATGGAGCCCCGGGCGCCCTCGCCCGTAAAAAATGGAGGGGCGGGCGCCCTCGCCCGGCAAGCTTGGAGGGCCGGGCGCCCTCGCCCGGCAAGACGCCCCTTACCCAAATCACAGTTTATTTTCACAGAAGTATCGAGCCATGGACCAAGAATCCCAAGTTCCAAACGACGAGGCGAGCGAGATCAAGCTGACCGCCTTTGCGCTCGGCGAATTGAGCGAGGCGGAGCGGTCCGAGTTTCTGGCCCAATCGCTCGATGCGGCGGCCGACCTGCGCAGCGTGGCCGAGATCGCCCGTCTGGGCGAATTGGTCCGCCGCGTGCGCCGCGAAGAGCCCTGCCCGGAACGTTCGAGCGACCTGCGGCAGGCGCTTGAAAAACGGCTGGCGGAAGCGGCTCCGCCAAAGGTTGCCCCAGCCGGACGCAATTGGCCCTCGCGCCGCTATTGGCTGCCCTTGAGTTTGGCCGCTTCGGTGTTGGTTATCGCTGGGGCGGTGATGGGGTTGATGAAACTGCGACACAACGACCCGCAGCAGGTCGCCAATGCGCGGCTGCATGGCATCCGGCAAGATGTCGGGGTCGATTTGACGGCGCAGTCGCTGGAGGATGCGGTCGAATTGGCCACATCGGACGCCGCGGAGGCTGGCGATGGAGAGTCGGGTCAAGGGCAGAATTCACAGAAGCAAATAACGACCGAGTCGTGGGACAGCCCGCAGGATGTGGCAGCCAGCAAGTCGTTAGCAGAAATGAGCGTCGGTATGGACTTGGAGGATGCCTCTGCGACCGATTCGCTTCCCTTGGGGGCATCGCCGGGCTCTGGGCAAGGGGCGGGCAGTGGCAATTCGGCGTTCGTGCCGATCCAGGATCCAAGGGCGACGGCGGGCTTTGGCGGCGCGTCGATCAAGCCGGCCTTCGGCGGCGGCGACGCGGCGACGTCGCCCAGAAGCGCGATGATGCGAGGCTCGGGCGGAATGCTTCTCCCGTCTTCTGGGCAACCTCAAGTTCAATACGTCCCGCAGAATAGCGGAAGCTTCAGCCCCAGCACATCGAAGCCGGCGGCCGCTCGATCTCCCAGCGGCCCGGGGGTAGCCGGCTTCGATGCGTTGAAAAGGAAAGGCGATCGCGGAAAGCTGAGCGGCGGCACGCTGGTTGGCGGCCGCGGGCTGCCGCCAGAGGTCCAAGCCGGCGGAATGTCGGGTGGGATGGGCGGAGGACAGCAGGCGCCGGAGGGCTTTATGGGACTCTCGGGCGCGCTTCAGGATAGGAAGTCGTCTGAGCGGGAATCGGGCCGCCGCCCTCGGGCATCCAGTTGGTTCTCCGATGCTTCTGGCGAATCCTACGCACCCATCGTCGAAAACCCCTTCCTCAAAATCGTCGATTCGCCGCTGTCAACGTTCTCCATCGACGTCGATACCGCCTCTTACGCCAACGTGCGGCGGTTTTTGAATTCCAACACGCTGCCGCCGGCCGATGCGGTGCGGATCGAAGAGCTGGTCAACTATTTCAGCTATGACTATCCGCAGCCCGAAGCCGGAGCGCCGTTCTCGGTGCATACGGAAGTGGCCGGCTGCCCGTGGAATGCCGAGCATCGCCTGCTCAAGGTCGGCTTGAAAGGGCGCGAGATCGCGGCCGAGCGCCGCCCGGCCAGCAACCTGGTGTTTCTGCTCGATGTCTCCGGTTCGATGAACCAGCCGAACAAGCTGCCGCTGGTCAAGGAAGCGATGTTGCTGTTGACCGAACAGCTCGACGAGCGCGACCGGGTGGCGATCGTCGTCTACGCCGACCAGTCGGAGTTGGCGCTGCCGTCGACCAGCGGCGCCGACAAGCGGACGATCGAGACGGCCGTCAGCGCGCTATCGGCCGGCGGTTCGACCAACGGCGGGCAAGGCATCCAAACGGCCTACGAAACGGCCCGCACGCATTTCATCAAGGACGGCGTGAACCGCGTGATCCTGGCCACCGACGGCGATTTCAACGTCGGCGTCACCGACCAGGACGAACTCGTGCGTTTGATCGAAGAGCAGGCCCGCGGCGGCGTGTTCTTTAGCGCGCTCGGCTTCGGCGACGGCAATCTGAAGGACGGCACGCTGGAAAAGTTGGCCGACAAGGGCAACGGCAACTACGCCTACATCGACACGCTGGGCGAAGCCCGCAAGGCGCTGGTCGACCAGCTCAGCGGCACGCTGGTGACGATCGCCAAGGACGTGAAGGTGCAAATCGAGTTCAACCCGGCGCAGGTCAGCTCTTTCCGCCTGATCGGCTACGAAAACCGCATGCTGGCCGCCGCCGACTTCAACGACGACCGCAAGGACGCGGGCGAAATCGGCGCCGGGCATACGGTGACGGCGCTTTACGAACTCGTGCCGGCCCGAGCAGCCGCCGCCGCGGCGGTCGACGTGTTGAAGTATCAGCGCGCCGAGCCGGCGTTCAAGCCCGCGGCGGAAAGCGGCGAACTGCTGACGCTCAAGCTGCGCTACAAACAGCCCGATGGCGACAAGAGCCGGCTGTTGGAACACGTCGTCGCGGATGAAGGCAAACGCTACGGCCAGGCCAGCCGCGACTTCAAGTTCGCCGCCTCCGTCGCCGCCTTCGGCATGCTGTTGCGGCATTCGTCGCACGCTGGCGACGCCAACTTCGACGCCGTGCTGGAACTGGCCGGCGAAGGGCTCGATAGCGATCTCAACGGCTATCGGGCGGAGTTCATTGGGCTGGCGAAAAAGGCGAAGAAACTGAGTAAGTGAGGCGTAAAGAGTGAGGAGCAAGTGGGGGGCAGGGAGTCGTGAGTGAGAAAAAGGTTCTGTCGGCCGACTGCCAAATGCTCCTGATTCCCTCTCTGCGCCTCCGCGTCTCCGCGTGAGCCTTCTTGCGATGGCGCAGTGACGCCGAGCGATTTGCTTGCGACGGCGCCCCGGGCAGGAGAGAATGGGCGCTACCTAAAATTGCCCGCCCCGCCTCTCGCAGGAGTTTCCTTCATGCCTCGCTCGTTCGCTCGCCGCGAGTTCCTCAAGCAAACCGCTCTGGCCGGTTCGGCGCTGGTCGCCGGCGGCTATTTCACCAGCACGGCTCGAGGCGAGAGCAAATCGCCGAACGAGAAGCTGAATATCGGCATGATCGGCACGGCCAACCAGGCCCGCTTCACGATCGATAACGTTCGCCGCGAGAACGTCGTCGCGCTATGCGACATCGACGACAACTATCTGGGCCGTGCGGGCGAGGAGTTTCCGGGCGCCGCAAAGTTCAACGACTTTCGCAAGCTGCTCGAACGGCCCGACCTCGACGCCGTGGGCGTCTGCACGCCCGACCATATTCACGCCCCGGCCACGCTGATGGCCTTGCGGCTGGGCAAGCACGTCTACTGCGAAAAGCCGTTGACGCATACCGTGCAGGAAGCCCGGCTGGTGGCCGAGACCGCAGCCAAGTCCAAGACCGCCACGCAGATGGGGACGCAAATCCACGCTGGCGGCAACTATCGCCGCGTGGTCGAGGCGCTTCGTTCCGGCGCCATCGGCAAAGTCCGCGAAGTGCATACCTGGGCGGGCCGTTCGTGGGGCGGCGGCGACCGGCCCAAGGAGATGCCGCCGATTCCGCCAAACTTGCACTGGGATTTATGGCTCGGCCCGGCGCCCGAGCGGCCCTATCATCCGACTTACCTGCCGGCCAATTGGCGCAAGTGGTGGGATTTCGGCGGCGGCAACCTGGCCGACATGGCCTGCCATCACATGGACTTGCCCTTCTGGGCGCTCGAACTGCGGGCGCCGCTGACGATCGAGGCCGAAGGCCCGCCTTTGAATCCCGAGACTTGCCCCTTGGGGTTGATCGTGCGCTACGAATTCCCCAGCCGCGGCGAGGCGCCGCCGGTCAAGCTCACGTGGTACGACGGCGACAAGATTCCGCCCAAGGTTCACGGCATCGAAACCGGGGGCGGCGGCAACTTATTCGTCGGCGAGCGCGGCATGCTGCGCGCCGACTACGGCAGCTACAAACTGTATCCCGAAGGCGACTTCGCCGGCTTCGAACCGCCCGAAAAGTCGATTCCCGATTCGATCGGGCATCACGCCGAATGGATTCAAGCCTGCAAGACCGGCAGCCCGACGACCTGCAACTTCGACTACTCCGGCGCCTTGACCGAGGCCGTGCTGTTGGGCGACGTCGCCTACCGCGCCGGCCAGCGGATCGAGTGGGACGCCGCGGCGCTAAAGGCCGAGAATTGCCCCGAGGCCGACAAGTTCGTGCAGAAGGCGTATCGCAAGGGCTGGGAGTTGTAGGCGCCTGATATCTCCAGCGTTCGAGTTTTTTTAAGGCATACGCCAAGACGCTACCGGTCGCCAGCCTCGCTTGAGTCTCCAGCCGGGAACTGCTAGGCTGGCGCGGCTCAGTCGGTCTTTTTTCCGCGGATTTTCCAGGCTCGGAGGACGTTCGATGAAACGGCAATACTTGCTCGCGATTTGCGTCGGCTTGTTTCTGGCGGCGGACGCGCCGCAGGCGGAGAAAACCCAGGCCGATCTGAAGGGCATGCAGGGCGATTGGAAAATCGAAACCATCGAAGCCGACGGCCAGAACGTGACGTCGGAACTCGTCAACGAAGTGCTGCGCGACGTGACGGTGCGGATCGAAAAGGAAAAGATCAGCCTGGTGCAAGGCGGCGCCACGGAAATCCTCGCCGCCGAAATGATGCTCAACGCCGAGGCCGATCCGAAAGCCGCCGATTTCAAGCCCAAAGAAGATACGCTGGGCGCCTTCAACGGCGAGAGCATGTGGGGCATCTACAAACTCGCCGGCGACGAATTGAAGATCTGCGTTTCGATCCGCACGGCCGTCAAAGAACGCCCGGCGGAGTTCAAGACGCAGCCCGACTCCGGGTTTTATTTGGTCACGCTGAAGCGCTCGTAAGCGGCTCCTCTGCGAAACCCGTCGCGGTTCTCGCCTCTGCCAGGATGGAGGCGTGCGTTTTTTCAGGTATATCCGGGCAAATAAATGGAGTCGCAATACGTAGAAGCGGCATCCTTGCCGCCTTCACACGCGGCAGGATGCCGCGTCTACGCCTTCACACGCGGCAGGATGCCGCGTCTACCACGGATGAGATAATTCGTGATAGAATCCTCGTCGATCGGTGCTGGCGAAGACAGGCTGCACCGCATTTATTTGCCCGGCCATGCCTTTTCTAGGCTTGTCAAGAGGCGTTTGGAAAGCGGATTGCGGGCCTCGATCTCCGTACCACGATCGGGCGTTTTTTTCGATGTTGAAAAAAACGTGCAGCGAAAACGGCGAGGGTTCGGTC
>Ga0307373_10001050_pt1 | contig 52334 bp, 34 predicted proteins | sample OX2MG_FD_202534 | JGI IMG/M metagenome (GOLD analysis project Ga0307373, IMG submission 202534) | Soil microbial communities from Risofladan, Vaasa, Finland - OX-2 | ecosystem: Environmental > Terrestrial > Soil > Coastal area > Acid sulfate soil | place: Finland: Risofladan, Vaasa | collected... | reverse complement strand
GAGGCCAGATCGAGCGTCTTCGCCGGCGTCGTCGCACCTCCTTGCGCGCCCGCAGGCCCTTGCGCGCCCGCAGGCCCTGGCGCGACCGCAGGCCCTGGCGCGACCGCAGGCCCTGGCGCGACCGCAGCCTCTGGCGCGGCCACGGCCAAGATCGGGCCGGGAGCTGCCGCCGGTGCCGGTTGCAGCGCAACGGGCGCCGCGGCAGCCACGCCGCTCGGTGCGCCTTTGGCGCCGCCGCCGAGGCTGAGCGCGAGCGGCAAAGCCGCCAGCAGTATGCGTCGAATAGACGTCGGGATCGATGCCATGGCTTTCTCCAGTATAGCGGGCCGCGGCTCGGCGCCGGAACGAATCCGCGGATCAGGTGAAACGCGACAGCCACGCCAATGCGCGGCCGAGGGAAGATCGATACGGCGGGCGGATCATGCGCAAACCCGAATATCTCGATTGCAGGAAGACCGGCTTCTCGACCGAGAATCGCCTGAAGCCGTATTCGCCGTGATAATGGCCGTAGCCGGCATCGCCGACCCCGCCGAAAGGCAGCGCCTCTTGCGCCGCGTGCACCAAGGTATCGTTGATGGTCACGCCGCCGGCGATCGTGCCTTCGAGCACCCGGTCGCGGGCCGCACGGTCCTTGCCGAACCAATACAAGGCGAGCGGTCGAGCGCGGCGGTTCACGTAGGCAAGCGCGTCCGCGAGCGTATCGTAAGGCACGATGGGCAATATCGGGCCGAATATTTCTTCGCGCATGACCCGCATGCGCTCATCGACGTCGAGCAGCAATACCGGCGCAAATTGGCGGCCGTGCGCGGCTGCTCCGACGATCCCCGGCTGCAACTCGATGACGCGCGCGCCGTGTGCGCGCGCATCGGCGAGCAATTCGCGCAAACGCGCGGCGTGCCGTTCGTTGATGATGCCGGTGTAGTCGGGGTTGCCGTGAAAGCGAGGGTACAAGCGCTGCATGCTCGTACCCAAGGCCTGTGCGAATCGCTCGACGCCGGCGCGCGGCACCAGCGCGTAGTCTGGCGCGATGCACGTCTGCCCGGCGTTGATCAACTTGCCCCACGAGATGCGGTCGACGATTTCCTGCGGCGCGCACGACGCATCGACGATTAGCGGCGACTTGCCGCCGAGCTCCAGCGTCAGTGGCGTCAGGTTTCTCGCCGCGGCGAGCGCGACCTCGCGCCCCACGGCCGTGGACCCCGTGAACAGCAGATGATCGAACCGCAGCGCCGCAAACGCCTTGCCGACGGCGGCATCGCCGATGACGACGCCGACCTCGTCGGCCGCAAAGGCCCCGGCAACCGCCGCCTGCAGAGCCGCGGCAAACAGCGGCGTCGATTCCGACGGCTTGATCATCGCCCGATTGCCGGCGGCCAGGGCGCCGATCAGCGGCGCGAGCGACAATTGCAGCGGGTAGTTCCACGGACTGATGATGCCGACGACGCCGAGCGGCTGGCGCATCAGCAGCGCCCGCCCCGGCCGGTACGCGGCGGCAACGCCTACGCGCCGCGGCCGCATCCACGCCGCCAGGTGACGCCGCGCGTGGCGAACGGCGCTCTCAAGCAGCATCGTCTCGGTAATGCGCACTTCAAAGGCCGAGCGCGTGCCGAAGTCGCGGGAAATTGCCTCGGCAAACGCCGGCGCATGCGTCTCGATGAGACGGCCGAGCCGCCGCAGCCGCTCTTCGCGCACGGCGCGCGGCGGCGAAATGTCCGCGAGGAACGCCTGTTGCTGGCGCCGGTGCAGCGCTGCGAGCGCATCGGCGGAATCGGTCATGCGAATACCCCGCGCGGCGAGTTCCCGCGCCTTGGCGACCGCTCGCACCGCGCCCGCCAAGGGTCGCGCGATGCGTTCATCGAACCGGCCGATAGCGGCCGCGGTGCACGACTCCGGCGCACGGATTCGCGCCGAGGCCGTAACAAAGTTCCGCCGGCCGGTCTATTTTCCACAGCGCGAAGTCGGCGCGCTTGCCTATTTCCAGCGTGCCGCGGTCCTGCGCCAGACCGAGCGCGCGCGCGGCATTTCTGGTTGCCCCGCACAGCGCCTCTTCGGGCGTCAGCCGAAACAAAGTGCAGGCCATCGAGAGCGCGAGCAGCAGCGACGTGCACGGCGAGGTGCCGGGGTTGCAGTCGGTGGCCACCGCGATCGGCACGCCGGCCTCCCGCAACAATGCGAGCGGCGGCGGCGCAGTTTGCCGCAGCGTGAAGTAGGCGCCGGGCAGCAGCACGGCGACGCTGCCGGCGCGCCCGAGCGCCCGCGCTCCGTCGATGCCGACGAATTCCAGGTGGTCGGCCGAGAGAGCGCCGAACCGCGCCGCCAGCTGCGCCGCGCCGAGGTCGCTGAGTTGCCCCGCATGCACATGAATCGGCAACCCCACGCGCTCAGCGGCGCGAAAGAATTGTTCGCATTCGGCGACGCTGAAGGCGACCGATTCGCAAAAGGCGTCGACGGCGTCGGCGAGTCCCAAGCCGGCCATCGCCTCGAGCCACGGGCCGCTGACGGCGTCGACGAACCCCTGGCGGTCGGCGCGATATTCTTGCGGCAGCGCGTGCAATCCCAAGAAAGTCGTGCGTACCGACAGCGGCATTTCCTCGGCGAGACTGCGGGCGATCTTCAGCATGCGGCTCTCGGTCTCGGCGTCCAAGCCGTAGCCGGATTTGACCTCGATCGTCGTCACGCCCTCTTCCATCAGCCGCCGCGCGCGCAGCGCCGCGGCGTCGTACAAGACCTGCGGCGATGCCGCCCGGGTGGCGCGTACCGTGGATTCTATGCCGCCGCCGGCGAGCGCGATCTCTTCGTAGCTCGCGCCGCCGAGGCGCCGTTCGTATTCGGCGACCCGGTTGCCGCCATATACCAGGTGGGTGTGGCAATCGATCAGTCCGGGCGTCATCCACAGACCGGCGACGTCGCGAACCGGGATGCGCCGCTCGGCCGCCCGGCGCACGGCGATTTCCGCGGCCCCGATCCAGGCGATGCGCTCGCCTTTTACGGCGAGCGCCGCGTTCGCGATGCTGCCGTAAGGGCCCGTGCCGGGCGCCATCGTCGCGATATCGGCGCCCGCCCAGACCATGTCCCAGTCCGCGTCAGTAGTTGGCTGCACGTTGCTAATCCGTCCGATTGCCGTGTGCGCCATCATAAGGCAAGCTAGGCACCATATACAGGTATAGGCAAGATGGCGGATAAGTTTCATCTGCAATGGGTGCTGCTGCCGCGGGGCTGGACGCGCGACGTTCTCGTCACGGTGTCGGCGGCGGGCATGATCACCGGCATCGACGCGCCGGCCGCGCCGGCCGCGCCGGCGGACGCCGAGCGCGTCCTCGGATTCGTCGTTCCCGGCATGCCGAATGCGCACAGTCATGCCTTCCAGCGGGCGCTGCGCGGCCGCGCCGAGTGCCGGGTAGCGGCGCGCGACAGCTTCTGGACCTGGCGCCGGGCGATGTACGGGCTCGCCAACCGCATAGAGCCCGATGAATTGCAGCTGATCGCCACGCAGCTGTACATCGAAATGCTGAAGTCGGGTTACACGTCGGTCGCCGAATTTCATTACTTGCATGGCCATGCAGGCGCCGCGGCGTCGGTAGGCGCCAACCCCTTGTGGGCGGCGGTGCGCGGCGCGGCGCGCGCCGCCGGCATCGGCTTGACGCTGCTGCCGACGCTGTATCAATCGAGCGATTTCGGCGGCCGGCCGTTGCGGCCCGAACAGGCGCGTTTCGCGATGTCGAGCGAGGATTTCCTGCGCGCGATCGCCGCCTGCGTCGGCGCAGAGCGGCGCGATGCGTCGTCGACGCTGCGCATCGGCGCCGCCTTCCACAGCCTGCGCGCCGTGCCGCTGCCGGCGCTCGAGCAGACCGCGCTGCAGTTGCGCGGCATCGATGCGTCGATGCCGGTGCATATCCACGTGGCGGAGCAGCTGCGCGAGGTGCATGCCTGCAAACGCGCGACCGGACTGCGGCCGATCGAATGGCTGCTGCAGTCGGGAATGCTCTGCGACCGCTGGTGCCTGGTGCACTGTACGCATGCGACGGCGCAGGAGCTGCGCGGCATCGCGACGAGCGGCGCCGCGGTGTGCGTATCGATCAGCAGTGAAGCGAATCTCGGCGACGGATACTTCGATGCGCTCGGCTTCCTCGCCATCGGCGGGCGGCTTTGCATCGGCTCGGACAGCCAGGCGAGCGTTGCGCCGGCGGAGGAACTGCGCTGGATGGAATACCAGCAGCGTCTGCGCCGCAAGCGGCGCAGCGTTCTCGCCGCGGCGGACGAAGCGCACGTCGGTACCCGCTTATGGCGCGATTCCGCCTTGCACGGCGCCCAGGCCCTCGGCCAGCCGATCGGCGCGATCGAGGTCGGCCGGCGCGCCGACTGGCTGGTGCTCGACGCTAAGCACCCGGCGCTCGCCGGCGCCGGCCCGCAGGCGGCGCTCGATCACGTGATATTTGCCGGCGCGGATGCGGCGATCCGCGACACCATGGTGGCAGGCCGCTGGGTCGTCAGAGAGCACCGGCACCCCGCGGAATCGGCGCTGCGCGAACCGTTTGCCGAACTCCTGGGCCGCCTGTCGACATAGTTGTCTATACAGCTTATTCTGTGCCGATGCCAAAGATCCGCGCCACCGTACAGCCGCTCTATCTGCAGCTCAAGCGCCATATCCTCGAGAACATCGACTCGGGCAAATGGACGGCGGCGGACCGCGTCCCGTCCGAGAATGAAATCGTCAGATCCTTCGGCGTCTCGCGAATGACCGCCAACCGCGCGCTGCGTGAACTGCGCGACGAGGGCGTGCTGGTGCGCATCGCCGGCGTCGGCAGTTTCGTCGCGGAACGGCAAGCGCACGCGCATCCGCTGGAAATTCGCAGCATCGCCGAGGAGATTCGGGCGCGCGGTGCGGTGCACCGCACCGCGGTCATCGCTCGCGAGCGCGTCCGCGCAGTCGCGCGGCTGGCGGAGGATTTTCGCGTCGCGCCCGGCACCCTGTTGTTTTTCTCCGCCTTGGTGCATCACGAGAACGGCCGGCCTGTGCAACTCGAGGATCGCCACGTGCTCGCCGAGCTCGCGCCGGATTATCTCGGCGTCGATTTTCGGCGCACGACGCCGTACGATTATTTGATCAAGACCGCACCGCTGCAGGAAGCCGAGCATGTGCTGCGCGCCGTCATGCCGGATGCGCGCACCCGCCGGCTGCTGGCGATGAAATGCAACGAACCGTGTCTGCTCGTGATCCGGCGCACCTGGTCGGCCGGCCGGATTGCCTCCGTCGCCAAGCTCCTCTATCCCGGTCCCCGCTACGAATTATCCGGGCGCTTCCGCCCGTAAGGACGGCCGATCATGCCAGTTTGCGCAAAGCCTCGAATCATACGCGCCGCTCGCGGCGGCACCTTGAGCGCGCGCTCCTGGATGACCGAGGCGCCGCTGCGCATGCTGATGAACAATCTCGATCCGCAAGTCGCGGAAAATCCGCAGGAACTCGTCGTTTATGGCGGCATCGGCCGCGCCGCGCGCGATTGGAACTCGTACGATCGGATCGTCGCGACGCTGACGGACCTGCGAGAGGATGAAACCTTGTTGATCCAATCCGGCAAGCCCGTGGGCGTGTTCAATACCCACGCGGATGCACCCCGGGTGCTGCTCGCGAACTCGAATCTCGTGCCGCACTGGGCAACTTGGGAGCACTTCCACGAGCTCGACCGGCGCGGTCTCGCAATGTTCGGGCAAATGACCGCGGGCTCCTGGATTTACATCGGCAGCCAGGGCATCGTCCAGGGCACCTACGAGACCTTCGTCGAAATGGGGCGCCGCCATTGCGGCGACGATCTCGCCGGCAAGTGGATTCTGACGGCCGGCCTCGGCGGCATGGGCGGAGCGCAACCGCTCGCCGCGACGATGGCGGGAGCCAATATGCTTGCCATCGAATGCCGCAAGGAGCGCATCGCCAAGCGCCTGGAAACCGGCTACGTCGACGTCGAGGCAGACTCTCTCGACGAGGCGCTCGCGCGTCTCGACGCGGCGGCGCAGAGCGGCAAACCGACGTCGATCGCGCTGCACGGCAACATCGTCGACGTGCTGCAAACCATGCTCGAGCGCGGCATTCGCCCGGACGCTCTGACCGATCAGACCTCGGCGCACGATCCGGTCAACGGCTATCTACCGCAAGGATGGAGCGTCGCCGACTGGGACGCGAGGCGCCTGAGCGATCCGGCCGGCACGAGCGCCGCGGCGAAGCAATCGATGGCCAAGCACGTCGAGTACCTATTGCGCTTCAAGGCGATGGGGCTGCCGGTGTTCGACTACGGCAACAACCTGCGCCAGGTCGCGCGCGACCAGGGCGTCGACAGGGCCTTCGAGATCCCGGGCTTCGTTCCCGAATACATCCGCCCGCTTTTCTGCCGCGGCATCGGACCGTTCCGTTGGGTGGCGCTGTCCGGCGACCCGCAGGATATCTACAAGACCGACGCCAAGGTCAAAGAACTGATTCCGGACGATGCGCATCTGCACCACTGGCTCGACATGGCGCGCACACGGATCCAGTTCCAGGGACTGCCGGCGCGGATTTGTTGGGTCGGCCTCGGACAGCGGCATCGCCTGGGCCTTGCGTTCAATGAAATGGTGGCCCGCGGCGAACTTTCCGCGCCGATCGTCATCGGCCGCGACCACCTCGACTCAGGGTCGGTCGCGAGCCCGAATCGAGAGACCGAGGCGATGCGCGACGGCTCCGATGCGGTTTCCGACTGGCCGCTGCTGAACGCCTTGCTGAATACCGCAAGCGGCGCGACCTGGGTCTCCATTCATCACGGCGGCGGCGTCGGCATGGGCTACTCGCAGCATGCGGGCCTCGTCATCGTCTGCGACGGCAGCGCCGCGGCGGCGAAGCGCATCGCCCGCGTCCTGTGGAATGATCCGGCGAGCGGCGTCATGCGCCACGCCGACGCCGGCTACGCGAGCGCCATCGAGTGCGCGCGCGAACACGGTTTGCGCCTGCCGATGATCGGGACAGGCTCGTGAGCGGTTCGGCGCTCGCGCCCCGCGTCGTGTTGCGCGCCGGCGAGATGTCGCTGGCGGCGTTGCGGCGCATCCATGCCGGGCCCGCGCGCCTCGCGCTCGGCGCCGTCGACCGCGAACGCATCGACGCCGCCGCAGCGCTGGTCGATTGCATCGTCGCGCGCGGCGATGCCGCCTATGGCATCAATACCGGCTTCGGCCTGCTCGCGCAGACTAAGATCCCCGCCGAGCAACTGCAGCTGCTGCAGCGTAACTTGCTGCTGTCGCACGCGGCCGGCGTCGGCGAGCCGCTGCCGGATGCGGTGGTGCGCCTGGTGCTCGTACTGAAGATCAATGCGCTGGCGCGCGGCTACTCCGGAATCTCCCAGGCGCTGATCGACGGCCTGATCGCGCTCGTCGACCACGAGGTCTACCCATTGATCCCCTCGCAAGGCTCCGTCGGCGCATCCGGCGATCTTGCGCCGCTCGCTCATATGGGCGCGGCGCTGCTCGGCATCGGTCAGGTGCGCATCGACGGGCGTGTGCTGCCGGCGGCGGACGGCCTCGCGCGCGCAGGGCTAAAGCCGCTGCAGCTGCGCCCTAAAGAGGGGCTCGCGCTGATCAACGGCACGCAAGTCTCCACGGCGCTGGCCCTCGCGGGGCTGTTCGGCGCGGAAGATCTGTTCGCGGCGGCGGTCGTCGCCGGCGCGATGTCGGTCGATGCGCTGAAGGGCAGCGACGCGCCGTTCGACGCGCGTATCCACGAGGCGCGCGGCCAGCCCGGTCAGATCGCCGTCGCGCGCGAAACCCTGCGGCTGATCGCCGGCAGTGCGATCCGCGCCTCGCACCGCAACTGCAGCCGCGTACAGGATCCTTATTCGTTCCGCTGCCAGCCGCAGGTCATGGGCGCGTGCCTCGACCTGATGCGCAATGTCGCCGCGACGCTCGCGATCGAGGCGAACGCCGTCACCGACAATCCGCTGCTCTTCACCGCCGGCGGCGAGGTCCTGTCCGGCGGTAATTTTCATGCCGAGCCGGTGGCCTTCGCCGCCGACACCCTGGCGCTCGCAATCGCCGAAATCGGCAGTCTGTCCGAAAGGCGCATCGCCGTGCTGGTCGATCCGAAGATGAGCGGCTTGCCGGCCTTTCTGGTCGAGAACAGCGGCGTCAATTCGGGCTTCATGATCGCGCAAGTCACGGCGGCCGCGTTGGTGTCGGAGAACAAATCGATCGCCGCGCCCTGCAGCGTGGACTCGATACCGACCTCGGCGAACCAGGAAGATCACGTCAGCATGGCCACCCACGCGGCACGGCGCTTGGGCCGCATGCTGCAGAACGCCGCCGCCGTCGTCGGCATCGAGCTGCTGGCCGCCGCTCAGGGGATCGATTTTCACCGTCCCGCAAAGAGCTCGCCGGCACTCGAGCTGGTGCATGCCGGCATCCGGGCACAGGTGCCGTTCTACGACGCGGATCGCTACTTCGCGCCGGACATCCGGGCGGCGCAGTCGTGGGTCGAGTCCGCACGCTATCTACCGCTGCTTGCCGGCCTGTTGCCTTCGACGCAGCCATGAACGCAGCGCTCGGCGGCCAGCCGCTGTTCGAAAGCGTGGACGGAGCGCTGCCGCTCATCGTCAGCATGCCGCATTCCGGCACCTATCTGCCGCCGGACTTGGCGTCGCGGCTGGCGCCGGCGGCACTCGACTTACCCGACACCGACTGGTTCGTGCCGCAGTTGTACGAGTTTCTCGCCGCGCTCGGCGCAGCGCTGATCCGCGCGACGCATTCGCGCTATGTCGTCGATTTGAATCGGCCGCCGGACGGCGCGCCGCTCTATCCCGGCCAGCGCGAGACCGCCGTGTGTCCGCTCGAGAGTTTCGACGGCGAGCCGCTGTATGCGCGCGGCGATGAACCCTCGCGGACGGAAATCGACGCTCGGCTGCATCGTTACTGGCAGCCGTACCACGACCGGCTGCGCGCCATGCTCGACGCGGCGCTTGCGCGGCACGGGCACTGCCTTTTGTGGGATGCGCACTCGATCCGCTCGACGGTGCCCGCTTTGTTTGCCGGCCGGCTGCCGGACCTCAACGTCGGCACCGTGGACGGCCGCAGCTGCAGCGCGGCCACCGCGCGGCGCATCGTCGATGCCTTGAGCGCGCAGCCGCGCTTCTCGTTCGTCGTCGACGGCCGATTCAAGGGCGGCTACATCACGCGCCATTACGGCGATCCGGCGCTGCGGATCGAGGCGGTGCAATTGGAAATCGCACAATCGGCCTATCTGCTGCAAGCGCGGGTGCCGCACTTCGACGCGGCGCTCGCGGCGCCGTTGGTTGCCGTGCTGCACCGGCTGCTTGCGGATCTTGCCGGCGCCCTGCGGCCGATCTAGCCTGCGGTTCGGCCGTCGATCCAGGTACGCTGCACCCGCACGCGTTCGTCGACCAGCGCCAAATTCGCCCGGTAGCCGGGCGCGATGCGCCCGATTTCCCGCCCCAATCCCAGGAACTCGGCGGGATATTCGCTCGCCATGCGCGCCGCCTCGGCGAGATCGAGGCCCAGAAGGTCGACGGCGTTGCGCACCGCGGAGGACATGTCGAGCGCCGTGCCGGCGAGCGTCCCATGTTCGTCCCGGCAGACGCCGTCGATCACGCGGATGGTACGGCCTTGCAGTACGAAACTCGGCGCCTCGAAACCCACCGCGGGCATCGCGTCGGTGACCAGCATGAAGCGCTCGTGACGCTTGCAGCGCAGTGCGAGCTTCAGCATGACCGGATCGACGTGATGGCCGTCGACGATGATTCCGCACCAGGTATCCGGATCGTACAGTGCGGCGCCGACGATACCCGGCTCGCGCGGTGCAAACGGCGCCATCGCGTTGAACAGGTGGGTGAAGCCGCGCAGGCCGTGCGCGATCGCCGCGGTCGTCTCCGCATAACTCGCGTTGCTGTGTCCCGCCGATACCAGCACGCCGCCCGCCGTGAGCTCGGCGATCATCTGCGGCGTGGTGATCTCCGGCGCCAGCGTCAACACGGTGCGCCCGCCGCGCAGCCGGGTGAGGCGCGATATGAAGCTGGCGTCGAGCAGCCGCAAATGCTTCGGATCATGGACGCCGCGGCGCGCCTGGTTCAGGAACGGACCCTCGATGTGAATGCCGAGGACCCCGGGAGTGCCGGCGTCGATCGCCGCCTGCACGGCGCCGATCGCGGTCGCAATCGTATCCGGATCGTCGCTGATCAGCGTCGGCAGAAATCCGCTGGTGCCGAAACGCCGGTGCGCCGCGCCGATCGCGCGAATCGCCTGCGGAGTCGGATCGTCGTTGAAGAGCACGCCGCCGCCGCCGTTGACTTGCACATCGATGAAGCCCGGCAACAGGATCTGGCCGCCGAGATCCTCGACGAATGCATCGCGGCAACGCGGGTCGACGGGATCTACGAGCGCCTCGATGGCGGCATCGGCGATCAACAGTGTCCGCCCGCTGACCAATCCTGGCCCGCTCAAGATGCGGCCGTTGACGAGCGCCGTGCGTCTCATAGGGTCTCGGTAACCTTGTGCAGATGCGGTGGATGATCCGGATCGCGGCCGCGGCGCAAACTCAGGCCGGCGATCAATCGATACGCACTCTGCACCAGTAGGATCGGACCGAGCGCCGCGCAGGCATCGAGGGTCGGCAAGACGACCACGCCGGCGGCGGATGCGCCGGCATCGGCGGCGCCGGCCAGCAATATCGGTATTCCCCGCCGCGCCAATTCGGCTGCGAGCGCCTGAATGCCCGAAAGAGTGCCGTCGGCCTGCGCGAACAGCAGCGCCGGAAAGCGCGGCCCGAGCAGCGTGTAGGGGCCGTGTCGCAGCTCCGCGCTGCTGAACGCCTCGGCGTGCAGAGCGCAAGTCTCCTTGAATTTGAGCGCCGTTTCCTGCGCGCTGCCGAGACCGAGGCCGCGGCCGATGACGTACAAATGCTCCGCCGAATGCAGGGGCGCGAGGGCAGCGGACCAATCGAGCCTCCAGCTGCGCTCCATCAACGCCGGCAACCCGTCGATCTGCGCGGCAAGTTCCCGGTCTTCGGTCCACGCGGCGACCAAGCGGGCGAGCGCGGCCTGCGTCGCGAGGAAAGACTTGGTGGCGGCGATGCTCGCCTCGGAGCCGGCGCGCAGATGAATGACCAGGTCGGCGGCCGCGACCAGCGGCGCCTGCGGACTATTGCACACGGCGAGCACCGTCGCGCCGGCACGCTTCGCGGCCGCGGCCGCGGCGATGAGGTCCGGACTGCGCCCCGACTGAGACAGCGCGATGAACAGGCAGCCGCGTAAATCCTGAGCAATGCCGTAGACGGAGCTGACCGAAGGCGCGGCGGACGCGGTCAGCACGCCTGCCCGCGTCTCGATCAAATACTTCGCATAGGTGGCCGCGTGGTCGGAACTGCCGCGCGCGCAGGTGATCACGGCCCGCGGCGCCAGGCGCCGAACCTCGACCGCGATCTTGCGCAGCGCGTCGGCGTCCAGATCGAGCTGCGCGCGCACCGCGTTCGCGGCGCCGGCCGCTTCCTGAAACATGGTGGTCGCCTCGACGCGGCTCGCCTCGGCGCGGCTGCACTCGGCGCCGTTCACGGCAAAGTGCTCAACTCGGCGACGAAATCATAGGTGTCGCCGCGATAATAGGACTGCGTAAACTCGACCGCGCGGCCGTCGCGCAACGAGCCGAGCCTCTCGACCAGCAGGCCGGGATCGCCGGCATCGGCCTTCAGCAACTCCGCTTGGTCACCGGTAAGCAGCACGGCGCGCAAGCGCTGCAGCGCCCGTACCGGGCGCTGCCCGGCCTTCTCGAGAGCTTCATAGAGCGAGGTGTCGACGGCCTCCAGCCCGGGCAGCGCCGCGGCGAGGATCGTCGCGTATTCCAGCGCCATGGGCGCATCGTCGGCGTAGCGTATGCGATTGAACCGAAACACCGGCGTGCCCGGCGAGAGACCGAGCGCGAGCGACTCCTCCGGCGTCACGGTCCCCGCCGCTCGCTTCAGCCAGACGCTGCGCGGCGTGCGGCCGCGCGCGCGCATGTCCTCGGAAAACGACGTCAGCATCGCGAAATTCTTTTCGACACGCGCCGAAACGAAATTACCGGATCCTTGGCGTCGCACCAGCATGCCGTCGGCAACCAGTCCATCGAGCGCTTTGCGCACGGTGATTCGCGATACCGCAAAATCCGCGGCAAGATCGCGTTCCGCGGGCAGCGCATCGTCGGGGCCGAGAATGTGATTGTCGATCGCCCGGCGCAGCGCCCGCTGTAGTTCTCGATAGAGCGGCAGATTGCTCCTGCGGTCGAGCGGACCTACGGCTTTGGCTAGTGTCGTCATCGCGTCGCGCCGCCTATCGAAGTTCTGTTCAATCATTGGGATAATACCAAATAAATACCACTACTAGTACAACAAGATTGCCTGCTATTATTTAACTACATGGTTTTATTGAATATTAATGATTACCGCGTGTTTTTTCACACAGCACTGGCAGATTGTATAGATTGGTATTATATTGGGACGCCATTGGTGCGACAGGTAGCTGCGGCGGGATCGGATGGCGGCGCAGCGTGCGAAAGAGCGGATGGTCGGCAGGATAGGGGGCATTGGTATGAACAAGACAGGGGATCTCCATATGAATCGGATCGCACTGGCGGTCAAATCGGCGCTCGGACTCGCGCTACTCGCGCCGCCGGCGCTTTGCATCGCGCAATCGGCATCGGGCAACCAGCAGAGCGACAACACGCTCAAGGAAATAGTCGTCACCGGCATCCGCAAATCCGTCGAAAAATCGCTGGTCGCGAAGCGCGCATCGACCGAGGTCATCGACGTCGTCACCGCGGAGGACATCGGCAAGATGCCGGACAAGAATGTCGCCGACTCGCTCGCGCGGGTCCCGGGCGTCACGACCAGTTCCGCCGGCGCCAACGAGGGCGGCTTCGACGAGAACGACCGCGTCAGCATGCGCGGCACCAACCCGAGTTTGACACAGACCCTGATCGACGGCCACGGCGTCGCCGCGGGCGATTGGTTCGTGCTCGATCAAGTCACCGAAGTCGGCCGCAGCGTCAGCTACACGCTGTTGCCTTCGGAAATCGTCAGCAAAGTGGTCGTACAAAAGAGCTCCAACGCCTCGCTCGTCGAAGGCGGCGTCGCCGGATCGGTCGACATCATCACGCGCAAGCCGCTGGATTTCTCCAAACCTCTGACGCTCGAGGCGTCCGCGGGCGCCGTCTACGCCGATCTGCCCGCGAAGACCGACGGTCAATACAGCGTGCTCGGCAATTGGAAGAACGATGCGCAAAATTTCGGCGTCATGCTGCAGCTGTTTTCCGAGACGCGGCACTTGCGGCGCGACGGCATCGAATTGCTGGGCTACGATCAAATCGCCCCCGGCAGCGCCGTCGCCACGGCGCATCCGGATTTGTCCGGGGTCTATTATCCGAGCTTGATCGGTGCCGCCTTCTTCGAGCAAAAGCGCGAGCGCAACGGCGGCCTCATCGACATCGAGGGCAAACCGACCGACGACTTGACGCTCGACTTGTCCGCCTTCTCCTCGAAGCTGACGGCGACGAATTACAACCGCAACTACCTCGAATGGTTGACGCACTTCGTGAACTTCGGCGCCGGCCAGAGCCCGGACCCGGGCTATGTGGTCGCCGGCAACACCTTGACGCAGGCGAACTTCTCGCCGGTCGCGGGCACCGATTACGGCATCTACGACCAGATCTCGCGCCCCGACGAGAGCGCCACGGCGCAGTTCGTCAATCTCGACGCCCGCTGGCACGCGAACGACCTATGGTCGTTTTTCGGCCAGATCGGCACGTCCAAGGGCGACGGCAAGACGCCGACGCAGAATGTGTCGGAAACGTCGCCGGGCATCGGCAGCGGCGCCGGCTACACGCTGCATGGCGTCAGTTCCGGCCCGGACTTCAATCTCGGCACGACCAACAACACCACGCCGTTCCCGGGCGGCGTGCCGGTCGCGTTCGGTTGGATATTCGGCGCCGAAAACGTCGACGTGAAGGACAAGGAGACCTGGGCGAAGATCGACAGCGACTTCACGGTCAACGACGCCGCCTGGAAGGATCTGAAATTCGGCGTGCGTTACCAGTCGCATGACCGCACCTCCGACAGCGCGATCGCGCAAGGCCCGACCTTCAGCGGTCCGAACGGCGGCGGCACGAGCACTGCCAATTATCCGACGACGTTCTCGAACTATCCCTCCAACTTCAACACGTTCGGCGCATCGATCCCGACCGGCATCTGGTTCTGGACGCCGGCGCAGCTCGCCGCCTACAACGGACCTGGACTCGTGCAGCGCGATCCGCTCGCGCGCGAGTACTACCAGTACCTGTTCCAGGTGCACGAGAAGGATTCGGCGGCCTACGTGCAGGCGGATTTCAAAGGCGACAAGTGGGCCGCCAACGTCGGCCTGCGCTACGTGCACACCCAGGAGAACGTGGTCTTCTACACCCAGGTGGATCCGTCGACTCCGGGTGCGATCACCACCTCGCTGTTCGGGCCGTTCATCGGCATTCCGGTATCGCATGGCTACAACGACGTCCTGCCGAGTGCCAACCTGAAACTCGACGTGACGCCGGACCTCGTCGCACGCTTCGCCGCCGCCGAGACGATGACGCGCGCCGACTACTCGGCGCTCGCCGGCTTCACCAATTTGTCGCCGCCGGCGGTCGTCGGCGGAACCGGTTCGGGTTCCGGCGGCAATCCGGACTTGAAACCGATACGCTCGACGAATCTCGACGCCGGGCTGGAATGGTACTTCGCCAAACGCTCTCTGTTGTCGGCCGGCCTTTTCTACATGGACCTGCGCAACTACGTCGGCTACGGCTCCGAAACCAAGAGCTATCTGACTTTCAGCTCGCAAGTGCCGAACGGCGCCGAGGTGCCGTACCTGTTGACGGTGCCGGTCAACGCGCAAGGACGCGTCGTGGGCGCCGAGTTCGCCTACCAACAGGCGATCACCGATAATATCGGCGTCGCGGCGAACTACACCTACGCGGACGGCAAGCAGACCTCGCTGGTGACCAACGGCGACAATCGCCTGGTGGGCACATCGAAAAACACCTACAATCTGAGCGCGTATTTCGAGAACAAGCACATCAACGCGCGCGTTGCCTACACCTACCGCTCGGCGTTCTTCAGCGGCCTCGACCGCAATACGGCATTCTCGCAGGATTCGATCGGCACGCTGTCGGCATCGCTCGGATATACATTCAACGACTGGCTGTCGCTGACGCTGGACGGTCAGAATCTCAACAATCCGACGCTCAAGTACTACGCGCTGAACCAGGATCAGCCGCGTGCGTTCTACAAGAACGGCACGCAGTATTACCTGAACGTGCGCCTCAAGTTCTGAAGCGGCGGCCGCAACCGCGAAATCTGCGCCGCCCGGGTAGGGCGGCGAGGATCGCACCGGCACCGGCACTGGCAGCGGCGGCGCGCTGCGCGTGTGCCCTCGCCTTGGCACTGCCGCTCGCCGACATTGCGGCGCCGGCGGGTGCCGCGGTCGCGGCCAACGAGGCGGTCATCCCGCGTCCCGCCGAAGTCGTCAGGGCGCACGGCGCCTTTCAGCTTGGCCCGCGAACCGACCTGCGCGTGGCCGCGGGCGACGCCGGCGCGCGCGCTGCGGCGCGCTACTTTGCCGGCTTGCTGGCGCGCTGCGGCGGTCCCGAACTCGCCATCCAGACCGGCGGCGCGACCGCCGGCGCCGTGTCATTCGCGCGCGTCCGCGGCCTCGGCGCGCAAGCCTACCGCCTGGAAGTCACGCCGCAGCAGATCCGGGTACAGGCATCGACGTCGGCCGGCCTGTTCTACGGCGCGGTCACGCTCTGGCAGCTGCTGCCGCCTGGCCGCGGACAAGGAGCGATCGGGGCGCAAACGATCCGCGACCAGCCGGCGTACGCCTGGCGCGGCCTGATGCTCGACTCCGCCCGGCACTTTCAACCGCCTGCCTTCATCAAGACGATGATCGATTGGATGGCCTGGCATAAACTGAACGTGCTGCAGTGGCACCTCACCGACGACCAAGGCTGGCGGCTCGAGATTCCGCGCTATCCGCGCCTCACCGCGATCGGCGCCTGGCGAACGCCGGCCGCGATCCCCGGCGTGCGTAAGTCCTCGCCGGCGCAGCGCTACGGCGGCTTCTACAGCGACCGCGAGGTACGCGACATCGTCGCCTTCGCCGCTCGCCGGCATGTGCGCATCGTCCCGGAGATCGACATGCCCGGCCATGCGCGAGCGGCGATTGCCGCCTATCCCTGGCTCGGCGCCGCCGGCGCCGCGGGATTGACCGTGTCCTCCGCGTGGGGCGTGCACCGGCGATTGTTCAACCTCGAACCGGCGACCTTCCGCTTCCTCGAGAACGTGCTGGATGAAGTGATGGCATTGTTCCCGAGCCGCTTTGTGCATATCGGCGGCGATGAGGTCGTCGCGGACGAGTGGAACGCATCGCCCGCGGTACGCGCGCGCGCGCGCGCGTTCGGCATCCGTGACGCCGGCGGGCTGCAAGCGTATTTCACGCAGCGCATCGGCGCCTACCTCGCAGCCCACGGGCGGCGCATGATCGGCTGGGACGAAGTCCTGCAACCGGGCTTGCCCAAAGGCGCCGTCGTGATGTCCTGGCACGGCGCGAGCGGCGCGCACGCCGCCGCGGTCGCCGGATACGACACGATCCTCGCCGCCTCGCCGACGCTCTACTTCGACAACCGCCAAAGTACGCTGCCGTCCGAGCCGCCCGGGCGCCTGCAGGTCGTTTCACTGCAAGACGTGTATCGATTCGACCTGCGCGACCCGTCCCTTGACCACGCCGAGCGGCGCCACGTGCTCGGTCTGCAGGGAAACATTTGGACCGAGCACATCAACTCCCCGCAACGCATCGAGTGGATGGCGTTGCCGCGCGCCGCGGCGGTCGCCGAGCGCGGCTGGACACCGCGGCCACGGCGCGGCTGGCGCAATTTCCTTGAGCGCCTCGTGCCGATGTTCGCGCGCTACCGCGCCATGGGATTGCGGGTTGCCGACAGCGCATTCGCGATCGCCGCGCATACCGCAGGCGGCGCCGCGGGCGTCTCGTTGAGCCTGTCGAAGCAGGCTGACATCGGCCGCATCCGCTATACGCTCGACGGCAGCGAGCCGCGCGCCGAGTCGCCGGTCTATGCGGCCCCGCTCCTCGTCCCGGTAGGCGCCACGGTGCGCGCGGCGAGCTTCGTCGGCGCCGTACGAGTATCGCGCATCTGGTCGGAGCGGCTCGATGCCCATACCCTCGAGCGCAAAGACAGCCACGCACTGCAACTCTGCACCGATGGCATCGGTCTGCTGCTCGAGCCGGCCGCGGGCGGCGCCGGCAGCGGCACACCGATCGCCATCGATATCATGAACCCGTGTTGGATCGACCGTGGCGTCGATTTGTCGACCGGCCCGCGGCTCACGGCTGCCGTCGCGCCCCTGGCGTTCAACTACGCCGTCGGCGCCGACGTCGGGAAAATCCGTGTCGGCGACGCGCAAACGGCCGACGGCGAGCTCGAAGTCCGCATCGACGGCTGCGACCGGCCGCCCGCTCTGCGCCTCGCGCTCGCGCCGGCGGCCCGGCAGGCGGCGGTGACGGAACTGCCGCCGCGCCGCCTGCCGAGGATCGCCGGCCGACACGACCTATGCCTGCGGTTCGCGCGTCCGCGGCTCGATCCCCAATGGGGTCTCGACTGGATTCGGATCGGGGAGTAGGCGGAAGATGTCGAGCATGCGGATTTTGGCTCCGTTTGACGGCTGGTGTACTGCGCTCGAAGAAGTGCCCGACGAAATGTTCTCGGCACGCATGCTCGGCGACGGTCTCGCAATCGACCCGGTCAGCGACATCGTCCGCGCTCCCTGCGACGGGCGCGTCGTTACCGTGGCCGCAAGCGGCCACGCCGTCGCCGTGCAAAGCGCGCAAGGCGTCGAGATTCTCGTGCACATCGGCATCGACACCGTGCAGCTCGCCGGCCGCGGCTTCGAGCCGCGGATCGCGGCCGGTGCGACCGTCAGAGCCGGCGACGAGCTGATCCGCTTCGATCTCGACCTCGTCGCGCGCGGCGCGAAGAGTTTGCTGACGCCGATCATCGTGACGCCGCGGGACGGACTGACGATTCGCAGGCGCTGCGCGTCCGGCATCGTCGCGGCCGGCGATCTGCTGTTCGAGATAGCCGGCCTGCCGTTTCCGGCGGCAGCGGCGCTGCAGGGCGAGGATGCCGGCGCCCATGCCGTCGAGCGTTCGTTCGCCGTCGCGCTGCGCCAGGGCCTGCACGCGCGCCCCGCCGCCCGGCTCGCGCAGCGGCTGCGTTCCTTCGCCGCGGCTGTGTCAATGAGCGCCAACGGGCGAAGCGCCGATGCGCGCAGCGTCGTCGCCATCATGGCGCTGGGCGCTCGCCACGGCGATGAGCTTCGCGTCCGCGCGAGCGGCGCCGATGCGGCGCCCGCCGTCGATGCGCTCGTCGCGGCGCTCGATGAAGCCCTGCGGGCCGAGCGGGACGAGGCGCATCCCGGCGCGGCGCCAAAATCCGCTCCGGCGACTGCGGCTGCGCCCCGGGCGGCGCATGCGCCGGACGGGCAATTGAGCGGTGTCGCCGCCGTGCCCGGCTTTGCCGTCGGCCGGGCGGCGCGTTTCACGCGCCGCGAAATCGCCGTCGCGGAGGCGGGCCGGGGCGCCGTGCAGGAACGCGCGGCGTTGGCCGACTCCATAGGGCGCGTACGCCGGCGTCTCGAGCGCGCAGCGTCAGGCGGCGAGGCGGACGCCTGCGCGGCGCGCCGGCAAATCGTCGCCGCGCATGTGGAATTTCTCTCCGATCCGCTGATCGACGCGGCGGCGCAGGAGGCGATCGCCGCCGGAAAAAGCGCCGCCTTTGCGTGGCGCGGCGCGATCCGCCGCCAAGTCGCCCTGTTCGAGGTGCTGAACGACGCCCGTCTGCGCGAACGCGCGGACGATCTGCTGGACATCGAGGCGCAAGTGCTCGCGGCGCTGCGCGGCGAAGCGCCGCCGCCGGATATGCCGCTGCCGGAGCGAGCGGTGCTGATCGCCGATGATCTGTTGCCGTCGGAATTGAACGCACTCGACCGCCGGCGGCTGGCGGCGATCTGTCTCGGCCGCGGCGGTGCGAGCGCGCACGTCGCAATCCTCGCCGCCGCGCTCGGCGTACCGATGCTGGTCGGTCTCGGCGCCGCGCTGCATGGCGTTGCCGACGGCGCCACGGTCATCGTCGATGCCGATGCCGGTACGCTGCAATTCGCGCCGGACGAGGCCGCGGTCGCACAGGCGCAGGCGCGCGTGGAGCGGCGCCGCGCGCGGGACGACGCGCTGCGCGCGTCCGCGCAAGAGCCCTGCCGTAGCGGCGACGGCACGCGCATCGAGGTCTTTGCCAATCTCGGCAGCGTCGCCGATGCCGCCGCTGCGATCGCCGGCGGCGCGGAAGGCTGCGGGTTGCTGCGCACCGAGTTTCTGTTCATCGACCGCGAAACGGCGCCGACCGAGCAGGAACAGCTGGATGCTTACCAAGCGATTGCGGCCGCCTTGGCCGACCGGCCGCTGGTGCTGCGGCTGATGGATGTCGGCGGCGACAAACCGCTGCGCTACGTACCGCTGCCCGCCGAGGACAACCCCGCGCTCGGCTTGCGCGGCGTGCGCACGGCGCTCGCCCGCCCCGACCTGTTGCGCACGCAGATCGCTGCCGCTCTCGGCGCGGGCCGCGTGGGCCAAGTACGGCTGCTGCTACCGATGGTCACCGACGTCGCCGAAATTGCCGCCGTGCGCGCGGTCATCGACGAGCTGCGGCTGGCGCGCGGCATCGCCCCCCGGATGCAAGTGGGTGCAATGATCGAGACGCCCGCCGCGGCAATGATCGCCGAACATCTGGTTGCCGAAGTCGATTTTCTCTCCATCGGCAGCAACGATCTGACGCAATATACGCTGGCGATGGACCGCGGCCACCCGCAGTTGGCGGCGCGCGCGGACGCGCTGCATCCGGCCGTATTGCGGTTGATCGGCGCGACCGTGGCCGCCGCCGCCGGCAAACCCGTCGCCGTTTGCGGCCGAATGGCGGCGGACCCGGCCGCGATACCGATTTTGATCGGTCTTGGCGTCGGTGAATTGTCGGTCGCGCCGGCGGCCGTTCCAGCGGTCAAACAACGCGTACGTTCGCTTGACGTCGATCGCTGCCGAGCCCTCGCGGCGCGCTGCCTCGCCATGGGGTCGGCCGGCGAGGTGCGCGCGTACATCGGGCAATCCCTGGTGCCGTTGGAGGACTTGGTATGAGCGCGAAATTCTCGGGTCTCCAACAGCTCGGACGCGCCCTGATGTTGCCCATCGCGGTGCTGCCGATTGCCGGCCTGCTGTTGCGCTTGGGCCAACCGGACGTTCTCGATTGGCCGGCGATGGCCTCAGCCGGCAACGCGGTCTTCTCGAATCTCGGGCTTTTGTTCGCGGTCGGCGTCGGTGTCGGTTTGGCGCGCGAGAATCACGGGGCGGCCGGTCTTGCCGCGCTCGTCGGCTTTCTGGTCACCACCCACGCCGTCGAGGTTCTGACCGCGGTGCCCGTCGCGGTGACGGCCGGCTTGCAGGGCGCGGAGCGGGCGCTGGCGGTATCGGCGTTCAAGGCGCGCGAGTTGTCGAAGCTCGGCGTGCCCGTCGGCCTGCTTTCAGGGATCATCGCTGGTAGCGCCTATAACCGCTTTTACCTTATGGAGCTGCCGAGCTACCTCGCGTTCTTCGGCGGCCGCCGCTTCGTGCCGATCGTCAGCGGCTTTGCCGGCCTCGCGCTCGCCGCCGTGCTCGGCATTGCCTGGCCGATGCTCGAGCACGGCATGGACGCCGCAAGCCACGCGATCCTCGACGCCGGCTCGTGGGGATTATTTGCCTACGGTACCTTGAATCGAATATTGATCGTCACCGGCCTGCACCATATTTTGAACAACTTCGCCTGGTTCATCGTCGGCGATTATCACGGCGCGACCGGCGATTTGCGCCGCTTCTTCGCCGGCGACCCCACCGCCGGCAAATTCATGTCCGGCTTCTTCCCCGTCATGATGTTCGGCCTGCCGGGTGCCTGCCTCGCCATGTACCACACGGCGCGACCGGAGCGACGCGCGCTGGTCGGCGGCCTTCTGCTGTCCCTCGCACTGACCTCGTTCCTGACCGGGGTCACCGAGCCCGTCGAATTCACGTTCATGTTCCTGGCGCCGTCGCTCTATGCCCTGCACGCGGTCGCGACCGGGCTCGCGATGGTCATCATGAACGATCTCGGCGTGCGCCTGGGGTTCACGTTTTCCGCCGGTCTTTTCGATTACGTATTGAACTTCGGCCACGCGACGCGGCCGCTGTTGCTGCTGCCGATCGGCGCCGCGTATTTCGCGTTGTATTACACGGTATTCCGCGTTTGCATCGTGCGCTGGAATCTCGCAACCCCCGGACGGGAAGCCGGCGAAGTCGATGCGCCGGCGGCGACGACGCAGTTACCGCGCGCCGCTGCGTTCGTGATCGCGCTCGGCGGCGCGCGCAACCTCGCCGAGATCGAGGCTTGCACGACGCGGCTGCGCCTCGTGCTCGCCGACAATACGGCGATCGACGCCGCGGCGCTGACCCGTTTGGGCGCCCGCGGTCTGCTGCGCCGCGGCTCCCGGGGCCTGCAAGTCGTGCTCGGCCCGATCGCCGATCAAGTGGCCGGAGAAATTCGCGCCGCGCTGAATCGAACGGCAAGCGCCGGCAGCGCCGGCAGCAGCGGTGGCGCCGGCAGCAGCGGCGGCGCCGGCAGCGCCGGCGGCGATGGCAGCGGCGCCGAGGCGGCGGACTTCGACGCCCCGGCGCTGCTTGCGGCGCTCGGCGGCCCGCAGAATGTCGAAAGTGCCGTGGCGGCCGCCGGGCGCTTGTTGATCCGCATGACGGACCCCGCGGCCATCGATGCGGCGGCGCTGCGCCGGCTCGGCATCCGCGCAATTGCCAAGCCCGCCGGAGCCGCCTGGCAGCTGCTGGTCGCCGCACACGCCGACGAGACCGCTCTACGGCTCGGCCGGCTGCTGCGCGCCGCTCGAGAGGCCGCCCCGTGACGGCCACCCTGTTCAACCGCACGGCGGCCGAGTCCAGGCGCACGCCGCAGAAGGGTCCCGGTCCACCGCCCGGTTTGCGGCGGATATTGGTCGTCGGCGGCGGTTCGGCCGGTTGGATGACGGCGTTGATACTGGCGCGCGCGCTCGCCGCGTATGGCATAGCGATCACGCTGATCGAGTCGCCCGCCGTCGGCACCATCGGCGTCGGCGAGGGATCGACGCCGTGGCTGCGCGGGTTTTTCGACAGCCTGAACATCGAGGAAGCCGAGTGGATGCCTGCTTGCCACGCGACTTACAAGTGCGGCATCAGCTTCGCGAACTGGTCGACGAAAAAGGGCTTCGAACGCTACTTTCACCCGTTCGCATCGATGCTCGACAATTTGACGATGACGCAGTTCGTACGCAACGTCGATGCGCGGGTCAATGGCGCCGACGTCTACGCTCACCCCGACCGCTTCTTCATCGCGGCGCGCCTGGCGGGCGGCCGCCGCGCGCCGAAGCCGGCCATGCACTTCCCCTTCGACATATGGCACGGCTATCACTTCGACGCGGTTCTGCTCGGCCAATTCCTGCAGCGCAAAGCACTCGAGCGCGGCGTTCGCCACCGCAGCTTGCACGTCACCCATGCGAACCTCGACGCACAGGGCGCGATCGAATCGCTCGGTACGCGCGAAGGCGAAACGCTCGCGGCCGACCTGTTCGTCGACTGCAGCGGCTTTTCGGCTCTGCTGATCGGCGAGGCGTTGCAGACGCCGTTCATCAGTTTCGCCGAGAATCTGTTCAACGACGCGGCGGTCGCGATGCCGACGCCGGTCGAAAAATCGGTGCCGTCTGAAACCGTATCGACGGCGATGAAGTACGGTTGGGCATGGCGCATCCCGCTCACCGATCGCTTCGGCAACGGCTACGTCTACAGCACGCAATTCTGCTCGCCGGACGCGGCCGAACGGGAACTGCGCGAGCACTTGGGTCTGTTGAATGCGGATACGCCCGCGCGCCACCTGAAGATGAAAATCGGCCGCATGGCCGAGCATTGGCGCAAGAATTGCCTCGCCGTCGGTCTGTCGCAAGGCTTCATCGAGCCGCTGGAAGCGACGGCGCTGCTGTTCATTCAGCAGACCGCCGAAACCTTCGTCGAAGTGATCACCCAGGGCGATTGCAGCGACAGCGCGCATCAGCGCTTCAACGCGCGGGTCAACGAGCATTTCGAGGGAACGCGCGACTACATCGTCACGCATTACAAGACCAACAGCCGCGCGGACACCGACTATTGGCGTGAAAATGCGACAAACTTGCGCCTCTCCGACCCCTTGAAACAGTTGTTGAGCCTGTGGATGTCCGGCAAGGGCATCGCCCCCGCGGTACGCGAGCAGGCGCTCGGCAAGGGCTACCCGGTGTTCTCCTGGTACGCGCTGATGGCGGGCATGGGAATATTCCCCGATGCCGCCGAGCTGCGGGCGCCGCGCGGCGAAGAGGGCGCATTCCGGCTCGCCGAGATCGACGATCTTCTCGATAGGAGCGCGGCCAATTATCCGGACCACGCCGCGACGCTGCAGTGCATTCCGCCGCGGCGCAACGGCGAATCGTTGCAGGTGTACTTTTGGTGACGGCGGTGCCGCATCGCCGGATCCTTGAATTATCGGTTCGCGACGACGCGGCCGTTCATGGCGCGGTATTCGCCGCGAAGCGCCCGAGCGTGCTGCGCGGATTCGTGGCCGCATGGCCGGCGGTGCAGCGGGCGGCCGAGTCGCCCCAGGCGATCGCGCACTATCTGCGGCAATTCGATACCGGGGCCGTCGTCGATGCGCTGCTCGCGCCGCCCGAAATCGACGGGCAGATCTTCTACGACGCGGCGATGACCGGCTTCAATTTCGTGCGCAACCGTCTGCCGCTCGCGGCGATCGCCGATCAAGCGCTGCGCTATGCGCATTCTGCCGACGCGCCGGCCGTCGCCGCGCAGAGCGCGCTGATTCGCGACTGCATCCCGGGTTTCGCGCTGGAGAACCGCCTGAACTGCCTCGATGCGCGGATATTGCCGCGGATCTGGCTAGGCACCCGCATCACGACGCCGGCACACGTCGACGAATGGAACAACATCGGCTGCGTCGTCGCCGGCCGCCGTCGATTCACGTTGTTTCCGCCGGAACAGATTGCGAATCTGTATATCGGACCGATCGATTTCGCGCCGACCGGCGCGCCGATGAGTCTCGTGTCTCTGCGCCGGCCGGATTTTGCGAGATACCCTAAATTCCGCGACGCCCTCGCGGCCGCCGAAACGGCGGAACTCGCCCCCGGCGACGCAATTTTCATTCCGCCCCTGTGGTGGCATCACGTCGAATCTCTCGATCCTTTCAACGTCCTCGTCAATTACTGGTGGCATGATGGCGCACAGGACGCGGCGCCGGTCGACTCCGCGTTCGATGCCTTGCTGCACGCGATTCTCGGCATCCGCGGCCTGCCGGCGCAAACCCGGCTCGCCTGGGGCGCGTTTTTCGAGCATTACCTGTTCGGTCCCGAAGCCACCAGCGTGGAGCACATTCCCCCCGGCCGGCGCGGAATCCTCGGCGAACTGTCCGCCGAACAAAGGACGCGCCTGCGGGCGCGCCTCGCGGCGGGGCTCGGTCGCGCGAAATAAAGCTGCCGCCGTCTGCCCTGTGCCGCGCGGCGCAGGGCAGCGGCAGGCTCAATGGCCGAGATTCAACAGCGCCGCGTTGCCGCCGGTGGCCGTGGTATTGACGGTCAGGGTCCTCTCGATCGCAAAGCGCGGCAGGTAGTGAGGTCCGCCCGCCTTCGGCCCGGTGCCCGACAGCAGCGTGCCGCCGAACGGCTGCACGCCGACCACGGCGCCGATCATGTTGCGGTTCACGTAGGTGTTGCCGATGTTGGTCTCTTGGAATATCCGGCGCCAAAAGGATTCCAAGCGCGTCTGCACGCCGAGCGTCAATCCGTATTGGGTCGCGCGGATCGCCTCGATTACTTGCGCGACATCCGCGGCCGCGTAGCGCACCACGTGCAGGATCGGACCGAATTCCTCGCGCGTCAATTGCCCGGCATCGCGCAGCTCGATCAGATGCGGGGCCACGAACGTGCCGTGCCGGTGCCGATCGTCGAGTTCGCAGGCTTTGATCAGCCGCGCATCCTTGCGCATCTTCGCGATATGCAGCTTGAGCGTTTCCGCTGCCCCCGCCGTGATCACCGGGCCGACGTCCGTCTGCGGGTCCGCCGGGTCGCCGATCACCAATTCCTGCATCGCGCCGACGATCATTTCGATGATTAAATCGGCGACATCCTTCTGCAGGAACAACAACCGCAACGCCGAGCAGCGCTGGCCGGCGCTGAGGAACGCGGAGCCGACGACATCGTCGACAACCTGTTCGGGCAGCGCGGTCGAGTCGACGATCATCGCGTTCATACCGCCGGTTTCGGCGATCAACGGAACGATCGCGCCGCCGCGCTCGGCGAGGGCGCGGTTGATCGTGAGCGCCGTCGCGGTCGATCCGGTCATCGCCACGCCGGCGAGCGCCGGATGACGGAACGCCGCCTCGCCGAACGTGCGCCCCGGCGCCGGCACAAATTGCAGCGCCCCCGGCACGACGCCCGCCTGATGCAGCACGTCCACCAGGCGCGCCGCCACGAGCGGCGTCGGCTCCGCCGGTTTGGCGACGACGGCATTGCCCGCGGCGAGCGCCGCCGTCGTTTGCCCCGCAAAGATCGCCAGCGGAAAATTCCACGGACTGATGCATGCGAACACGCCGCGGCCGTGCAAGGACAGCTCGTTCGATTCGCCGGTGGGTCCCGCAAGACGCTTCGCCGCCGCGAACAGCTCGCGTGCCTGCAGCGCGTAGTAGCGGCAGAAATCGGCAGCCTCGCGCACCTCGCCGATCGCATCCGGCAAGGTCTTGCCCGCCTCCCGCACCAGCAATTCGTAAAAATCGTAGCGCTGCGCCTCGAGCATGTCGGCCGCCTTCTCCAGAGCGGCAGCGCGCCGTTCGCCGCCCAGGTCGTTCCAGGCCGGCTGCGCTTTCGCGGCGGCGTCGAAGGCGCGGCCGATCTCTTGCGACGAGGCCTCGCGCACCGCGCCGACGACGTCGCGCCGATCCGCCGGATTGGCGACCTCATGCGTATCCTCCCGCGCCGCGCCGCCGCGGGCGGCGCAGCCGGCTCGATGGGACGACGAGCGGCGGCCCGCGAACGCCGCGCATAACGCGTCGAGTTCGCCCGGATTGCCGAGATCGATTCCCCGCGAGTTGCGTCTGTCCGGATACAAGTCGACGGGGTTCGGCAACAGCGGATTCTGCGCGGACTCCAGCCGTTCGAGCTCCGCGATCGGATCGCGCACGATCTCGCTGACCGGCACCTGCTCATCCATGAAGCGGTTGACGAACGAGGTGTTCGCGCCGTTTTCCAGGAGTCTGCGCACGAGATATGCGAGCAGGTCCTTGTGTTCGCCGACAGGGGCATAGGCACGCACCGGCGGAAAGTCGGCGATTTGCCTGACGGCCTCGGCATAGAGCAGTCCGCCCATGCCGTGCAATCGCTGAAATTCAAATAGCGCGCCGGCCGGCGCCAGCTCGAGGATCGCCGCGATGCTGTGGGCGTTGTGGGTCGCGAATTGCGGATAAATCACGTCGCGGTGGCCGAATAGGCGGCCTGCGCACGCGAGGTAGGACACGTCGGTCGTCGGTTTGCGCGTGTACACCGGATAGCCGCCGAGGCCGCGCTCCTGGGCGCGCTTGATCTCGCTGTCCCAATAAGCGCCCTTGACCAAGCGCAAGGTCATTCGCCGCCCGTGGGATCGCGCGAGCGCCGCGACCCAATCGACGACGTCGAGCGCGCGCTTGCCGTAGGCCTGCACGGCGAGACCGAGACCGGGCCATGCGCGAGTCGCCGGATCGCCGCTTAAGGCTTCGATGACGTCGAGCGACAGGTCCAATCGATCCGCCTCTTCGGCGTCGATCGTCAATTGTATGCCCGCCTCGGCGGCCTGCGCGGCAAGCGCGCGTACCCTCGGCAGCAGGCGCGCCAGCACGCGGCCGCGCTGCATCAGCGAATAGCGCGGCTCCAACGCCGATAATTTGATCGATATCGAGGACGCCCGGTGCGCGGTGCGGCCGTTCACGGAGCCGCCGATCGCATCGATCGCGCGCCGATAGGATTCGAAATACCGCTCGGCGTCGGGCAGCGTTCTGGCGCCCTCGCCGAGCATGTCGAACGAACATAGGGTCAGCGTCGGTTCCGCGGCACTGCGCTTGAGCGCCTCCTCGATCGTGCGGCCGACGACGAATTCGCCGCCGATGATGCGCATTGCGCGGCGTACCGCGAGCCGCACGACCGGTTCTCCTGCTTTACGCGTCAGATTGCGCATCCAGCCGCCGGCATCCTCTTTTATCGACGCATCCAGATCGAGGATGCCGCCGGTCAGCATCAAGCCCCACGTCGAGGCGTTGACGAACAAGGATTCGGATTTGCCGACATGCGCGTTCCAATCGCCGCTCGCCAACTGTTCGGCAATCAGGCGGTCCGCGGTCGCATCGTCGGGAATGCGCAGCAGCGCCTCCGCAATGCACATCAGGGCGATGCCCTCCTGATTCGACAGGCCGAATTCCTGCAGGAACGCATCCAAAAACGGGCGCTCGTCGCGCCGCGCGCGGGCGCCTTCGACCAGCGCCTTGGCGAGCGCTACCGCCCGGTGGCGCGCGCCGCCGGTCAATTCCAGGCTGCGCAATAGCCGCGTGGCGCAGGCATCCTCAGGCGAGAGGGCGCGATCGCGCATCGATCGGCGCATCGCCTGCAATCCGGCATGGCTGGCCGAATCGGCTGATTTGACGGTCATGGTCTGTCCTCGGGGTTGACGGGTTCGCTCAAGGGTTCGCAAGCTTAGCAAGGAACACCGCCGCCTCGCCGCGGCGGTCCGCAGCGGATTGCACTTGCAGCGCTCCTGCGGCGCCATCGAATACGGCAAGATCCCAGCGGTCCAGCGCCGCGGCATCGCCGGCGCCTTGCGCGACGCAGGCCGACCCGCAGATGCAGAACACCGCGAACGTCGCCGCCGGATCCGCGGCGAGCTCGAGCGGACTCGCGAGGCGCTCGACGCGCGCTTCGACGGGTTCGATCGCCTTCGAGGTCAGCAAATTCAGATCGACGCACGCGCCGTCGATGAGATCGCACTCGGTCTGCAGGCTGCCGTCGAACTCGACCAGATCGCCGACCCGCTGCAATGCCGCCCGTGCGCCGTTCGAAAATCGCAGACGCAAGCCCGCGCCCTGCAGTAGAACCACGTGGCGGCGGTAGCCCGCGAAATCCGAGAACGGGCCGGAGGCGTCGATTTCGGCGACGCTGATGCGAAACTGATGGTGCACGGCGCCGACGGGGACGCGCAGCGCCTCGTGGGTGACCCCACCGCCGTTCTTCCACGGAACCGTCGTGAACGCTGCGCGGCGAATGATGCGCATCGGAGCCGCCAGCGGTATTTACCGATCGCCGGGCGCCCGGGTTCGCATCGGCCAGCGCGCCGCGGGCGCCGGCAGCACGCCTTGCTTGCCGGTCATGCTTTCCGGCGTGATCGCATAGACGATCGTCGCGGCCACTCGCGGGAACGAACCCCGCTTGCGGCCCCACGAGTCGGCCGGCGCATATTTGGCCATCAAGGCCGCGAAGAAGGCGATTTTCTCCGGCTCTTCTTCGACGATGCGAATCCGCCCGAAAATGACCGCGGAGCGGTACGAAATCGTCGTGTCGCACTCGAATTCACCGTAGGGAAACACCTCTCCCGGCTCGTCGACCTCGAAACAGACGCGATCGGCATGGCGCACATTGTCGAGAAAGTGACCGGCATGGAGCGTGGTGTGCAAATACACCTGGCCGCGCTGCCATATGAACAAGTTGGGCATCACATACGGATATCCGTCTTTGTCGACGGTCGCCGTGCGGCCGCAGAATGCGGCGCCGAGCAATGCGTCGAGTTCCGCGGTGCTCATGATCTTATCGGCGCGGCGCAACTGGCCGCGGCGCGGGGCGAGTTCGGCCAAAGTTTCGGGTTCGCTCATCCTCTTGCCCTCCACGAGATCCGCCGTGCGCGCTTCAGCGCCAAGCCGCGGCCGGCGACGGCCAAAAAAACCCCGGGCTGCGGCGACCCGGGGGTTGATTCATCTACCCGGTCTTCGGGATCTATTCGGCCGCTTCGGTGTCCCCCGCCGCAACCGCGTCCTCCGACTCGCCGACGCCGCCGCCCACGTCCATGAAATTGCGCCGGCGCGAATCGTCGGACGCGCGCCGGCGGCGCGCGTGGTACGCAAATCCGGTGCCGGCGGGAATCAGGCGGCCGACGATGACGTTTTCCTTCAAGCCGCGCAAGTCGTCCTTCAGACCGCGAACCGCGGCTTCGGTGAGTACCCGGGTGGTCTCTTGGAAGGATGCGGCGGAGATGAACGACTCGGTCGCCAAGGACGCCTTGGTGATGCCGAGCAGCAGCGGCTCCCATGTCGATTGGTTCTTGCCTTCCGTCTTTTGCTTGGCGATCACTTCGAGCAGGCGGCCGCGGTCCATCTGTTCGCCGCGCAGCAGAGCCGAATCGCCGGCATCCAGCACTTCGATCTTGCGCAGCATCTGCCGCACGATGACCTCGATGTGCTTGTCGTTGATCTTCACGCCCTGCAGACGGTAGACGTCCTGGATCTCGCGCACCAGATAGTTCGCGAGCGCCTCGACGCCCTGCAGACGCAGGATGTCATGCGGATTCGGCTCGCCGTCGGCGATGACTTCGCCCTTCTGGACTTGTTCGCCTTCGAACACGTTCAAGTGGCGCCACTTCGGAATCAGCTCCTCGTACTTCTCGTTCTGCTCGTTGGTGATGATCAGCCGGCGCTTGCCCTTGGTCTCCTTGCCGAAGCTGACCGTGCCGCTGCGCTCCGCGAGAATCGCGGAATCCTTCGGCTTGCGCGCCTCGAACAAGTCGGCCACGCGCGGCAAGCCGCCGGTGATGTCGCGGGTCTTCGAGGACTCCTGCGGAATGCGTGCGATGATGTCGCCGACCGACACTTTCGCGCCATCCTCGAGACTGACGATGGCGCCGGCGGGCAACGCATAGACCGCCGGTATGTCGGTATTCGCGAACGTCACTTCCTTGCCCTTGGCGTTGGTCAAGCGCACGACCGGGCGCAGATCCTTGCCGCCGGTGCCGCGCTGCTTGGGATCGAGCACGACGGTGCTGGTCAATCCGGTGATATCGTCGACCTGCGTCGTCACGGTGATGCCGTCGACGAAATCCTGGAACTTGATCATGCCGGCGACTTCCGTCACGACCGGGTGCGTGTGCGGATCCCAATTGGCCACCGACTGGCCCGCGGAGACGACGTCGGCGTCGTCCACGGTGATGGTCGCGCCGTACGGGATCTTGTAGCGTTCGCGCTCGCGGCCGAATTCATCGACGACGCCGAGTTCACCGGAGCGGGAAACCGCGACCAAATGGCCCTTTTCATGGCGCACGGTCTTGATGTTATGCAGGCGGATCGTGCCCTTCGACTTGACCTCGACGCCGTTCGCCGCCGCCGCCCGCGACGCGGCGCCGCCGACGTGGAAGGTGCGCATGGTCAACTGGGTGCCGGGCTCGCCGATGGACTGCGCGGCGATGACGCCGACGGCCTCGCCGATGTTGATGCGGTGTCCGCGGCCGAGATCGCGGCCGTAGCACTGCGCGCAGACGCCATAGCGAGTTTCGCAGGTGATCGGCGAACGCACCATGACCTGGTCGATGCCCATTTTCTCGAGGAGCTTGACCAACTTCTCGTCGATCAGCAGGCCGGCCTCGACGAGCACCTCGCCGCTCGCGGCGACCACCACGTCTTCGGAGGCCACGCGTCCGAGCACGCGCTCGCCGAGACCCTCGACGACGTCGCCGCCCTCGACGATCGGCGTTATCGACAGGCCGTTGGCGGTGCCGCAGTCGATCTCGGTGACCACCAGGTCCTGCGCAACGTCGACGAGACGGCGCGTCAGATACCCGGAATTCGCGGTCTTCAACGCGGTATCCGCCAAGCCCTTGCGCGCGCCGTGAGTCGAGATGAAGTACTGCAGAACGTTCAGTCCCTCGCGGAAATTCGCGGTGATCGGCGTTTCGATGATCGAGCCGTCGGGCTTCGCCATCAGGCCGCGCATGCCGGCGAGCTGGCGGATCTGCGCCGCAGAACCGCGCGCGCCGGAATCGGCCATCATGAAAATCGAATTGAACGACTTCTGGCGGACCTTGTTTCCCTTGGTGTCGGCGACCTCGTCGGTGCCGAGTTTGTCCATCATCGCCTTGGCGACCTGATCGTTGGTCCGCGACCAAATATCGACGACCTTGTTGTAGCGTTCGCCGTTGGTCACCAGGCCCGAGGAGAATTGCTCCTGGATTTCCTTCACTTCGCGTTCCGCGGTCGCCAGAATCTTGGTCTTCTGTTGCGGCACGACCATGTCATCGACGCCGATGGACACGCCGGCGCGCGTGGCGTAATGAAAGCCGGTGTACATCAGCTGGTCGGCGAAGACGACGGTCTCCTTCAGACCGACGCTGCGGTAACAGGCGTTGATCGTCGCCGAGATCGTCTTCTTGGTCATGTCCTGATTGATCGCGTCGAACGACAAGCCGTGCGGCAGAATCTCCGACAACAAGGCGCGGCCGACCGTGGTGGCGACAACCCGCACCTTCTCGACGAGTTGACCGCCGCCGGCGTCGCGGACGTGCTCGGACAGGCGAACCTTGACCTTCGCCTGCAAGTCGACGTTGCGGCTCTCGTAGGCGCGATGCACCTCGGCGACGTCGCCGAAGATCATGCCCTCGCCCTTGGCGCCGACGCGCTCGCGGGTCATGTAATACAAACCGAGGACGACGTCCTGCGAGGGAACGATGATCGGATCGCCGTTGGCCGGCGACAAGATGTTGTTGGACGACATCATCAGCGCGCGCGCTTCGAGCTGCGCCTCGATCGACAGCGGCACGTGCACCGCCATTTGGTCGCCGTCGAAGTCGGCATTGAACGCGGTGCAGACGAGCGGGTGCAGCTGGATGGCCTTACCCTCGATCAGCACCGGCTCGAATGCCTGGATGCCGAGACGATGCAGCGTCGGCGCGCGGTTCAGCAGCACCGGATGTTCGCGGATCACCTCTTCGAGAATGTCCCACACCTCCGGACCCTCGCGTTCCACCAGGCGCTTGGCGGCCTTGATCGTCGAGGCTTCGCCGCGCAGCTGCAGTTTCGAGAAAATGAAGGGCTTGAACAGCTCCAGCGCCATTTTCTTCGGCAACCCGCACTGGTGCAGGCGCAGCGTCGGACCGACGACGATGACCGAGCGGCCGGAATAGTCGACGCGTTTGCCGAGCAGGTTCTGGCGGAAGCGCCCTTGTTTGCCCTTGATCATGTCGGCCAATGACTTCAGCGGCCGCTTGTTCGTGCCGGTAATGGCGCGCCCGCGCCGGCCGTTGTCGAGCAGCGCGTCCACGGCCTCCTGCAGCATGCGCTTTTCGTTGCGCACGATGATGTCCGGAGCGTTCAACTCGAGGAGCCGCCGCAGGCGATTGTTGCGGTTGATGACGCGGCGGTACAAATCGTTCAGATCCGAGGTCGCGAAGCGTCCGCCGTCGAGCGGCACCAGCGGGCGCAGATCCGGCGGCAGCACCGGCAGCACCGTCAGCACCATCCATTCCGGCTTGTTGCCGGATTCGAGGAATGCCTCGATCAGTTTCAAGCGCTTCGACAGGCGCTTGATCTTCGTTTCCGAATTGGTGTTCGCCATCTCTTCGCGGACTTTGACGACCTCGGACGGCAAGTCCATCGATTTCAGCAATTCGTGGACCGCTTCGGCGCCCATGCGCGCGTCGAACTCGTCGCCGTGCTCTTCGATCGACTCCAGATACATCTCATCGGTCAACAGCTGGCCGCGTTGCAGCGAGGTCATGCCCGGGTCGACGACCACGAACGCCTCGAAATAAAGCACGCGTTCTATTTCCCGCAGCGTCATGTCGAGCATCAAGCCTATGCGCGAGGGCAGCGACTTCAGGAACCAGATGTGCGCGGTGGGGCTCGCGAGTTCGATGTGCCCCATGCGTTCGCGGCGCACCTTGGACTGCGTGACCTCGACCCCGCACTTCTCGCAAACGACGCCGCGATGTTTCAATCGCTTGTACTTGCCGCACAGACATTCGTAATCCTTGACCGGCCCGAAGATCTTCGCGCAGAACAGGCCGTCGCGTTCCGGCTTGAACGTCCGGTAGTTGATCGTTTCCGGCTTCTTGACCTCGCCGTACGACCAGGAGCGGATCATGTCCGGCGAGGCGAGGCCGATCTTGATCGAATCGAAATTCTCGACCGGCACTTGCTGCTTGAACAACTTGAGTAAGTCTTTCATGAATTAGGCCTCGCTCTCGAGTTCGATATTGATGGCCAAGGAGCGGATCTCTTTGACGAGCACGTTGAAGGACTCCGGCATTCCGGCCTTCATCTCGTGGTTGCCGTCGACGATCGCCTTGTACATCTGTGTGCGTCCGTTGACGTCGTCGGACTTGACCGTCAGCATTTCCTGCAGCGTGTACGCCGCGCCATAGGCCTCCAGCGCCCACACTTCCATCTCGCCGAAACGTTGACCGCCGAATTGCGCCTTGCCGCCGAGCGGCTGCTGCGTGACCAAACTGTACGGTCCGGTGGAGCGCGCGTGCATCTTGTCGTCGACCAAGTGGTTGAGCTTCAGCATGTACATGTAGCCCACGGTCACCGGCCGCTCGAACTTCTCGCCGGTGCGCCCGTCGTGCAGGGTCGTCTGTCCGCTCGCCGGAAGATCCGCGAGGCGCAGTAGGCTCTTGATCTCGTCCTCGCTGGCGCCGTCGAACACCGGCGTCGCCATCGGCACGCCGTGGCGCAAGTTGCGGGCGAGTTCGACGACATCGGCATCGCTTAAGGAAGCGAGGTTCTCCTTCTGTCCGCCGGTATCGTTGTAGACCTGGCCCAGGAATTTGCGGATCTCGACGACGGCTTGCTGCGCCTCGAGCATCTTGCCGATCTTGGCGCCGAGCCCCTTCGCGGCCCAGCCGAGATGGGTTTCCAGGATCTGCCCGATGTTCATGCGCGAAGGCACGCCGAGCGGATTCAGGACGATGTCGACCGGCGTGCCGTCCGCCATATACGGCATGTCCTCGACCGGTACGATCGAGGAAATCACGCCCTTGTTGCCGTGCCGACCGGCCATCTTGTCGCCCGGCTGCACGCGGCGCTTGACGGCCAAGTACACCTTGACCATCTTCAACACTCCCGGCGCCAGATCGTCGCCGGCCGTGATCTTCGCCTTCTTCTCTTCGAAGCGCTTCTCGAAGGCCTTGCGCTGACCCTTCAAGCGCTCCGCAACCGTTTCGAGTTGCGCGTTGGCGTCCTCGGCCTCGAGGCGGATTTCGAACCACTGTTCCCGCGGCAGGTCCGCAAGGTAGGCGGCGTCGATGCGCGCCCCGCTCTTCAGGCGCTTCGGGCCGGCCGCGGCGGCCTTGCCCTCGATCATGTCGCGCACCCGCAGGAACAGGTCGTCTTCCAGAATGCGCTGCTGATCGGCCAGGTCCTTGCGTACCCGCTCCAGCTCCGCCTTCTCGATCGCAAGGGCGCGCGAATCCTTCTCCACGCCGTCGCGGGTGAACACGCGCACGTCGATGACCGTGCCGTCCATGCCGGGCGGAACGCGCAGCGAAGTGTCCTTCACGTCGGACGCCTTCTCGCCGAAAATCGCGCGCAGCAGCTTCTCCTCCGGCGTCAGCTGGGTTTCGCCCTTCGGCGTGACCTTGCCGACCAGAATGTCGCCGGCGCGGACCTCCGCGCCGATGAACGCAATGCCGGCCTCATCGAGCTTCGCCAGCGCCGAATCGCCGACATTGGGAATGTCCGCGGTAATTTCCTCCGGCCCGAGCTTGGTGTCGCGCGCTACGCAGGTCAACTCCTCGATGTGAATCGTCGTGAACCGGTCTTCCTCGACGACGCGCTCCGAGATCAGGATGGAATCTTCGAAGTTGTAGCCGTTCCAGGGCATGAACGCCACCAACAGATTCTGGCCGAGCGCGAGCTCGCCCAAATCCGTAGACGGCCCGTCGGCGAGCACGTCGCCGCGCTTGATGGCATCGCCGGCATTGACCAGCGGACGCTGATTGATGCAGGTGTTCTGGTTCGAGCGCGTGTATTTCGTCAATGAATAAATGTCCACGCCCGGCTCGCCGGCGGTGGTTTCGTCGTCGTTGATCCGCACGACGATGCGCGAAGCGTCGACCGAATCGACTTGGCCACCGCGGCGCGCGACGACCGTGACACCCGAATCGATCGCCACCGAGCGCTCCATTCCGGTGCCGACCAGCGGCGTCTCGGAGCGCAATGTCGGCACCGCCTGGCGCTGCATGTTCGAGCCCATCAATGCGCGGTTGGCGTCGTCGTGTTCGAGGAACGGAATCAAGGAGGCGGCGACCGAGACGATCTGCTTTGGGCTGACGTCCATGAAGTCGATCTTGTCGGCACCGGAGAGCGTGAACTCGTTCTGCGTGCGGCAGGAAATCAGGTCGGCCGTGAATTCGCCCTTGTCGTTCAAAAGGGCGTTCGCCTGCGCGATCACGTATTGGCCTTCCTCGATCGCCGACAGGTAATCGATCTTGTCGGTCACCTTGCCTTTGACGACGCGCCGATACGGCGTCTCCAAGAAACCATACTCGTTGGTGCGCGCGTACACGGCGAGAGAATTGATCAAGCCGATGTTCGGGCCCTCCGGCGTTTCGATCGGGCAAACGCGGCCATAATGGGTCGGATGCACGTCGCGCACCTCGAAGCCGGCGCGCTCCCGCGTCAGCCCCCCCGGGCCCAACGCCGAAACGCGGCGCTTGTGGGTCACTTCCGACAGGGGATTGTTCTGATCCATGAACTGCGAGAGCTGCGAGGATCCGAAGAATTCCTTGACCGCCGCGGCAACCGGCTTGGCGTTGATCATTTCCTGCGGCATGATCGGTTCGCTCTCGGCGATCGTCAGGCGCTCCTTGACGGCGCGCTCGACCCGCACCAAACCGATGCGAAACGCGTTCTCCGCCATTTCGCCGACACTGCGCACGCGCCGATTGCCCAGGTGGTCGATGTCGTCCACGTGGCCGTTGCCGTTGCGGATGTCTATCAAAGTCTTCATGACTTCGATGATGTCCTCCTTGCTGAGGACCCCCGAGCCGGTGATCGCGTCGCGGCCGACGCGGCGGTTGAATTTCATGCGGCCGACCGGCGACAAGTCGTAGCGTTCGGTATTGAAGAACAGGTTTTGAAAGAGGTTCTCGGCCGCGTCCTTGGTCGGCGGCTCGCCCGGCCGCATCATGCGGTAGATTTCGACGAGCGCTTCGAGCCGCGTCTTCGTCGGATCGATGCGCAGCGTATCGGAAATATACGGGCCACGGTCCAAATCGTTGACGAACAGCGTACGGATTACGGCAATTCCGCCTTCGATGAGCTTGCCCACGGTCGCCACCGAGAGGATTTCGTTCGCCTTCGCCAAGATCTCGCCGGTTTCCGTATTGACGATGTCGTGGGCGAGAATCTTTCCCTGCAGGTATTCGGCGGGCACCGGCAGTCGCTTTACGCCGGCCTCTTCCAGATCGCGCACGTGGCGCGCCGTGATGCGCCTGCCCTCCTCGACGATGACCTTCTTGCCGACGCGGATCTCGAAGGCGGCCGTTTCGCCGCGCATGCGCTGCGGGATGATCTCGAATTCGATTTCCTTCTTCGACAGGTGGAAGGTGCTCTTGTCGAAGAACATGTCGAGCACTTGCTCCTCGCCTAGCCCGAGCGCCCGCAGGATGATCGTCACCGGCAGTTTGCGGCGCCGGTCGATGCGCGCAAATACGCAATCCTTCGGATCGAACTCGAAATCCAGCCAGGAGCCGCGGTAGGGAATTATCCGCGCGGAAAACAGCAGCTTGCCGGAAGAATGCGTCTTGCCGCGGTCGTGATCGAAGAATACGCCCGGGCTGCGATGCAGCTGCGAGACGATGACGCGCTCCGTGCCGTTGATGATGAACGTGCCGTTCTCGGTCATCAGCGGCAGTTCGCCCAAATAGACCTCTTGTTCACGCACGTCTTTGACCGGCTTCTTCGCACCGCTCGCCTCTTTGTCGAGCACCACGAGCCGCACCTTGACGCGCAACGGCGCCGCGTAGGTCAGTCCGCGCAACTGGCATTCCTTGACGTCGAACACCGGCTCGCCCAGACGGTAGCTCACGTACTCCAGGGTCGCGTTGCCGGAATAGCTGGATATGGGGAAGACGCTGTCGAAAGCGGCATGCAAACCCACGTCCTCGCGCTGCGACTCCGCGACATCGGCCTGCAAGAACCGGCGGTACGAATCCAATTGGATCGCGAGCAAGTACGGCGTGCCGAGGATGCTCGGGCGCTTGCCAAAATTCTTGCGGATGCGCTTCTTTTCGGTGAACGAATAAGCCATGAGTGCGGTCTCCAGGCGCTAACGCGCCGAAATCAACGGGGCCGAGGCGGCCCCGACCGAGAGTGCCCACAGCGCGGGCAAAGAATCGAAATCGAACGCGCAGGCGACGGCGGCCGCGATTCTCACGGCACCCGTCGGCCTGCGCACAGCGGCGTGAGTCACTACTTGATGGCAGCCTTCGCGCCGGCGTCCTCGAGCTTCTTCTTGATCGCCTCGGCATCCGCCTTCGGTATGCCCTCCTTGACGGTCGAAGGGGCGCCTTCAACCAGATCCTTCGCCTCCTTGAGCCCCAAGCCCGTGATCTCGCGGATGACCTTGATGACGCCGACCTTGTTGGCGCCGAACTCGGTCATCGTCACCGTGAACTCGGTCTTTTCTTCCGCCGCCGGTGCAGCGGCGCCGCCGCCGCCCGCCGCCGCCACCGCCACCGGCGCCGCCGCCGTGACGTTGAATTTCTTCTCCATGTCGGCGATCAACTCGACCACTTCCATGACGGACATCTTGGAAATCGCATCGAGGATTTCGTTTTTCGTAACAGCCATGATTTTCTCCAAATAACTACAGAGGTCCTTCGACCCAATCAGGTTTCAACCCGCGGCCGCCTGCGCCGCCTTCTTGCTCTCAAGAACGGCAGCCAAGGTGCGCACCAACTTGGAGTTGGGCGCGGCCAACGTACCCACGAACTTCGCGATCGGCGCTTGCAGCACACCCATCAGTCGCGACACGGCTTGCGCGCGCGTCGGCAAAGTCGCCACACGCTCGAGGTCTTCGGCTTTCAGCAATTGCCCGCCCAAAGACACCAGCGTCGTCACCAATTTATCGTTGTCTTTCGCAAAGGCCTTGACGACGCGCGCCGCCGCGCCCGGATCGTCGTTGGAGAATGCGAGAACAACGGGGCCTTTCAGCGCCGCGGCGATGCACTCGAAAGCGGTGCCGGCAACGGCCTTGCGCGCGAGCGTGTTCTTGACGACGCGCAGATACACGCCTTCCTTGCGAGCCTTCGCGCGCAAGTCGGTCATCTGCGGCACCGTCAAGCCACGGTTCTCGGCGCCAACCACGGACAAGGCTTTCGCCGCGACCGCGTTGACCTCTGCCACCACGACTTTCTTCTCTTCCAACTTGAGCGCCATATAGGTTTCCCGGTCAGAAGCGTCACACACACCGGATGCGGGCTCATCGCCCACACCCGCCCTTTTGAGCGCGCTGCCGCCGCATCGCGGTCCCGCACCCGCTCGGTGCGACCTTTACCAGGAGATTCCTGATTCGGGTCCCACCATCTGCGCAGGCTGAAATTTGAGGGCTCCTCGCCCGCCTGCGGTCTTCGACGGTGAGTGCGTGCGGCCCGAAGACCCCACGCAGCCCTCCATCAATTCGAAGCAACTTGCAAAATCCCTACAGTCCCAAACTCGCCTGATCGACGTTGACGCCCGGTCCCATCGTCGAGGACAGGGTGATTCTTTGCAGATACACGCCCTTGGACGTGGCCGGCTTGATCTTCTGCAGATCCGCGACCAAGGCCATCAAGTTCTCCTTCAACGCGCCGGGCTCGAAGCTCGCCCGGCCGATCTGCGCGTGCACGATGCCCGCCTTGTCGGTCCGGTAGCGTACTTGCCCGGATTTTGCGTTCTTGACCGCACCGGCGACGTCGGGCGTCACGGTGCCGACTTTCGGATTCGGCATCAGGCCGCGCGGGCCCAGAATCTGGCCGAGCTGGCCGACGATGCGCATCGCGTCGGGGCTGGCGATGACGACGTCGAAATCCATCTGCCCCGCCTTGACCTTTTCCGCCAAGTCCTCGAAGCCGACGATGTCGGCGCCGGCCGCCTTCGCCGCATCGACGTTCTTGCCTTGCGTGAACACGGCGACGCGCACGGTCTTGCCGGTGCCGTGCGGCATGACGGTGGAGCCGCGGACCTGCTGGTCCGATTTGGTCGCATCCACGCCGAGATTGACCGCGACGTCGACCGATTCGTTGAACTTCGCGCTCGCGAATTCCTTGACAAGTTTCAGCGCCTCGTCGATCGGGTAGGATTTGCCCGGCGGCAGTCTTTCCTTCCAGCCCTTCGTTCTCTTCACGATGGCCGCCATGTCACACCCCCTCCAGGTCGACACCCATGCTGCGGGCGCTGCCCGCGATCGTGCGCACCGCCGCATCGAGATCCGCCGCCGTCAAGTCCGGTGCCTTCAGTTTCGCGATGTCCTCGAGCTGCTTGCGCGAGATCTTGCCGACCTTGGCGGTGTTCGGCGTCGCGCTGCCTTTAGGAACATTGATCGCTTTGCGGATCAATACCGACGCCGGCGGCGTCTTCATGATGAACGTGAAGCTGCGGTCCGAGTAAACCGTGATCACGACCGGAGTCGGCAAGCCTTTCTCCAGCGCCTGGGTCTGCGCATTGAATGCCTTGCAGAACTCCATGATGTTGACGCCCTGTTGGCCCAGGGCCGGGCCGACCGGCGGACTGGGATTGGCCTGGCCTGCAGGAATCTGCAGTTTGATGTAGCCGGTAACCTTCTTCGCCATCGAAACACTCCTGCGGGTGCAAACGCCTCTCGCGAGCGAGAAGCTCCCCGAATTGAATTCAACCCTTCTCGACTTGCGAGAAGTCCAGTTCCACCGGCGTCGACCGGCCGAGGATCTGCACCGCGACGTGCAGCCGGTTCTTCTCGTAATTCACCGACTCGACGACGCCGTTGAAATCGTTGAAGGGCCCATCGGTCACGCGCACGACCTCGCCCGGCTCGAACAACACTTTCGGTTTCGGTTTGTCGACGCCCTCTTCGACGCGTCTGAGAATCGACATCGCCTCGCGGTCCGTGATCGACGCCGGCTTGTCGCTCGTGCCGCCGATGAAGCCGAGCACCTTCGGGACCTCTTTCACCAGATGCCACGTATCCTCGTCCATTTCCATCTGCACCAGCACGTAGCCGGGAAAGAACTTGCGGTCGGACTTGCGCTTCTGACCGTCGCGCATTTCCACGACTTCTTCGGTCGGCACGAGTATCTCGCCGAACTTGGTGTCCAAACCGGCGCGCTTGACCCGCTCCTTCAACGATTCGGCGACCTTGTGCTCGAAGTTCGAATACGCATGAACGACATACCATCGCAGGGACATAGACGCTCCGAATCCTTCAGACCGATTGACCGCTCAGAAGCCGCGTCAACAACGTGAGAACCCAATCGAGTCCCCAGAAAAACACGCCCATGATGGCGGCGAAGATGAAGACGACCGTCGTCGTTCTGATGGTCTCTTCACGGCCCGGCCAAACCACCTTGCGCAACTCGATCCGCGAGGCGAGCGCGAACTGCCAAAACTCATGGCCGTAGGAACTCAGCCACGCAAGCGCCAAGCCGCCGACCACGCCGGCGACCACCATGCCGACGCGCAGCAGCAGAGGCCGATCGTCGTACCAGTAGAACGCGACGATTCCACCGAATATCGCGATGAACGCGAGCGTAATCAGCATCGTGTCCTTCGCCGACGCGCCGGGGGGTGTTTGCACTTCTGCCATATTTTCTCAGCCGTTGATCCGCACGCCCGCTTGCCTGGCAGGGCAGGAGGGAATCGAACCCCCAACCTGCGGTTTTGGAGACCGCCGCTCTGCCAATTGAGCTACTGCCCTGTAAATGTTAAGCAATCACCTTGGCAACGACGCCGGCGCCGACGGTCTTGCCGCCTTCGCGAATCGCAAAACGCAGCCCCTGCTCCATCGCAATCGGCGCTATCAACTCCACCACGATCTTGATGTTGTCCCCGGGCATGACCATCTCGGTGCCCGCCGGCAACTCCACCGCTCCGGTCACGTCGGTCGTGCGAAAGTAAAACTGCGGCCGATACCCCTTGAAAAACGGCGTGTGCCGCCCGCCTTCCTCTTTCGTCAGCACGTAAACCTCGGCCTCAAACTTGGTGTGCGGATTGATGCTCCCGGGCTTGCACAATACCTGCCCGCGCTCCACCTCTTCGCGCTTCGTGCCGCGCAGCAATACCCCCACGTTGTCCCCCGCCTGTCCCTCGTCCAAGAGCTTGCGAAACATCTCCACCCCGGTGCACGTCGTCTTCTGCGTCGCCCGTATCCCCACGATCTCCACTTCGTCGTTGACCTTGACCACCCCGCGCTCGATGCGCCCCGTGACCACCGTGCCGCGCCCGGCAATCGAAAATACATCCTCCACAGGCATCAAAAACGCCCCGTCCACCGCCCTCTTCGGCACCGGTATGTACTCATCCAGCGCCTTCACCAGCCTCAGCACCGCTGGCACCCCAATCTCGCTCCCATCCCCTTCCAGCGCCTTCAGCGCAGAGCCCGTCACAATCGGCGTCTTCTCCCCGGGAAACTTGTAGAGCGTCAGCAAATCGCGCACCTCAAGCTCCACCAACTCCAATAACTCCGCATCGTCAACCATGTCCGCTTTGTTCAAAAACACCACGATGTACGGCACCCCCACCTGACGGGCCAGCAAGATGTGCTCGCGCGTCTGCGGCATCGGTCCGTCCGCCGCCGATACCACCAAAATCGCCCCGTCCATCTGCGCCGCCCCGGTAATCATGTTCTTCACGTAGTCCGCGTGCCCCGGACAATCCACGTGCGCGTAGTGACGCGCCTCGCTCTGGTACTCCACGTGCGCCGTCGCTATCGTGATCCCTCGCGCACGCTCCTCCGGCGCCTTGTCTATCTGGTCGTACGCCTTGAACTCGCCGCCGTACTTCTCCGCCATCACCTTCGTCAGCGCCGCCGTCAACGTCGTCTTCCCATGGTCCACATGCCCAATCGTCCCCACGTTCACGTGCGGCTTGGTTCGCTCAAACTTCCCCTTCGACACGGCACACCTCGTTAACTATAAATACTGGAGCCCACGAGCGGGATCGAACCGCTGACCTCGTCCTTACCAAGGACGTGCTCTACCAACTGAGCTACGTGGGCCGCACCCATATGGAGCGGGTGATGGGAATCGAACCCACGTGATCAGCTTGGAAGGCTGACGTTCTACCATTGAACTACACCCGCACCCCGATCACGCCAATGGCACCGAACCCACGCACCAGCTGGTGGAGGGGGTAGGATTCGAACCTACGAAGGCATAAGCCAGCAGATTTACAGTCTGCCCCCGTTGGCCGCTTGGGTACCCCTCCTCAAAATGAGCCGTGCATTTTGCGGCCCGCGCTGCATCGTGTCAACGTTCATCGCGGCGTCCGCGGCCCAAGTCGAGCCGTCGCCATCCCCCGCCCGAGGGTTGCCGCCGCGAGCCGATCGGCGTCTTGCCTGCGGCGAGCCGCTGATCTATCGTACGATATATATTTTACGATATAAATTGGAGGCGCCGGTGCACACGGACCGACAACGGCCGCGCAGATCGCGGCGCGGCGGCAAAGGTTTCGGCCATGGCTTTTTGGACGATACCGGCATGGCCGGGCGCACCTTCGGCATGGGCCGCAAGCTTTTTTCGGCGGACTTGCGACTGTTGATCCTGCGCTTGCTCGCCGACCAGCCCCACCACGGCTACCACATCATCAAGGCCCTCGGCGAGCGCTCGAACGGCTTTTACGTGCCGAGTCCCGGCGTGGTTTATCCGGCGCTGGCGTATTTACAGCAAATCGGCCATGCCGGCAGCGAGACCGCGGGGCGGCGCAAGCGCTACCGCATCAGCGAAGCGGGCCGCAAGCATCTGCAGGAACATCGCGCGGCCGCCGACGGCCTGTTCGGCCAATTCGCGCGCGTCGGCGCACGGATGACGCGGCTGCGCCGCGCGCTCCTCGCCGACGGCGACGGTGCGCGCGGCGGCGAAGCGCCGCCGCAAGCACAGGATTCGCGCTGTTCGGCGGAATTGCTGCGCGCGCGGCGGCAATTGCGGCGCGCCCTCGACACCAAAGACGGCGCTTCGCGCGAGCAGCAACAGCGCATCGCGGTCATTTTGAACCGCGCCGCCGCCGCCGTCCTCGGCGCATGAGCGGCGTCTCGCTGCCGGCCGCCGCGGCTCACCCTCGACCAACGCGGCGGCGGCCGCGCCGTCAATCGAAGACCAGCCGCGGAAAATAAAACGACACCGTCCAGTTGGGGACGTCGACGATCTCGCTGATGCGCAGATCCCCGCAGACGCTGCATAGCAGGTACGCGTCGATCGCCGGGAGATGGCGGCTCGCAGCGAGCAAATCCACCATCGAACCGACCGCCGCGCGCGCAGCCTCCATCAAATCTGGACCTATGCCCGTCGTCACCTCATAGCCGCGCGTATCCAGATGGCGCGTCACCGGGCCGGGCGTCGTGAAGCGCGGATATGCGAGCGGCGTCTGCTTGATCAACTCGAATTGTAGCGCGACGCGCATCGGGCTTTCGATCGCCGTGCCGCAGACCTCGCCGTCTCCTTGCGCCGCATGCGTGTCGCCGACCGAAAATAGCGCGCCCGGGGCCTCGACCGGCAGCAGCAGCTGCGTGCCCGTCGCTATGTCGCGCACGTCCATGTTGCCGCCGACCCGGCGCGGCGGCACGACGCTGTGCATTCCGGGCGCGGCGGGCGCAAGGCCGATGGTCCCGGTGAAGGGCTTCAGCGGCACCTTGGCAAAATGGCTGAAAAGAGCCGGCGCGAGCGTCGCCGCGTGATAGCGCCACAGATGCAATTCCGGCGCCGTGAATTGATCGGCGAGCAGCCCGAATCCGGGGATATTCGCCGTCCATCCCCAGCCGGAAGGCGCGAACTCGAGCACAGTCACCTTCAAGATATCGCCGGCTTCGGCGCCGTCCACGTACACGGGTCCGGACAGGGGGTTGATCCTGCCGAAATCGAGCCGGCCGATATCCGCAACGCCGGAGCCCGGAGTCAGCTGTCCTCCCGAAGCATCGATGACGTCGAACTCGACCGCTTCGCCCGGGGCGATGCACAGCGCCGCGGCGAGCGAGTTGTCCCACCCATGATGGTGCTGACTTCGATGAATCGTGTGCGCGTGGCTCATCGCAAGACTCCGTAATGCGGCTTTTGGTCGGCTGCCGATCGGCCGCCGCGGATCGCCGGCTCGAGCGGCGCTCTGGCGCCTGCGCACCTCGCGCTGCGGGAAGGGTATCGCGGCGTCGAGGCCGCGCAGACGGACGACAGTATACGGGCTCGGCGGCGGCGCGGCAGCCTAGTCCGAGCTCGTTTTCAGGCGCGCCAGGCTGCAGATGCCGACGAACGCCGCGAGTCCCGCCGCGACCAGCGCCGGCACGCGATTGCTGCCGATGCCCATCGCCAGCAGCGCAGCGAGCAGCGTCGCGCCCACGGTCTGACCCAGCAGGCGCGTGGTCGAAATCAAACCGCCGGCCGACGCCGCACGTTCGTGCGGCGCGGAATGCACGATCAAACGCGCATTCGGCGCCGTGAAAAATGCGAATCCGGTGCCGCACAGAGCCATGCGCCAGGCGATCGCAAAATGCGTAAGATGCGCCGGCAGAAACGCGAGCAGCAACAAGGCCGCGACCGCGATGCTCATGCCGATCGCGCCGAGGATTCCGGCGTGAAAGCGATCCGACAGCGTGCCGGCGAGCGGCGCGAATAGCATCATCGCGAGCGGCCACGGCGTGATCGCCGCGCCGACCTCGGCCGGCGAGAACCCGTAGTGCTGCTGCAGCCGAAACGGCAGGGAGAGCATCAGGGTCATCGAGGCGACGAACGCCGCGAATCCGCTCGCCGTCGACAGCGCCAGCAGGGGTCTCGCGAGCAGATCGACCGGCAGTATCGGAATCGCCGTCTTCAGCTCGCGCCTCACGAACCAGACGGCGAGCAGCACCCCGGCGCCGATCAGCGCGGCGGCGATGGCCGGCGCACCGCCGTGCACCGCGCTCTCCAGGCCGGCAATCGTCAAGCCGAACGTCAGAGCGCACAGCACGGCACCGAATACGTCGTATGGAGCGTCGAGCGGCGGCGGCGCCGGCAGCGAATGCCTGCCGAGGATCAGCGACAACAGGGCCAACGGCGCCGCGGCAGCGAAAATCCATGGCCAATTCGCCACGGCAAGCACCAGACCGCCCAGCGTCGGCGCAATCGCATTGCCGCTGGCGACGACGACATTGCTGATTCCGAGGCCGCGGCCGAGCTGACGGCTCGGATAGATATGCCGAATCAACGCGCTCGACACGCCGAGCGATGCTGCGGCGCCGAGTGCCTGAATCGCCCGCACGACGATCAGAAACGGCAAATTTCTGGCAAAGAAGCACAGCATGGTCGCGACCAGAAAAGTCATCTGCCCGTATTGGTACACACGCCGCAGGCCGATGTGGCTGCCGAGCGCGGCCAACGGCAGCAGCGTCATCACCAGTACCAGCTGATAGACGGTAACCACCATGACCGCGGAGGAGGAATCCACGTGCAGATCCCGAGCCAGTGTCGGCAACGCGACCGTGGCGATCGAACCGTCGATGACCGCAAGCGCGCTGCCGAGTGCCGTCGCCGTAATCGCCAGGTAGCGGCGGGGTGTGGGCAGTCCGTCCATCCCGGTCAGTCTACGATGTTTTCAGAAACGCACGCGGATGCCCGCAAAATACGCGCGCGGCGCCGCCGGACTCTGAAATCGATTGTCGACGCGCGGATCGTTCGAGCCGGCGCCGGCGGGAATGCCCGGGGCCCCCACTCCGGTCGGGTCGCCGAACAGCCCGAAGGTCGCGTATCTTTCGTCGAGGAGGTTCTGGATCGAGCCGAAGATTTCCACGTCGTGGGCGATGCGGTAGGAGGAATGTACGGTGAGCACGTGGTAGGCGGGAAGCTCGGGATTCTGATTCGACTCGTCGCCGCGGTAATATTGCGCGCCGACGAATATCAGCTCGGCGCCCACGGTGCAATGCTTGCCGAGATCGTAGTCGCCGCCGAATTTGATCCGCTGCCGCGGAATCCCCGGAAGTTGATCGCCCGGGAGAACCACCACATTGCCGTTGGCGTCCTGATGCGGATTGGACGGCGAATGCTCGGTGAATTGCGTTTGGAACGTCGCGTCCACGTAGCTGTACTCGGCGTAGCCCGACCAGCGTTCGCCGCGATAGGAGTATCCCGCCTCGAACCCCTGCCTGCGCGTCGCGCCGATATTCTTGAAATAGCCGCTGCTGTTCGACGCCGCGATCGCATAGATGTCGTCGTCCAGCACCGTGCGGAACGCGCTCAGGTTCCACGCCACGCCACCCGCTGCGCCGACCGCCGGCAAAGTTTTTCCGCGCAGCCCGATCTCCGCGGTATGCGCCACGACCTGCCGCAAATTCGGCGGGTCGCCGGCGAGATTTGCCGGCAACACGCACGGCTTCAGGGGCTGCGAGCACTCGATCTCGCTCATCGTCGGCGCGCGGTTGGTGACGGCGTAATCCGCGTAGACGGTCGCCCTGCGCCGCAATCGATAGGTCGCGCCGAGCGCCGGGTTGAAGTGGCCGAAGTGATTCGCGCCGCTCAACAGAGTGCCGCGGTGATCCGCGAAATCCAAGCGCGCGTCGTTGTAGCGTGCGCTCGCGGTGATCGCAAGCCGCCGGCTCGCGTCGAAAGTGTCGGTCGCGTAGAAGCCGTCGTAACGGCTCGTCGAGCCCACGTCCACCGGAGTCGCCGAGAACGGCGAACTTTCCGGCGTCGCGACGAAAATCCCCGAACTCGATACCATCAGCGCCGCGTTGATGACACCGAGTTCGGCGCCCGAGGAATACGCCACGCGGGCGGTATCGACCGCGATGCCGGCGGTGAGTTGATTGCCGTGGCCGAACAGCCGCCGAGCATCGCTGATTTGCAGGGAGCCGCCGAGACCGCGCGAGCGTATCGACTCGAAATCGTTTTCGCCGATCGGTACGGTGTTGCCGGCGGAGATATCGGCAATCAGCGCTCCGCCACCGTCGCGCAAGGGGCTGAGGCCGTCGGCCTGGCACAGCGATCCCGCGTACTGCGCCGAAGTGCATGCCGTGTATCTCGTCGTGTTGCCGTTGGCGACGCTCTGATCATAGTCGCGGGCGTAGAGCACGTTCTGCACCGATAAAGAATCGCTGAACGCGAAGGATGCGTCGAACTCGGCGAAATTCAGCCGATTGAAATTGTTCTGCGGACCGGTGAAATCGAGCTGCCGGCTGACCGCGAGTTCCTGCACCGGCGCGGCGCCCTGGCCGAACAAGCCGTTGTCCGCGTACGAGTAGCTAAGATCGATGCTGGCGCGCTCGCCGCGCGCACTGATATCGGTGTAGAACTGGTGCACCGAATCGTTCGCGAACCGCCGCCAGCCGTCTTGATTCAGCGCCTTGGCGGCGACATAAATGCCGAAGCGGCCGTTGTTCGCGCCGAATTGCGCGGAACCCGTGCGCTGGTTGAAGGAGCCGCCGGACAGATCCGCCTCGCCGCCGCGGGCGTTGAAACCGTTCTTCATCGTGATCGCGAGCGCGCCGCCGAGCGCATTGAGTCCGAAAGAAGGGTTGGAACTGACCAAATCGATGCGCTGGATCGCGAAATCGGGAATCAGATCCCAGTTGACCGCATCGCCGAAGGCCTCGTTGATGCGCGCGCCGTTTTCGTAAACGGCCAGACCCTGGGAGGCGCCGAGAACCGGGGACGCTTCGAAGCCTCTGTAGAGGATGTCGGGCTGGAAAGGATCGGCGAGCGTATCGGTGATGCTGATGCTGCCGAGCCGGTCATTGAGTGCGGCGGTGAGGCTCGCCGTGCCGTCGCGCGCCAGATCGCCGGCGAACATCGATTGTATGTTGTCGGGAATCTTCGCCGCATCGATGCCGATCCCGGGCACCGGCGTCGCCCCGAAAACGACGATCTCCTGCAGCGATGCATTGGGCGCCGCCGCCACATCGGCGCGTGCGGCGGCAGACCGCCCGGTCGCGCCAAGCAGTGAGATTGCGAGGGCGGCGGGTAGCCGGTATCGACTGCGACGCAACGCCTTGCCGTGATGCATTCAACTTCCACGTGGAAAACCATATTCGCGGCGCGCGTCCAGCATGCCGGCCGGCGCAGGGCGAAGCACCCGCCCCACGCCGGGCCCAGTGCTCACTTCGCTTCGGCGATCTTCTTCAAATTCTCGAGTCCCGCCGTATACACGCCGCCGATCGTGTCGATCGCGGTCTTGTCGTCTGCCTTGGCCGCGGGATGCGCACTCAGATCCTTGCGCTTGAACCAGCCCGCCCAGATCACGGTGCACTTATTTTTGCCCCTCGGCTCGACGATGAACGTCGAGGTGTAGTGGCTGACCGGCAATACCCCCTCGAGAATCCGGTAGCGGAACTTGCGGTGCGCGGCGTCGAAGGAGATCAACTGCTCCTTGATGGTGCCGCCGCCCTTCAAGGTCAGCAGTCGCACCGCGCCGGCCTTGTTGTTCGTACCGGAGACGATCACATCGGTGGCGACCGCCGGGTGCCAGGTGTTCAAGCCGTCGAAATTCTTGGTCAAACCCCACACCTTGGCCGCGGAGGCGTCGATGGCGGCCGTCTTCCTGACGCGCAGCAAATGCGCCGCAGCAAAACTCGTCCCCGATGCCAGCATGGCAGCCGCACAAGCAATTGCGGTAATCTTTTTCATGGTCTCTTCAGTCCTCTTGTTGGAGATTATTTTCGCCAAATCGATACCCGGCCGGTCGCGAAGCCGTTTCACCCTATGATTGCCGTCCCCGCGTTTGGTTCGCCGGCCGCCGCCGGGTGCAGCCAACGGGCCGCCAGCGGCGGAATCAACAGCAGGCTCACCAGTGTAGAGGAAACCAGACCGCCGAGTATCACGACCGCCATCGGCCCTTCGATTTCGTGTCCGGGCTGGTGCAGCTGCACCGCCACCGGCAGCAGCGCCAAGCCGGTCAGCAGTGCGGTCAGCAGCACCGGAGTCAGGCGCTCCTCGGCGCCGCGCAGCGCCGTATGCAGGTTCCAGGACTGATTTTCCTCATTCACAAGATGATCGTAGTGGGACACCAGAAGAATCGTGTTGCGCGCCGCCATGCCGAACAGCGCCACGAAGCCGACCATCGAACCGAGGGTGAGCGTGCCGCCGGTCAGCGCCACCGCAGCGACGCCGCCGATCAGCGTGCTGGGTAAAGCCAAGAGCACCAGGATGACGTGCCGCGCATGCCCGAACGCCAGGCCGAGCAGCAGCACGATCAGCACGAAGGCGGCGGCCGAATGCAGCAGGAGTTCGTGGCTGGCCGCGCTCTCGGCCGCGGCCGCCCCCGCATATTGAAGATAAACCCCGCGCGGCAAGCGGATCTGCGCCGCGATCGCGTTGCGCGCGGCGCGCGCGTACCCAGCCTCGTCGGCTCCCTTCGGCGTCGCCACGACGATTTGACGCCGCAATCCGTCTTGATGATCGACCAGGCTGCGGGCGAGCACGGTGTCGATGCGCGCCACGTTTGCGAGCGGCGTCAGCGCCCCGTCGCGGCCGCGCAGCAGCAGTTTGCCGACCGCCTGCGGCGCGCCGCTCACGCCGCCGATGCGCACGACCACCGGCAGGCTGCGATCGGCCCGATCGACGCGGGAGGCCAGACTGCCGTGAAATGCCGCATTGACGGTCTGCAGCACATCCGCCGCGGATAGACCGTAGATCGCGAGTTGCCTCGGCCGCAATTCGATGCGCAGCTCGACTTGCCGCGGCGGCACGGTCAAGCGCACGACCCCGCTGCCTGCCAAGTGCTGCAGCACGCCGACGATCTGCGCGCCGATGCGATCGTCGGCGTCGAGGTCGGAGCCGATGACGCTGATCGAGAAGGGCGCGGATTCTCCCGACAGCGTTTCGCCGATGCGTTCCGCCAGTACCGAGTAGATCTCGACCAATTGATTCGGGAAATTCGCGAACACGCGGCGAATCGCCGCCTCGATCTGGTTCGGACTGCGGCCCTGCCGTGGGTCGATCTGCACCTCGAACTCGCTTTTGTTCGGCGCGTCGGGGTCCTGGCCGTTCTGCGTGCGGCCGATCTGCTCGGCAACGCTCTTGACGCCGGCAATCGCCATCAAACCCTTGCTGATGCGCTCGCCGACCCGCGTGGTCTCCGCAAGCGATACGCCGGGCCGCAGCGATGCGTGCGCGATCAGGTAATTTTCGCGAAAATCAGGCAGCAGGCGCGCCCCCAGCATCGGCAGCAGAACGACGCCGGCGGCGCCGCTCAGCAGCAGGATCGCAAACAAGGTGCGCGGCCGTTGATGCAGCCATTCGATCGTCCGCAATTGGCCACGCTTGATGCGGCGCAGAAAGGCCGCTTCCGGCGTCGGCTGATGATGGGTCATCGCCAACGCGCACAGCGCCGGCGTCGCGCTCATGGCGACGACCAGGGAGAGGCCGACGGCGAGCAGGAAGGCGATCGACAAGGGACGAAAGAACGCCCCCTGCAGTCCGGACATCATCAATATCGGCAGGAACGCGACGGCGACCGCGGCGGTCGCGTACAGCACCGGCCGCCGCACTTCGAGCGATGCGCCGACGAACAGCGCGCGCAAATCCGCGTCGCGCGCGGCGCCGCGGCGGCGGCGCAGTATGTTTTCGACGTCGATGACCGCGTCGTCGACGACCACGCCGATCGCGACCACCAAGCCTCCGAGGGTCATCGTGTTCAAGCTCAAACCGAATATTTCGAGTATCCACACGGTGGTCAGCAAAGTCAGCGGGATGGCGCTGAACGACACCAGTGCGCCGCGCCAGTCGCGCAGCGTCACCAGCAAGAGGGCGACCACCAGCGCCGCGCCGATGATCAGCGAATTGCGCAATTTCGCAATCGCATTCTCGATGAAGCTCGCCGGCCGCAGCAATGCCGGATGGTAGGTGACGCCCTGCCTCGCCAATGCCGGCGCGAGCGCATTCAGGCGCTCTTCGAGCGCGCGCGTGACCTCCAGCGTGTTCGCGCCGTATTGCGTCGAGGTTTCGAACAGGATCCCCGGCTCACCGTCGATCAATGCATCGCCGAAGCGCGGCTCGGCGCCGTCGCGTATCGATGCGACGTCGCCGAGACGCACCGGCGCATTCGCACGCGTTCCGAGAAGCGCCTGCGCGAGGTCGCCCGCGGTGGCGCCCGCGGGGCGCGTCTCGATGACGATGCGCTGCGACGCGGTTTGCACATAGCCGCCGCCGATCGCCATCGTTGCGCGCCTGGCGGCGGCGAGCACGTCGTCGAGCGTAAAGCCCTGCGCCGCGAGCTTCAGCGGGTCGACGTCGATGCGTCGCTCGCGCACCGCGCCGCCGAAGATCTGCGCCTGCGCCACGCCGGGGACCGCCAGGATCTGCGGTTTGATGACCCATTGCCCGAGATCGCGCAGCTCGAGCGGCGACAGACGCTCGCTGGTGTAGCCGAAATGCACGAGATACTCCATCGATGAACTCAAAGGCGAGAGCAGCGGCGGCCCAACGCCTATCGGCAGCAAACTCGCGGACTCCGCCAAGCGTTCGGTGACGACTTGGCGCTGCAGGTACGGATTGCCGCCGCGGTTGAATACCACTTGAATCGCCGACAGACCCTGGCTTGACGTCGAACGCACCGTCTTGACGTTCTCGGTGCCGGCCAGCAGGCCTTCCAGCGGCCGTGTCACCAGGGCCTCGACTTGTGTCGCATCGAGGCCCGGCGCCTCGGTCTGCACGAGCACGTGCGGCGGCGCGAAATCGGGGAATACGTCGAAGCGCGCCGCCGCCAGCGCCGCGGCGCCGAGCACCGCTATCAGGCACGCAAGCGCGGTGACGATGCGCGGATTGGCCAGCGAGGCACGAACGATGGCGGCGAGCATGCGTCGTCGGCCCTAGTCTTCATCGTCGGCGGGTTGATTGCCCAAACCTTGAAGCGACCATAGCGCGCCTGCGCCGTGTACCACGATGTCGTCGCCGGCAGCGACGCCGTCGACGAGCCAACCGTCTCCATAAGCGCGG
>Ga0307373_10001049_pt1 | contig 52359 bp, 55 predicted proteins | sample OX2MG_FD_202534 | JGI IMG/M metagenome (GOLD analysis project Ga0307373, IMG submission 202534) | Soil microbial communities from Risofladan, Vaasa, Finland - OX-2 | ecosystem: Environmental > Terrestrial > Soil > Coastal area > Acid sulfate soil | place: Finland: Risofladan, Vaasa | collected... | reverse complement strand
ACAAGTAATGGAGGAGTAGACGATCATGGCACGCAATCCGAACGCCGCCGCGCCGACCGAGGAACTCGAACGCGAGTACGTGATCCCGCTGCGGGCCAGCATGCACCAGCCGTCGCGTCGCCGCCGCTCGGGCCACGCGCTCGAGACCGTCCGCCGCTTCATCAGCCGCCACATGAAAGGCAAACCCGAGGACGTCTGGATCGACCCGCGCATCAACCTGTTCATCTGGGAGCGCGGCATCCAGCACATCCCTCGACAGGTTCACGTGAAAGCCATTCGCTTCGAGGACGGCCTCATCGAGGTCGACCTCCTGGACGAGGCGTAAGACCTCGTCCGGGGGAACCACGAGGCGTGCCGGTCGGTCGTGCACTGTTCGGCGGAAGCCCGTATCTCGGCGTCCACCTGCGCGTCACCGACTCCGCGGCGATCGTGCCGCCGAGCACCCCGGCCGCGCTCGAGCATGAGATCGAGCGGCTGCTCGGGGTGAAGGCCTACCGCACGACCGTCTGCGACAGCGAACTGGTCGGTCCCCTTCTCGCGATCAACTCGAACGGGGCGGTCGTCGGCGACACGATCGATGTCTTGGAGCGGGCCGTGCTCGAGCGGATCGTGCCGGTGGTCGTGATCCGCGCGCGCCAGAACGCGCTCGGCAACAATCTGCTCGCGAACGATCACGGAGCGCTCGCACACCCCGAACTATCGGACGTGGCGATCGGCAAGATCGCCGGGGCCCTCGGAGTACCCGTCCATCGGGGAACCCTGGGCGGCCTCGGTACCGTCGGCATGGCGGGCCTCGCGACGAACCGCGGAGTGGTGGTGCACCCGAAGGCGACGGAACACGAGGTCGCGTTCGCGGGCGAGGTCCTGGGCGTGCCGGTCCATCGATCCACGGCGAACTTCGGGGTTCCGGTGGTCGGTGCCTGCGCGATAGCGAACTCGCGAGGGTTCATCACCGGCCGGCCCACGACCCCGGTCGAGATCTCCCACCTGCAAGAGGGGCTCTCCATCTTCGACTAGGCCGGCGCGCGGAGCCGGTCTACGCGTTCAGGTAGTCCTGCGCACCCTGGATCAGGAAGCGCACGTCCGACGCGAGGGAGATGAACCGGAAGCCGAGCTCGACGGCCGCCCGCTTCTCTTCCACGTCGATGACGAGCGTGCCCGCGATCTTGCCATGCCGCTCGCAGGCGTCGACCACGCGACGCATGGCGTCGCGCACCTTCGCGTTCTTGCGATCGTCCAGGAAGCCCAGGCTCAGGGTGAGGTCCTGCGGCCCCACGAACAGGATGTCCACGCCGGAGACCCCCGCGATCGCCTCGAGATTGTCCAGGGCTTCCTTGGTTTCGATCTGAACGCCGACCGTGGTCTCCGCGTTCGCGACCCGCAGGTACGAAGCCAGGTGGCGCCCGTAGCGAGAGGATGCCCCGGCGGCCGCACCCCGGATCCCGTCCGGCGGATACTTCGCATAGGCCACGGCAGCCCTCGCCTGGGCCTCGGTGTTCACGAGTGGAACGAGGATCCCGCGTGCGCCCGAGTCGAGCGCCTGCTTGACGAGATACGGATCGAGGTTGCCCACCCGGATGAAGGGGGTGGCCCCGCTCCCGCCCAGGTCGGCCATCATCGCGGCTATCGTCTCGGGGTTCACCTGGGAGTGCTCGGTGTCGACCATGAACCACTCGAAGCCCATATCCTTCAACGCGTCGAGGCAGACGAAGGAGGACGACGAGATCCAAGTGCCGAAGGACACGGCGGGGGAGGAAAGGAGTCGGCTCTTGAGAGAATCCTGCACGGGAACGTCGGATGCAGTAAGGCCGGAGTTTGGGGATAACCGTTGCACCGGTTTACTGGGTGGGGAGATCCGAGGTTCGCCCGACCGATGCGGGCGGCGCCGCCGAGCGCTCTAGGTTCCACGCTTGCGCTTGACGTAGCGGACGGTGTAGCCGGCGATTCGGTTGGCCAGCTTCTTGTACGTTGCGTGGTACTCGCCACCTTCGACCGCCACGCCGAGGTCCGTCAGCTCGAGGACCTTGCGCTTGTTGTTCGCGAAATCTCCGTTGAAATCGTTCGGGTAATGGCGGATGAGGTCGATCGCGACCCTTTTGATGTAGGTCTGGCGGATGTTGCCCATGCGGGCGGCTCCGACCCAGGTGCGGGTTATAACCGTTCGCCCAGCGCCGGGCGGGAGGCTTTCCTCCGTTAGGCGCACCCGGGTGCGCGCTTGAGGTCCCGTGCAAGCCTGTCGTAGGCGGCCGTGCGGTCGGGACCCGCCCAAAGCGCCCACAACGCTAAGCGCCCCGGCGAACGTGGAGGGGCGATGGCGCTCGGAATCGACCATCGGCACTGCAAGGTCTGCGGGAAGACCTGCGCTCCTGGTTCGGAGACCTGCAGCGCCGCCTGCCAGGAGAAGCGCGACGCCACGATCCGCACCCGACGTTTCTACACGAACGTGATGTACATCGTCATCGCGTTCCTCGTAATCGTGCTGGCCATCAGCTTCATCCGGTAGAGGGACCCCGGTGGCGCGTTTTCCGGTCGTGGTGCTGGGAGGCACCTTCGATCGCCTCCACGTCGGTCACGAAGCGCTCCTGAACACGGCCTTCCGCGTGGGGCGGAAAGTGGGCATCGGCCTCACCACGACCGCCTTCCTGCAGGGCCGGTCGAAGCCGCAGGCCGAACTGATCGCACCGTACCCTGCGCGGCGCCGCGCCCTCGCCGTGTGGTTGCGGCGGCATCATTCCGATCGAGCGTGGTGGATCGCTCCTCTGGACGATGGCTTCGGCCGGTCCGTCGAGCCTGGCGTCTCCGCGCTCGTGGTCTCGTCGGACACCCTGGAAGGCGCTCGCGCAGTGAATCGAGAGCGCCGACGGCAGGGCTTGCCGCCCGTGGTGGTGGTGGCGGTGCCGCTCGTCCTCGCCGACGATCTCCAGCCGGTGAGCTCGCGGCGGGTCCGGGCTCGGATCATCGATCGTCGGGGTCGCCGACTCTCGCGCATTCCGATCCGCGTCCGCGCCCCGCGTGAAGCTCGCTCCGCGATCCGGGCGGCCCTCGAAGGCGTCTATCCGTCCCCCCGGATCCGTTGGTCCGCCCCGGGAGAACCCCCGTCGGCCTCGCAGCGGGAACGGGAGCGCCGACGCCCGTCCGAGATCGACCTCGAGGTCCGACTGCGCTCGCGTCGGAGCGGCACGTGGAGCATTGCCATCGCGGCGAGCCGGATCCGACTGCCGACGATCCGGGTTCGAGTCCGCTCGGCCGAGGAGCTCGAGACGCCGGTCCAGGAGAGACTCCGTCCGCCTCCCGCCCACGCGCGCGCCTCGCGGCGACGAATTCGCCGGCAGCGACTGAACAAACATTAAGCCGAGCGGCGCCCATTCCGCCCGCGATGGAAACGTACCTTCGGGTGACGTTCGACAGCGAGGGCGGGAAGCCCTCGGACGTGGCCGGCCAGCTGCATGCGATCGGATTCGATCCGACCCAGGGCAACTACGACTTCGTCTACGATTGGCAGGGCGGCGCTCGCCTGGAGCAGCTCTTGGATCTGACGGACGAGCTCACGCGCAGACTCCGCGGGTACCGGGTCCGGTTCGAGATCGAGACGGTCTGATCGGTTCGGTGCGGGCCGGGACTCCGGCTAAGCGTTTATAGAAAGCTCCGCTTCGACGGGGCGCCGTGCAGAGATATCCGGTCCGGACGAGCCATCGTTCCCAACTGACTCCCGAGATCCTTCAGAGTAAGTTGACCGCGGAGTTCGGTCCCGCCCAGATCGTGGGCGGCGCCGCGACGGCACGCTATGGGGCTCTCGAACGGATCTCGGCCCACGCCGAGGGAAGGGAGCTCGAAGTGGATGTCACGATGAACCCGAAGGTACCCGAGGACGTCGCCCGCGAAACGATCAATCGATACAACCGCTTCCTGGAAGCGGCGACCGGGTATTCGGCCAAAGAGCGCGCCAAGCGATTGCGAAAGTCGCCCGCTGCGTCGGACTAGCGAGGTCGAGCATCGATGGGTGGCCCCGGGGCCGGGCCCCTCCCATCCTCCGGGTCGCCGAGCGAACTCGACCGGCTACGTGCGGCGGTCGCGCTCTACTTTCCCATCTACGAGACCCAGATAGCGCCCGCTTCCCTCGTTCTCTCCGTCGACGTCGATCCCGCGACGCTCGAGGAGAAGTTCGACCGGCTCTGCAAGGATCTCTGGCCGCTGTTCTACGTTCCGATCCTCCACTACCAGACCGGAGAGTACACGATCGAGGTGATCCGGCGTCCCATCCCCCGCCACAAGGGGGTCTGGATCAACATCATCCTCTTGGTGGCGACGATCGCGTCGGTCGATTTCGCCGGAGCGCTCATCTGGCTCTCGTACGAGGGCCAGTCGACGATCACCTCCAACGCGTTCCTGTGGGGAGGGCTCACGTTCGCGCTCCCGCTGATGCTGATCCTCGGCCTCCACGAGCTCGCGCACTACTGGATGTCCCGACGCTACCAGCTGGAGGCGTCGCTCCCGTTCTTCATCCCGGTCCCGCCCCCGCTCCTCCTCGGTACCTTCGGTGCGTTCATCAGCATCCGCCAGCCGTTCACCAACCGCAAGGCGCTCTTCGACATCGGAGCCGCGGGACCGATCGCCGGGTTCATCGTCGCCATCCCCGTGACGATCCTCGGGCTGTACCTCTCCGCGCACTCCGCGGCCCCATCGCTCGCCGCGTGCGGGCCGACGGTCCTGGGAACGAGCTACAGCAACCTCGTCCTCAACAGCCCGCCCTTGTGGTACGTGCTCTCGCTGTTTTTCCCGATCTCGGGCAACGTCCACCCGCTCGAGTTCGCAGGGTGGGTGGGGATCCTCGTCACCTCCCTGAACCTGTTGCCCGCCGGACAACTCGATGGCGGTCACGTCTGGCGCGCGCTCCTGGGAGACCGGGCCCGGTTCATGAGCATCGCCGCGGTCTTCTTCCTCTTCGCGATCGGGCTGTTCTTCTACTTCGGGTGGCTGATCATTGGGTTCCTCGTCCTCTTGATGGGGGTTCGCCATCCTCCACCCCTCAACGACATCACGCCGATCGGGCTCGGTCGGACGCTGGTCGGGATTGGCGTCGCGGCAATCCTCGTCTCGGGCTTCGTCCTCGTCCCAATCTCCGCCCCCACGGGGGGAATCGGCTTCTCGGGTGCGACGATCCAGTACCCGGCGCACCCTCCTCCCGGGACGCTCGTCGCGGCGAACCTCTCCGTGGTCATTCAGAACTCCGACGAGATCGCGCATGGGTTCTTCTTCTCGACGACCGTCCAGAACGTCTCGATACCGACCCAGAACGGTAGTTGGCAGTACTTATCCGGTGCGGCGTTCACCGCGTACGCCGGGAATTCCACGTGGACGTTCTACTTCCCGAACGGCACGAGCGTCGTGCTCCACGGTGCGTCGGTGATGACCTCCTCCGCCGCGTACGTCACGATCGCCTCCTCCGATTCGGCTCCGCTGGCCGTGATGTACACGAACCCCTCGGCCGCCCACTCGATCCTGATCCAACTCGGTGCGATGGAGGTGTGTCCTCCCGTCGGCGCCGGTTCGGCGAGCACGAATTTCGCGCTCAGTCCCCCCTAGGGACCCGCTCGTAGACGCGGAACTCGCGGGTCAGGCTGCGGTGGACGCGCATCGGGATCGAGAGCATCCGACGCCAGGGCGCAGGAAGCGGATCCGGCCCCCCCGGGACGATGACGACCACGCGACCTCCCTCGCGGACCCGGCTCGCCCACACCGGCAGCACGCGAGCCATCAGGGCGGCCCCGCCCTCCTCTCCCGTCGCTGACGCCCGCCCGTACGGCGGGTCGGTAAGGAGCGCGTCGAACTCCTCCGTGCCGGCCTCGGCGCCGAGCGTCCCGGCGTCGCCGACCGTCAACTCTTCGGCGTGGATCCCGAGATGGGCGAGGTTCTGGAGCGCGCCCCGTATCATCGTCGGGTCGATGTCGACGCCGTAAAGCCGGGCTCCCAACAGACCCGCCTCGGCCAAGAGCGCCCCCGTCCCGACGAACGGATCGATCACGCGGTCGTTCGGACGGACGCGCGCCAGGTTGGCCGCGGCTCGCGCGAGCCGCGGGTCGAGCCCGACGGGGCGTTGGAAGGGGAGTCGGGAGATGCGTCGGCTCTCGAACCGGGAGCGATCCACGCTCGCGATCTCCTCGAGGTAGAGGTCGGAGTCCTCCGGACCCTCCGCGATCCAGATGCGCAGGTCCGGATTCGCGAGCGATATCTTGCCCCCACCACGACGGAACGCTTGCGCGCCGCGGGCGATCGCGGGGTCCGAGCCGCCCGAGCTCGCATGGCCCAGGCGGCGCAGCGCCGCGGTACGGCCTCCGGAGCCTTGCGCTTCGATCGCGTCGAGCGCGTTGGATGGTCCGGTCCCCATCGGTCGAAGCACCCGCCGGGACAGTGCGAGCCGTCGTGCGAGGTCCGCGGGGTCCACCGCGCTCGGGAGCTCGATGGCCAAGAGCCCCGGCGCGGGGGGAGGCACCGATGCCTCCGCGTGCCCGCCGAGCGCTTCGGCGGCGCCGGCCGCCTCCGCGCGCGCCAGCGGCTCGCTCAGCCCCGATAGCTCGATCCACAGGCGCACGGCTATGCCCCCGATGGATGGGTCGCGCGTGCGACGAGGCTGCGGACCTTCTCCGAGTGGGACCCTTCCCAGTAGACGTGGCGGCAGTCCGGGCACCGGTACAGCGCGAGGCCGTGTTCGACAAGCTCCCGCGGAGCGCCTACGGGCAGGGGGTCTTCAGGAGAAGGGATCCACCGGGCGAGCGCGCCGTTGCAGAGCGTGCATCTCTCGGGACGGACCTCCCATCGGATCGTCGGGAACGCCTTGCGAAGCTCGGCCAACTGGCCGTCGATGTCGGTGGCGCAGAGTCCTACGGCACCGGGCGTTTGACGGGCCAGCGTACGGTCCCGGGTCAGGAGGATCCTTCCTTCGAGCTGGGTCCGGGCTCGGACCTCGTGGTCCGTCCATCCCCGTGCGTACGCGGTGTCGAAGCCCATGAAACGAAGATAGCGCGCGAGGCGGCCAAGCATCTCGTCGGCCATCCAGCGCGGCTCCATGGCATCCGAGACGGCGGTGCGGGGAAACCCGTTTCGCACGGGGGGTCATATACACCGGACGCGTCGCGGGACCCGAAACTCGATGCGCTTGTTCGGGACGAACGGAATCCGCGAGGTGGTGGGACCGACGCTCACGCCGGAGTTTACGACCCGCCTCGCGAACGCCATCGCCGGGACCATCCCGGTCGGGAAACCCGTGGTGGTCGGCTGGGACGGCCGTACCTCCAGCCGCGCCCTCTCCTCCATCGTATCGTCCACGCTCGCGCTCGCGGGACACCACGTCATCGAGGTGGGGCTCTTGCCGACGCCGGCCATCCAGTACATGGTCGTGCGGCTCGCCGCCCAGCTCGGGGTCGTCATCACGGCGTCTCACAACCCTCCCGAGTTCAACGGGTTCAAGTGCATCCACTCCGACGGCCTCGAGATCCCCCGGTCGGCCGAGGAGGAGATCGAGCGCCGGTTCGCCGACACGCCGAGCACCGCGGTCCGCTACCGGTCGGTCGGGGAGATCGGCTTTCACGGAAGCGGCGCGCGCGAGTACGTCCATGGGGTTCTGGCCCGGGTGGACGCCCCGCGCATCTCCGCGCGCGCGTACACAATCGTTCTCGACGTCGGTAATGGCACCGCGGCGGTGACCAGCCCGGATCTCTTGCGGAGACTCGGCTGCCGGGTCGTGACGCTGAACGGCCATGTGGATGGGACGTTCCCCGGCCGGCCCTCGGAGCCGACCGAGGCCAACGTCGCCGATCTGCGGCGAGCGGTCCCGAGCGTCGGCGCGGATCTCGGGATCGCCCACGATGGGGACGCCGACCGCGCCGTGTTCGTCGAGCGCTCGGGACGCTACGTCCCGGGCGAAGAGATCCTCGCCCTCCTGGCGCGGGACGCGGTCCGACGCCACGGCGGCGGGATCGTCGTCACTCCCGTGACCGCGCCGGACTCTGTCGAGGAGGCCGTCCAGCCGTTGGGAGGGGAGGTCGTCTACACGCGCGTCGGCAGCCCAAACGTGACGCGCGAGATGCTCGCCCGCCACGCCGTGATCGGCGGCGAGGAGAATGGAGGCCTGATCTTTCCAGAGTTCCAGCTCGCCCGCGACGGCGCGATGACGGTGGCGGTCGTGCTCGACCTGATGGCCCGAGAAGATCAGCCCCTCGACGTCCTGCTCACCGGGCTTCCGCACCACACCCTGCTCAAGGAGAAGGTCCCGTGCCCGCTCGATCGCCGGGAGGAGGCGGTCCGGGCTTTCGCCGAGCGCTTCGGTCCGGGCGCGGAACGCGTCGTCGCCATCGACGGAGTGAAGATCTACCACCCCGGGGGCTGGGTGCTCCTGCGGCCGAGCGGGACGGAGCCGCTCCTCCGCCTCTTCACCGATTCGAAGGATCCCAAACGAGCGCGCGAGCTCGCGGACGAAGCGCTCGCCGCGGTGCACGCCTCGATCGGCGCGTAGTGGGGGGCCTAGCGGATCAGCGGCCCGATCACCAAGAGGCCCAGGACGAGCAGCACGAAGACGGTGAAGGTGATCCGCGCGACCAGGATCTCTCCGTTCCGGTGGAAGAAGTAGAACCCGGCGAGGACCCGGGCGATCGGCACCACCAGGAGCGTGAAGATTCCCAGGGTGAGGTAGGCCTCTGGCACCCCGGCCCAGAGCCCTGAGGCGAGGCCCCCGAGGGAGAGGTAGTTCGCGATCGGATTGATCGCAATCACGCTCGAGGAATCCGCCGAGGGGTTTTCCACGCCGAAGGCGATGAGCGCCCCGAACAGTATCGAGAGCGCGATCGCGAGCCCGATCTGGAGGAGTCGGGTCATCGCGGCGGCCGCCGCGGGAGGTAGCGGGTGCAGGTACACCGGCCCCCGGACGGTCGAGAGGGTCTCGTTCATGGGCCCCCCAGCGCCCGGACGATCAGCTCGATCGCGAGCCCGCAGACCACGACGAAGAACAGGACGCGGAGCCACAGCGTGCGGGCTCCGGGAAGGATGTGGCTGCCGATGATCGCACCCACCGTCGAACCAATGCCGACCGGCGCCGCGAGGACTGGGTTCACATAGCCGGCCGCGAGGAGGATCCCCGCGCCCGCGCATGCTGTCACCCCGATCATGAAGTTGCTGGTCGCCGTGGCGACCTTGAACGGCATGCGGAGTTCGCCGTCGAGCGCGAAGACCTTCAGGACGCCGCTTCCGATGCCGAACATTCCGGATACGATCCCCGCGCCGAACATGACGCCGAACGCCCCGTTCGTATTGGCGGCCTGGTAGACGATCGTGTTGCCGGTCCGAGCGTCCCGGAACGCTCCCGTCAGTCCGAGCTTCTGGGAGGTCCGATCGGGCACCACGTTCTGGGGCACCTCCTCGTGACGACGCAAGAGCGCCGAGAGCGAGCCGAGGATCAGAACGATCGCGAGGGCGATCAACAGGGCCGTCGTGAGATTGTAGCGCGTCAGCAGGATGGTGAGGCTCGCTCCGAGGAGCGCCCCGGGGACGGTGGCAATCTCGAGCACCATCCCGATCCGGAGATCGGTGAGACCCTCGTGGATGTACGCGGCTCCCGTGGTGACCGAGTTCGCCAGGATCGTGATGAGTCCGGCGCCGACGGCCTCGATAAACGGCACCTGGAAGAAGATCACGAGCACCGGGATCACGATGATCCCGCCCCCGATCCCGGTGAGCGAGCCGATGAACCCGGCTGCAATCGCGATCAGGAAGAGCAGCACGAGGAACAGGACAAGTTCCACATGGGTCGTCACGAGCCGGACGGGAAAAGGACGTTGGGCGGTGCGAAGCCGGCCGGACCCGGAACGAAACGGCCATGAAGGGCTCTTGGCTTCGGGGCCACCGATGGAACCACGCGGGGACCGACTCGCCTTCGGCCACCCGGGGACGGCCCTCTTCGGCGCTCCGAGCCGCAAGGACGGATTCGGGACGGCCTACTCGGCGGATTCCCAGCTCTGGTACACGACGTGGCGGGGCGTCGTCACCGAGGTCTACTACCCCACGATCGACCGCCCGAAGCTCCGGGGCATCGAGTATGTGGTCACGGACGGGGACACCTTCCTGCACGACGAAGCCGTGCATATGGAGAGCACCATCGAACGGCCTCACGAGCATGCGCTGGGCTACCGCATCCAGTCGCGCGACCCGGAGGGCCGTTACACGATCGACAAGGAGGTGCTCTCGGCCCCGCACCTACCGTGCCTGCTCATGCGCACGCGCATGCAGACACGGACGACGACGCTCCGCGAGCGGCTGAAACTCTACGTGCTCATCGCCCCCCGACTCGATCCCAACGACGCCGGGGATGATGGGGACGTCTTCGATCTGGTCGGAATGCCGATCCTCGCGGCGTCGCGACCGGGGGTAGCGCTCGCGGTCGGTGGGACCGTGCCGTTCTCCCGGGCGTCGGTGGGCTACATCGGGCGGAGCGACGCACGGACCGATCTCATGGACCACTTCGGCATGTCCTGGGAGTTCGATCACGCTCCCGCCGGGCACATCCTGCTCGCGGGTGAGATCCCCGTGCCCGACGATGGGGAGTTCACCCTCGCCTTCGCCTTCGGCGGCTCGCCAGAAGCGGCCTCGACCACCTTGCTCCAGGCGCTCGGCACCCCGTTCAGCTGGCAGCGGGACCGCTTCATCGAACAATGGGACCGCACGGCCCGTCATGAACGGCCCCTCGGGTCCCACTCCGGCGACGACGGACGACTCTACCGGGCGAGCCACTCCGTCCTGCTCGCGCACGAGGACAAGGAGTTCCCCGGCGCGTTCATCGCCTCGCCTTCAACGCCGTGGGGCATCGTCCATGGCACCGAACGCGGAGGCTACCATCTCGTCTGGACCCGTGATCTGGTTCACACCGCGACCGGGCTGCTCGCCGCCGGCAATCGCGAGGCGCCCCTGCGGGCGCTGATCTACCTCGCCTCCCGCCAGCAGGGCGACGGGGGATTTCCGCAGAACTTCTGGGTCGACGGGGGCGCCTACTGGAAGGGCGTCCAGCTCGACGAGGTCGCCCAACCGATCCTGCTGGCGGCACGGCTCGATCGCGCGCGCGCCCTCCAGCAGTTCGACCCGTACCCGCTGGTCCAGCGCGCGGCGAGATACCTCATCGAGCGCGGCCCGGCGACCCCAGAGGACCGCTGGGAGGAAGTGAGCGGCTACTCTCCCTCCACCCTCGCGGCCCAGATCGCGGCGCTGACCTGCGCGGCCGGGTTCGCCCGCGCCCGGGGCCATGCGGGAACCTCGCGCTTCATCCAGGAGTACGCGGATTTCCTAGAGTGCCACGTCGACCCGTGGACGATCACCGAGCATGGTACCCTCGACCCGGAGATCCCACGCCACTACGTTCGTATTCGGCCCGTCGATCCGAACGATCCCACTCCGAACGAGTCGGCGGACTTCGGCACGATGCGACTGCCGAACCTCCCGCCCGGCACGAACTCGACGTTCCCGACCGTGGAGATCGTCTCCGGCGACTTCCTCGAACTCGTCCGAGAGGGAATCCGGGCTGCGGACGATCCGGCAGTGGTCGACTCCCTCCGTCTCATCGATCGCGTGCTCCGGGTCGATACCCCGAAGGGCCCGGTCTGGAGACGGTACACGCACGATGGGTACGGGGAGGGCGTGGATGGGTCCCCGTTCCTAGGTTCGGGCGTCGGCCGGGCGTGGCCGCTCCTCACGGGGGAGCGCGGTCTCTACGAGCTCGCCGTCGGCCGCGACCCGACCCCGTACCTGCGCGCCCTAGAGCATTTCGCCACGGGTACCGGCCTATTGCCGGAGCAGGTCTGGGATGCGCCTGCGTTGCCCGACCGCGAGCTCGCGCCCGGCCAGCCCACCGGCTCCGCGACCCCGCTTGCCTGGGCCCACGCCGAATACGTGACGCTGCTGCGCTCGGTTGCGGACGGGGTGATCTTCGATCGGATCCCGATGGTGGCCGACCGTTATCTCCATCGCCGACGGTCGACGAAGTTGGTCGAGATCTGGAAGTTCAATCGGCGGCCCTCGACGATCGGGACCGGCCGGCTCTTCCGCATCCAGGTCTCGGCGCCGTTCCGGCTGCATTGGTCGGACGACGACTGGAGGACCGCACACGACACCGACTCGACCGAGACCTCGCTCGGGATCAGCTACGTCGATCTGCCTCCGCTCGAACGCCCCGGGAACTCCTACCGGTTCACGTTCTACTGGCCGCAGAGCGATCGATGGGAAGGTCAGGACTTCCGCATCGATTCGGTGCCGGCGCCGCCCCCGGACGCGACGCCGTAGGCGAACCGCCCTCGTCGGGGCTCTACGAGGTCAGCAGCCCGGGGGGATGCGGCACCATCGCGGGGTTGGGCCCCCTCCATGTGCGGGCCACCCGCGCGAAGGTGTTCGATAGGATCCGGTCCCGGATCATGCCGACGTTGGACCAGGAGAAGATCGACGGCTCGAGGTAACAGGCGAGCGCGCACTTGTTGCACGTCTCGTACTTCGACCAGTCGTAGGAATTCCACAGCGCGGCGACATCCGTCTCCCAGACCGGGGTCTGCCCGGCGTACTCGTGCAGCGTGTAGCAGGGCAGCACGATCCGGCCCTGCGGATCGACGTTCATGGTCATCCACGGCTTGCAGTGCCAGCTCTCCTGGCGGTACCACGAGTTGATGATCGCGTCGAAGTAGTCGGGAGACTCGAGGATCGGCGCCCCGTTGACGCGCCGCAGGCGCAGTTCCCGGAGCACCTCGAGGAGATCGGGACCCATCGGGCTCATCGCATCCGCCGTGGAGTAATCGTAGGCGACCTGGAAGGTGATCGAGACCCCCATCGACTCGGCGAGGTCGACCAGCGGAACGGCGTGGTAGATGTTGTCCTTCGTGATCGTGCTCGAGATCGCGACCGGGAGGCGCTCGCGTGCCGCCTTGATGCCTTCGATCGCCCGCTCGAACGACCGCGGGATCCCCCGCAGGAAGTCGTGCATCGGGCCGATGCCGTCGAGGCTGACGAAGAGGAGTTCGAGCGACCGCGCGATCTCGGGCAGCCGCTGCTGGAGCAGCCAGCCGTTGGTCACGAGCGAGGTGTGGAAGCGGTCGTGCGACTCGCGCAGGATCTCGGGCAGGTCGCGGCGCAGCATCGGCTCGCCACCCTCGAACCCCAGGAAGGAGACGCCCGTGCGCACGAGGGCGTCCATCATGCGGATCTCCTGGGAGAGCGACAGGAGCTCCTCGTCCTCCCGTCGCCAGAACGGACACATCTTGCACTCGAGATTGCAGCGGTAGAGCAACTTGTGCCCCGCAATGACCGGCAGCTTCTGGCCGCGCGCTTCGCGGGTCGCTCGCTTCAGACTCCGCAGCACCACCGGCTCGAAGAACGCCATGGCCCTCGAAGGGACCAACGCAGAGATGACCTTATGCTGGAGGGAAGGGCACGCCGGGCGCTCCGCGGATCGTCGGCGATCTCGGGCGGCCGTCGGGGCCGCGGGCCCGCCCCTCGAGCGCGAGGCATATACGAGTGGACACTCTGGCGCGCGCGATGCATAAGGTTTGGATCGGAATCGGTCTGCTGATCTTGATCGCCGGGCTGATCGTGGGTGTTCTCGGAAACGTCCAGACCGGTACTGGAACCCTCTCCGCGACCCAACGGACCTCGTCGTACACCGCGAACGAACTCCTCCTCGGGACCGGCAGCGTTTCCGTCAGTTGGAGCCGGGCGCCGGCGAACACGACGTTCGCCTTCGTGGCGTGCTCGGACTCCAGCTGTTCGTCCGGGCGTACCGTCGCCACGGGCAATGGCTCGAGCGGCAGCTTCTCCTCCGGCGCATCGAACGCGCAATCGTTCCAGATCCAGATCACCGGACCCGTCCTCCTGGGAAGCAATGTCACCACCACGATCGTCTGGACCGAATCCGGATTCACGTACTTGGCCTTCGGCGGCATCGTGCTCTCGGTCGGCGGGGTCGCGCTCGTGTACCTCGCTATCGAGAGATCCGAGGATTCCGAAGGAGCTGCGACCGCGGCACCGAAGCCCTGATGCGCCGGGCCGGTCGGGCGCGGGGGGATTTGAACCCCCGACCCCCGGGTTAGGAACCCGGTGCCCTATCCAGGCTGAGCGACGCGCCCCGAAGGTCTCCCCGTTTCGGACATATCAGGGCTTCCCCCCTGGTCGTGCGGGCTCGATCAATCGAAGGGCCTCGGCTACGCGGTGTCGGCGCACGAGCGGCGCGACGTACTGACGGGTTGTCTCCGGCGAGGAATGGAGCAGGGCTCCGCTCACGTCCTCCCAATCGGCTCCGCGCTCGCGCAGCAGGGTCGCGGTTCCCCGGCGGAACGAGTGACCGGGCCACCGGCGGACTCCGGCCCGGTCCTCGGCGGAGTGTAGGAGGCGGTCGGCGTACTGGTACGACACACCGACCAGGCGGTCCCCGTCCCACCGGCAAACCAAGTGGCCCGAGTCCGACGTTGCGCGCGAGGACCACTCGGCGCGCAGTGGGAGCCACCAGGCAAGCTCGGACAGGAGCGATGGCGTAAGCTCCATGCCCGCGTCCGTCACCGAATCGCGGCCGCCCTTTTGCCGCACGTCGTACGACGCCGGGTCGCGGTCGAGGTGGAAGTCCTCGACCCGAGCGCGAATCACCTCGACCCGCCGACGACCTACCCCGTAGAGCGCGGTTACGATTCGTTCGAGACCCTGCGCCGCGTTGAGGACCCGGTCGCGGTCCTCGACGGTGATCACCGGAGTGTTGAGCGCACGGTTCGGGAAGTGCGCCGTTATCCCCGACTCTTGGACGATCCAATTCCCGCGCCACGAGAGGAAGCTCCCGAGGAGGCGGAGGTAGGTGAGCTTCGTCTTCGAGGCCCCGCGCCCTCGCACATGCCCCAGGATTTCCCAGAGGTCGTCTTCCCTGACCTTGAGCGGAGTGACACTCACCCACTCGCCACACCGACGGAAGAACCGTGTCGCGTCGTCTCCGTGTCTCCCGAGGTACTTTCCCTTCGACCGTTTCTCCTCCAGCCATTCGTATCCTTCTTCGACCCACCGCTCGCCCGTGTCGGGCAAGTCGGCGTCCTCCGAGTGAATCGAAACGAGACCCGGTTCAAGGACTCTTGGTTCCGGCTCGGCAAGAACCTCGGAGGACTCCGAGGCGTCAACGCACGCTATCGTGGAAGGAGGACTATCGGCCCCCCGGCCGGTGATCGCTCCCCTCGTTCGGATCCAATCCGCACATGGGGTGCCCGTGGTTCGGGTCCAATACTCGCGACGGTCCTGCTCCGTCGTCTTCCCGTCGGCACCAGGTGGGATTCCTCCCGGGCTTCGGTGCTACCGCTCACGCGGTACGGGCGCATGTCGGGTACCACCCCGCGCCCACTGACGGACAGCGGCCCGCGCCGGAATGCGCGACCGCGCGACTCGATGGCGAGTACGGAACGTGACAGGATGGGAAACCGCCCCGGGACCACCAGGCACGGGCAGCGCGGGCATCCTCCCCCACGCATTCGAGAGGAATCTGCTTCCTTGCGTCCGCGCCTGGCAGTGGGAGGCAATCGGAGTACTGGTCCGACGCCTCCCCAGGCGGGAGGAGAGTGCGTCAGGTAGATAGCTCGTTTGACGAATGAGACAACGCGACCACGGACCAGTACCCCGGGGCTTTCGCCCGTAGAGACATCACGGACGTAGTATTTCTTAGCTCTGCCACATTCGCACGCACGGTCGGCAAGTGTCGAACTTTTGAGCCCGTAATGTCGAACTTTTTGACACCGGGATCCCGGCCGGCGTTTCGACGCGAGAGGCCGTTTTCGAGGTGAAATCGCTCCGGCCGACCGCCATACGAGGCCGTACACGGGTTTTTCCGACGCAGCGCATATCCCAACACCCCCCCTTTTTCGAGAGAGACAGGCATCCCGGTCGAACGCGCGCGTTCAGGAAAGGCGGCGGACGGTCTCGACTCCGCCCGCGTTACTGACGTGAAACCGAGCGACCACGTACGGAACGCCGTGGGCGGCGGCCCACGTCGCCATGCCCCGCTCGCCGTCGGTCAGGGAGGACGGGGAGAAGGACCGATCGGGGTCCACCGAGGTCTTGATTTCGTAGAGCCACGGCCTCCCGCTCGGGTCGATTCTCACAAGGTCCACATGGGACGGACCCGTCGGGCGAATCACCACCGACCCGTCGGACTCGAGGTCGCGCACCAGCTCGCGGCGGGCGAGTTCGTGGCGCTGGTGGCCGTTCATTCGCGCACCGCCGCACGGACCAGGCGTCGGGCCGAGTCGGTGTCAGGGAGCCCGAGCATACGCACGACCTCTGCGACCGTGAACCCGAGCGATTTGAGCCACCGAGCCTCGCTCGGATTGAAATGGTGAACGCGAGGACGGCCCGAGCGTCGCTCTGGAAGGCTCGGAGCGAGCGGGACGGGCTCGGAGCCGTCACGGGCCTCTGGGACGGCTCCTGCGCCCGCGCTCGGCACGTCCGAAGATGCCTTCGGAGAGACCGCTTGCGCGGGCTCTCCTCGGCTCGGCCCGGGGGGGCGGATCAATACCTCCGAGGGGGGCGGATTAATGGGCGGATTAATGGGCGGAAAAACCTCTGGTTTTAGGCTATCCTGAATCCCACCACCACTGTTACGACCGAAGGGAGTAACAGTGGTGGTGGGATTGTGGTCTCTCGCGCCGGTCGCGGTGGGGTCACTCGGGGCCGATTTCGGAGGGAAAACGGGGACCCCCTCGGGGATGCCGTACTTCGACCGGAGGGCGCGCTCGGCGTCCTCGAGCCTACGCTTCTCCTCGCGCTCTCGGTCGACGGCAAGACCTCGGTAGTGCGCGGCCTCCTGCGCCTCCTGCTCGCGCTTGGCGTCCTGTTGCGCGAGGACCCCGTATTCCGACGGGTCGGCTCCGGGGTGCTTGAGAGCCATCGCGGAGACCCATCGCGCCTTTTCCTCCGCGTCCCGCCGCTGAACACCGTCCCACCACCGACGTAGCTCGCCCGAGCGAACGGCGTTGTCGTACGTGTCCCAATCCCGCTCCCAGTGCGACGGGTTGCGCCAACCGTTCGGGTGGGTGTTGCGCGTGTCGTCGTTATAGGCCATGTGAACGGCCCACCGCTTGCGGCGCTCGGGGTGCGCCGCGTCGTAGTGAACCTCCGAGCGGTAAGTCTCCTCGGCGGCCACACGGTCAGCGTCGCGGAGGAGACGGTCGAGGGCGGCGGCCGGTTGCGCGCGGCGTAGCTCCTCGGCGCTGCGCGCGGCGGTGCGCGAAGCCTCGGCTCGCGCTTCGGCACGGGCCTTCGTCTCCCGTTCGTCGCGCGCACGGAGGCGAGTGTCGTCGAACGTGGCGAGCCACAGACGGTTGAACAACGAGAGGTCAGGCCGATGCCGGAACGCCTCACGCGCGGCGACCGTAGAGTTGGCCCACCGCTCCAACCGCGACAGCTTTCGCGGTCGGGGGGCCAGCCGTGCGGCGGTGATACGAGCGTCCATGAGTTCCGCCGCCGTCGGCTGACGAACGGGCGGAGCCACGCGCCGTTCGACCAACACAACGTCACGGCGAACGTTCTTCATGCGCGCGGCTTGCCGCTCCGTGCGCTCGGTGATCGAGCCCCACCCCATCGAACCGTCGGCGGAGCGGACCCGAACGGCGACCTTCGCGGCCTTCTTCCGCTTGCGGCGCGGCTCGTCCTCCGTCACGGCACACCTCCCCACGCGCCCTCGAAGCTCACCGCACGGAACGCGAGAACGTCAGCATGGCCCGAGTCACCGTCAGGCGGCCCGGTACCACCATTCGCAAGCTCGAAGCACGCGGTACGAGGCACCAGTCGCTTACACACGGGGCAAAGGACCACCGGCACTCCCTCCTCGGTCGGTTTCGGGTGCTTCATACACCCGTACGACCAGGTTCCGACCCACGTCACCGTTTGAACCGGCCGAACTACCTTGTCGTTAGGCGAGGTTCCCGAGCTTCGCTCGGCGCGGGGAGCGTGTGAGAGGAGGTAGAGCGCGGTCGCGTACACGGAGTCACGGAGGCCCACGTTCCAAATCGCCCACTTGCCTTCGGCGATGTCCTCCGCACGGGTCGGCACCGTCCACGCATCAGCGATCGCGTGCCAGTGAGGACCAGCGACGCATGTTCCACCCCGAGAGTTGTCCCATCGGTCGCCGAGGCGGTATTCGTGGAAGACCATACACGCCCCGTCGACGCCGGCGGCCTTCGCCTGGGAGTACGCGAGAGCGCGGAGAGTCAGGAAGCCGTCGAGTGTCGCAGTCAAGTGCCACAAGGCGGGGGGCGGAGGAATGACTACATGGACCGCCTGTCGGCGACCGCGCGTCCACCGCCAGTGAACGACCGCGCCGTTCTTTCCTCGCACGCACTCCGGCCCGAGCGTCGGGAACGAATCGCCGTCGAGCGTTCCCTGCCGAACGCAACCACACTGCGGGTGCGCGGACTTACCGAGGCTCACCCGTTGAAGGTGCGCCCCGAGCCCGAGCATCACTCGGTCGGAGATCCTTCCCGCCTCGCGCGAGGCCCACTCCTGGTAGCACATCGGGCAGTCGAACCGCCCGCATGAGCGCCGTTGCTTCCACCAATCCCAACCCGAACTCTCACGGTGGCCCCACGTTCGGAACTGACCGCACGTCTCGCGCGGCGCACCGTGACCGGGGAGGACCCACGACACTCCGTCGGTCGAGGAAACCGGCGCGCACGGCAGGGGCCGCGCGAGGTCGCGGAGGGCGCGCTCCTCGTTGAACGCGAGGTCGAAGCCCGCCCCCAGGTCGTCGGGGCGTGCGCTCAAAGGCACGGCCCTCCCGCCTCGTGGAAGACCCGGCAGAGCGGGCAGAGGCGCGGCGCGCACGGGCCGATGGAGAAAGACGCCCCGGCCGAAGCCGGGGCGGAAGGGGTTGTCCTACGCTTGCGGAGGGCTCGAAGAAGGTCGTCGGTGTCCCGCTTACAATCGGCCGGTCCGGGACCCAAACGGGGAAAGTACCGGCGGGCGTCGCGTTGTCCAGGCTAGGCTACGCGCCCTCGCCTCCCCACCCAGGGGGGGTCTTATCACCGTTCCGACCCGGAGCCGGATCCCTTCCCGCATCAGGACGAGTTCGGGACGAGGAGGTCGTACCGATGGTCGATGGCCATCGAGAAGCTCGTCGACGCGTCGTGGACGATCTCGATCGCCTCCATCGCCTCCCGCAAGGTGCTCAGAACCGAGCGACGGCCGGGAGCCGCAGCGCCGGGTCCGGTCTCGGGGGACGAGCCACCCAGCGCACCGAACAGCCAGCGGTTCTCTCCGACTACGTACAGGAAGGGGAACACTCGGCACTTGGCCGTCAGTGCCTCGAACAGTCGTTCGGGCCGCGCTCCGGGGCGCGGGATTCCCGAGATGAAGTGGACGCGATCCGCCGCTCGGCCCATGTAGGGCGGAAGGCGCGAAGGCTCGAGGAAGACCCGGTGGGTGACCCACCCGTTCAAGAAGAGGCGACGCTCGGAATAGGGGAGTCCGAAGGCGCCGAGCATGTGCCCGTCCTCGCCCCGCTCCGCGGCGTCGATGGGACGCGCCAAGAGGTGCCCGAACGCCCAGCGCGTGTGGGGCGTCAGGGGCGCATCGGAGTCCGTGCCCTCGGCTCCATCCGGCCGCGCGCCACCGAGGCCGTGCGGATAGGAACTCGTGCCATCAAGGCCGGCGAGGTGGTCCCAGAGCCCCTCGAAATCGAAATAGACGGGGACGCTCGGCGCGGTGAGAGGCACCGTGACGTGCAGGCTCGATGCGAGGAACCGCTCGCGCTCCCAGCGCGCCACCTCCTTGGCGCCGGCTTCGGGGGTCTTATGGAGGAACACGGCGAGGGAGATCTGGGGGCTCGCCCAGAGAACGACCTCGGTGAGCGGCCCGGTCGGCCGGGCGTTCAGGAAGTCGGCGTACCGATCGAGGAACGGCCGGGCCACAAGGAACGTCGCATAGGAGAATCCGAGCCGAGAGGGGTCCGGGACGTACCGATCGTGCAGCCAGCCCTCGGAGTACGCGCGCCGGCGCACTGTGTAGTACGTCGAGCGAGGGATGCCGGTTTGACGGAGCCGTTCCCGTTCCCGGTCCGGTCGCGCGGCGAGCAGCGTGGCGATCACGCGGGCCTCGGCGTCCGTCAGAGGGCGCACGCCGGCACCTCCGGGGAGACCTCGGTCCGTCTCCGGCCTCCGACGCGAAAGTCTAGCATGGCGTCCAGCCGTGAGGGGTCCGAACCACACTCGTGCTTATCTCGCAAGGGCGGGATTCCGTGTCGACCATGCGAGCCACCACTCGACGGCGGGCCCGGTGGGCCGCGCGCGCCGGAGCGATTACGGTCACTGCGTTGCTAGCCACCCTGGCGATATGGACCTTTCCAGTAGGGAGCGTCACCGCCGCCCCTCCCGCCCTTGGCGCGGCACCGGGGGCCCCACCGGCCCCGTGGGCGTACGGCAACCTCACCACCGAGAACGTCACCTGGCCGGCGATGCACGGGATGTACGAGGGCTACGCGACGTACGGATTTTCCGTGGTCCTGATCCAGACGAACACTTCGGCGACGACGTACAGCCTGTCGGAGAATCAGACGGTCGGAGCGCTGATCAATCTCACCTATTGTCGGCCGAACTGCGAGAAGCCGATCGAGACCGAACAGTACTTCTATCGGGCGTGGGAGACGTGGAACGACGTCACGAACTTCACCACGGCCGTCTCCGTGACCCTGCACGATGGGTCCTCCGTCGGCGCGGTCGGCATCGCCGGCTCCAGCGCCTCGAGCGCCGCCAACATCACGGAGAAACTCACGACCGATCGCAGCGGATCGGTTCGTCTCGTCGACCAGCTGTTCGCGTCCGCCTCCACTCGATTCTCCCTCGACTTCGCGCCGGCGCTCGGCCTGTTCCCCCTCAACCTGACCCTGGGCTCAAGCTGGATCGCATCGGCTGCGTTCACCGCGGTCGGATCGTGGGAGTCGAGCTACCTATCGGCCAACGCGCACGGGCGGACCGGCTCGAGCCAGAGCAGCGGCAACCTCTCGGGCAGCGGGATCGCGACCCTCGGCGGGATCGATCGAGGTTCGCTCCTCCTTGCGGATCGGGGCCTCACGCAGGTCGCGCTGCGCCTCGCCGTGCTCCCGACGCTGGGAAGCGTCGGATTCCGGGCGGGTTTCGAGCTGATGGATGGGTTCGCGATCCTGCCGAACGTGGCCAACCTCCTCCAATCGTCCTCCACCGCGGCCTGGGCTTCGCGCGCCATGGGCAACACCACCGCCACGACCTCGCTCGCGGACCTCGGCCCTCGCTCCGGCAGTGGGCCGGAGAGCTTCATCGCCTCCGCCTGGAGCTACTCGACCGCCATCTCCGCCCCGGACCCGAGTAGCTCGGGGAACTCCAGCACCGTCCAGGGGGCCCCGCTCACGCCCGCCCAGGCGAGCTCGACCTCGAACTGCCTCGAGGGAACGGTCGCATGCGGCACCACCGGTAGCAACCCCACGACGCCGACGTTCGCCGGGAACGGGCTGCTGCCGATCGCGTTCCTCGGCATCGGGACGGTGGCCATCGCCGTCGTCGTGGGGGGACTCCTCATCGCACAGCGGCGGCGCATTCCCCCTCCGATCTACCCGAACGCCGCGCTCTACCCACCGGGGGGCTCTATCGCACGCACGGACGCTCCCGCCAAACCGACCGAGCCCGCGCCTCCGCCCGTAGAGGACGACCCGCTCCAGAACCTCTGGTAAGGTCGTTCCTACTCCGCGCGCCGCCCCGCGCTCGGGGTCCGGGGCAAGGGGTAGCGCAGGATGGCGGCTACGCCTCCGAACGCCTTCGTCAGCATCTGGCCCTCCTCGCTCTCGGTCGAGATGAGGCGGACCTCTCCGCCCATCGCCTGGACCTGCTGGAAGAGACCCTCGACATAGTCCTCGGAGGTTGTCTCGGTGAGCATGCTCTGACCGCACGTGGGGCAGGGACCCGCCAGCAACGCGTCGACCTCGGCGTCTGGAAGGGTGCGGGTGAATGGGGTCGAGCACGCCGAGCACCGGAACGCCACCTTGCGCTTGCGCAGGCCTTCCGAAACGAGAAGGATGTCGACGGCGCGCGCCCCGAGGGCGCGGGTGACCTCGGCGTCGCCGTACGCGGCGAGGCCCGCATCGGTCTTGCGGATCTCGGCGAGGAGGCGTCGCACGATCGCCTTCTCCTCGGTGACCTCCATCCCGTGCAGGGTCTGGGTCGCCTTCTCGACGAGCTCCTTCAGGCCGAAGTCGTCCGTGTAGCCGGTGTCGAACAGCGGCTGGACGATCTTCTGTTGGAGCTCGTAGTGGAGGTAGTTCTCCTTGTAGAAGTACTCCTTCGTCGCGCCCGGCCCGCCGAGTAGGATCCCCTTGAGCATGTCCTTCTTCGGAAGGAAGATGTCGTTGGACATCTCCCCGATCTTCACGAAGAACTCGTGTGCGGCGTGCTCGATCATCCGCTCGAACCGGTGCGCCGACTGCCCGCCGCGACCGTGCTTGCTCGGAACGAGGGACTGGCGATTCCGCACGACTTCGATCCGCTTCCCCCGCAGGAAGCCGATCGTCACCTCGGCCCGGTCCATCACGACCAGTCCCCAGAGGTCCGGCTCGTGGGCCATCGAGAGGAGCGGTTCGAGGAAGAAGGTCGAATCGCAACGGTACATGTACGTGTTGAGGGGCTCCGGCGGCTCGACGATGAACGTCACCGGCTCGTAGCGATCTGCGCCGACGGCCTTACTGCCCACGAAGAAGGCGACGCCGTGGGGAGGCGGCTCCTTGAACTGGCGGACCCGGCCCATGAGCGACTCGATCGCCCACATCACGTTCTTGCGCGTGACCCGGCTCTTGATGTTCGAGCTCTGTGCGTACTCATTTCGCAGGTATCCCATCACCTCGGAGATCTGCTTGCCCGGCGGAACGTACAGGGTCACGAGCTCCGTCGCTCGCCCTTTCGCCGCCGCGATCTCGTCGAGCTTGCGCTGGAAGGAGTAGCGCGCGAGCTGGGTCTCGGTGGAGTCGACCGTCATGCGGCCGAGCCCCCGGGTGGCCCTGCCGACCTACCGGTCGGACCTCGGATCACGTACGCCGCGTGCGCGCGGCGCCCGTGCCTCGGGCGGGAGAGTCAGAGCAGTCGCCGGACGTGCTCGTCGATGACGTCCTCGGGGTACGCCCCGACGATGCGGTCGACGAGCTTGCCCTGCTTGTAGAACAGGATCGTCGGGATGCTCATGATCCCGAGGGCCCCGGCCTTCTCGCCGTTGTCGTCGGAGTTCATCTTTCCGAAAGCGACCTTGCCGTTGTACCTCTCGCTGAGGTGGTCGACGATGGGGGAGACCATCCGGCACGGACCGCACCAGGGCGCCCAGACGTCGATGACCGCCGCGGCGTTCTTCCCCGTGAATGTGTCGTACTGGCTCCCGTTGATCTCTTGGACCGCCATCGTGCTCTACCTCTACCCTTTGGAGAAACGTGGCGTATTAAATGATGCCGGAACGCGGAGTCCACCTCCCACCCTTTGGGACCAGATATTTTTAGTCGAGGGCCCTTCGGTGGGACATGAGGGAGTCGGCGGCGCTGCGTGCTGCGGCGCGTGCTCCTCGGCCGAGCGCTCTGCTGTCGCCGGCGGCCCACAAGGCGATCCGGCATCGGATGCTCTTCTACCGCCCGGCCTCCCTCACCCGCGTCGCCGAGCTCGCGGGGGTCACCGTCCCCGAGCTCCACCGCTACCGCCAGGAGCTCGCGCGGGGGGTGCTCGCGGATCTCCTTCTCGCGCGGGGGGCGAACTTCGCTTTCGTCCGCGAGCTGCCCCAGGGTCCCCTTCTGTACCTCCTCGTCCGGGCCCTGCGGCCGGTGCGGCTCGTGGAGACCGGGGTGCGCCCGGGGTACTCTACGGCCTGGATCCTCGCGGCGCTCGATGCGAACGGGGCCGGACAACTAACCTCCCTCGGCCCCGGGGCGACCACCGGTCGCTCGGCCGGTATCGAGAACGTCACGGTGGGCCAGTTCGTTCCCCCGGCTCTGCGGTCCCGCTGGATCCTCGAGCTCGGCAACAACGAGGAGCACCTGCGCACGATCCTCGCCGGCGCGCGGGACCTCGACCTCTTCTTCTACGACAACGGCCCGGAGGTCGTGCGTGCGCGATTCGAGTTGAAGAGCGCATGGGCCTCCCTCGGCAGCCGGGGGGTCCTCCTCGCCCACCACGCCAATGCGAACACCGCGTGGAGCGATTTCTGCCAGGCGCAGGGAGTCCCGCCGCAGATCCTCGACAGCGGCCCTCCGCCGCTGGGCGCGCTCTCGATGCGCTCGGCGCCGAGAGGGGCCTAGCGCTCGAGTTCCTCGACCAGGTGCTGGACCGACGGCAGGATCAACTTCTCGATCGCCGTGCGCACCGCGCGCTCCGAGCCCGGGAGCGCGAACACCGGCTTCTGCTGGATGAGGTAGAGTCCGGCCCGGCTCAGCACCGCCAGCGGGCCCACCTCCTGGAAGCTCAGCGAGCGGTACAGCTCTCCGAACCCATCCAGACGCTTCGCACCCATCCCCTCGATGGCCGCGACCGTCAGGTCCCGCGAGCTCACACCCGTGCCGCCGACCGTAATCACGCACTCGACCTTGGGATCGGCGATCCACGGATCGAGCGCGTCGCGCACGTCCGCGATCGAGTTCGCGACGAGATGATAGTGCACCAGCTTGTGGCCGCCCGTCTGGACGAGGTCGCGCGCGAGGTGACCGGACGGATCGTCCTCCTCCGTGTGGGTATCCGTCACCGACAGGATACCGAACCCGATGGCCCGCTCGCCTCCGAGGTGATGGCGCGGCGCGTGCGTGCTTCCCTTCTCTTCCGTCGTCATCGACCTCGCAGAGCTCCCTTTTCTTTGATCCGTACCCGGACCGGACCGAGCGCCGTCTCGGGGTAGAGGCCGCGGCCATCCTTCTCCAAGTACTTGACCATGTCCCAGACCGTCAGTAGCGCGATGCTCGCCCCTACGAGGGCTTCCATCTCGACCCCGGTGCGGCCGATCGTCTCGGCCTCTGCGAGGACCCCGACGCGATCGCGCCTCACGGTGATCTCCACCCGGCTCGCCGTGAGTGGAACGATGTGGCAGTGAGGGATGAGCTCCGCGGTCCGCTTCATCGCGAGCAGCCCGGCGAGCTCGCCCGCCGCCACCGGGTCTCCCTTGGCCACGCGCCGCGCGCGGATGCGCGCGAGGGTCGTCCGGCGGACTCGCAGCTCGCCCTCGGCGATGGCGCGCCGGGGCACTGCCGGCTTACCGCTGACGCGGCGCTGACGCGCCAGGGACGGCTCACCTCCCCGCGAGGGCGCCCGCGCAAATCCGCGCGAGGACGGCCTCGAGTTGGATCCGGTCGGAGGCACCTTGGGCGATGCGGAAATCGACCTCTCCGAGCTGGTCGATCAGATCGAGCTGGGCTCGTACGGGGATTGAGAGCGACTTGCGGTCGTCCGCGAGGTAGCTGTGGAGCGCGCGCAGGATGTCCTCGCCCGAGACGCCTCGGTCCGTGAACAGCGCGTAGAGCTGCGAGCGCGCGGCTAGGAAGTCGCCCTTCACCGCCGCACCGAGCATCCCTTCCACCTCGCTGCGCAGCGGCACCGCCGTGTACGCCTGCAGGGTCTGCCGGGTCACGTGGTCGGCGTGGGTGGCCGCGAGCTGGAGCAGATTGGTCGCGCGACGCATGTCGCCGGTGGCCGCCGCGATGATCGCCTCGTACGCGTCATCGTCGACGCGCTTTCCCTCCGCCTTCGTGATCCGCTCGAGCTGGGAGCGGATCGCCTCGGAGGAGTAGGCGCGGAAGCGGAACACCGCGCAGCGGGACTGGATCGGCTCGATGAGCCGAGAGGAGTAGTTGCACGAGAGGACGAACCGGCACGAGAGCGAGTAGCGCTCCATGAGGCGCCGCAACGATGCCTGAGCCTCGGCCGTGAGGTTGTCGGCCTCGTCGAGGAACAGCAGCTTGAAGCCGACCCCGCCGATCGGGGCGGTTCGTGCGTACTCCTTGATCTTCGTGCGGACGGTGTCGATCCCCCGTTCGTCCGACGCATTGAGCTCGAGGAAGCTGTCGCGCCAGTTCTCGCCGTAGAGGTCCCGCGCGAGGGCGAGTGCGGCGGTCGTCTTTCCGGTCCCGGGCGGTCCTGCGAACAAGAGGTGGGGCATCGAGCGCTTCTCGGCGTACGTGCGCAGCAGCGGGATGATCGTCTCCTGGCCCGTCATCTCGGAAAGCGAGTGGGGGCGATACTTCTCGACCCACACCGCTTCGTACGGACGCGCCGCCATGGAGAGCCTGGATCTGTGGGAGAAGGGCAGGCTATTAGTCCTTCGTGGACGCCGAGCTCATCGAAGCGAGGAGCCGTTCATCGGCCAGGTGCCGGCGGACGGCGTCGGCCACAAGGCGGCCGTACTGGCCGAGGGCTTGCCGGTTGCCTCCATGACCGTCCTCCTCCGCGATCCGCAGGAACCAATCGAGCTGGTCGAAGGAGGTCTCGAACCAGCGGTGGTCCGCCCGGACCAGTTCGGTGAGGGTGCGCCCGAGGGGGTCGGTCCGGAGCGGACCGTGCGCGAGGTGGGATTCCGCACGATCGGAGTGGAGGCGAACTTCCTGGTGAAATCGGTCCACGGCCCCGCGCACTTCGGTCAGCGGGTAGGGTTCGAGGAGCACGAGCCCGTAGCTGAGCGCTTCGAACCAGTCGACGAGCTCCTCGAGGGCCGCGGGCGGGCGAGCGAGGTCGAGCGCGGAGGGTTCGAGCTCCACGCTCCCGCGGGAGGGGGAGCCAAGACATGAGGTTACGTCCTCGCCCCTCGGTAGCCGGACCGGGCGGGGCTGCGTCGGGATTATAACTCGTGGCGGTCTTCGAAGGTCGCAAGGCCGCCGATGGTGCGCGAACGATTGGCCCATGTACAGTTCCGCGGGACGATCCGCGAACGGTCCGTCGAGCCGTTCACGCGGATGCTCAAGGCGATCCGGGAGCGGGGACGTTTCCGCGGGGTTCTCCTCGACATCTCGAGCGGCGGGGGCGAGGCCGTCGCCTCGATGGATCTCTATCTTGCGATCAAGCGACTCGACCAGATGAAACCGGTCGTGGCGTCGATCGGATCGATGGGCGCCTCGGGAGCGTACATGGCCGCGCTCGGCGCGCGCCGGATCTTCGCCTACCCCGAGTCGAATGTCGGTTCGATCGGAGTCGTGTTCCCTCACATCGCCGTCCAAGAGTTGCTGCGGCGCGTCGGGGTCTCGGTCGAGCTGTTGCATGCCGGCCGCCACAAGGACGCCTACCAGGGACTGCGGCCTCTCTCCGAGGAGGAGCGAGCGAAGCTGACCGCTATCGTTCACCAAGATTACGACGCGTTCGTGAAGATGGTGGCGCTGGAGCGCAAGCAGCCCATCGAGAAGATCCAGGAACTCGCGACCGGTGAGTTCTGGACCGGAGCCCGGGCGCGGGAGCTCGGCCTCGTGGACGATCTCGGGGACCGGGAGATGGCCCTGGAGGCTCTCTCGCAGATGACGGGCATCCCCGCGCGCAAGACGATCGATGTCGCCCCACCTCGACCGTTCCTGGAGCGCCTCTTTTCCGGTAGCTTCTCGATGATGGGGGATCGGCTCAGCGCGAGCGTCCGCAGCTCGCTCGAGGACCTCGTCTTCGAGTCCGGAATCTACCGTCGGTAGGGTCTGCGGCGATCCATCGCGCCGGTCCCGCGGATCCGGCCCGGGACCTCGGGAGCACCGGCTCTTGGTAGCGATTATATATCCTACCTCGCGTCGGCTGGTCGAACATGCCCGAGAGCAAGAACCGCGGCTTCTCCAGCGCCGCCGGTCTCATCCAATACTACGACATGGAGGAGACCAGGGCGGTCAAGATCCCTCCGTTCATCATCATCGGGCTCGGGATCGCGGTCTCCATCCTGGTCGAGATCCTCAGCTGGCGGCTCGGCTAGTCGCCGGTCGAACGTTACGCGCATGCACCGATGCCTCCCATCTGCCGGAGGATGTCCATGAACTCACCTCGCTCCCGGTCCTCGCTGCGGCTCGCTTGGCCGGAGGTCGTGCTCTTCGATCTCGACGATACGCTCTTCGATCACACACGGGCCTGCCGTTCGGGCATCGCCCACCTCCGTCGAAAGGACCGGCGCCTCGCCCAGCACTCCGTGGACGAGCTCTTCCGAGAGTACTCGCGCATGCTCGAAGCGATCCACCCGGAGGTCGTCGCGGGCACCCTTACCCCCGACGCGGCTCGTCTCCTCCGGTTCCGCCGCCTCGCCACCTGGAGTGGGTTCGAGATCGATGGAGAGGAAGCCGCCCGCTTCTCCGAGGAGTACCGGAGGCGCTACCTCCGCGCCCGTCGCCCCGTGCCCGGAGCCCGCGCCGTGCTCGATCGCCTGCAGGGGCGAGCGACGATCGGGGTCGTGACGAACAATCAGGTAGCGGAGCAGGACGACAAGATCCGGGCCATCGGCCTCGAGGGCTGTCTCGACTTCCTCGTGATCTCGGAGGCCGCCCGCGTCTCCAAGCCCGATCCCCGCATCTTCCGGATCGCCCTGAGGAAGGCGAAGGCCCGCCCGGAGGAGGCCGTGATGATCGGGGACTCCTGGGGAAGCGACGTGCGCGGGGCCCTCGGCGCCGGCATCCGACCGATCTGGTTCAACCGGTTCCATCGACCCATGCCGGAGTCCCTGGAGGTGCCTGAGATCGACTCGTACACGCCCGTGGGTGGTCTGACCCGCCTGCTGCCCCGATCGCCCTAGGCGACCATGGGAAGCTCGCCGCTCGGGCCCAGCCCGGGCAGGTAGCGCCCCTCGGCGCTCTCTCCGAGAAGATAGACCTTGGAGTCCGGAGACTCGTCGAGCACCTGGTAGCCGGTCCGGCGCGCGAGCTGGCGGGCGAAATGGCCGATCTCCTCGTGCGTCGGGACGTGGCTCTTGCCGAGCCGCTGACGGGACTTTCCCATGTACACGTAGCCCTTCGGCTCGATGAAGTCCGGTCGCGCGGTGAGGTCCATCTCGGCGTAGGCGTCGACCCAGCCGAGATTCCATCCCTTGACCAGGGTGTGGCGGACGACCCGGCGCGTGTTGAGATCGCGGATGATCTCGAGCGACTCCTGCAGCCGTTCCCACGCGTCCTCCTGCGCGGGCAGGGTCAATCGACGGAACACTTCGGCGTTCGGCGCGGTGACCGAGACGTACAGTTGCGTCGGAAGCGGATCGAGGTGGCGCAAGGCGTCGGGGTTCGTGCCGTTCGTGACCAGGAAGGTGGTGATGCCTCGGGTGTGGCAGAGCTCGAGGAAGCGGTTCATCTTCGGGTAGAGCGTGGGCTCGCCGGTCAGCGAGATCGCGACGTGGCGTGGAGCCTGGGACTCCTTCCAGCGGTCGAGATCGATCGAGTCGTCCCCCTTGAACCCGGAAAGTATCCGCCGTTGCGCCTCGATCGACCGATCGATGAGGGTCTCGGGGTCATCGTACTCGGGCATCGTCTCGTCGTTCTCCCAGCCTTGGTTGCGCCAGCAGAAGCGGCAGTGCAGATTGCACGAGTCGATCGCTGGGGACATCTGCAGGCACCGGTGGCTCTGAATCCCGTAAAATCGGCCTTTGTAGCAATCGCGCTTGTTCACGAGGGACTCGCGGGTCCAGTAGCAGAGCTTCACCGCGCTGTGGCGGCCCACTAGCTGGTAGCCCTGACCCTGGAGCTCGCTCGAAAGGTCCTGGTCGCCCATCGGTGCCGCTCGACTGGGCTCCGACCCATAAGGCTTTCCGAAATCCGCTAGGATCGACGCGCGTGGAGCAGGATCCGACGCGTCCGGGACCCCCCGTCGCGAGGGCTCGCGGCGCGCGCGGAACCCCTCACGGCGGATACCCACGGGAGCTCCGGCCCCCCGTTCTCATTCCGCGGACCGCGCGGCCGCCCCACGGCGCCTCCCGACGCGCCCCGGACCACGCGGCTTAACCGACTCGCGTCCTTGGGACCCACGATGTCGCCCCCTCCTCCGCGCACGGGCCTGCAGATCCTCGTTCTCGACGTCGGCGGAAGCCATGTCCGGGCCGCGTTCTCCGATCGGGCCCGGCGGATTCGCATCGTCTCCGGCCCGACGATGACACCCGGTCGGATGGTTCGGCAGCTCCAGACGCGGCTGCGAGGGCACGAGTACGACGTCGTGGCCATCGGCTACCCGGGGGTCGTGACGAAGGGTCGGATCATGCAGGACCCCCACAATCTCGGGCCCGGCTGGGTCGGCTTCGATTTCACCCGGGCCTTCCGGCATCCGGTGCACGTCGTCAATGACGCGGCGATGCAGGCGCTCGGGAGCTACCGGAAAGGCCGGATGCTCTTCCTCGGGCTCGGCACCGGTCTCGGATCGGCCATGGTGATCGAGGGCAAGCTCCAGCCCATGGAGCTCGCGCACCTCCCGTACAAGAAGGAGCGGACGTTCGAAGAGTACGTGGGAGAGGCCTCGCTCGAGCGGTACGGCCGGAAGAAGTGGTCCAAGGAGGTGCGCAAGGTGGTCGGCGTGCTCGCCGCCGCTCTCGAGCCGGACGAAGTCGTCCTCGGGGGAGGGAACGCGCGCCTCATCCGCAAGCTCCCTCCGCGCACCCGCGCCGGGAGCAACGAGCACGCCATCATCGGTGGATTCCGCCTGTGGCAGGACCCCACCGAGTGGGTCGACCTGACCGAACGCCGGACCGGTCCGAAGCGTGCGCGATCCCGGTCCCCAACGACCCGGCGCCGACCCCGACGCTAGCCGCGCGCCGGGTGGCGCTTCTCCCTCGGCAGTGGGCCCGGGCCGATCGCCGCGCGCGGCACGCGCGAGGCCGCGGCGCGATCGAGAAACCAGAGGATCGGTCCCGCCGAGCGCACCAGGCTGGCCGGCAGCTTCGAGTTGCCGCGGGGCCCGGCTCGTAGGACCCTCGCTACGGTAGCGGCCTTCTCCGAGCCTTCGACCAAGAACAGAACTTCTCGGGAGGATGCGAGCGCCGGCAGGCTGAGGCTCAGCCGCGGGACCCAGGGGGGGTGGCCCGCGCGCGGTACGGAGACGACCATGCACGTTCGCTCTCGGAGGGCCGGCGCTCCGGGAAAGAGCGAGGCGGTGTGACCGTCCGGCCCGAGCCCTAGGAGCACGGTATCGAAGCGCGGGGGTGCCCCCGTGGGCGGCGCGGGTCCGATGAGACGCGCGTAGTCCTCGGCCGCCTTGGACGCGGGCCGAAGCTCTCCTCGAAGGCGGTGGACCTGTCGGCGGGGGATCGGTACATGGGCGAGCAGCGCCTCCCGCGCCATGGCGTAGTTGCTCTCGGGGCCCCGAGGACCCACGCACCGCTCGTCGCCAAAGAAGATCTCCGTTTCTTCCCACGGGAAGCGCGAGCGCCACCGACGTGCGAGGAGCCGGTAGAGTGCCTCGGGCGTGCGGCCCCCCGCGAGCACCCAGGAGAACCGACCGCGCGCTCGCACGGCCGCTCGCGCCTGCGCGGCGAGGTGGCGTGCCGCCGCTTCAGCTTCGCGGGTCGGATCGGGAAAGACCCGGATCTCCCGTTCTAACCGGGGTCCCACCGGTGCCCCCACTCCTCGACGAGCCTCTGCGTCTCGACCGGGCCGTCGGAGCCCGCCGGATAGAACACGATCGCCGGAGGGTGCTCCAGGATCGGCGCGTAGAGACGCCAGGACTCCTCGATCTCGTCGTCCCGGACGAAGAGGCTCGCGTCTCCTCCCATCACGTCCACGAGGAGCGTCTCGTAACCGTCGGGGAGCTCGCCGAAGACGTCGGCGTAGTGGAACTTCATCCGGTGCGTCTGCACCCGCATCTCGCGGCCGGGGATCTTGATCTCGAAGGCGAGCTCGAACCCTTCCTGAGGCTGCAAGAGGATGGTGATTCGATCCGGGTTGACCGCGTACTCCTGCTCCGTCTGAAAGAACGAGACCGGCGGGGCCTTGAACGTTACCACGACCCGGCTCGATTTGGCCCGGAGGCGCTTTCCGGTCCGCAGGAAGAACGGCACGTTCTGCCAGCGCCAGTTGGCGACCTTCAGCCGAAGCGCGATGTACGTTTCCGTGTCCGAGTCCGGTGGGACGCCCGGCTCTTGCCGGTACCCGGGCAACGGTTGACCGTTGAGGTTTCCCGGCCCGTACTGCCCGCGCACGACGTCGCCCGGCGCGATCCGTACGGCGCTGTGCAGGACCTTGACCTTCTCGCTGCGGATCGCGTCCTCATCCTTCGTGGCGGGCGGCTCCATCGCGACGAGCGTGAGGAGCTGGGTGACGTGGTTCTGCACCATGTCCCGCAGCGCGCCGGAACTCTCGTAATAGCCGGCTCGACCTTCCACGCCGAGGCTCTCGGCCACGGTGATCTCTACGTGGTCGATGCGGTCGCGGTTCCACAGCGATTCGAAGAACACGTTGGCGAAGCGGAAGACCAACAGGTTCTGGACCGTCTCCTTGCCGAGGTAGTGATCGATCCGGTAGATCTGCTTCTCCTCGAAGTAGCGGTGCGCGAGCGCGTTGAGCGCCACGGCCGATGCGAGGTCGCGGCCGAACGGCTTCTCGATGACGACCCGGGTCCATCCGGGGCTCCTGCTCAAGCCCGCCTCGCCCAGCCCTTGAAGCGTCGGACCGAACGCTTCGAGGGGGAGTGCAAGGTAGAAGATCCGGTTCCCCGGGAGCCCGTGCTCCTTCTCGACCTGTTCGATGCGGCCCCGAAGTGTTTGGTATCCGGTACCGGATTGGTTGTCGAGGGGTTGGTAGTAGAGGGTGCGCTCGCAGAACACCCGCACGTCGGCTTCCGCACCGGCCTTCTCCTCCAGCAGAGAGGCGGCGGCCTGCTTCCGGAACGCCGCGTCGTCCAGCGGATGGCGGGCGACTCCGAGGATGACGGTCTCTCCCGGGAGCTTGCCCTGCGCGGCGAGGTGGTACAGCACCGGGAGCATCTTTCGTTGCATGAGGTCGCCCGTGGCCCCGAAAACCACGAAGATGTGCGGCTCGCCGGCGGGGGAGTCCATGGTCAGGCGTCCTTCTTCACTTCGTGGCCGCCGAACTTGTTGCGCATCATCGCCAATAGGCGTTCCGCGAACGGATCGGACTCGCGCGAGCGCAGTCGCTGCTGGAGGGCGAGCGTGATGACCGGCGCGGGAATGTTGAGGTCCATCGCCTCGGTCACGGTCCAGCGGCCCTCGCCCGAATCGACGACCCAGGGCTGGATGCCCTGGAGCGTCGGGTTCTCCGCGAGCGCCGACTCGGTGAGCTCGAGCAGCCAGGAACGGATCACGCTCCCGTAGCGCCAGACCTCCGAGATCTGGTGCAGATCGAGCGCGAAGTCCGTTTTCGCCTGGAGGACCGCGAATCCTTCCGCGTAGGCCTGCATCATGCCGTACTCGATCCCGTTGTGGACCATCTTCACGAAATGACCGGAGCCGATCTTTCCCATGCGACCCCATCCCTTCGTCGGGCCCGGGGCGAGCGTCTCGAGGATCGGCCGTATCTGTTCGACGTCGGTGGGGTCGCCGCCGACCATCATCGAGTAGCCCTCCGTGAGCCCCCAGATCCCACCGCTCGTACCGACGTCCACGAATCGGAACCCCCAGCTCTTCACCAGCTCCGAGCGGCGCAGCGTGTCCCGGTAGTACGAGTTCCCTCCATCGACGATGAGGTCGCCCGGCGCGAGCAGCGGATGGAGCTGTTCCAACTCCTGATCGACGGGAGCCCCGGACGGGATCATCAGCCACACGATCCTCGGGGTGGGAAGCTGTCGGACGAGGTCGGCGAGCGAACTCGACCCGGTCACCCCTTGCGCCACCGCGCCATCGACGACCGATTTCGTGCGCGCATACCCGACCACGGTGTGGCCTCCGCGCACGAGTCGCACGGCCATGTTGGCGCCCATCTTTCCGAGTCCGATCATTCCGAGTTTCATCGATCTGCTCCTTCTCACCCCGCGACGATGCCGGCGGAGGCGAGCTCCTCACGGATCCGGTCGGGGTCTCGCACCCAGAGGGTGCGCAGGCCGAGCCGGGCGGCCGACTCGACGTTCTCACGTCGGTCGTCCAGAAAGAGCGCCTCGTCGAGGTCGCGCTGAGTGATCTCCAGTGCATATCGGTAAGCTTCGGGATCCGGCTTGCGTCGGCCCGTGTAGCACGAGCTGAGGAAGAGGTGGAAGATCTCGGGCAGATGGAAGGTCCGAATGCGATATTCGTTCAGGTCCCGCGACTCGTTGTTCAGCGCCGCCATCACGAACCTTCCCGCGGTACGGAGCTCGCGGGCGAAAGCGAGCGCCACCGGGTGCGGGGTCGATCGAGCGTGCATGAACCGACGGAACTCCTCGCGACCGAACGTCCGCGGTAGGTAGAACACCGTCGCCGAGAGGTAGGCCTCGAGGTCCGTCCGGCCCGTCTCGAAGTCCGTCTCCACCTGCCCGTGCCGTCGTTCGAACTCGGCGGGGTCAAGATCGAACCTCTCCACGGCCGCCTGGCGCGCCGCGTGGTCCCAGCCGTTCGAGAGCAGCACGCCGCCGACGTCCCACAGGAGGAGGGACACATCAGCCATCGAGCGCCTCTCGCACGCGTCCGAGGCCCCCCGCAACGTCGGTTCCGAGATCGACGCGCAGGACCCGGCGCCCCTTGTGGCGCAGCGCCTGGTAGTCTCCCAGCGACTGCGCACGGATCAGTTGCCCGAACGTGTAGCCCGCTCCGGGAACCTCGAGATCCTGGCGCGGGGTATCGACCAGCTGGAGGAAAAGACCGGTATTCGGGCCTCCCTTGTGCAGCTGGCCGGTGGAGTGCAGGAAGCGCGGCCCGTACCCGAGCGTGGTCGCGACATGCATCCGTTCGAGCGTTCGCCGGCGGATCGCCTCGAGCGCGCTCCAGGTCTCCGCGCTCGGAGCCAGGTACGCCTGGATGCCCGCGTAGTCTCCCGGTCGGCAGGTGGCGAGCCAGGCCCTCACGGCGTTCGAGAGGGCGGCGGGGTCGCCTCCCGCAACCGTCTCCACCTCCGGGGTCGGCGCCCCGGGCGCGGCGGGAGCCATCGCCCGTCGCGCGAGCTCCTTCGCGAGCTCCACGTCCGGTTGGTCGAACGGGTCGATCCCGAGGATCATCCCCGAGCTCGCCACCGCGAGCTCCCAGCGGAAGAACTCCTGCCCCAGGTCGACGAGCTCGCGGGCGCGCAACCGTACGACCGGGTGCCCCGCGGCCTCCAGTCGGGCGGTGTGCGATGCGAGCGCGGCATTCACCCCATCTCCTTCTTCGATCTCAACGAACAAGCGATCGGGCCCGTACACCTCCGGCGCGAGCATCGGTTCATCTACGATCGGAACGATCCCCTTGCCGGTCTTCCCCGTGCTCTCGGCGACGAGCTGTTCGATCCAGTCCGGGAACGGGGCGAAGCTCGGCGAGGCATAGAAGGTGAGCTTGTCGCGGCCGTGCGTCGCGAGCTCTCCGAGCGTCGCCCCCAATCTCAGAGCAGGATTCTCGGGAACGGGTATGGAGGGAGCACAGGCCGCACCCATCGTCCGGGCGCGATCGAGGAGCGTCAGGACGTCCACGCCGCAGAGCGCAGCGGGGACGAGCCCGAACATCGTGAGCGCGGAGTACCTTCCTCCCACGGTGGGGAGCGCGCGGAACGTGGCCCGGAACTTCAGATCCTGTGCGAGTTTCTCGAGCGGCGTGCCGGGATCGGTGACCGCGATGAATCGCCGCTCGGGCGCCTCGCCGGCCGCCCGCAGCACTTCCCAGAAGTACCGATGGAAGGAGAGCGGCTCGGTCGTCGTCCCCGATTTGCTCGAGACGACGAACAGGGTGTGTCGAGGATCAATGCGACTCTGCACCTCGCGGATCGCGTCGGGATGCGTGCTGTCCAGCACGAGAAGCTCCGGATAGCCCTCGCGGGGGCCGAAGATCCTTCGGAACACGTTCGGCGCGAGGGAGGAGCCGCCCATCCCGAGGACGACGACGTGGCGGGTCCCGTCCGCTCGGACCTCCTCCGCGAACTTGAGGAGCGCGGGCAGCGCGTCTCGCATCGTCTCGGGCAGTCGAAGCCAGCCGAGTCGGTCGGCCACGTCCGGAGCGGCGGCGGCCGGCCAGAGCGTGGGATCGCCTCGCCACAGTCGATCACCGACGTGCGCGTCCTGCCAGGACTGGATCCGAAGCTCCACGCTCTTCGCGGCGGGCCCGAGGTTCCACACCTGCGGATCGATCGCGCCGGCGAGGATCGCTTTCTTGCGGGTGTCGAGAGAGGCGAGGAGTTGCGCATACGAAGCCGCGAACGCCGCGACGCCCTCGACCTGAAGGGCCTCGGTGATCCGGACGAGGTCGATCCCAACCTCCTTCGCCCGCTTCAACAGGTCTCGGGCCTCGGGCACTCCCTCGGTGACTGTGTTGCCCCGGACGACCCCGTGGTCCTCGAACGCGGCCAGAGTGGCCGGCGGGATCGTATCCACGGTTTCGGGCCCGACGAGCTCCTCGACGTACAACGTATCGCGCAGGCTCGGGTCCTTCGTGCTGGTGCTGGCCCACAGGAGTCGTTGAGGTCGGGCGCCCTGCTTCGCCCACGCGGGGAACGCCGCGCCTTCGAACAGTTCTTGGAACCGGGCGTAGATCACGCGGCTGTTGGCGATAGCGATCTTTCCCTTGAGGGCGTTCGCCCGCGGGTCCGTCGAGGCGTCGAGGAGCTTGTCCACGGCCGTGTCGATGCGGCTGACGAAGATCGACGCGACCGATGCGAGTTGGGACGGCGCGGAGGAGCGGGCGAGCGCCGCGAGGTACGCCTGGGCGACCGCCTCGTAGTGCGCGAGGGAGAACATCAGCGTGATGTTGACGTTGATGTTCTCCGAGAGCAACTGCTGGATCGCCGGGATCCCCTCGGGCGTCGCGGGGACCTTGATAAGGAGATTCGGCCGGTGGACCGACGCCCAGAGGCGGCGCGCTTCCGCGATGGTACCCGGGGTGTTGTGCGCCAGTCCGGGCGCGACCTCGAGGCTGACGAACCCGTCGGCTCCCTTCGTCCGATCGTACACCGGGCGCAGGATGTCGGCCGCCAGGGTGACGTCCTCGATCGCGAGGCGCTCGTACAGCTCGGCGGCGGAGAGGTGAGGCTCGCGGGCCAGGAGCACCCTCAGCGCGGCGTCGTAGTCGGTACTGCCGGCGATCGCCTTTTCGAAGATCGTAGGATTGATCGTGACGCCCGTGATGCCGTCCGTGTTCACCATCCGCGCGAGATCGCCGTGGGTGAGCAAGCTCCGTCGGATGTAATCGAGCCAGGGTGATTGGCCTTGGGCGAGGAGGGCGGCCAGGGGCTTCACGGTCAAGCCCCCTTCGAGGACGCGGCGAGCAGGCGCGTGGCGACCTCGACCACGTGCTCGACCGTGAGGCCTAGTTCCTTCTGCAGGATGGGGCCGGGCGCGGACGCGCCGAACCGATCCACCCCGATCGATGCTCCATGCTCCCCGACGTATCGAGTCCAGCCGAGGGTCACTCCGGCTTCGATCGAGATCTTGGGAACTCCGGGAGGAAGGACCGACTCGCGGTAGGAGCGGGGCTGTTCGTCGTAGAGGCGCCACGACGGCAGGGAGACCACACGAACCGGCACCCCAGTGCCGGCGATCCGCTGTTGAACGGCCAGCGCGAGTGACACCTCCGACCCGGTCGCGATGAGCACGAGCCTCGGAGGAGCGGACGCCGCCTCCGAGAGAATGTACCCGCCGCGGGGCACGCCCTCCGCGATGGGATACTTACCGGCATCGAGGATCGGGAGTTTCTGGCGGCTGAACACAAGGGCCGTAGGACCCGGCCGCTCGATAGCGACTCGCCACGCAGCGATCGTCTCGTTGGCATCGGCCGGACGGATGACGTTGAGGCCGGGGATCGCGCGCAGGCTCAGCAGCTGCTCGACCGGCTGGTGAGTGGGGCCGTCCTCCCCCATTCCGATGCTGTCGTGCGTGAACACGAGGATCACGTGCGTCTGTTGGAGCGCCGCGAGCCGGATGGCGCCCCGCGCGTAGTCGGAGAAGATGAGGAACGTCCCGCCGTACGGGAGGAGCCCTCCGTGCAGCGCCATGCCGTTGAGCGCGCCGACCATCGCGTGCTCTCGAACCCCGAAGTGGAAGTTGCGTCCCTTCGCCTCCACGGAGGAGTAGTCCGGAGACCCCGGCAGGAGCGTCTTCGTCGAGGGGGAGAGATCGGCCGCTCCGCCGACGAGCGCCGGGAGAGTCGGCGCGAGGGCGTCCAGCGCCCTCTGGGAGGCGTCCCGCGTCGCCATGGGCCCGTCGGCGGGAGCGAAGGTCGAGAGGGTCGAGCTCCATCGGGGAGGAAGTGTCCCGGTGATCTGTCCATCGAACGCGGCGGCCTTCACGGGGTACGCGATCCGGAACCTCTCCCGGAGGGTCTCCCACTCCTTCTGCCATGTCGCTCCACGGGCAACGGCCTCGCCGAAGTGCATGCGGGCCACAACCGGAACCAGGAAAGTAGGTTCGAGCGGCCAGTCCAGCTTCTCCTTCGTCGCCCGGAGGTTGACCGGCCCCAGTGCCTCTCCGTGCGCCTCGCGAGTGTCCTGAACCGGACTGCCGTAGCCGATGTGGGTGCGCACGCAGATGAGGGAGGGGTGCGCCGTTTCTGCCTGCGCGGCACGGATCGCGGCCTCGATCGCGGGGAGATCGTTCCCGTTGGGGACCCTCTGGACGTGCCAGCCGTACGCGACGAACCGTGCGGCGACGTCCTCCGTGAACGCCCACTCCGTCGGCCCCTCGAGAGAGATGTGATTGTCGTCGTAGAGATAGATCAGTTTGCCGAGACCGAGCGTTCCGGCGAGCGAAGCGGCCTCGGAGGCGATCCCCTCCATCAGGTCTCCGTCGGAGACGATCGCGTAGGTGTAGTGGTCCACGAGCGGGAAGCCTTCCTCGTTGAAGGTGGCGGAGAGATGCCGCTCCGCGATTGCCATCCCCACGCCCATCGCGAATCCCTGTCCCAAGGGGCCGGTCGTGGCCTCCACGCCCGGAGTGAGTCCGTACTCGGGGTGCCCGGGGGTCCGGCTCCCCCACTGCCGGAACCGCTGGAGCTCCTCGATGGGCAGGTCGTACCCCGTCACGTGGAGGAGCGAGTACAGCAGAGCGGAACCGTGTCCTGCCGACAGCACGAAGCGGTCCCGGTTGCACCAGTGCGGGTCTCGAGGGTTGTGACGGAGGAACCGATCCCAGAGCACGTAGGCCATCGGCGCCGCGCCGAGCGGCAGGCCGGGATGGCCGGACTTCGCTTTCTCGATCGAGTCGACGGAGAGGAATCGGAGGGTGTTGATGCACGTCGAATCCATATCGGCCATGTGGTTCGCCTCGGATCGACGGGAGCGCTGGGGAGTCGTCTCGATGCGGTCGGGGAGCGTGCGCCCCGCTCCTCGGTCGATGGACGACTCGCCTTCGCAACCGTGTCCAGCGGGCCGCAAAGCTTGCTGGTCTAAAAGCGAACGGTGCGTCGGGACGCTCCAGCCGCCGGGTTTCGTCCCCGGAGGGATCGCGGAACCAACCGAAACGAGCGGCGGCGCTACCGTGTCGGTCCCTTCGCTCTCCGCATCGCTCCGGGACGTTCTAGGCAACTGTCATGAATCCTCTCGGCCTTCCCGGGGGGATGTCCGCCGAGATTGCTTGTGCGTGCTGCTCGTGCTCGGATTGCTGCCGGTGCTGTGCCTGTTGCTCCGTGGAGCAGGCCTGCTGCCCAACCTGCCCTTGAAGGTCAGGATGCGACGGGCCCCATGGTTTCTCGACGCCGGCATTGGGACTCCATCTACCGGACCAAAGGCGAGGACGAGCTCAGCTGGCACCAGGATGAACCGACCGCTTCCCTTCGTCTGCTACGAGGGGTAGCGAACCGTCGCAGTCGAATCGTCGACATCGGAGGCGGAACCTCGCCCTTGGCAGGCCGACTGTCCGAGCATGGTTTCCACCAGGTCACGGTCGTCGACATCGCCGACGCGGCGGTCCAACTGGGTCCCAAGCGTTCGGAGACCGGCGAACCGAACGTTCGTTGGATCCGTGCCGACGTCACCCGCGTGGACCGGCTGGCTCGGTTTGACGTCTGGCACGACCGGGCGTTCTTCCACTTCCTCACCGACGCCAAGGATCGGAGAGCCTACGTGCGGCTGGCCCGCCGGAGCGTACCCGTGGGGGGCCACGTCATCCTCGCCGCCTTTGCTCTGGATGGGCCGGAGACCTGCAGCGGCCTCGACGTCGTTCGGTACGATGGGAGGAAGCTCGAGTCGGAGTTCGCGAGAGGCTTCCGACTCCTTCGGGAGCGTCGGGAGATCCATCGGACCCCGTGGGGGGCCCGCCAGCCTTTCACGTACGTCGTGTTCCGACGGGTTCGAGTGGGCGAAGCAGGCGCCCGGGCCCGGAGTCGATCGCCTAGAGCACGCCCCAGGTCGCATTCACCCAGACCGTCACCATACCGGAGCCCGCGCCCGCGAACCCCGCGCCACACTGGTACGTCCCGCCCCACGACCAGAACGAGTAGGAGTCGGTCCCGTCCATCATCGAGTGGTCGAACATCATCCCGCCCGATCCTTCCATCCAATAGTGCATCGCTCGCACCCCCGCCCCTGGGGAAAAGTGAACCGTCACCCACCCCACCTCGGGGATAGATACGGCGGTCGTTGCGCCCGCCTGCGACGAGACCGTGATCGGTTTCGATGCCGAGTTGTACGGCACGATCGTCAGCGCGAGAAACGCGCCGGCGATGATCACCACCGTCACGACCACGACGATGACTCGCCGCTGCCGGCTGGAAGCCGGCCTCCTCCCGGGTTCGGAGGATCGCACCATGCGATCCTTGACGGCGGAAGGAGATTAGAAGCGCCCGTCAAGCGCGCTTGACGCGGTATCCCACGGGTCAATGGGCCAAAGAGACGAATCGAAGGGAAAGTGAGTTCAGTACGACCGAGGTGGACGAGAGACCCATGGCGAGAGCCCCCGTGATGGGCAGTACGTTGTAGATGCCGAGGCCGAAGACGGGGACCAGGGCACCGGCCGCGATCGGGAGCAGAACTGCATTGTACCCGAGCGCCCACGTCAGGTTTCCCTTGACCTTCCCCACGGTCCGGCGTCCGGTGCGCAGCGCGAGGGCCACTCCTCGGAAGTCCGACCGCACGAGGATCACCCCACCGGCTTCCTTGGCGACGTCGGTGCCGGCGCCGATCGCGATGCCGAGGTCTGCGGCCGCGAGCGCCGGTGCGTCATTGATGCCGTCGCCGACGTAGGCGACGTGCTTCCCTTGGGCTTGGTACTCCTTGATGATCGCCAACTTCTCCTGGGGGCTCACGTTGGCGTGCACCACGGCGATCCCCACCTGCTCCGCCACACGTCGCGCGGCGGCCTCGTGATCGCCGGTCACCATGATCGCGGCGATACCGTCCTGAGTCAGGGCCGAGATCGCCGCTCGGACGCCGGGAGCGACCTCGTCGGAGAAGCCGAGGATTCCCAAGGGGCGCCCCTCTTCGAGGACTACTGACCACGTCTTCCCTTCCGACTCGAGCCTGCGGGAATCCGCGACCAAGGGGCCGAGTTCCAAACGGTCCGTCCGGGCGGCGGCACCCCGAAGGATCGAGACCGTCCTTCCATCTGTTTCGCCGCGGATCCCTCGTCCGGGTTCGGCGGTGAGCGAGCGAACCGGGGAGATGGTCGAGCCGCGCCGGGCCGCGGCGTCGCGCACCGCCTGGGCCAGCGGGTGCTCGGAGCCCTGCTCCAGGCCCGCCGCGACGCTGAGGAGGTGGGCCGGATCGACTCCCGGCATGGCCAGCATGTCGGTCAGAGAAGGTTCTCCGCGGGTCAGGGTCCCCGTCTTGTCCGTAAGGACCACGTCCGCCTGGCTCGCGCGCTCGAGGGAGTCGCGTCCCTTGAAGAGGATCCCTTCCTCGGCGGCCCTCCCGGTTCCCACGATGATCGCGGCGGGGGTCGCGATGCCGAAGGCGCAAGGGCAGGCCGTGATGACCACCGACACCAGAACGAGCAGGGATATCGTCAGGCCCACGCCGGCCAGGGCCCAGGCGAAGGACGCCAGGACCGCCAGGACCAGCACGACGGGGACGAACGTGGCGGCGATCCGGTCGGCCAGCTTCTGCAGGGGCACTCGGCTCGTCTCGGCCTCGGCCACGAGCTGGCCGATCTGGGCCAGCAGCGTGTCCTCTCCGACCTTCGTCGCCTCTACCGTGAGGAGTCCTTCCCCGTTGATGGACCCGGCGATGATCGAATCGCCGGGGCTCTTCTCTACCGGCAGGCTCTCCCCGGTGAGGATCGCTTCGTTGATGGCCGAATGGCCCTCTAGGATCACGCCGTCGGTCGGGACACGCGCCCCCGGGCGGACGCGGAAGCGGTCTCGGGCCTGGACCTCCGAGACCGGGACCTCCACCTCGCTTCCGTCCCGCAGAACCCTCGCCGTGCTCGGGAGCAGCTCCTGGAGCTTGCGCAGGGAGCCGCGGGCCTTCTCGCGGGTGAGATGTTCGAGGTAGTGTCCCGTCAGGATGAGGGTAACGATCAGGGCCGACGCGTCAAAGTAGTAGTTGTGAGGTAGCCCCGCCGGCGCGACCACCACCGCGGTGCTGTACGCGAAGGCGACGGTGGTTCCGACCGCGATGAGTATGTCCATGTTCCAGACGCGGTTATGGATCGCATCGTAGGTCCCGCGGTAGAAATCGAGGCCGGGGTAGAACTGGACGACCCCCGCGAGCGCGAGCGCGACCCAAGGCCATCCCGGCGGGGAGTACACGTACGATAGGACGAGAATCACCGCGGAGAGGGGCCAGGCGATCGCGAGTCGGAGCTGGAGCTGGGCGAGTTGATGCTCCGGGGCGGAGAACTCCTTTAGGCACGTCGTGGAGCAGAAGTAGTAGGTTCGACTCTCGCGCAGTAGGGTGAGCTCGGCGCTCTTCTCGTCGACGAACATCCCGCAGATCGGGTCGGTCGCCATCGAGCGCGCGCCCTCCGAGCCGTTCGACTACGCGCCCCGAGTCTACGCGCTGGGGTGGGTGCGCTCGTACGTCTTGCGGCAGCCCTCGCTGCAGAAGTAGATCGTCTCGCCGCCGTACGTCCCCTTCGCCGGGGCGCGGGCCGGGTCGACCATCATTCCGCAGACCGGGTCACGGAACTGCATGTCGGATGTGAGCCCGAGCGAGCATATAGGGCCCGCCTAACGCGTTTCCGCCCGCGCGACCGATAGGGGCGGTGGGGGGGTGTAGAAAGGAATATGCCCGCCCCGCTCGATGGCTGCACGATGGTTGCACGGACGACGCCGGAAGAGGTGGCCCGCCGGCTCTCGGAAGAACCAGAGAGTTTGCTGCTCTTGGATGTCCGTGAGGACGAGGAGCGGGTCACCGCGGCGATCCAGCCTTCGATCCACATCCCGATGTACGAGGTCCCCGAACGGCTCGCCGAGATCCCACGGGACCGAGAAGTGGTCGTCTACTGCCACCACGGTTCGCGCTCCGAAATGGTCGCCGGTTTCCTCGAGGGCGAGGGGTACGCGCGCGTCACGAATCTCTCCGGGGGCATCGACGCCTGGTCCGCCCAGGTCGATCGCAAGGTCCCGCGGTACACCTGACGCAGCCTCGGCCGAAGGGCTCACCGTTCGTGAGCGCCCTCCGTGCGCTAGGCATGTCCTCCTAGGGAGGGTTCCCGCCTCCATGTCCGCCCTCTCGTCCCCGGGAATGAGGAGCGTGGTGATGCCGCCGCCGTCCTCCGAGCGCCCACCGATGAACGCAGCCTGCGAACTCCGCGCAAGCGACCGGGAACTCCTTGCGCGTCCGTACGACCCTCCTCGCAGATTTCCCGGCGCGCATCGCCTCCGCGAGCTGCTCCAGCGTCTCTCCGGCCGCAACGCTCGAGACGCGCGCTCCCATGCGGCAGAAGCTCCGTTCGATCCGAAGGGCGGGTGCCCGGCCGTGAGGCCCGTCGTCGGCTTCGTGACGCTCCGTTAGGGCTCGATCGGCCCCTTGGGGTCCCCGCAGGTCGCGTCCAACCGCACGGGGGGCGCGGTCAGCGTCCGCTCGCTGCCCCGGAGGAGCCCGAGAACGCCTCGGTGTACGCCCGCATCCTCCAGTACGTGTTCAGGAACTCCTGCCCTCGAACGGTGACTTGGTAGACGGTGTGCCCATCGGATTCGTCCGACGAGAGCAGGCCGAGCGCGATGAGCCGATCAATCGATCGACACAGGCGGTCGACGGGCATGCCGGCGCCGTAGGAGACACGGGTGACCCGGGCCCGACCGTGGTGACGTTTGACGACCTCTAGGATCGTAGCGTAGAGGTCGGTCTGCTCGCGGCGACGCGCGGTCCCTGAACCCTCACGCGGCCGGTCCCACACGGTTCGAGGCCCCCCCTTCAAAGAGGGAACGTGGGGAGATGGTCCACCTTCTGCAAGGACCCACGAACCGACCCAGGGGTCTGCTCCCCGAACGATCGCGTGTACCGGACCTCATCGGCGGTGGCACCCCGTTCGAGGACGACCTCCCCGGCGAAGATCCGGGTCGCGTGGGCATCCCGACCGAGCTCCACGCTACCGGCGTAGATCTCCTCCGCTTCGGAGTCCGCTTCGAGGATCACCCGGTCCCCCACGAGCGCTCCGCGGGCCTGGGTCTTGCGGCCCACTCGGATCCGGCGACCCTTGAGGCCCTCGGTCGTGCCGACGGAGCCCCCGACCTCGACCTCGCCGGAGATGATAGCGCGCAACGCACGCACCGCTCCCCCGACCTCGAGGCGCGCGGCGGTGAGGCGTTCTCCGACCTCGAGCATCCCGCCGATCTCGACGGAGTCCTGGACCTCGAGCGATCGGAGGACATCGAGCTTGCCTCCGACCTCCACCGATTGGCCGGTACCGTTTCCGTGGATCGATCCGATCCCACCGATCTCGAGTCGTGCGAAGTGAAGATCCCCGTCGGTTCGGAACACGCCTCCGATGTCGATGTTCCCGCCCTTGGAGGGAGCGCCGAGGCGCGCCTTCCCGCCCACGTCCAGGGAGCCGAAGGTGAGGGGGCCGGTCGCATCGATCGTGCCGCCCACGGTGATCGAGCGGCGGATCTCTCCTCCCTGGAGCGAGATCCGCCCTCCGATGGCGAGTTCGTCGAGTTCGACCGTTGCGAGCTCGGCCATTCCGCCGACGTCGAGCTTCTCCGCCTTGAGGGCTCCCCGGACAACGACCCGCCCTCCCACGGAGACCCGGCGCGCCGTGAGGGTGTCGCTGCAGTCGAGCAATCCGCCGATCTCGAACCGCTCGCCCGTGGCCGGGCCGCGTACGACGAGCTGCTTGTCGATGTCGACGTCACGCGCCCGGAACGTTCCGTCGACCCGGATCGAGGACCGTTCACCCTCGAGGTCCTCCGCTACCTCGAGGTTGCCGTGGATGAGAAGGTCCGCGTGGTCGGCTCGGAGCGAGGCGCACTCGACGTTCCCTGCGATCTCGGCGTCGCCGGCGAAGCTCGCGCGTCCCAAGACCTTCAGAAGGCCGTCAACGTCGATGCGCACGTTCTTCTCGACCTCCAGATCGCCCTCGATGGTCCCGAGACGGACGCGGGAACCCTTGGGCACGTGTTGGTCGGCCATGAGGGCTGGAGGCGGGGGGTAAGTAAAGGACTGCGTCACTCCCGGTGAGTCTCCCGCGGGTTCTCCGGCGAACGGATATGCCCGGAATCGGTCCGGCCTGCATGACGGATTCCTTGGCCGCGCTCCGGACCGAGGTCGTCGCCTGCCGCCGCTGCCCGCGGCTCGTGCGCTACCGCGAGGAGGTGGCCGCCGTCCGCAAGCGTGAGTACCGAGAAGAGGAGTACTGGGGGAAACCCGTCCCGGGCTTCGGCGACCCGGACGCTCGGCTGGTCGCGGTCGGGCTCGCCCCCGCCGCGCACGGCTCGAATCGGACGGGCCGCATGTTCACGGGCGACCGCTCGGCCGCCTTCCTCGTCCGGGCATTCCATGCGGCAGGGTTCGCGAACCAACCGACCTCGAACCGACGCGCCGATGGCCTGCGCTACACCGATCTCTATCTCACGGCCGCCGTTCGGTGCGTCCCCCCGGGCAACCGCCCGTCTCCCGAGGAGAGCTCTCGCTGCCGGCCGTACCTCGATCGCGAGCTCCGCCTCCTTTCCAATGCCCGAGCTATCCTCGCCCTCGGCTCGATCGCGTGGGACGCGATCCGGGCGGCGGTCCCCGAGGTGTATGGCGTCGGCCCGATCCGAACGCCGTTCTCGCACGGGGCGGTCGCGACGATCGGACCCGGCCGACCGTTGTTGTGGGCGTCGTACCATCCGAGCCCGCAGAACACCAACACCGGGAAGCTGACCTTCCCCATGCTCGTCGGGCTCCTGACGCGGATCCGCGAGAGCTGGACGCCGGCTCCTGCACGCCGCCAAAGTTAATCGGCCGCCCGCGTCGCACGCACCGATGGTGGAGTTCGAGCTGCTCGACCGGGACGGGCTCGCGCGCATCGGCCGGTTCGACACTCCCCACGGGCGTGTCGAAACCCCCGCGCTCCTTCCCGTCGTCCACCCGGACCCGACCCGTCAACCGGTATCGACCTCGGAGATCCGCCGGCGTTTCGGGTTGGGGGCGGTGATCACCTCTTCGTACATCACCTGGCGAACCCCGGCGCTGCGAGAGGCCGCAGAGCGCGGCGGGATCCACGGCCTCCTCGACTTCGACGGGCCCGTGATGACCGACTCCGGCGCCTTCCAGCAGCACGCCTACGGGCACGTCGAGGTGGGCCCGGAGGAGATCCTCGAATTCCAGAACGGCATCGGCAGCGACATCGCGACGGTGCTCGATGTCTTCGTCGAACCGGGCGTCGACCACGCGGAGGCGGAGGCGGGGGTCGAGACGACGATCGAGCGAGCGCGCGCCGCCCGACGCGCACGGGCGGGACTGCTCGCGGTGCCGGTCCAAGGCGGAGCCTTCGACGACCTGCGGGCTCGCTCCGCGCGCGAAGCGAGCGCGCTCGGGGACGTGCTGGCGATCGGCGGCGTCGTCCCGCTCTTCGAGCAGTACCGCTTCGCGGAGCTCGCGCGTGCAATCGCGTCGGCGCGTCCGCACCTCTCCCCCGGCCGGGTCGTCCATCTCTTCGGGACCGGCCATCCCATGACGTTCGCGTTCGCCGCGCTGTTCGGGGTGGACCTGTTCGACTCGTCGGCGTATCACAAGTTCGCCCGGCGAGGCCGGTTGCTCTTCCCCGAAGGCAGTATCGCGATCGACGAGCTGCGGGAGCGGACCTGCCGCTGCGCGCTCTGCGAGGAGATCCCGCTGCCCGAGGTCGCGAAACTGGAGCCCGCCGAGCGAGAGCGGCGGATCGCGGAGCACAACCTGCTCACTTCCGCCGCCGAGATGGGCGTGGTCCGCCAGGCGATCCGGGACGGAACGTTGTGGGAGCTCGTCGAACGACGAGCGACCGCGCACCCCGCGCTCCGGGCCGGGCTCTCCGCTGCGCTGGGACGGGGAGAAGTGTTCTTTCCCACCGAGCCGGCGAGCCGTCGGGCCTTCCGCGAGACCGGTCCGTCCAGCTACGATCGCCCCGCGGTGCGGTTGTTCCGGGAGCGCCTTGCGCGATACACCCGCGGGCTCTCGCCGGCCCGAACCCTCCCTCGGATCGCACTCTCCCCCGACTACCTCTCCCGAGTACCTCTCTCGACCCGGACGGGAGAGCCCGTTCGATGGGAGTCCGAGACCCCGTTCGGGAGGGTGCCGGTCGAACTGCTCGAGCTGTACCCGATCGGACCCTGTCTCTCCTCCGCCGAGTTCGAGTCTACGGGTCGCCGAACCCCGAGTGACCTGACCGCAGAGTTGCGCGCCACCGGATCCGAGGAGTTCGATCTCGAGCGGGACTGGACCGAGGAGTGGACGGACCTCGAGGTCCGGTCCCGATTGCTCTGGCAGTACGATCCATCCTCCACGGAGGCGCTCGCCCGGCACCCGCTCCGGGGCCAGCGCTCGCGGCGCACCGGTCGCCTCCGGGGGATCTTGGCCGGGGATATCCCGGTCTTCCAGATCGGCAACGACGGGCTTCCCCGCCCGTCCTTCCGTGGTGCCGAGATGCTCCGGACCGTACTCCCTCCTCCTCGGGCGCGGGTGATCGTCCATGCGGACGCGACCGGCTTCGTGCGCGAGGGCCGAAGCCTGTTCTCGCGTTTCGCCCTCGGCGCCGATCCCGATCTACGGATCGGCGAGACCGGGATCTTGGTGGATGCCCAGGACGTGCTGCTCGCCGTGGGCCGGCTCCTGCTCGCTCCCCACGAGATGAGCAGCCTGCGCCGGGGCGTCGCAGTACGGGTCACGGCGCACGCGAAGCGTCCGCACGAACCCGAAGAGGCCGACCCCGACGAGGCTTAAGGGTCGGAATCCCATTGGAGTTCGGCACCCAGAGGCACGAGATGACCCGGACCTTCCTACTGCTGGCGTTGGACAGCGAAGGCGCGCCGTACTCCGAGGTCGCCGACATCCTTCAGGACATGGGATTCCAGCGTGGGGCCAGCGGCTACGACTTCGTTTACGACTGGGGCCGCGACGTCACGATCCAAGAATCGCTCGAGTTCGCCGATCGGATCCAGGCCTCGCTGCGAGGAAAGCGGGTTGGCTTCCGCGTCGAGTCGACCGAGGACTCGATCCTGGAGTCGTAGTTCCCGCGGCCCCGCGTCCTCTGGGCGCCGAGGCGGGGCGGAAGCATCTCTCCCGATGGGGGCGGCAGGAATCTGCCGGTCTCGGCTCTAGGTGCGCCGGAGCAGCACCACCGCCGCGACACCGACCACGAGGGCTGCGGCCAGGCCCGCGAGCACCCACGGCGCGCTCGCGACAGTTCCGGACGGACCCGACACGCTGCTTGCGCACGCCCCCTCGGTGAGGCAGGCCGCGCTCGCTTGCGCCGCGCTCGGGGACAGAGGAGTCCCCTGGACCACGCTCGGGCTCGAATTCGTGGGAGCGCCGTACGAATTGACGCTGGTGGTGTAGCTCCACTCGGCCGAGTCGAGACCCAGGTGCGAGCCCAGCACTCCCGTGCTGTCGATCCCGGAGGCATCTGCGTGGGTCGTGAGGGCCATCGAGGAGCCCCAGTCGCCGGTATCGGCCCAGATGTCCACAACGCGCGGAACGAGGGCGAACCCATCCTGGAGATCGAAGCCGAGACCGAGGTCGCTCGACCCGTGCCGTTCCATCGGGGAGCCGAGACGGACGGCGATACGGGTCCAGCTCTCCCCCTGCACGGGACGGAGAGTGTCCGATTCGAGGCGGCCGTCCGATCCGTAGAGGGTGACGTTCCCACTACCGGTCAGATTCCCCGATCGGCTCGCGTTGAGCGACCCGTCCGGGCCGACCGACATGAAGCTCGTCTGCCAGTTTCCCGAGGCGGTGAACTGGCTCGTGGCCGTCCACGTCTCCGCTTCGGTCAGGTTCAACGGGAGAAGTCCGAGCGCGGGTGCGAAGTCGACGGACAGGTTCGCGCTCGCGGCGACGAAGAGCTCTCGCACGAGGTGCGTCGTTCCGTTCGCGGTGAACGATCGCGTCTCGGAGAGGTTCGCCACGGCCTGCGTCGATGCGCGGGTGAGTGCGAGCGCGGGAACCGACGATCCGTTCCGCAACGTGACCGAGCCCGAGATCGTGAAGTCGGCGACGCTCGTCCATTCTTCCCATGCATGGGCGTCGAAGCTCGAGGAGAAGTTCGCCGACGCGCAGTCCGGCTGGCAGTAGGTCAGTCGCACCGATGCGCCGACCGTGTGGTTCTCCGTGAGGTAGTAGGTGGTGTTCGATGTGTTCGTTTGGGTCAGCGTCGTCGAGAACCCGTACGATGCGTTCCCGATGAACTGGCCGTGCTCACCTTGCCAATCAACCGAGACGTTCTCGGTCCCTCCGTAGGCCCAGATCGTCACGCCGTTCGCGACCGTGGTCGCCCCCGGGGCGGGCGCCGCGGAACCGATCGGCACGCTCGCAATCGCGAGCAGGATCACTCCGAGGGCGACGGCGCACGCGCCCCCGCGGGTGAAGTTGCGGCCCCGGGTTCTCCTCCAGTCGCCGTTGGATGCGCTCATGGCAGAGGAAATGGAGCCGCTCCTTGGAACATAAGTCATAGTTCAACAAAATCGGGTTTCGTTGGATTCCGTGCTAGGGTCTGACCCGTCGACTCCCGGGGACGCGCGCAGCGCGGAGCGGCTCCCTCGGTGTGCCGGTTCGACGGGCTTATTCGCCCGGTCCCCTCGGACACTCCGATGGCGATCCTCGGCATCGAATCGACCGCGCACACCGCTTCGGTGGGGATCGTCTCCGAGTCGGCCGAGGTCCTCGCGATCGCCTCCGACATGTATCGCCCGCCCAGCGGAGGGATCCACCCGAGGGAGGCGGCCAATCACCACGTCGATCTCCTGCCGGGGCTGGTCGAGCGCGCGCTCGGGGCCGCGCATCTCGGACCCAAGGACCTCGAGGCGGTCGCCTTCGCGCAGGGCCCGGGATTGGGCCCCTGTCTGCGCGCCGGAGCGACCGTAGCCCGCACGCTCTCCCTCGCCTGGGATCTCCCTCTCGTTCCCGTCAACCACTGCGTCGCCCACGTCGAGATCGCTCGGGTCCTGAGCGGACTGGACGATCCACTCCTGTTGTACGCGAGCGGTGGGAACACGCAGGTGATCGCTTACGGTCGCGGCCGCTACCGCGTCCTCGGGGAGACGATCGACATCGGGATCGGGAACTTCCTCGACAAGCTCTGGATCGCCCTCGGAGGCACCTTCCCGGGCGGGCCCGCGATCGAAGCGGAGGCCCGGCTCGGCACCGAGCTCCTCCCGCTCCCGTACTCGGTGCACGGGATGGATGTCGCTTTCTCCGGGATGCTCACGGCGACGCTGGCCCTCCACGCGAAGGGAGCGAAACGCACCGATCTCGCCTATTCGGTCGAGGTAACGGCGTACTCGATGCTCACCGAGATCACCGAGCGGGCGCTCGCCCACCGCAAGCACGGCGCCGTCGTTCTGGGAGGAGGCGTCGCCTGCAACGAGCGCCTCCGAGGGATGGTGCGCACGATGGTCGAGGAGCGCGGAGGCACGATGTTCGCCCCACCGCGATCGCTGTGCGTGGACAACGGAGCGATGATCGCATGGACCGGACACCTCGCCTTCCAGAGCGGACTCTCGGTCACTCCGGATGCCTCGGCGGTGCAGCCGCGGCAACGGACCGATCTCGTGGCGACGCCGTGGCGCGAGGCGCGCGCGGCGTCCGCGGGATTATAGCGCGCACGGGGTTCGAGGCACCGTGGAGGAGGTCGACGTCCTCGTCGTGGGAGCCGGCCCCGCCGGCTCGAACGCAGCCTACCATCTCGCTCGACGCGGCTACGACGTGCTCGTCATCGAAGAGCACGATCGCATTGGATACCCCGTCCAGTGCGCGGGCCTCGTCTCCCAACGCGTGCTGGATCTCGCCGGATCGAATCGGTTCGTCCGGCGGCCGGTCCACGGGGCGAGCGTCTTCGGCCCGTCGCTCGGCTCGATCGAGTTCACGGCGGCGGAGCCGCGCGCGTATGTCATCGACCGGGCCGGACTCGATATCTACCTCGCCGACCGCGCCGCTCGCGCCGGTGCGCGCTATTCGAGCTCGACCCGGTTCGACCGCGCTCGAGGATCGACGAACGGCCGGGCGCACGTTGAGCTCACCAGCTTCGGCGGAGAGCGCCGGGAGATTGCGGCCCGGCTCGTCCTGGGGGCGGACGGCGTGACCAGCGCCGTCGCTCGGGCGTACGGCCTGCGCCGTCCGGTGGAGATCCTACCCGCATTCGAAGCAGAGTTCGCGACGAGCCCCGGCGACCCCGACCGGGTCGAAGTGTACTTGGGACACGACTTCGCGCCGGGTCTCTTCGGCTGGTGGATCCCCGACGGTACGGGCGGGGCCAGGGTCGGGATCGCAGCCGACGCCGACGGCACCAGCGCGCGTGTCCACTTCGAGCGGCTCCTCGGCCACCTCGAGCGCCGATTCGGCGAGCGCTTGAGCAACCCCACCGCCTACCTCGTGAGCGGGATCCCGATCGGCCATGTGCCGCGGACCCATGCGGACGGGGTCCTCCTGGTCGGCGACGCCGCCGGCCAAGTCAAGCCGCTCTCCGGAGGCGGGATCTTCACGGGAATGCGGTGCGCGGAGATCGCGGCCGACGTCGCCGATGGCGCGCTACGCCGGAACGAGCTCTCCGCGCGTGTTCTCTCGGAGTACGACCGCCGCTGGTGGGGGGAGCTCGGCGAGGAGTTCGACCGAGCGCTCCACCTCCGCCGCTTGTTCGTTCGCCTCTCGGACACCGATTACGATCGTCTCATCGACGTCCTGAAGGAGTCCAATCTGCTCGGCACGATCGTCGCGTTCGGCGACATCGATTTCCCGACGCACGTGGCGCGTCGGCTGCTCGCTCAGTCCCC
>Ga0307373_10001047_pt1 | contig 52408 bp, 42 predicted proteins | sample OX2MG_FD_202534 | JGI IMG/M metagenome (GOLD analysis project Ga0307373, IMG submission 202534) | Soil microbial communities from Risofladan, Vaasa, Finland - OX-2 | ecosystem: Environmental > Terrestrial > Soil > Coastal area > Acid sulfate soil | place: Finland: Risofladan, Vaasa | collected... | reverse complement strand
GGAACTCCCGAATCGCTCGCGGAGACCGATCGATACCTTCGCGCGAAGCTGTCCCAATAATCGATCAATGCGGCTGTTGCGCCTCACTCAATATCCGAACTGCCGACTCGCGCAGGGCGTCGCGGCTCGACCAGGAGTTGTTCCAGCCAAGGCCGCGGATCTTCTTTGAGGAGAAGCGGACAATCGGAACATCACCCTTCCAGCCTCTCGGTTCGCTTCCATAATTGATCTCGACCCCTCCGAGACCCATCACCTCGATGACGAGTTCAGCAATATCTCTGACGGTGACGTATTCATCGGTACCGACGTTGTAGACATCGAACGGTTTCTGGCGTCTTGACTTCATGAGAAAGACCGCGTCGAGAACATCGGCGACGTGCACATAGGACTTGCTCTGTGAACCATCGCCCATGACGACCAGCCTTGTCGGATCCGCAAGGAGTTTACGGACGAAGTCATAGACGATTCCGTGCGTCTGGCGGGGACCGATCACGTTCGCGAAGCGAAACGCGACGCCCTCGATGTCGAACATGTGGCAATACGCGCTCACCAGGGACTCTCCAGCGAGCTTGCTCGCGCCGTAGGTGGAGACTGGTTGAAGCGGCCCATAGGTTTCGTCGATCTCCGTGCTGCCCAGATCTCCGTAGACACCGCTGCCCGATGTGTAGGTGACCCTCGAAACTCCGGTCAATCTCGCCGCCTCGAGCACCTGGTGAACGAGAAAGGTACCGAGGCGAAAGTCAACCGAGGGGTCATTTACTGCTGCGGCAATGTCGGCGTTCGCGGCAAGCTGGAAGAGGTGATCAGAGCCGTACACTGCCTCGTTGAGACGCTGCGTATCTGCAATGTCGCCTTCAACAATTGCCAGACGATCATCATCTGCGAATGCCTCAAGATGCCAGCGATGTCCAGAGAGGAAGTTGTCATAGACCACGACCCTTGCATCGGGCTCCTCGTCGAGCAGGCGTGCAACGAGGTTGCTGCCGATAAATCCGGCGCCGCCGGCAATGAAATACCTGCTCATACGGGTTGACTTTCTTGGAATCGGAGACCCTTGTGAAATCTCAAGAAAAATTCAGGAGGAAAACATTCTCTGCACAAAAACACTACTCAAGCATTCACAGACCGACACGGACTCAGCTCTTCCGTCTTCTCAGGCCCGCGATGCGCGAGATTGAAGAGACCTTGCTGTCCGTCGCTTGAGATTCTTGTGGCGCGGAACTCCGAAGCTCGGCGATGATCGCTTCGAGGTTGCGGATGTGGAGATCCTTTGGGGCGACCACCTCCTCCTCGATCCGTTCGAGCCGCTCGATGTATGCCGCCTTCAGCGCGACCTCGTGCTCAAGCGATTGCATCTCCACCTCGCGAATCTCGTCGATGGCGCGCAACTGACCAATCTGTGTCTCGAGTTCGCCGACGCGTGCCCGTAGCCTGACAAGCTCATCATCGTTCAGCGGAATCACCCTCTCCCTGGCCAACACCAGAACCGCGCCCCGCCTCGATTGAGGCGACAAAATCCACAAACTGTCTTGGCAATACATTCCCTCTCGATCCACCCGTCGTGACATTCAATACGTTGCCGTCGGATGAACTTGGCACCAAGAGCACCGTCTCGGGGATGCAGTCAGTGTCGATGACGTCAAATTCGCGCGACTCCCGCTCGCGAAGATCAACCACGAGGTCATATCTCACTGCGCTGGTCGCAAGGTATTCCCCGACACAGAGACGCTCGCCCGACTCGATCGGACCGATCCCGAGAGCGCAGAGTTGTCCATTGTCCTTGACGCGCTCTTCAGAAAAGACCGCAACCTGACAACGACCACCCGCCTGGAGCAGCAGCATCAAGTCAACGGGGATTTTCGAGGATTCAATCACCGCGAGGACCCGCACCGGAGATCCCATCGCCCGCCATCGCGCCTCATCGATAACGCGATCATCATCGGGAACAAAGGCAACGTGAGAGTGGAGCAGCTCATGCCAACGCCGGACGAAGACCGCCTGGTTCTTCTCGAACAGGAAACGACGATAGGAAAAGTTGGTACTTGCGGACTCGATATGTCGAAGATACGACCGGGGCTGGTACCAGACCTCTCCACCGGCCTCGATCAGGCGCAGGCAGAGATCGGTGTCCTCGTAATAGGCAGGGTAATAGGCCTTGGCATCCATCCCGCCAATGGCCATCCAGGCGGATCTTCGCACGAGGAGCGAGGTTCCCGAGCAGTGCTCCACTCGGCGCTCATAGTCATACCGTCGACTGTCACGGGGAAGGCCACGTCCCACCTTTACGGTCGAACCGTCGGCCCAGATGGCACTTCCCGCCTCCTGGATTGAACCATCGGGAAACAATGTGGTCGATCCAACCGCAACTGCGCGTGGCCGACGTCGTGCGAGATCGACGAGCGGCTCCAGCCAGTTTTCCATCACCTCGGCATCGTCATTCAACAAGACGACGAATTCGCCTCGCGCGCGGTTCACGCCGAGGTTGACCGCTCCCCCGTAGCCGACATTGACCCGAGTGGTGATCGTACGGATACCGGTCGTCTGCATATCGACAAATTCGCGCAGCTGGTCATCGGGCTCATTGAGGATCAATACCACCTCATAGGCGATGCCGTGGATATGGGTGACGACCGATTCGAGACAGGCCCGGATGTGCGGCGCGGATCGCCAGGCGATGATGATCACAGAGACGAGCGGTGATTCATGTTCGACAAAGACAATAGGCGCATTCACCGAAATCGCACTTGATTCAGCTCGTGCTCTTCGGAGGTGAGCTCATCTGTCGTATCGAACGGCGCAGTGTCTGGCCCTTGAAAAACGCAACGGTTTTGACGAGCAGCCGATAGCTCCGCTGGCTCTGGACGCGCACCAGCTCGGCTCCCGTGCGGTCAAGATCAGCTTTGATCGACTCGTACTCGCGGGCGAGACCGTTCCATCGACGATCCAGGTCATCTGCCCTTCGTCGTTCATGCCAGAGCGCAACATCGAGCTCGGTAATCCGTCTGTCTTTCGTTCGATGAATCTCGTCGACCTCGTCGCCAAAATTCGCTATTTCGAGATTGCGCATCTTCACGATCTCGAGAAGCTCCCTCGTCACGAGATCTGGCTCGCCGACTTCACCATTCCGGTCAGCCATGATGAAGGTCCCCGAGTGTGGCGTCGGCTGGAGCATCCACGAGCAGCCGGTGGATGATCTCCGACCACACCTGGTGCTCACGAACGCGATCGAACTCCTCACACTGAATCTTGAGCAGCTCACGTTCGCGCTGCCAGAGCGACCCGTCACACAAGAGCGAGACAATACGCTCGGCAAAGCGGGTCGCGTCATCGGTGACTGAAAGGAACGGTGGGAATCCGAAATTGTCGCCCTCGGCATCGGAGATCGCCCCGCGCACCGGCACTCCCTCCGCTCCAACTTGCGTCGATACCGTTGGCACTCCGCTTTGGAGCGCCTCGATCGTCTTGTTCTTCACCCCTGCGCCATAGCGGTTGGGCACGACAACCACCCGAGCGCTGCCATAGATCGAACCGAGATCCTCGACCCGACCGAGAAAGGAGATCGATTCACATGAAAACCGGAGTACCTCCGCTGGCGGCCTCGCGCCGGTCACCCGAAGCCTTGCACTGTCAAGACGCGCGAGTACACGCGGCCAGACCTCACGCGCGAACCACTGCATGCCATCGACGTTGGGAGACTTTATTCCAGAGGACCAACTTGCGACAAAGACGACACCCTCGCGCTCTGCAAAGCCAGTATCTGTCCAGCGCATTGATTTCAACAGCGGACTGTTGACCGAGAGGTTGCCCCTCGCGAACGGGCGCAAAAGGTCGGCCTCTTCATCTGAAACGAAGACCAGCTCATCCACCTCCGCGGCGATCCTTGCTTCGAGTTCTCGCATCTTCTTCGTTGCTACCTCGATCCGAGGTCGTTCCATTTCACTTGAGAACACGATTTGTCGTTCAAGTCTCCGGTAGAAGAGCGCCTCCGCGTCATAGATGATCGGCACCCCCGGGAGGTGTCTGTGCACCATCTCGATGACGTACTCATAGTTGTGCGGACGCGAGATCACCACGATGTCATAACGTCGATCTTGCGAGACCATCTGCCCGAGATGTTGGTCGAGATCGTCGGCAATGATCTCGAGCGGCACCGATCCGGACCAGGGGCGGATCGCTCCAAGGTCATTGGTCGCGTGTCGATGATCCAGGGTTGGAAAAAAAGCAACCTCGACGGATGGCACCGACTGGATCTGAGCGATCGTCTCCAGTAGTCGTGGATAGCCGGCACCGAGCGCCTCTTCGGGAACGACGTCATCGACCACCAACACCCGGCGCATGCGAACCGACTGATTCTCCATGTTCATAATGCCCCCGGATCCGCCCGTCGTGCCCGTGCAAGAACAGAGAGCGCCGTTTTGCGATTCACCTCATCGAACATCTCTCCGCCATGGCGGATCGCACCCCTGCCATCGACCTCGGCTGCGTGGCCGATCGCTTCGAGCATCTCGTTCGCTCTCGCGATCTCTGCCTCGGTCGGAGAGTAGACCGCATTGAGTACCGCAATCTGCTCGGGATGAATCGCCCACTTTCCGTCAAAACCGAGCGCACGCGTCCTCCTCGCGAGATTGCCGAGCCGATCGAGATCGCCGAGTCCATGGAATGGTCCATCGATGACGAAGAGACCATTGGTCCTTGCGGCAATGAGCAACGACATGCACACGGCATGGTAGTGGTCTCCCGGATATCCCTCGATTTCGTCACCGACGACCGTAATCGGCATACCGAGCGATGCCGCGAGATCACCAGGACCAAATGCAATCGCCTCAAGACGCGGTGAGGCGCCCGCGATCGTCGCAACGTTTGACACTCCGCGGGCGGTCTCGATGAGTGCCTCGATCCCGATGTGTCCAACATCGAGCCCGGCTCCCTGCTCAACCTGGGTGAGGATCAAATCGACTGCGACGATCTCGCTGGCGCGCTCGGTCTTTGCCAACACGACAAGATCCAACCGGCTCCCAGCCGCGCCGACGACCTCGGTGATGTCGCTCACGGTATAGGGGCTCGAGAACGCGTTGAGGCGGACACCGACGATCTTGTCTCCCCAGTCCAACTCACGGATCGCGCGCACCACCTTCTCGCGTGCGCTTTTTTTCTCACTCGGTGCGACCGCGTCTTCGAGGTCGAGCAGCACCATGTCCGCGTCAAGTCCTGCTGCCTTGTCGAGGAACCGCTCACTTGATCCCGGAACCGCGAGGACGGACCGACGAGCTCGGGCGCGGCTGTGATCAGACACGGTCTACGCCTTGTTGCCCATCGGGAGTGCCGAAATGAGATCGGCGGGGATGACCTGTTCCGTGATGAGACGCTCAAAGCGACGCGCGTCACCAGCGACGTAGTTGCGACACAGCGGGAGCCCTTCGACATAACACGAGGTATAGGCGCGCCAGGTCGGATCGAGCAGGAATTCAATCGACTTCGCTGCTCGTGCCCTTGGCTGGAGACCAAAGTACGCGATCTCATCGATGACCGTCTCGGGATCCGCGTGATCCTCATGCAGACGGAACGCAGCGTTCGCCCGCACCGAAGAAAGGACATCGCTCGCCGCTGCGACGACGGCAATCACCTCCTCGTCGTAGCTGATGCCAAGAGGTTGAAAATGTTCCGCAATCACCGCTTCAGGACGGATTCCCATCACAACTTCAAGTCCGAGATCAGCGAGTCCCTCCGCGATCAGACACTGCGGTGTACCGACGAGGGAGATCGACTCTTCGTACTGATGTCGAGTTCGCACGAGACCTGCCTCTTTTCGCGAGTGTTCGGTGTGATGTCCGGGATAGGCCTCGTGCGCGACAAGGCGCGCAAGCATGGTCGAGAGTACCGGGAGATCGATATTGATCGCGACGCGCGACCGGAGTCCACCGAGGTAGTAGTTGAACCCGGACCACGGTTTGTTGTTCACATATTCGAATTCGATGCTTTCGCCCCCCGGAAGACCGAACATCAAGTCGGTTCTCGCGCGAAGATCCTCACAAAGTGACGCGACTGCGCGTCCAAGTTTTGCAGGTTCGATCGCCTGCGCCTCGCGCCACGCAATAAGACGATCACGCAACGGGCCCGATCCTGGCATCACCAGATCAAGGTTCCGGTGCGTCTCGAGAATCATCTCCTCGGGAACGCGCTTTGGACGCACGCCATAACAGGCCTCAACCTCGTCCGCGTAATCGACCGCCTCGTTGGAGAGCACCCTGGTCGTCATCTCGACTCCGACGAGCTGAGACCGGAGATACCTACGTCGCCCGGGGGTCTCTGGACTGACCTCTTGTCCGTAAGCGACGCTGCCGAGCGCATCACCGGAGTCGATCGCGCCAACCAGGGCACGGGCATCATGGCGGAGCAGCTCAGGAGCACGCACCGATTCGACGGCGATCCGATTCGCGATCTCCAAAGGTCCGTAGTAGGAGTCGACAAAGCCCTCAATGTGTCGCCCGACACGAAGTCCGAGTTCGAGATATTGCGCGATCACGCCACTCTCATCCATCTGTGTCATCCATCTGTGTCAATCACCTGCTTCGGTCACCTTTGCCACTCGTCCCTCCGTCCGGTCGAGCCGCGCTCGATCCAAAAGGCTAGTTGGGCAGAGCGACTCGTTCTCCCGCGAGAGTTCCCATCGCCTAACCGGTCACACCAAAGCCAGACAGCAACTCGTCGGGGACTGGGCAGTCAAGATGCGAGACCGAAGGGCTTGGATGAAAGACCACTCCAGCCGCACGGACTCCCCGCGGAGTGACATAGCGAACTGCAGGATCGACGTGGATCACGCGCCGATTACGCAATACAAACTCGCCGTCATCGTCACGGACCGCATCGATCTCCTCGGTGCCGGAAGGTCCGTCAAAAAAGTCCCCACCTGGTTGTTGGCGTGAGCCCCGGAGCCGGTCCCCGTCTTTCTCATGGAGCGCGCGACCGAGGTTCAGCATCGCGCCAAACAGGTCCTCTGGCAGCACACGTCCAACACCGGCGAGAACGACGAGCGCGAGTCCACGGTCTTCGGCGAGCCTTGCCAACCGGGCACCCGCCCGGTTCATCAAGATGCCGTTCTGGCTCACGGCAAGCGCCTCGACGACGACGAGCGTCGCATCGCGCAGGGCAAGCTCGCTCTCGTTCACCTGATAGGCCCCGACCGGGGCAATCGAATCACCGAAGGCACGCACCCCGAGTCGCAGACTGCGTCCATCACCGACGAGTCGTACCGTCAAATCGACCCGACCATACAACGCGCGCACGATCTGACGAGAGCTCTCGATAACGACCCGGTCGTCTGAGGTCGGATAGGCGAAGAGTTCATCGATGCTCGCGTCTGCCTCAAGTTGATTCACAAGCGAGATAGCGCAGGAGCGAACATCGAGAGCGTCGATCAGATGCGCGCAGACCCACCACAGCGCGCCGACGTGGGGATGAAATTCGAGCAACCTGCGACACGACCCAACAAGCGCGGCGCGGTCATCGGCAAGGCCTGCGAGCGCGTAGGCGGCCTCGCCGGCGAGTTCGGTCGATTCGACCTCACCGGCACGTGCGATCGAGCGGAGTCGTTCGATTGCGTGCATGAAACCAACGCTAACCAAAGAAGCGGGCGGACATTCGACCGACTCGTTCAGCCGACGATTCCGCCCCTGGTCATCGCGAGAACGTCAAGCGCCCGGTCGACCTCGTCCTCACCGAGCAATCCCATCTCGAGCACTACCGTGCGAAGATCCTTGTTCTCGGCAAGTGCGATCTTGACAACCTTGGCCGCATTCTCGTATCCGATATAGGGATTCAACGAGGTTGCGATCGAGGGCGACGAGAGCGCGTAGCTCTTGCACCGCTCGACGTCGGCCTCGATGCCATCGACACACTTGTCCGCGAGGGCCCTGCTCACCGACGCAAGAAGTCGGATCGACTCGAGCAGATTACGCCCGATGACGGGCAACATGACGTTCAGTTCAAAGTTTCCCGCAGAGCCCCCGAAGGCAACTGCTGCATCGTTTCCAATCACCTGCGCGACGACCTGACAGACCGCCTCAGGGACGACCGGGTTGACCTTGCCGGGCATGATCGACGAGCCGGGCTGAAGATCGGGAAGGTGGATCTCGCCGAGTCCACAGCGAGGGCCAGAGGACATCCAGCGAAGATCGTTGGCGATCTTGTAGAGCGAGAGCGCAATGGTGCGCAGCATCCCAGAGGCTTCGACGAGCGCGTCACGCGCCCCCTGTGCCTCGAAGTGATCCCGCGCCTCGGTCAGATCAAGCCCCGTGCGCGCTCTCAGTCCTGCGATGATCTTCGGGGCAAAGCCATGCGGGGCATTGATCCCCGTACCAACAGCGGTACCACCAAGTGGCAACTCACCAATGCGCGAAAGACTTGACTCGAGGCGTTCGACACCATATTCGATCGCCGCGCCGTACCCACCGAACTCCTGTCCAAGGGTGACTGGAGTCGCATCCATGAGATGTGTCCGTCCCGATTTGACGACCTCGTTCCACAGCTCTGATTTTGTGCGCAGCGCAAAGGCGAGATGGTGAAGTGCCGGAATGAGATCCGTCGTGATCCCAAGCATCGCGGCAAGGTGGATCGCAGAGGGAAAGACGTCGTTCGACGACTGAGCCGCGTTGACCTCGTCATTCGCCTTCACCGTCCGCCCAAGACGCTCTCCGGCGAGATCGGCGAGCACCTCGTTCATGTTCATGTTCGTCGATGTGCCAGATCCAGTCTGGTAGACGTCGATCGGAAACTCCTCGAACCACATTCCCGTCGTCACCTCGTTGGCTGAATGGATGATCGCCTCGGCGACATCTGGCTCGATTAGTCCGAACTCGTTGCTCACCTTTGCCGCCTCTGCCTTGATCATCGCCAGTGCCGCGATCAACGAGGGCTCGACGCTTCTCCCCGAGATCGGGAAGTTCTCCACTGCCCGCTGGGTCTGCGCGCCCCATCTGGCACGCGCGGGAACACGCACCTCTCCCATGGAATCGTGTTCAATGCGAAACTCTCCATCGGGATTCGGGGTGTGTTCTTGAGATTTCGACATCGCCGGTTCCTTTCACCTGCTCGGGATCCCGCAGCACTGCGCCGAGAGGTTGCCCACGACTTACGCTACCCGCAGGGCCGCGAGCAGGCGAAAAGACACCGCCTTGCTTTGAGCGCGCTCGGCCGATACGGTCGGCACCACCGTGGTGCGCAGCACATGTCACTCCCTCGCGCGGCCATCTCCGCAGGTTTTGATTCGCCGGCTGTCAAGGTTGCTCGTCACCTTGATGATCATCGGCGCGCTTGGGCTCTGGCCAGGCCACGCTGCACAGGCGGAGAACATCACAACACTCAAGTCCAAGGCCGCCGCGCTCGCGGCGAGGGTCGATGCGATGAACATCAGACTCGGCATCCTCTCCGAGGAGTACAACCAGACGCTCCTCCAAAAAGATCTCCTCACGCAAAGAATCGCTCGCGCAAGGATCGAGATCGGCCAGCTGCAGGCGACCATCGACAAAGATCAGCGGGCGATTGTGCGCGAGGCGATCAACACCTATGTCCAGGGTGGGTCGCAGTCCGGGGCCCTGCCGGGCGCGAACCCCAACTCAGCGCCGGCGCAACAGACCTATCTCGAGGTCGCCGCTGGAGACCTGAACACCTCGATCAGTGAGCTCGAGAACGATCAGCACCGGCTCGCGATGAGACAGCTGACGCTCGCCATCTCGGTGAACGAGGCAACCAGAACGACGACCCTCCTTGCCGGGTCCCGGAGCTCGGCCACCAACATCGAGGCACAGCTGAGTGTGGCGCTTTCGAGCGTGAATGGCCGACTCGCCCCCCTGCTCGCTGCCGAGGAGGCTCTCCAGCAGGCGGCCGCGACAAAGGCAGCCGCCCAGACTGCAGCGACAGCGAAGAATCAACTCGCGAGGACCCAGTCCCAGGTGGCAGTGACGACTGTGGCGATCACGACCAGTTCGAGCAGCGCAGGGCTCGCTGCGGTCAGCGCCGCGCAGACCCAGATCGGCGTTCCCTATCTCTGGGGCGGAGCGACTCCAGGTTCAGGATTTGATTGCTCCGGGCTGACGATGTGGGCCTGGGGCAGGGCCGGGATCAACCTGCCCCACAGCGCTCAGGCGCAGTACGACTCGATCCCCCATGTCCCGCTCTCGGCGCTCCAACCCGGTGATCTCGTCTTTTACGCCTCGGGCGGGTACATCTACCACGTCGTGATGTACATCGGCCAGAACGAGGCGATCCAGGCGATCGATTATGGCCAGCCGGTCGCGATCACGCCCTTATGGGGAGGCGCATACGGCGCTGGACGGCCCTGAACCCGAGTCGAAACTGGCAATAGCCGACTGGCGCGAGTTCATCTACAGTTCACAAATCAGACACAATCATGAAACGCTCTGATGAGAGGCTCATGGCCGTATGAAGGGACCGGTGCAAGCCATCGGAGAGTAAGAGGCGCCACCCCAGTCAGGCATGGCAGGCGGTAGCGTCACCGAGAACAACGAGACCCGTAGGAGAGGTACGTGAGCTACCAAGCTGAGTACATCTGGCTGGATGGAACCAAGCCATTCGCCCAACTTCGCTGTAAGACAAAGATCATTGCCGACGGCAAGGAGCCCGGAATCTGGGGCTTCGACGGTTCGAGTACCAACCAGGCTCCGGGAAGCAATTCGGACTGCGTGTTGCGGCCCGTCTTCTCTTGCCATGACCCCATCCGGGGTGGCAAGAACGTTCTGGTGCTGTGTGAGGTGCTCCTTCCGGACTTCACCGCGCACGTCACCAATACCCGTGCCGCCTGTGTCGCCGCGGCCGAGAGGTACGCGAAAGACGAGCCGATGTTCGGCATCGAACAGGAGTACACCTTCTTTCAGGAGGGTCGGCCGCTCGGTTGGCCAGAGGTTGGATACCCGGCCCCCCAGGGCCCGTATTACTGCAGCGTCGGTGCGGACTTCGCGGTCGGCCGCGAGATCATCGAGCGCCACACCCAGGCGTGCATCGACGCGGGTCTCAAGATCGAGGGAACGAACGCCGAGGTGATGAAGGGCCAGTGGGAGTTCCAGATCGGTATCTGCACCGTGCCCGAGATTGGAGATCACCTCTGGATGGGACGCTGGCTGCTCGCACGCATCGCCGAGGACTACGGCGTACAGGTGAGTTATGACGCAAAGCCGGTCAAGGGCGACTGGAACGGCGCAGGAGCGCACACCAACTTCTCCACCAAGGCAATGCGCGAGGGATGGGATCCGATCATCGCCGCGTGCGAGGCACTTGGAACCAAGGTCGAAGAGCACATTGCCGCCTATGGAGACGGGATCAAGGATCGGCTCACCGGCGCACACGAGACCGCCCCGTGGCACACCTACAATTACGGAACCTCGGACCGCGGCGCATCGGTGCGTATCCCGTGGCAGGTCGGCGTCGACAAGAAGGGTTGGATCGAAGACCGTCGGCCGAACGCGAATATCGACCCCTACGTCGTAGCTGGTCTCATCATCGAGACCATCTGCGGAGCTGCAGCGAAGTAAGTCTTTTCCGGCCCCCTTCGCTCGCTCACAGAACCCCTGCCAGTGGCAGGGGTTCTGTCATTCTCAACGGAACCTTTCGAGGCGTGCCTTCGTAGATCGGCCGCAACTCGGGTTCGCCATGCTCCATCGTTGGGTACTACCGTGAATTTTCCAGGGAGCTGTCAGATCTGATCCTGGAGACGACCCGGAACGGACTTTCGAACGGTTTTCGAACAAAACGAACAAAAGGAGCATCATGCGCTTTGCGACCGTCAGGACCGCGTCAGGGACACAGGCCGTGCGCGAAGAGGGAGACCAGCTCGTCGGGCTCAACTTCCAAGACGTCGGCGAACTCCTCGCCTCGGGCGATCTCGCCCGCTCTGCACAAGATGAATCGGGGGCGACCTATGCGAAGAAGGACGCCTACTTTGCAACGCTTGTTCCGCGCCCTTCAAAGATCATCTGCGTCGGCCTCAACTACAAAAGTCACATCCGTGAACGGGGTCAGGAACTCCCGAACTTTCCAACGCTGTTCGCAAAGTTCACCAATGCTTTGATCGGGGCGAATGACGAAATTGTCCTTCCGAAGAACGCGAGCTGTCCCGACTGGGAGGTCGAACTCGGTGTCGTAATCGGAAGCCTTGCGCGCCACGTCGATCAACGGGGAGCGCGCGCCGCCATCGGCGGCCTTTGCACCCTGAACGACATCACGATGCGTGACTGGCAGCGCAGAACGCTTCAATGGCTCCAGGGAAAGACCTTCGAAAAGACCACGCCAGTCGGGCCATACCTCGTGACTCCCGATGAGGTCGACTATGGACTTGATCTCGAGGTGCGATGTGAGATCGATGACCGCGTGATGCAGATCGATCGCACCCGCGAACTCGTCTTCAATCCAATCGACATCGTCTCGTACATCAGCGAGATCACCACCTTGATGCCCGGAGACATCATCGCGACTGGCACTACCGGAGGTGTCGGCGACGCTCAGGTCCCGCCGCACTACCTCGCGCCGGGCACGAAGGTACGCACGGTCGTCGAGGGACTCGGGGAGTGCCTCAACGTCTGCGTCGCCGAATAGGGAGCTCCCCGGTCAATTCGCGCTCCACAACAGAGAGAGCCCCCCAACACGGGGCAGTCTCGCGAATAGCACTCAGCCGGGCGGCCACGCGAGAAAGCGGCCACCGAGCAGATGAAGGTGCAGATGCGCCACCGAGTTGCCCGCGTCGTCACCAACATTGAAGGCCAGGCGATAACCGTTCTCATCGATCCCCTCGTTGCGGGCGATGACCTTTGCGGCGAGGAACATCGCGATCAGCTCAGGTTGGTCGCCACGCTCGATGGTGCTTGCATCGACGATATGGCGGCGCGGCACGATCAGCACATGAGTCGGAGCGACCGGGACAATGTCACGAAACGCAACGACGAGTTCGTCTTCGAAAACTCCGGTGCTGGGTATTGCTCCTGCGACGATCTTGCAGAACAGACAGTCAGATTCTGATGACATATACGAACAATGTTAGGCAGGCCACCACTGCGATACGGTAAATCACCGTCAACTCTCCTCCGATTCGTCACGGAGGTTCGCATCCGATCAGTGTTGCCGACGCGATGAGGCCCAGTTGACGTGACCACCAGTTGACGTGACCACCAGTTGACATGACCACCAGTCAACGTGACCAGCGGGCAATGTTTTTGACAAAGCACACTCGGAGACATTGACGCGACAACAATGGTCAGATGGCGATGAGGCGCACCAAACCGGCGCAACCAACGGAGATGGGCACCGGTCGACTCGAGGCCTTCAGCGACAGCGTGCTCGCCGTGCTCATCACCATTACTGCCTTTGAACTTCGTTCTCCGAGCGGCCCTGGCTTCCACTCGCTCAGTCAGCGTCTTCCTGAGGTACTCGTCTACATCCTCAGCTTTGCCTTTCTTGGTATCTACTGGAACAACCACCATCATCTGCTTCGCGCGGCGACCCGCATCAACGCCGCGGTAATGTGGGCAAACCTCTTCCTCCTCTTCTGGCTGTCTCTCATTCCGGTGCTAACCGAATGGGTCGCGCGGTACTACAGATCCACCTGGCCAGCCGCGAGCTACGGCATCGTCTCGCTCGCCTCCTCGGTTGCATTCATGGCACTTGTCCGCTCGATCATCCGCGCGGATGTTCCCAACTCCTTGGTCGCGCGGGCAATCGGACATGACCACAAGGGCAAGATCTCGCTCTTGCTCTACGCGGTTGGCGTGGGATTTGCCTTTGTCAGCCCGTGGATCTCCTATGGGTGCTACGCGCTGGTCTCGGTGGTCTGGTTCGTGCCCGATCGCAGGTTCGCCTGAGACAAGTTCTCCCACGTCCGTCGCGCGAGGAGTTCAGGATGCGAACGACGGCTGCTCCGGGCGAGAGAGGAGCCGAATGGCGACTTCGTTCGCAAGCAGACGGCCGCGTACGGTCAACGTCGCTCGCTCTCCATCGCGCTCCATCAGGCCATCGTCAACGAGGCTCTCGTCGACCAGTCCCCGCGGAACGCCAAGTCTGGTCCGCAACAACAACGCAGCGAGCTCCGCGGCGCGACCTGATGAATCAAGAAATTCGCTCCGTGCGATAGCCTCGCCCGAGGAGAAAATCGCCTCAACATAGCGGTCGACCGAGAAGACGTTTGCGCTCCGTTCACCCGAAAGATGGCTGTGCGCAGCACAGCCGATTCCGAGGTAATCACCACCGAGCCAGCAGGAGAGATTGTGTCGACACTCGGCTCCGGGTTTCGCCCAGTTCGAGATCTCATACCAGTGAAACCCGTGTGCGCCAAGGATCGCCTCCGCAGATTCATAGCGTTCGGCCAACACATCGTCATCGGGATGGCGATCTGGCGAACGCGAGAGTGGCGTCCCGGACTCGACGGTGAGTGCGTAGGCGCTGATGTGGGCTGGACTTGGCGAGAAATCCAACACCTCGAGAAGCCCCTCGGCAAAGTCCTCGGCGCTCTCACCCGCGCCCCCGAAGACGAGATCGACGTTGTAGTTGGAGATCTCTGCACGCGCAATAGCATCGAGCACCCGTGATATCGATCCCTCCTGGTAGGTCCTGCCGAGACCCTTGAGCACGTGGGGCTTAGTCGATTGCACTCCAAGCGAGATGCGATTCACTCCAAGCCCTGCGATCCCGGCGAGAAAGTCCGCGTCGGTCGATTCCGGATTGCACTCAAGGGAGATCTCGGTTGACGCGCCGGGCACGACGCGATCGAGCACTCGAGCGACCTGCTCGACGCTCAGCAACGACGGCGTCCCTCCACCAAAGAACACGGTGTCCGGAGACCGCCATCGGCCACGCTCTTTCGCCCGATCGATCTCAAGACAGAGCGCATCGACATATCGCTCGACCAGTTCCTCGCGACCCGTCCATGTTGCAAACGCGCAGTAGTCACAGCGCGTGGAACAGAAGGGAATATGGACATACAGACCAAAGCCATGTGCGATCTCGGCAAACTCACGGGGTAGTCCTTCGACGAGATCCATCTCAACAGGCCCCGATGACACCTGAACGCATCGCGCTCATCAGCGTCGCTACGCTGATCGCCGCTGTCTCGACACGAAGGACGTTCGGTCCAAGCCCAAGGCGTCGCGCGCTCTTGGGCACCTCGCCTGGGTCAAAGCCTCCCTCTGGGCCGATGATGACGCAACAGACCGTCGCGTCGAGAGGCGCTCCTCCTGGCTCGGCGAACACGGTGTGTTGCGGCGCATGCTTGAGAAACTGTTCGAGCGTCTCGGGCTCGGTGACTAGCGGGAGATTGAGACGTCGCGACTGAGAACATGCCTCTCTCGCAACGCGGACAAGTCGCTCCTTGCGGCGCGCCCGGTCTTTTTCACCAAGACGCACCACGGTGCGCCTGGTGACAAGCGGAACGATCTGATCGATACCGAGTTCAGTGAGTTTTTGCACGATGAGATCAAGACGTTCACCCTTTGGCATCGCGAAGGCGACGATCAACTCAACCCCCGTGCCAACATGACTAAAGTTCATCGGGCCGGTTTCAAAGACCAGTTCCTCCCCAGTTCTACCAATCTCACGCGAGCGACGCGGGGTCTTTGGCAACGAGACGATCAACGCCTTTCGCCACGATCCCCTCCCATCAGAGAGCGCGAAATACTGGCCAACCCTTGGTCGCAAGACATCGACGAGATGGTGCGTGTCCTCGTCGCGCATCACCGGATGTTCAAGGTCCTCGACGAAAAAGAGCGCCTCGGCGTTTCGGAGCTCTGCATCCGGTATGGCCCCGTCGCCGCCGACGACACCCATCAGGAGAAGGTGGATTTGATGCGGGTAAAGAGCCCGCTCTCTTGAATCGGCTCTTCCCGCAGAAGGGCGAGTTCGCGAAGCAGCTGTTCCTGTTCCTTGTTGAGATTCGTCGGAGTGTCGACCACGATTCGGATATGGAGATCTCCACGTCCCCTCGAGCGCAGATGTGGCACTCCCTTGCCGCGCAGCCGGATGGTCTTGCCCGTCTGGGTCCCAGGAGCGATCTCGATCCTCTCCTCACCATCGAGGGTATCGACCATCATCGCGGCCCCCAGGGCCGCCTGGGTGAGCGCAACATTGAGCGTCATCAAAAGATCCGCTCCGTCGCGTGCATAGCGGTCACTCGGCAGCACGCGCAGATGCACATAGAGGTCCCCGGCAATACCTCCGCGCGGCGGGGCCGCACCAGATCCCGTGATTCGGAGCGTCGTTCCCGCGTCGACGCCAGCGGGAACCTCGACCGTGACGTTGCGTTCCTCGGTTCTTCGTCCCTCACCACGACAGTCCTGGCAGGGCTTTTCAATGATCTCGCCCAGCCCGCGACAGATCGCACACGGCGAGGTCGTAACGACCTGTCCGAGTATCGACTGGCGGACCCGGCGCACCTGTCCCTGACCGTCACAGTCGCGACAACGTGTCGGTGTCGTACCGGGTTCTGCGCCGGTCGCCGCGCACGTCTTACAGGCCACCGGACCGCGATAGGAGACGGAGCGCTCGATGCCAAAGACCGCCTCTTCGAAGGCGATGTCGAGCACGACCTCGACGTCGTCTCCACGCCGGGGGCCGCTCTGGTGCTGTGTGCCGCCAAACCCACCGCCTCCAAAGAAGGCGTCGAAAAGGTCGCCGAATCCCCCGCCGAATCCCTCCGAGGGGCCGCCCACACGCGGACCATCGGCCCCGAACATGTCATAACGACGTCGACGCTCGGGATCGCTCAGTGTCTCGTACGCGACCGAGACCTCCTTGAACTTCGCCTCGTCTTCAGCACTGCCGCCGTTCACATCGGGATGAAGCTTTCGGGCGAGCTGTCGATAGGCACGCTTGATCTCGTCATCTGTCGCGCTCTTCGAGACGCCAAGTAGCTGGTAGTAATCGGTTGCCATTGCGTTATTCTCCGGCTAGCTGTTGACCGAGGCGTTTACTGACGACCGCAACCGCCGCGAGGGCCTGGGAGTAGTTCATCCGGGTCGGACCGAGCACCCCGATGGTTCCGACGACCTCTTCGCCGACCTGATATGGAGAGACGACCAACGAACACTCGGCGAGCGACTTGACCTCGTTCTCTGCGCCGATCGAGACCGTATTGCCCTTTGCGACAACCTCGCTGAGCAGCGTCACCACAACGAGGGACTCCTCGAGGATGGCGAGGATCTGGCGTACTGTATCGACGGTCGCGAACTGATTCGCCATGTTCGCCGCCCCACCGATGTACACCTCGCCCTGCTCTGGACTCTGAGTGTGGTCCTGGTTGAACGATGCCACACACGAGGAGATGATCGCATCGACGCCCGTAGAGCTTGATGGCGGCGGTGCCGAGAGGCCAGAGAGCGTCTGACCGGCGAAATGGCGGCGCAGGATCGTATTGGCAGCCTCGAAATCGTCATCTGGAAGCGAAACATCGATCTCGAAGACCTGCTTGTCGACGAAACCATTGGAGAGGACGACGACGACCATCGCGGTTGACGGGGCGAGGCGGGTGACAAGCGCCGAACGGACCAGCAGTGTCTCATGCGGAGGGCCGACGACGAGAGCTGCATAGTCGGTGAGTGTTGAGAGGAATCGCGAGGTGTCGCGCAGCATGGAATCGAGTTCGCCATGTGCCCTGGTGAAGAACTCCGAGACCTGCTCGGCCCGGAGCGGGTCAAGTCCATCTCGTTCGCCGAGATGGTCGACGAAGAATCGATAACCAAGGTCCGTCGGGACACGCCCCGCACTCGTGTGGGGATGCGTGAGATAGCCGTCGCGTTCCAATGTCACCATCTCTGCGCGCACGGTCGCGGCCGAGACATCGATGGTCTGGTCCCGGACGACATGCTGGGATCCGACCGGCTCTCCGGTCTCGATGTGCTCGGAGACGATCTTTCGAAGAATCGCTGACTTTCTCGCGTCAAGCATCTGGTTCTTGGCTACCTCGACCTCACATCGCGCTTTGGCGGCTGCCCAAGCGATACCTCAATCATTAGCACTCGATTCTAGTGAGTGCTTAACCGATACTGGCCCCATCCCCATTTCAGAGTCAACCGCTGAGCTGGCATGACGCGGATCACCCCTTTCGATCCGCTCACGCGAGACCTTCGCAACCTGCGATGGACCGAGCGCCCAACGCAAGATCTTGCCAAACAGCACCGCTCCGAGACGACGCGGGATGACCTTGAGACGATGCCATCGATCGAGTCCCAGCTGTTCTCGTGCATAATCTGGCAAGAGGTCGATCGCCGCGCCGACGACGATACGATGCGCGATGTTGTTGACGTAGGTCATCACCGACCCCTGACCGGTCGGCAACGAGGTCGCGCCGAGAAAATGCACCGCTTCGAGCGCCTCAGAGGTAACCCGGAGCTCGCCTCTCATCTGTGCAAAGTATCTCTCGACCTCATCGACCGACCTTGGGACGTAGGTCGCCCCAAGGCGCATGGGAATGGTGGAGACGTCGTCAAAATATCGATCTTCGAGATCCCTGCTGAGGCGATTTGGGCCATAGCGCTGATATGAACGGAGAAAGTGACGCACCTCGGTGATGTGCACCCAGGTGACGAGATCGGGATCGGCTGCCGAATAGGGAATCCCGTCGCTCGTCGTGCCCTTGACGCGCCCATGCACCGCGAGGACCTCGCTGATGAGTCGCTCCACGAAGGGGGTTGGGCCAAATGTTGTCCCCGCCACAAAACGCGCCGTGCGGGTCAGTCTTCCCGTCGGGTCATTCCGGTAGTTCGAGTGCTGGGCAACTCCTGCCATGGCGCGCGGATTTAGCGTCTGGAGCATGAGCGCGGCGAATCCACCGTAGAGCATCGTGGCGAGATCTCCATGGACGATCCACGCCGGTGAGTCCGGTCCGAGAAGACCCGGGTCTCCACTCGGCTCCTCGTATTCGACAAGATCCTCCGCGCTCCCTCCAACGGCCGCCTGGACGTTACGCGCGATGCGCGATTTGAGCCAGTGCGTCGGTCGATTCGCGAGCCTTCGCACAAGACTCTGATCAGGCACTGTCATGAAACTCCCCAATTCATTCGTCAAGACGCAGTGCCAAGACGAACGCCTCCTGGGGAATCTCGACGCGACCGATCGATTTCATCCGCTTCTTTCCCTCTTTCTGTTTCTCGAGCAGCTTTCGTTTCCGGGTGATGTCGCCGCCGTAGCATTTTGCGAGTACATCCTTGCGTTTGGCCTTGACCGTCTCGCGTGCGATGATCCGGCCTCCGATCGCCGCCTGGATCGGAACATCGAACAGCTGTCTTGGAATCAGCTCGCGCAGCTTTGCGGCCATCTTCTTGCCGTAATCGTCCGCCTTCGATTTGTGGACTATCGAGGAGAATGCGTCGACCGGCTGGCTGTTCAACAAGATGTCGACGCGCACCAGATCTGCTGTTGCGAGACCTGCGGGCTCATAGTCGAGACTCGCGTACCCCTTTGAGCGGCTTTTCAGCTGGTCGAAAAAATCGATCACAATCTCCGCGAGGGGAATCGTGTAGACGAGTTCGATGCGAGATGCCGAGAGATACTGCAGCTTCTCCTGCATCCCGCGACGGCTCTGGCACAGATCGAGAATCGTTCCCGTGTATTCTGCCGGCGTGACGATGGTGATGCGGAGCAATGGCTCTTCGATGTGATCGATCTGTTGTGGCGAGGGGAGCGCCGAGGGGTTATCGATCACCGTCGACGTCCGGTCCGTCAGGTACGCGACATAGGCAACTGAGGGACTCGTCGCAATCATCGAAAGGTTGAACTCGCGCTCGAGGCGCTCACGTACGATCTCCATGTGCAAGAGTCCGAGAAAGCCACAGCGGAAACCAAATCCGAGCGCGAGCGAGGTCTCCGGGGAGAACGAGATACTCGCGTCATTGAGCTGGAGCCGTTCCAGTGCCTCGCGCAATTCCGGGAACTGATCGCCATCAACCGGATAGAGCCCACAAAAAACCATCGGCTTGGGATCTCGATAACCCGGCAGGGGTTCATTCGCCGGTCTGCGTGCATCGGTGACGGTCTCTCCGACACGTGCCTCGCCGACGTTGCGTACGCCAGCAACGAGGTAGCCGACCTCTCCCGGACCGAGCTCGGCCATCGAGCGCTCGACCGGGGTGCGGATACCGATGTCCTCGACTTCATGAATGGTTCCCGCCTGCGAGAACCGGATCTTGGAGCCCTGTTTTATTGCACCGTCGACGACACGGATCGCGCTGACCACCCCGCGGAACTGGTCGTAGTAGGAATCAAAGATGAGTGCGCGAAGTGGAAGGTTCCGATCGGCGTGCGGGGCAGGGATACGGGAGACGATCTCGTCGAGGAGTTCGGGAACACCCTCTCCGGTCTTCGCCGAGATCTGCAACACGCTCTCTTTCGAGATGCCGAGCACCGTCTCGATCTCCTCGGCATAGCGCTCCGGGTCTGCTGCAGGGAGGTCGATCTTGTTCAGCACGGCGACGATCTCAAGATCGTTCTCAAGCGCGAGATAACAGTTCGCGAGCGTCTGGGCCTCGATGCCCTGGGAGGCATCGACGAGCAGAACGACACCCTCGCACGCGGCAAGAGAGCGGCTCACCTCGTATCCAAAGTCAACGTGGCCGGGCGTATCGATGAGATGAAGAGTGTAGTCACGCCAGTTGACGCGCACGTTCTGCGCCTTGATCGTGATCCCCCGCTCGCGTTCGATATCCATGGAATCGAGATACTGCGCACGCATATCGCGGGGATCGACCGCTCCGGTTAGCTCGAGGACACGGTCAGACAGCGTCGATTTCCCGTGATCTACGTGGCTGATGATCGAAAAATTTCGAATATGGGAGGGGTCGATCACGTCCTCCATCGTGCCACTGAATTGTACAACGTTTGATTCAAACTGGGTCAACGGCGCTGACCTAGCAGGCGAGACATCTCTCCCCTGCTACCATGGAGCCTTCATTCACCGGTTCTTTTGAGGGATTCCATGGCAAACATCAAGAGTCAGATCAAGCGCATCAAACAGAACGAGGTTCGCCGCGAGCGAAACCGCGCCGTGCGAAGCGAGATCAGAACCCGTACCAAGAATGCGCTCAGCGCGGTCGAGGTCGGAGCAGAGAACAGCGTCGAGACACTGAAGACTGCCATCCGGAGGATCGACAAGGCAGCCGCGAAGGGTGTCATTCATCCAAACCAGGCTGCACGACGAAAATCACGGCTCATGCGTCAATCCAAGGAGTCCTAAATAGACGCACTCGTGTTTCGATCGCGGCCCATCTCTTAAATAGACTCAATGGCTCTAGCCGGTCGAAACCGACGTAGCGAGCGGCAGCTTTAGTGGAGTGTTCTCCCCGGTGAGCGCGTTCAACATCTGCAGGTCGCCCCCTTCCATGGACATCGCCCAGACACCGACTCCCGCGATGTGAAAGACCTGGGCAAGCGCGGTCTTGAGCGCCAATGAGACCGAGTTGTCGTACCAGTCCTGATGCCAACCGTCGCTCTCACGAAAGACGCTATAGGGCGTCGCGGAGGCAACATCCCAGAGTGCCGGTCGTCCCGCCGCCACCACCGCGCTGTAGAGCCTTGCACTCGGAGCGTCGCTGACTAGTTTCGATCCGGGCAAGTTCGTTTTCGTTGCGAAGTTCAGACCATAGAACGGCATACCAAGGATGATCTTGTTCGCCGGAACCACCGCACGATATTGCACAAGCGTCTGCGCAGCGCTCCAACCAAGGGTCGCACTTCCGAGCGGGCTGTTCGCCGAAGAGCGTTTCCCGTTCTCCATTGCGTAGGCCATGACAAAGAATTGATCGACGTAGTGCGAAAGTCTCGCGACATCATAGAAATCTGACGAACTTGCGGCCGACTGCGGATAGGTGTCAACCATCAGGTCGAGCGAGGGGTTCGCAGATTTCAAGGAACGAGAGAAATCACGCACGAAATTCACATATCCGACGCGATTGGCCGGGCCCCTGCCCTCGATATCAAGGTTGATACCGTCAAAGCCGTAGGTACTGACAAGAGCAGAGAGGTTCTGTTCGAGTGTTGGTGCGAGGGTTGCAGCATGAGTACCGAGCGAGTGGATGATGGCTGGATCAATCGTTTGGACGCTCAGCAGCACCCGGACACCGTTCATGTGAGCGAGTTGCATGAATGAGCCAAATGCTGGCGAGGCAAGTCCGGCCATCCCATTCGCGCAGTCAGTCGTCAAGGTGATGAGCGTCCCAGCTTTACCCACACAGACACTCGAATAGACAAGTTCGGTGGAGTCAGTAATGTCCACTGAGGCCTGCCCGCCTGCGACAAGTGTTGGCACAGTCCAGTAGGGGACAAAGCCAACGACGAGGTGTCGGATGAGCGGGCGGACAAAGAGCTTTGCCGGAGTCGCCGGAGCGCTCGCGCCCTCGTGCGACGGAAGCGCGACATTGACGAGCAGCTTTGCCCGGGCAATGACCGAATACTCTTTTTTGGCGAGCGCAGCGAGTCTCGCCCGCTGTGCCTTTGCCGCGATCTGTGCAAAATTGAGTGTCGAACCGTTGTTGACCGACACGAACCGAAAACCAATAGCGGCAATCATCATAAGGAGGACGAGAACGGCGACACCTCGGCGCCGTTGGTACTTGTTCACTCGATGAGCGTACCTGCACATTGGTCTGTAACGGGGATCGCTAAGATCAGATTGTTCACAGGGCCAGATTGTTCGAGATGTCACCTGCGCCACTGCTCGCGACCGCGACATCCAAGAGAGAATCTTCATGACGACCACGACGAATGTCCGCGTACGGTTTGCGCCATCGCCAACCGGGTATTTTCACGTCGGCGGTGCGAGAACCGCGCTCTACAACTGGCTCGTCGCCCGGCAGGCCAACGGCAGCTTTCTGCTTCGCATTGAAGACACTGACCGAGAACGCAGTGATGACCAATGGACCGACGGGATCGTCAATGCTCTTTCATGGCTCGGGATCACATGGGATGAAGGACTTTTCCACCAATCTGAACGTCACGAACTCTACAACGACGCCGTAGCCCGGCTTGTCGCCAACGGTCACGCCTACGCCTGTGACTGCCCCCGCGATGCAATAGACGAACGCACCAAGACCCGCCAGACACCGGGATATGACGGTTTCTGTCGCGATCGGAATCTCGAACCTGGAGCTGGAAAGGCGTTGCGTTTTCGCGTCCCCGATTTGGGAGTAACCACGGTGCATGATCTGGTACGCGGGGATGTTGATTTTGCGAATGAAACGATCGAGGACTTTGTCATCGTCAAGTCCAACGGCGATCCGCTTTATGTGCTTGCCGTTGTGGTGGATGATGTCGACATGGGAATAACCCATATCATCCGCGCTGAGGAGCATCTTCCAACGACGCCCAAAGCAGTCTTGATCTGGCAGGCCCTTAGTGACACTCCATTGCCAGCATTTGCGCATCTCCCGGTTCTCGTCAACGAAAAACGGCAGAAGCTTTCAAAGCGGAGGGATCGGGTTGCCGTCGAGGACTATCGGAATCTTGGATATCTCCCTGAGGCGATGATCAACTATCTCTGTTTACTCGGATGGGCGCCAAATGATGGCCGCGAGCTCCTCGCAATCGGAGAGATGATCTCGGAGTTCAGACTTGAAGAGGTCAATAAATCACCGGCATTTTTCGACGAGAAGAGGCTCAACCACTTCAACGGACTCTATATCCGTGCGCTCACTACCGATGAGTTTGTCGAACGCGCGATGCCATTTGTCTCGCGTGACGACGTTCCGTGGAACAAGGATAAATTTGATCTGCAACGGTTCATAACGCTCGCGCCGCTCATTCAAGAGCGGATTACCACTCTTGGCGAAATCCCGAACTACATCAAATTTCTGTTTGCAGATCCTTTTGACATTGATACCGCCGTATTTGAAAAGGCAATGCTCAAAGATTCGAGTTCTCTGGAGATCCTGCGCGCGGCGCGATCGGCGTTTTCGGAAGCAACGTTCGATCCTGAATCCTTGAAGAAGATCTTGATCACTATTGGCGAACAATTTGATAGAAAGCTTGCAAAGACACAGGCGCCCATACGAGTTGCAACGATGGGCTCTCCCGTCGGCCTGCCGCTGTTTGAGTCGCTTGCGATACTCGGACGCGCAAGGGTGCTCGCACGACTTGATCATTCAATCATGATCGCCGAAAAGACAAGGTAAACGTCGATTGTTTCTCTTTGCGCCAATCAAGTGGGCAATAAAGCTGTTCAGTCTCGTCCTCACTGCGGGAATCATCTACCTCTTTGTCACCGGAGTACAGATTGTTCTCGCGGAGAACTCAATCGGCATTGGTTCGGTCTCATCGCAAAAAGTGGGTGCAATAGTTCTCCTTGTGCCAGAACAATCTGGAATTGCCGCGACGCCGGATCTGGTATCCCGTCTCCAGACGACTCTTTCACTCTTCCAAAGCCACATATCAAGAAGCATTATCCTTGCTTCTTCACAGCGAGAAGGGTTCGCGTCTGTGTTTCGCGCCAGGAAATCCACGGCGTACAATGATGGTCTGATGTCGGCAGCAAGATGGCTCCATGCCCATGGCGTGACGGGATCCGATATTGCTGGAAGCTTTGGCGGAACCACCTACGACTCACTTCGCTCAGCTGCCCAACGCATTACACGCGCCCACCAAGTCGTCATTGTGACAGATGCAATCGATCGCCTTTGGGTCTCCCACACCGCAGGCGCAGCTGGACTTAACGTCGAACGCATCTACTCCGCGGTTGGTTCCAAGCAATTCTTCACTCACGAACTTGGCACACTTTGGACCCAAGACTCTGGAGTTGCAGCCGGTCGAATCATTGGGTTCAGCCACACAACATGGCCGACGGGGTAACCCGAAGGACCTCAAATCTTCGTGCCAACTCGTGAGCAAAAATCCCTGATTTTGTGCTGATAGAGTCAAGAAGGTTCATTCGGGGGTGGTGTAATCGGCAACACAGCAGGTTCTGGACCTGTTATTGAGGGTTCGAGTCCTTCCCCCCGAGCCGTGTGATGTGGGAGAATTCCGGGGACAGGTGAACCCTCACGCATTACCTTTTTGCGGCATGATTTATTTCAGAATCTCGCTGAGAAGTTCATTTCGTCGTGGCTTCCGCTAGCATGACGAGCCGCCCATCACGAGCAACCGCTTGGAAGAAAAAGCTTGTCATGCGCGACACGGCCCCATCGTCTAGAGGCCTAGGACACCACCCTCTCAAGGTGGAGGCACGGGTTCGAATCCCGTTGGGGCTACACAGGGTCAACGGCAAAACTCTTTGGCCTGCAACGACAGAACTCCGTGGCGACGTCCCATCCTCGCACGACGGTGTGTCACACAATCGGCACTTCGGATTTGAGCGGGGTCTGGATAGCGTACGCCGCGTTCTCACCAGTCATAGATCTCGCGGCGATGGGCCATGCGGAGGACCAGGACGAGAAGCTGATCGTCGTTGATCTCGTACACGATGCGGTAGTTGCCGGTACGGACCCTCCACTCCCCTGAGCCACCGACGAGCCGGGTTGCAGCCGGCGGTCGAGGCTCGGTCGCGAGCAGGTCGAGAGCTGCCTGGATGCGCCGCCGCGCGTTGGGATCGAGCTTGCGAAGTTCACGCGCCGCCGATGGCGCGAGTGAGACGCGGTAGGTCACTGCTGTTGCTGGCTAGACAAGGCCGAGATCGGCTTTGACCTGCTCCCAGGGAATCGGGCTCTCGCGTGTCGCTTTCATTTCGGCACGGGCAGCCTCGGCGGCGCGAATGTCCGCCATGTCTTCGGCCATCTCGATGATGGCGTCGAGGTCGTCGGCGTCAATGACGGCCGCGACGCGGCGCCCTCGACGCGACAAGTAGACCGGCGTGTGCTCGTCGCGGGCACGGTCGATGATCGACGCCAACTGCTGGCGGGCCTCGGAGACCGTGAGAGATGGAATTGGCGGCACGTACAAAGTGTACAGTTCGCGCCAGTGTCGTACAACTGACCATTGAGAAATACGCTGGAGTGGATTGCACACTCGCCGAATATTGCGTTCGCGCCCCGCTCAAATCCGAGGCGCCTTGTTGTCGCAAACCCACACAGTGGGCTTGACCGGGTCAACGACAAAGGCCACCAGGTTCTAACGGGGGCTAACACGTCGTTGAACGACGATCGAGCCAAGGACTCGCCAGTTCGGTTTGGGGCGTAGAGCAGAGCCCACATCCGGTAGTTCTCGAAGTTGCGAAAGCCAAAGCCGATTCTCTTGATGCGTTTGATCAAGAATCAGCGCCTCGGTGGGTTCGTTGCTCGCCCGTGCCAGGTGGTAGTTGCAGATCTTCTCGAACCAGTTGCGGATTGTCCGTCCGAGCGTTTGGACCTCAAGCAGTCGTTCCGGTCATGGCTCGTCGCGGCCGAACGAGTGTCACCGTGAAAAAGCGCGAACCCCTTGAATCCGCCGTTACTTGATGGTGACGAAAGGACCCGCCGACACTGTCCGATCGATAGTCCGCCCCGATGAGAATCATGCATTTCAATGAGGTTGGCGTACGCCTGCCCTGCTGGTCTATGACCCGCAATGTGCATTCGTGGAGATCTCCGTGAGGCGCCTCTTCATCGCGGAGCCAGCCATATTGGAGCTATACGAACCGCAAATTTCCCTCTGTCCACGCAGGCCTGAGGCTCTGCGAACCGCAGGGTTCTCGTAGAGGTACCGCATCCAAAATGCCGCGTCATTGATGCTCGGATCTGCCCAAAGAAAACCGGGTGTGTAGAGTTCCTCAACTCCGGCGTTGTAGCGTAACTCACCAATTTCGATCTGGCGGAGGATGTAACTGACAGGAAAGCTCGTAGTCGAAGAAGCGAAGTCACGACATCCTGAATAGTTTGTGGCGATGACCGGCTTGCCGAGAAACATCGCCTCAGCCATGCCAAGTCCAAAGCCCTCAGCACGGTGCAGAGAGACGTAGATGTCGCAGCAGTTGATCAACGCAGCCGTCTCTCCGGAGGTGAGATCCTCCTCGATGAGAACACCGTTCACCTTCGCCAATTCATGACGCAGGCGCGACGCGCCCTCGGAGTAGTGCCCGAGGTTCAGCGCTTTCATCATCAGCCTCACCCGGTTGCCCCGCTCCTCACGGTTGAATGTATCTCTGAAAGCCTCAATGATTCCCCACGGGTTTTTCCGTGCAAAGGTCGAATGCGCGTCAAAGCTATAAAGAAACACGCATTCACCCTGAGACAGGCCAAATCGCTCCCGCCCCACTCCGGGGTCGGGCAATGTTGCTACCACCGGCGGAATGACGGTCACCGGAACATCTACATAACGGGCAAACGCGTCCGCAACAAATTCAGACCCAACCCAAATTTCATCAACACGGCCAGCCTGTTTCACCATTCGTTCAGACAGTCGCGGGAGTTCCCAGTACCACGATCCAATCAGATAGTTCGATCTTGACCTGTCTCGCAGGTAGCTGTCAGCGAGGAGATGCATCTCATTGATGTTCAAAAAACAGATGTCGATTTCAAATGGTCGACCTCGCTCAAGGTCTCTAAATCGGCCGGGAATCCGACGAACATCCTTGGGAGTGCCTGTTTCGACATAATCAAGGGCGACACGCACGCCGGCATCAAGCAGCCCCGCGACCGTTCGACGGGCAGCTTCCATGACACCCGTCGTGGAGTCCCAGGTGCCGAGTACATTGACTCCGCACGCGGAACCCGATATCTCTGAGTCCGTAGGGTCCGGGGTTGGACTCAAGGTAGAACGTTCCAAAGGGGCGTTCGAGATCACCCTCATTTCGCGAATAGTCAGCTTGACTAGGCCCGCCGCGCCAACACAGCGTAATCTTCAGGCCCAAAAAAACGAGCGTTGATGATCTCTACGAGAGGCTCCAGTTCCTCAACGATACTGCCATCGCTGTTTCTCGGTATTTGCAGTTGTGGGGACGCGCCCCGTTGGAGGCGCTTGATTTTGACATCAAGAAACCCGCGCGCCCCGGTGAGAAATTCCAAAAGTGGGGGAGGAATCGGTCGTTGGTGTGTCGGGTCAAGGTAGAAAGTTGAGGCACCAACGACGATATTTTCAGGATTTGGCGTTTCCATGATAAGGAGCCCACCCGGCTGGAGCACACGATTGGCAAGATCTATCAGTTCAATCAGAACCTCAAGTGTAAGGTGCTCGACCAGATGAAACGCGGTCACCACCGCCACGCTTCTGGGAGCAAGCGAGCGGAGGTGATCGAGTACATCCGCAGTCGCGACCTTGATCCGAGCAGCCTCCCATCGTTCTTTATAGATGACGTTCGAGTCCACCCCGCGGGCCTCGATGCCCTGTTCAGCAAGCAACTCAAGCCATTCTCCGCGTCCACTGCCAAGATCGAGCACCTCCCCACCGCCAGCAGTTGTCCGGGTCACCTCATCAAGATAGACCTTGAGCCGGTCCTTGATGAGAGCTGGCGGTCCCCTGAAGGCATCTTCTAGTGCTCCATAGATTCCTTCGAACGCAAGCGGAGATGCTGCGTCGATGTGAGAAGATGCCTTCAGGCGATGGTCATCGAGCGACCTTCGATAGTCTGCGAAGAACAGATCAAGCTGAGCAAATCTCATTTGTTGCCCAGCCAGCGCACGCTTCACCACTTCGCCGTTCTCTGCCAGTCTGTCGACCTCTGCTAGAACCTCGGCGAGGTCGCGTCGCACACTTGAGGTTTCCTCCTGAAAGCGATAGAGCCCGACCTTTTCGACGCGCTCCAACGTCTGTCGCACATCGCTCTTGAACGACGGGAGGTCATCAAAGAGAGAGGCGTGCTTAATGAGAGTCTCTTCGAAACGTACAAGTACCTTCATCTGTTGTTCAAGGGCTTTCGCATGTACGTCGACCGTCGCTTCGATTTCATCACGTTCCAACGCCGCTTCATGTCGCGCGAGAGTCGCTTCGAGCCGGGCAAAGACTTCGGTATGGTGTGCCAGAGAGTCCATGTGTTGTCGGACAAAATGTTCAGCACTATCAAGACGTGCTCGCAGGTCATCGAGCTCTCGAATGACACCGTGGTTGAGTATCGTCTGGTGACGGAGCATCGGCCATGTCGCCTTGGCGATGAGTTGGCGGAGCAGTCGAAACCGAGCCCCGCTTGGTACCGGAAGACCGAGATCGGCATCTTGCTCAGCGAGAGACAAGGAGAAGTTCCTTTCGCGAGTTGTTCCTACGATTCTTCAAATCTGTCAAACGAAGGAAATCCAGCCTCTGGACAACGGGGTAATCACATCGATCATCGTCAACCCTAGTGCTATTGATAGATGCTCGATTGCTGCTCCGCCTCCCAGAGAGATCCCACCGGTCGGCAATCCTTGAGCACGAATTGTCAATTCGAATCAGAATAACCCGGCTTGGCAAGTGGCACAATTGAACCAACTCCAACAACGTGTCCGATGAAGTTGGTCGCTATGGGCACTCGCACGTGACCTGACGACGCGTACGGCGAAATCCGGGAGTTTTTGCGCACTCCGTGCCAAGCGCGTCGGTCTTGGCCGCGCTCACGGCCATCTGGCCGAGCGTGGCTTCGAGATGTGGGTTGGCTTTGCCAGGGGAGACTTTGTCGGTCGTACAACCTGACTGCATGGTGAGTGGCGATACCGCCGCCCACCAACACAGCTGTCAGGTCAAAGAGTCAGATCGCGCTACGATTGCCGTGCCCGCTAAGGTGATGCTCTTCTGTTTGTCAAGCCACTTTTTTCTGAGCTGACCACGCTTAGTATTGCTTGGCGAACTCTCGGTCATGATCGAAGCCCCGCTCCAGGCGAGAGATGCTCAGTGGAGCGGTCCCGAGTTCTGTCGAGACGGTCGTCAGACTGATCTTGGCAGCAGTTCTCGCGGCGCGAAATTTCGCTGCAACGGGCACCTCTGCAGTTCTTGTCGCACCAAAGCCTCGTCTCGCGCGCCTGGGCGAGAACGACCTAACGGTACCCAGCATCAGCTCAAGAGGGCGTGCGCGCGAATTGCGGCCAAATGCCGCGCGCGGATCGCGCTCGTCGCTTCCGACGAGCTTGGTCATTCGCGCCCGAACCCTATAACCCTTATTCCATGAGGAACGGCTCTGCCGTCTCGACAACATCAATGAGCTCGCGGTCTCGCGGAGAGGAGGTCGGTAGGGGGCCTGACCCTGACGGCCAGTGCATCCACGCATCGGCGTCGAAGTTATACGGACCACGGCTATTCATCTAACCGGACCAGTCCTGGGTCGGGCCCTCCTCGGCTTTGCCGCTCGTGAGCATTCCATGCTGGGTGGGTGTCCGCGGTCAACCGGGGTCGAAGGCTTCTGCGCCTTGAGTACGGGATCGACGACGACGTCCCCGAAGCACACAGAGTGGCGCGCACTAGCGAGCTCGAGCACTCGGTAGAGATGAACTCGCGAACGCGAGGTCGGCAGCGGTTGGAACGGAGGGTGAACTCATCGAGATACTGGCCAAAGTGATCGCCTTAACCGCTCCTTGGTGCGTGCCGAACAGTCACCTTTTGGCCTTGGAGCTTGGCGTCACACTGAAGTGGCTCCCCGTTATTGTCAGCGCGATAGAAAATGACTGGCCAGCAACGTAGAGCGGCCGACAATTTTCGCACCAAGAGGTTTCGGCCAACAAGGATGCGCGTACCTTCGACCCAGAGGGTCAGTCCTGGCCGGTCATCGGCGCGGAAGGCGAGCGAGCCGCGATGCAAAAGCTTCCCGTAGAAATGGTGTGAAACAGGCAGGCCAGCTAGTCAGAACGTTGCCAGCCAGCCCGGTGCAGCACGCCAGAAAGCCACCTGAGCGCAGCGGTGAGGTGCCAGCTCGTTGAGTCCCGCACCGCTGCAAGTTCACCGAGTGCACCTGCTAGTTGAGCCCGAACATCAGCCAGTTCGACTTGGACATCCTTGAGCAACAGCGCGATCGACGGGTCTGGCGGGCCTGGTCTATTGGGGGAACAAGAGCGCAACGCCATCGATGCTACGTCGATCCGATTGGCCCGAAGGTGCTGGTCCGCGCTGTCAACACCGGCTGTAAAGATCGGGGTCTCCTCCCCGAAGCGCCGCAGAAGCAGGGTTACCTCGCCAGGTGTCTCATGGACCCCACCCAGCATCGCCGCCTCGGCGAGCATCTCGTCCTCCTCGCAGCCAGATTCGAAACCGTCAACGTAACTCCGTTCGAGGGCGTAGCTTCCCGGTGGTGATCCCGGCGAGACAAGGTGCTCGAGTAGCGAAAAGTGTGCCGTGGACGCAGGCATCGCGCCTGCGGTCGGCTCGAAACCGGTACGACCACCCGGCCATGCCAGCTGGCGCATCGGCTGGGCGATGGCCCGGGCCCGGAGAACTGCCGCGGGATGCTCTGTGGCGAGGCGCGCGAAGACCTCGACGAAGTGCCCGAAGACGACGCTCCGCCCATCGAGGACAGTGATGTAGCGGCCACGCGACACGGCGGACCCAGCACGGATCGCGTCGGTTCGGTACCCGGACAGCGGTGCAAGGGATGGCCCTGGTACGACCCGGGAACGCGCCGAGAGACCAGACGAGAACGGAGCGAGCAGCTCCTCGAACCTGGTAGGGCTGTCCTCGGAGGACTCGGGAGCGACCACGATCAACTCGAAATCGGTCACGCTCTGGGCGTCGAGCGCGATGAGCACGTCGATCAGCTCTGCTTCCGATGCCTCGCCCGGGATGAGTAGCACGCTGAGGAGCGGTGCTGGCCCGTCGTCGAGTTCGACGCCAGGTTGTTCGTTCGCCGCCGAGGAGGCGGGCGCGACCGGGACGTAGGCCCGGATGAGCTGGCTCACTGGAGTCGCTCGGACTGGCAGACCCTGGACGCGTGCGGCGAGTTTTCTGAGCAGGCTCCGGATCAGCTTGGCAGGGTCGGTGAGCAGCTCCTGATCATCATCGGGCGCGACCTCCGCCACGGAGATCGGTGACCAGCCGGTGCCAGCCAACGCCCGCGCAAGTCGCTCGGGTGAGCAAGTCGCGGCACGTGTTTCGTAAGACATCCCCGCTGGGGAGATGTCACAGATACCGAGCATCAACTCGACGACGAGGTCGAGGGGCGCAATCTTTTCGACGCAGACGACAAGGGGTGGCCGGCCGTTCGATAGCGCGAACTGGCTCAGGGTTGTGAGGGCGGCCCTGCCATGGGGACCACTAATAAGCTGTCTCATAACATCGCCAGCGGTGATCAAAGCGAGTGGGCGCCCGGCGACCAGCCGCCCGAGGTGTGCTCGCAACGCTTGGTCATCGCGCAGGTCGAGCTGGGCCCTCGTAGCGTCTTGATCACCGTGTCCTTCAGGTCCCGAAACGTCCAGCTTTAGCCCGACGTAGACAAGTCCAAGTCCACGCACCGCTTCGGCGATTCCGCAGAGGCCACCGCCGATATCGAGCACCAGGTCGCCGGGCTCATGGGCGTGTACCTCGAGGAGGTCGACGACACCCGCGTAGGGCGGCCCTTCGGTGTCGATCACGCGCGAGTGGGACACCGGGGGCGGATTGGCCTCAGCGGTCATAGTCGAAGCGCAGGGACGCGTAGGCATAGGTGGAGAAGTCAGCCACCCTTTTGTCGCAGTCGAGCGGCGTCGGCAGGTTTCCCTCGCGTTGGCGACGCGTGAAGGCCTTGACGATCTCGGCATGGACCGGGATGGGCGAGTTCGAGAGATCGCGCAGCTGCGCCTGTACGAGATCGACGCGCGAGTACTTCGTCGCGAGCAGGAGCGCGGCGAGCCCGGAGTAGTAGATCTCCGTGTCGCCCGGCTGCTCCTTGGCCTCGGCAGAGAGCCTCTTGTCGTGGAAACAGACCGCACTTGACTGGTAGACGACCCGGTATCCGGCGAGCCGGGCCCGCCAGGAGAGGTCGACGTCGTCACAGTAGAGAAAAAACGCATCGGCGTCATAGCCGCCGGTTGCCTCGAAGACCTCGCGACGCACGAGCGAACACGCTCCCGATGCCCAGCCTGTGTCTCCGGTCGCGGGGTCGTAGGCCTTCTGGTGCTCGAGGGGCAACTGACGACCCTCCACGATACCGACCGAGCCCGTCATCGCCTTGAGGAGTTCGAGGAGCAAGTTGGGTGAGGCACAGGTATCGGGGTTGAGGATGAGGATGAGGTCGGCGCCACGCGCATCGTCGAGCAGACGGTTTTGGGCGCCTCCATGGCCGAGGTTGTCGTCAAAGTGTTCAAAGGTGAGCGCATGCAGCCCGGTCTCCTTGAACGACGAGCGGAGCTGGTCAACCTCATCTTGCCGAAAGGTCGTCGACGGCGAGTTATCGCCAAGTGCGATCTCGACGAGGAGCTCGGGGCGTGCACTGGTGGTGGTGCGGACCAGCTGAGCGGTGGCGCGCAGGTAGCGGGCGAGGCTCTCTGCCGATGGACAGTACAGGACAGTTTGGATCCGCACAGAACCTGGCATGCCAGATTGCACAAAGACCGAAGCCAGCCCCCCGCGTGGCTCGGCATTGATGTGGGGAACAATCTCCCCACGAGATAAGTAGTCGGTGGTGCTACTCACCCCTTCGAGGCCCCTCCTCGCGGGTTCCACGGGGGAGACGCGCACGAGTAGCTCAAGACCGGATTCGAACCAGCGGACATACTCCTCGACGAGGTCCACGACGAGGAGGTACTCACCTGGCTCTTCGGGCGCCTCGATCTCGAATGGGAACAGCCTTGTTTGGCCGGGGTGGAGATCGGCAGGAAAGGGGAAGCGCCTGCACTCGCGGACGAGTTGTCCGCGGCCCCCCGCAGTTCCGATTGTGAAAAAGCGCGAGGCGAGCGAGATGCGGTTACGGGCCTCGCGGAGCCAGGTGGAGTCCCCGCAATTCTCGATGCGGACCATCATTGGGCGCAACTCACCGGGCCGCAACTCCGTCGTCTCGCGCTCGAGGGTACGGCCCCGCCGTAGCTCAATCCGAGCCTGGTAGGCACCGTTGGGAAGCGGACGCTCGGGCCATGAGGCGAGGATCGCCTCGTAGGCGAACGTGCCCGGGAGCAGCTCACCAGGTTCATCGTTGACCGATTCGCGCTCTAGCACTCTGTCGCTGGCGGTGTCCGCGCCTGCCACCTGGTCGATGAGTGCGAGATCCTCTGGCGGGATATCGGCCGGTGGGTAGCGGGCAAAACGCTCGGGGAGGTAGAACACCTCGCTCACCGAACGACCGTCTTCGAGCAGCTGGTTGCCATCCAACCCGTCATAAAAGGCGATCTTGCGCTCGCGCGCTGGGAGCGACATTGTCACGTCGCTGATGTGGTACACGGGCAGCTCGAGGAAACTGTAAGGCGCAACGGCCATCACGCCCTCGTGCACGCCACCTTTGATGTGAAGAGTGGCGGGGTCGTTGCGGACGAGGATCATCTTCCACGAAGGCTCCCATGGGTACTCATCCAGCCAGTGTGCAAGGTCGGGATAACACCATCTGCAGGAGGTGAGATAGGTCACGACGTCTCGCGCAGCGGCAAGCTCGGGAAGCGCTGCGAGCAGCGCGGAACTGGGCACCTCGTCGGTGTCGACGGTGCAGATGAATTCCCCCCGGCACTGGCCATAGAGCCATGCGCGGTAGCGCTCTTGCAAGAAGTCCTCGCGCATCTCACAGGGCAGCACGCGGTCAGCGAGCCCGGCGAGCGGCCTGAGTTCTCCTTTTGTGAAACGGCCATTCAGCGCTACGACGATCTCGTCGACGACCGGTCGGTAGAGCTTGAGAATGGCTGCCACCTGGTGGAGAGGGCCGCCGGTGATGCAACAGAGCGAGATCCGTGGCTTTTCCAATGCTCCCGACCTCCCGGGGTCCCCAATCACCCACCCAAGCTAGCACCGGGGTTCTTCGGGTCGCCGTCCACGACAATTGACGATCCCCAACCGTTGATGATTCTGTCGCGGCAAGTTTCGGTCGACCGGCGTTGAAATTCAGCAGGTTCTCAAGTCGCTCTTCAGCTGAAATGCGCAGTCGTCGAAAGACTCCGTTCATTGCCCCCGACGAGAGACGGGACGACCTTTGGCCCTGGACGAACGGACGGAGAGCGCAGAGGCGCGTCGGCATTTCGGAGCCGGATCGTGCGCTTCCGTGCCGATTGACATGTATGGTCGGCTCGGATCGAGCAGTTAGTCTTTTGTTGTGGCTGTGCAGCGCAATCCGGACGCCAACACCAATGTTTTCATGGGCGTGACCGCGTACACTCTTTAGGGTGGCTGACTCAAATCCCGTCCACCTAGCCATCTGTTCCCTTGCACGTCGTCACCCCAATGCAAGGCATTGCGAGGAGTAGTCCACTTGTACGAATCCACTCATTTCATTGTGCGAGTCTGTCCAATTTGTGCTGGAGATACTGAGCTATTTGGGTACGGGGTGATTGCTCCGTTCATCTCCGAGTGTTCCCACATGCCTCGGGATCAAGTCACAGAGTTACTCTGCTGCAGCGCCTGTGATTTTCAGTTCTTCTCCATTCGATATGGTCCAAAGGAACTTTCCTCGATTTATTCGGCGTACAGATCTCCGGAGTACCTGCGCCTTCGACGATCCTGGGAGCCCTGGTACTCCGAAAGAATCAATGATGCAACGTCCGTAGAAAAGTCCAGAATTGATCGCAAAAAGTTCATGAACCTTACGCTTGAAGATGCCCTACCGAAAGAGATCAACTGCGCGGTGGACTTTGGAGGTGACGAAGGTCAATTCTTCCCTGACATCCAGATCAACAGGCGTATTGTTCTAGACCTCTCTGAACACCCGTTACACGACGGGGTTGAACGGATTAACTCGCTGGGTGATCTCGGAGATAAGCGGGTCGACCTCGTGATCGTATCCCACGTCCTCGAACATTTGACCGACCCTGTTCAAACCCTGCAAGACCTTCACGGGGTCATGTCCGAAGACGGCATCCTCTATGTGGAAGTCCCAATGGACCGATTCGTAACGCACTCATCACTCGCCAAGAAGCCTTACCGCGATCGAGTGAGGCGATATCCCTCCCACAAGTTGATCTTCATCATGCGCGACTTCATCACAGGAGTAAGTCGCCAATATCGCACAAAAATACCGCGTTGGGGCGTCATCAAACAGTCAGAACATATCAACTACTTCTCAGGCACATCCGTCCAGCGTCTGCTTACCAAATCCGGATTTCTCATCGTTGCGACCGCAGAAGATCGCAATCACAAAGTCGGTGGCGCACGTTTTGGACGATACGGAGTCACTGCCAGGCGGCTTCCGGTGAATCGTTCATGAGTGCTGCTCACAACCAGTAGAATGTCTCCTCGTACGCGAGATTCAATTGAGAATACCCTGGTGATCGATCGCGCGCGTCGGGGCTGACCAATGCATGACATGATCTGATTACTCTCGCCCGGTCGTCTTAAAGGGTGTCGATCTAGGCGGTGACACCTGGGGCGGTGGGCCAGCGGATCGAATTGTAGTGGCCCCAGTTGAACGAGCGGCAGCGACAGGCACTGTTGGATGCCGAGGCTCGGGTGCTTGGCGATCGCTTCACATCACGATTGACCGATTGCCCTTTCATTGCCCACCAACACCGTAAAGCCCACAACGTGGGTAGACGGTTGGAATGATTGCCTATCGCCGTTCGTCATGCGGTCGATCCCGGGAACGCTCGAAGACTCGATTTGAGATAAGTTCGCATCAAAAGATCAGGCGTCGACAATTACTCCTTCACCATGCCATGGGTTGTTCGCCATACCCACCCCACTGAGGCGCTGGAGAAAATACCGCCGGTCGATTTCGCTCCAACTCAGTAGGTCTTTCGCATTCCACAGGAACGACGTGTGCTCATTGTAATGGTCATAGTGCACGTGCCATCCCTTGGCGCGTTCATCGGGACTCCAACGCGGCTTGCGATCGCGCAGTATCTTCTGCTCGCCGTGTTCCTGCGAACGAATCGGGTAATGGCGCATGAGAAACTTGTATGGGAAGACTCGGCGCCCCTTGAACCTTACCTCGTGGCCAGCTGATCGGGCCATGGTTACCCCGGTCGGTTGAGGCTTCCAGGCCTTGATCTGGAGGAAATCAGCAGGAGTATCGCCGAACTCGCACCACGTGAATGACCGCTCGAGGTCAGCACCTGGCGACCACGAGTTGTCCACGGGGCGGAAATTCAGCACCGTATGGTCGATGCAGTTGTACCCCCACTGTTCAATCGCCCAGAGAGCATCGATGAGTGCAACTCCTGGCCAAGGTGGCTCACGGATCTCATCTGCATCGTGATGAATCACCCAGTCGGCTCCCGAATCGGCCGCGACCTGCTCGACGCGTTGCAACAGGCGTTCGAGCTCAAAATACCCCGTTGTTCCAGCGGATGGAAATCGCTCCCACGTGACCGCGCCATCTGCAACGAACTTTCCGACAAGGTCGGGCGTCGCATCCGTCGACCAGTTGTCGATCACGTGCACACGGATCCCATCGCGCGTCAATCTCGAGAGCAGCTGTTCGATGATATCGACTTCGTTGTATGTAGTCACAACAGCCAGCACATCAAAAGATGGGGGCCTCGGCTCAAGCGAAGCCAGATCCCAACGGTCAAACAATGTGATGGGTATCAAGATGTCAAACTGTGGGTCACCTACAACCGCTCCTGAAAGTCTTGAATGCAACCCGGTGCGTTCGCGTACCTGGCGCAATACCCGTCTTCCGCGCGAACCGACCATAACCGCTAGCGCCGCATCCACCAGAACGTGATAATCGGGTTCTCCTGACACCACGGTCTCCCAACGGTCCAACTTCGGATCAACCCGCCGCAAGTAGGTGGCGAACTCCGAGAGCATAGAGGCACAGTAGGGCGTGAGGACAACATCCGTGGAACGAGAGGTGAACACGTAATTAAAATAATGGTATTCGCCCTATCACATTGGCATCTCAGACAACAAAGATGCGTTGCCATCAGTAATGGCGGATGGCAGCTACCTTCGAACGGTGAAACTGAACCCTTCAGTCCATACCGTTGACACCATGGGCACTGCGACACCGGGTACCCCAAGATGCCCGCAGGTGATGGAGATACCTGCACGCGCCCATCACTGCATCGATGATCGCTCCCGAAGATCTTGCAATGAGAACCCTATCGATGCAGGGTAGCCCTTACGAAACAGTCCCCTCTCACTCTTCTGTTTTGATGTTTGCAGCCTGGAGCTCATAGCCTTCCGCGACAGCGAAAGCGTGAACGATCATCGAAAACGGGTGCATCTGACCATCCCCATCATTGCTCGACCCGACCTCCAAGCTCATTGCCTAGGCGGGACGAGCAATTGGGAGAACGGTGAACACCGATATGGAAATGTGGAATGAGATCCACCACAAGGTGCTCGTGGAGGTCGCCTCGAAGCGATCAGTCCGAGCGGAATACCGGTTTGGCTGAGATGTTCTCAATAAGATCCTCGCCCACCCCGAATCCCCCGGCTATCGCCAGCAGATCGCGCGACCCACGATCAAGTTCGGGCCCTTCATGGGTACCATCGATGCGATCCCTGGAGAACGACAGGCAAACCCCGGTAAAACAACGTCACACCGCAAGGCGGATCTTCGATCGCCTGAGAGACGATCAGAGCTATTTGGGCAGCGAGATCACGGTGCGACGTTATGTCGCTAGCCATCGACGGACCTTCGCCGAAGTCTTTGCGCCACTCTCGCAACCACCAGCAGAGGCCCAGTTCGACTTCAGTGAGGCAGCGGTCGAGATCGATGGTGTGCGCGTGAAGGCCGCACTCGCGATGATGACGCTGCCATATTCGGATGCGTTCTTTGTCTCTGCCTATCTCCGCGAGTGCACCGAGACCTTCCAGACCAGACACGTCGCCGCGTTCTCATTCTTTGGTTGCGTGCCCACCAAGACCGTCTATGACAACACCTCCATCGCGGTCGCCAAGATCGTCGGTCCGACCGAGCGAAGCCTCACCCGTGCGTTTCTCCCCTTGGAGAGCCACCTCCTGTTCACTCATCGATTCTGTCGCGTCGCGCGGGGCAACGAGAAGGGCCACGTCAAGAACCCCGTCGACCATGGACGACGGAACTTCCCCGTTCCCGGGCCGTCTTTTGCCACCTTCGGCGAGTTGAACACCCACCTGGAGGCACATTGTGTCACCGATCTTGATCGGCGCACCCGGGGCAATGTCACAACGAAGGTCGAGCGCCTGAATGAAGACCTCGACGCGATGCGTCCACTGCCAGGAGTGTCATTCGAACCAAGACGCGTCGAAGCCCGCCGGGCCAAGTCGCAATCGCTCGTGTGCTTTGATGCCAACGATCACTCGGTGCCAACCGCGTATGCCCATCACGGGGTGACCGTGATGGGCGGAGTGGAGAAGATTGCCTTCTCTTGTGGCACCGAGCTCGTCACCGCCCACCGCCGTCACTGGGGAAAGGAGCACACCACCTATGACCCCCGCCACTGTCTGGCACTCCTTGAACGAAAATCGGGCGCCCTTGACTTCGCCCGACCACTCGAGCAGCTGGCGCTGCCACCCAGCTTCGCACTCATGCGCTGGCGCCTTGAGGCCGGTCTCGGTTCGGCAGGCACGCGCGAGTTCATCAAGGTACCGCGGCTGATCGAGCGAGCAAGCCTTTCCGAGCTCACCGCAGCGGTTGAAGTGGCGCTTGCGATCGGGGCGATAAGCACTGACGCGACTGGCCTCATCGTGTGTCACCAAAAAACGCGACCCATTGGCCTTTTCGGCCTGGATGGCCACCCGCACCTCAAGTCGGTTGTTATCGAAACGCCCGACCTCAGCGCCTATCGGCCGCTCGTCGCTCATCGAAAAAGGAACATAACCATGGAGAGCCTCGATACCAAGTCCCTCGTTTTGTTGCGCCACCACCTGAAGGCGCTGCGCCTTATGACCATTCGCGCGAAGCAGAGAAGGTGGCCGCGCAAGCAGCAGCAGACAACACCGATCATCTCACTTATCTATTACAGCTCCGCGAGCTCGAACTGATCGATCGCGAGAAACGCACGCTGAGCGACGCCTCAAAGCGCCCGATTCCCGACGATGGTGGCGATCGAGGGCTGCGAGCTCAGCGACCAACGCGAGAACTTCCCGCTCGTCGCCAAATCGGGCACCGGCAAGTCCCGTCTCGCGACCTTGCTCGCCGCTGGGGCGTGCAGCCGTGGCTACAAATTGCGATTCTTTCGGGCAACAGAGCTTGTCGCGACACTCATCGAGACAAGAGACGAACGGACATTTTTGCGACTGAAATCACAGCTGTCGAAACTCGACCTGTTGGTTCTCGACGAGCTCGACTTCGAGCCCGCCTCCAAGGTCGGAGCGGAGCTGTTGTTCGACGTCATCGCGATCGCCTATGAGCGAAACTCGTGCAACTGATGGTGGTGCCAAACCGTAGACCTAGGATAACAATGTAATTACCTCAACGTCTTTCCGAAAGATCAGTAACCTGGGCCGGTTCACGAAGATCTTGAAATTGCTATGTGTGCATGGGTGCCCTGGTTCTACCAAGAGGCCTGCACGCTGAACTCGGATATCACACTCCCAAGGAGGTCGAGGCCGAGTATCGTGACCAACCTCAGGCCAACGCGGCTTGAGAGAACCAAGCTCGGCAACCGGCAATCCCAGTCCGGTTCAGTCAATGCACGATCAAGTTCTTGTGGACACGCTTCGTAGAAGACGGCCACGGGTCACACACCACCGTTCAAGGAGGCAGAGAGTGTTCAACGATGGTATCTGGCCAGACCAGTTCACAAGTTGACTTGGATCTGGGAGCGAATCGTGCGCGCCGCGACGCGGCTCGCAAAATGGCGGATCGTCAGGACCGTTCAACCGATCGATCCGCGAGACCAGCGCATCGAGCTCAGCGAGGAGATCCCCGCAGTATCCGGCGAACTCACTCGACTCCCTGCGGAAGGCCTGTCGCAAGAGTCGATCCCCGCGGTATCTCACAGCGATACAGCTGAGAAGGCGGGCCCACCCTCACGACTGACGGACTCACGGCCGGCCGGAGTGGTCGGGCCTGCTCCCTCTTTCGGGTTGTCAGTGCCGGCCTCAGTCGTACCCTTCGTCACCTGGGCAGAACCGGGCCACTTCTACTCACCGGTACCCGACCTCGAGGAGATCGAACGAGAGGCGGAGCGTCTCTTCGTCATGCGCACGACGCTGCCGGGTATTGATCTGCGAGAGAAAGAGCAGCTCGCGTGCTTTCGAGAGCTCGCACACCTCGCACGAGAGGCCCCGATCCCCGCGTCTCCCAACGCGTCGGCTCGATATGGCACCGACAACCTGAACTACGGCATCGGGGACGCAGCGACGCTTCAGGCGATGTTGCGCCGCCTGCATCCCCGACGTTACCTCGAGGTGGGCAGCGGCTGGAGCACTGCGCTCGCGCTCGACACGAGCGAGCAGTTCCTAGAGGGCTCGATGTCGGTCACGGCGATCGAGCCCTACCCCGATCTGCTCGACAACTGCCTGCGCGAGGGCGATCCTGTGGAGGTACTCGCCCAGCCGGTACAGTCGGTGCCGCTGTCGCGCTTTACTGAGCTCGAGGCGAATGACGTGTTCTTCATCGACTCCTCGCATGTTCTCAAGGTCGCGAGCGACGTGCACTTTCTCTTTACGACCATCCTTCCTATCCTTGCGCCGGGCGTGTACGTGCACGTACACGATATGTTCTGGCCGTTCGAGTACCTGCAGCATTGGATCAAGGAGGGCAGGGCCTGGAACGAGTGTTACCTTGTTCACGCCTTCCTGCTCTTCAACAACTCCTACGAGATTGTGCTGTTCAATCACTATCTCGCCGAGTGCCATCGCGAGGTCATCGCAGCCGAGCTTCCAGCAATGCTCGAGAACACCGGCGGGGCGCTGTGGCTAAAAAGGGTGGGGTAAATGCCCCTCCCTGGCAGCAACTTGGGCGCGACCGACCAGGCCCGCAAGGACCAGCGCCGCGTGCCCCTTGGCGTAGACGGCTCTCGCGCTGGTGATGTGATCCGCCTCGCGCCAGAGCTTTTAGCCTCGTTGGAACCAAGCCCTTCAATAATCAGAAAGATGATCGCCGAGGTGTCGAAAAAGGCGGTCGTTACCCTCGTTGCTTGGAGACAAACGGACTCACCGGGTCCGTGACTGAGATGCCTCTCGCGGGAAGAGGTCGACGCGCGCCCTCAGCGGTGCAGTTGCAAGTCGTTCCACTACGAGTCGATCAAGCGCACTTGACTTCCGTCCATTGTTCTCAATCGGACGGACCCTCGCAACCTCACGACCATGATCAATCACAACGACCTCATTGCCGGATTCAACCCGGTTCAGCAAGGGTTCGCGATGACCCGGTCGGCAAAGAAGAATGGGATCTCTCCTGACCGTCAGATGTCGAATAGTGCAGCGCTCGGCGTTCGCTAAAACAACGCCACACGACAAAGGAGTGAGAGAGATCCCGTAGAACCACAACATGACGTCGGCATCGACTTCCACAGACGCCGCTCAATTATCACCCACAAGGACAGCGCCGGCAACCTCTGCGAGAGTGGCCCAATAGCTGCACTGCGGAAACTTTCTCGTGCGAAAGCTACATTTGCTACTCGGATACTCGAACCAAGGGAGGAACCGGGCATTGTCTCTTGCCAAAGAAGATGCTGATCTTGGATTGCCCCCCGCACAAGGGAGTCGTCTACGCATTATAAAGAAGATGATCGCGAAGTTCGCTTGGCCTGTGCTTCGACATCAAATACATTTCAACAATTTAATCGTCAAAGAGATGTCGGAGTTCGCGACGCGCATCGATGAGACCCGTGATTTTGTCGAGCTGCATCGGGTCTCGCTCGCACACCACACCGAGGTGTTGGTCCGTTTCGAGGAGACGATCGCAGCGCACAATCTCAGTTCGTCCTCGCTTTCTGGCCTCGCCGAGGAATTGCGCGAATTAGCACAGCGGATGGATCACTTCGAGAATATGGCAAATGTACAACGCGAAATTACCGAGGCATTCACAGAGTTGGAAAATCTTCGACAAAAGATCGCTGACGATCGTGAGACCGCCGACCAGACCACCGCTGAGCTGCAGATGAGGCTTGCGCGGCTTGACCTCTTCTTCGAGGATTACCGTAGATCGCTCAAATCCCAACCTTCGCACGCATTGGTCGATGAGACCCCATTGCCGCCTGCGGCACTCGAAGGAATCTATTTCGCTTTGGAGAACGCCTTTCGCGGCTCTCCAGACCTGATCAAGGGCAGGTTGGAGGTCTATCTCGAAAACGTTCGAACGGCGACGGGCGATGATGGAGTCGTACTCGATGTCGGCTGTGGGCGCGGGGAGTGGCTAGAAATGCTCCGCGACGAGGGGATTTCCGCAACGGGAGTTGATGCGAATGACTCCTACCGGGAGCAGTGGGCGGCGGCCGGTCTCGACGTCATTACGGCGAACGCGACTGACTACATGCGCACGCTTCAACCCGGCACGATTGCAGTCATCACCGCGTTTCACCTCGTTGAACACCTGCCTCTCGACGTGATGCTCGAACTATTGGATCTTGCAAACCAGCTCCTACGACCCGGAGGATTGCTAATCCTTGAGACTCCTAATCCGGAGAACCTGATAGTTGGAGCGTCGGCCTTCTATCTTGACCCGACCCATCAACGACCCATCCCACCGCGCCTGCTCGAATTTCTTGTTCATGTCCGTGGATTTGTCGACGTGGAAATCGCTCGCCTGCAGCGCGGCGACTCGAGGACCCTGTCGGAGCCATCGGAGGTTGCGGGTCCGTGGGTTCATGATCTTTTGCCGATCATTGAGCTCATAAATACGCAGTTATTTGCGCCCCAGGATTATGCCGTCCTCGCACACCACATCTGAGAGATGCCACGCCACCCTTCAGTTCGCGTCAGTGGGTTGACCTGTGCAAGAGCGCGACGGGCGCACCATGCGCGTTCGTCACGGCGAAGGCTGGTTGATGGACGACACCGTCCTCTTTCACCATCACCTCCAAGTGACCGCTAACCTCTCTTGTCCTACCTTCTTGAACCATGTGCTCATCAGTCCTACGCTGAGCAAAAACAGCTGGCCCGCACGAGAGCGACCGATTAGATTTTTTGCGGTTCGAGCGAAAGCAGTCCATTGCTCTGCGGCGGTTCAGGCAACGCCATTCCGAACTGCGGGCTATCTCGACAGCAGCAACGTAGAGCTCGCCGTTCCAACAGAAGGTGGTGCGTGCGGGACACATCGGGCCTGCCATTCGGCAAAAGACCATGCACTCAGTACTATTCGAGTCCTTCGATCCGGCCGATCACCGCCCACACCAAGGGCTATCGAGGCGCATTCAACATAATCCGGGACGTAACATAATACTGGAAACCTTCTTACTACCTACTCGAAGAGGGGCTCTGCGAGGTCATGTTCGTCAACGCCCGACTCGTGAAGAACCTGCCCGGTCGGAAAACGGACGTCTCGGACGCCGCGTGGCTCGCGCAACTCGGTGCTCACGGTTTGGTGCGAGATTCGTTCGTGCCACACGAGCCGATTCGTCAGCTACGCGACCTCACTCGCACGCGCACCACGATCATTCGTGAACGCACTCGCGAGATTCAATGCTTGGAAAAGTTGATGGAGGACACCGGAGTGAATCTCTCGTCGGTAACCACGGAAATGAACGGCGTCTCGTCTCGCATCTTTCTCGACGCCCTCGAAGCCGGCGAGCACGACCCGAGCATTGTTGACGACATGGCAAAGAGCAGGTTCCGAGAGAAGATCCCCGAGCTGATGAACGGACTCGCCGGTCGCTTCAGCGAACATCACGCGTTCTTGGTGCAGATCCAATTGGGCCTAATTGACCAGCGAGCAGAAGCGATAAACGAAATCGCCGCGCGCATTGAGGTGGTGATGGACTCTTTTCGAACAGCCCGGGATCTCATTTCGACGATCCCGGGAATCTCGACGAAAGTGGCTGATGTTACTATCGCTGAGACCGGCGCCGACATGGGCAGGTTCCCCACAGCGAGCCACTTAACCAGGTGGGCGGGAGTGTCCGGGATCGGACGAGTCCGCGGGTCGGGTGATGTCGACGCGCAATCGTCCGGGCAATCCCTACCTCAAGGGCGCCCTCGGGATTACTGCCATGAGCGCGGCACGCTCTCACAGCACCTACTACGCGGTCAGGTATCAGCGGATCGCCTCATATCAAGGACCCGTCAGGGCCATGGTGGCCATCGAACTCGCCATGCTCATAATGGTCTATACGTCCATGAAAAAGCGGCCATTGGCAATCCACATACTCTTGGGTGCTTCCAAACAAGGAGGTCCTTAAGTTACGACTCATGCGAAAGTCAAATTTTACTTTTGCCGGTCGTCCTTGACCGTAGAACCAGGACCATTCCTGGTCTGTAACGTTCCAAAACGTGAGCCAGACATTCCTACAAGGTCTCGCACCGATTAGATATATCCAGTCCGATCGTCGAAACCGCTACTCGAAACTTCGATCCGCCCTGAAGTACTCGCCAGTGGCTACCAGAGCGGACAACCTTCAGAGCGCGGATTTCGTGCAAAACGGAGCCTCTGCCGATTCGACACAGCGTGACCCTCGCCACCGAGGAGATAGCCGGGTTTTCGACGAATATTGTTGGGTCCTTCACCACCGCGACAACATCGTCTGGAGCTGATGAGAGGCTAAATGCCGAACTAAAGCTTCCCAACACCGAATAACCGTTATTGTACGCTTTGGCACCTACGTAGAGAATTGACTGATACTGTCTCGACGGTTTGCACTTCCCGACTGCAAGGGGACAACCAGGAACCTGTGTCGAGGCTTGTGCGCCGAGTGTCCAGTAGGGATATGCATTGACCACATCCACGCTCTGTCCCGATTCGTAGGAGATCTCATTCGAGTTGATCCAGGCAGCACCGGTAATTGCTGCAACTTTATCCATCCAACGACCTGATCCGAACAGGCCCGATCGCTCAGCGTCAGTCACAATTTGCCGAGACCATCCGATCGACGCCTGCTGATTCATCCATCCAAGGGATGGATCATTTACATTGATTACCCTCACATTCTCGCCCGCAACGCCGAGAATTACCAATGAACCCAAAAGGGAAACAGCAGATATCAACCCGATCTGCATTGAGAGTCTGAGGTTATACCGCGAGATCGACCTGATCTTCCGGATCAATACGTCTGAAAGCGCCAAGAAGATCAAAACGAAGCCAAAACCCTGTATGTAGGCGGATATGTAAGCATTCCCCCAGGTGAGCGTTCCCTGCCATGTTTCGGTGACTGCCACGATGATCGCCGGGCCGAACAGAAGCACAACAGCTATGGCAAAAAGGGCGGCATCATCTCGAGGCGCGAGTCTCTGATGACGTAGCGCTAGCGCAATAGCTCCAGCGACCAGTACAAAAAGTACGCCGCTAAAAACTGACCATTGCGGAGCCGTCAAGACGCCGGTTAGATCACGAGAGCCGCCGAGATAGAACTCTGAAAATGGAAGTGTTCCGACCACCTGCTTGCCCAACGTAGTTAAAACCTTTGGCGGTGAGAGATCTGCGGTGTACGAAGCGGCAGTACCCGCCGTCAATGACAAGCGGAGGTAAAACACATACGCGCCAATCAACATCGTCGGCAACGCCGATGAGGCAATACCCGCGACCACCCGTTCTCGCGACGGATGCCGGTGCCACATAGCGATCCATAAAATCGGAAGCATCAAATAGCTCGTCTCATAGGTGGTGAGTGCCAAAGCCCAGGCAAGCGCAGTGACGATGAGCCATATCCTTTTCCCAGAGTCAAGGTAATTCAGCGTCGAGTTTGCAGCAATCAAGACGAGCGCCAACATCACCTCTTGCTGCGCTGCGAATTCCTGAATACCGTCAAAAAAGAACCGGAACTCAAATCCCACCACCGCCAAGATCACAAATAAATATGCAGTCCAGCGCTGGCGAGTAAGTCTGGCAAGAAACAGATACGCCAGGACCAGATCTGCCAAAACCGCGCACATCAAAAAGATCTTGTAAGAAAACCGGGTCTGAAAAATGCTGAACGCCAAAATGCCTTCTGCGATTGAGGTGGGAAAAAATCTCCCCGAGGACTTCATCCATCCCTTCGTCACGGCGACGATGAAGCTGAGGATGCCTTGGTGAGTCGCATGCAACTGGGCAGGGAACTGAGAATCCCAGATGTCATCAGCGCTGTAAGCACCGCCAAGGAGGCTCCAAAGGACATGTAATGCGTTTGCGACGGCAATTGCTATGAGGCCCGCAATCGCCAGTCGAGCAACGTTCTTAAGGTCAAATCTCAGAATTTTCGGCGGTTTCATCGAGGCTTGGTAGACCAGATCGGAAAATAATGCCAACGACAAATCGCGTTCAGGCCCCTCTTACGCGTAATCCACCCTGATAGCGTGAATCGGGGATAGCCACAACGCATTGTTGTTAAGGTAGCAGCGGGTTCGAAGCGGTTCGCGCTTCTATACGGGGGTATCGTCCAAAAATAACTCGCACCCATATTGAGATGTGCCTGCGCATGCCTTACCGTGATGCTCGTCGGGAACAGTTTGATTCTCGCCAAACCCCAGCAAATGCCATTGGACTGGAGGCGCACGTGTTCGGATAATCCAGAACGACTCAGAACGACCCCCTACAGCGAAGTCCGAGGTTAAAAGACATCCTACCTTCGATGTGCAATGACGGCATACTCGCCCTCAACCCATCGATCCACATCAAGCGACTCCGTTCCGTTGGGAAACATGACGCGTGCGTCGTCAAAACCCTCTTCCATCAAGAGAGCCAACAGAACCTCGGGGAAGATGGGCCGCTCGTGCGTAAGGTCCGTCCAGAACGTTAAAAATGCCGGTACCGAATACGGGTTGACCGTCTCAAGAATCAAGACGCCACCCCCGCTGAGAGATCTATAGCTCTCCCGAAGAAAGCTACGTAAGCGCGAATAACTCAGGTGTTCAATAAATTGAGCAGAAAAGATTGTCGAGATACTTCCATCTTCTCGACTTCGAAGAAAAGCGAGCGCATCTTCTTTAACAATGTCATGACCCTTTTCAGTTGATCTTTCTATCATCGATTTATCGATATCAACGCCAATCGCGTTGACTCTTGCATCACGAAGGAGATCTAGAAATTCACCGCGACCACTTCCAATGTCCACAACCGTACCCGAAGCGTTGATGAGACTAACGTAGACCCTAAACCTGTTGCGGATAAGTTCTTCGGGTCCCCGGAAGATGTCCTCAAAACTCGTATGTCCCTGGAGCTCTCGCGAATTCCCCCTGAATCCAAGGAACTCCTTGTTAACCCCCTCTCTCAGCGTGAATGTCTCCGGATCTGACATATATGGAATTATCTGCAACTGTGCAGATTGGTTTTGGCTGGCATCGGCCACTGCTCGTTCAATGTCGCGATTCCTAGCGTCCATCTCAGCAACAAGCCCATTTAGCGTTTCAATATTTGTGTTGAATTGAGACAAGATCTTTTGAACAAGATCAACCTTCATCTCGAGAGCTTTCGCACCTTGAGATTCCTGCCTTTGAGCATCTTCGAGACGGAGCAGGCTCGCCTGCATTGAATTCCATAGTCGCGCGAGGTGCTCGGATCCCATCGCGAGGGCCAAATTGATTTCCTTTTGTTGATTGTCGCGTACCAGCATCAGCTTTCGCAAAATTCTGCGGGCAATGCGGCCGGTCCTGTCGAAACGGGATCGTCCGTCATACACAATGGGCCGCGATGCAAGCTCGATGAGCGGAGGCGTCACATCCTCCATCGCGAAACCTCCAGAGGTCCGTGCATTTGCAGATCCCTTCTTGGCACCAGTTTGTGCGTCTTTCGCAAAACCGCTGAGAACTGACTCGCCGTGATGGACGACGCCATTAAGACTTTCGATCGCATACTGGTGCCTCTCCAAAATAAACGCCGCTGTCGCGTCAGGCGAGTGTTTCTCCTCCATATATTGACGGGCACGATCGCCCACCGCGACTGCTTCGGCCGGATTCTCAAAGACATAGCGCATCGTCTTCGCCGCCTCGGAGATATCGGGCTCGGCCCATCTTGCACCTGGCCGATACGGATCACACCCTTTGGGCACCAGACCATAGGAGAACGGGATCAGGTATGAGTTATCGGCTTTCATGAAATCCATATTCCCCGAATATGCCGTCGCAATTACCGGTTTGCCAAGCGACATCGCCTCGGCAATAGTCAGACCTAAACCTTCGCTTCTGTGCAACGAAACATAACAATCTGACTCATTGAAGAGACTGAGGTTGTCGTCGCGGTCCAGATACCTGTCAAGAATCACGATGTCAGACCTGCCGCGAGCACGGATCCGTATCTTCTCGAGTCCTGCGAGCCGCTTGTCACCATTCAATGCCTTGATGACCAAAACTGGACCTTCGTTTGGCTGGAAGGCTTCGGTAAATGCCTCAATGACTCCCAACGGATTCTTGCGTTCGAAGATACTCAACAAATCGAAACAGAAGAGAAACAAGAACCCTTGAGGAATACCAAGAGTCGACCGGTTGAAAGCGGTCTCCACGCGGTCGAACTGCATCGTCACCGGGAGGGTATATACCGGTTTGAGGCCACGTGCGGCTATTGCCTTCCTTGTGAATTCGCTTGAAGCCCATATCTCGTCGACATATTCAAAAGAAGCATCGAACTCCTCCGGAAACTCCTCTATCTCCCAGGCCCAGACGCCGATGGTATAACGATCTCGAAAATATTCAGCTCCCATTCGATAGGCAAAATGGACAATTGAATCTGCATTCATGCATACGACGTTGATCGCGTGACCATCTGTTTTCCGATCTTTGAAATCAAAATTTTGCCGGTGGATCACATCTGTGATGGTTAGCGTTGAATACGGAATTCCTGAGGCCGCGATCGTTTTGATGGTATTGCGTCCAAGTTCACCAACACCCATCTCAGCTTTGAAATACCCAGATATCTGAATGCCACTTTGGAACGTTTCCGGTCGACGACTCTCCGATTCAGCGTTAGAGACTGTTCCCCTCTCGCCGAGGACCTTGGGGATCAGGCGTTGATCAAAGTTGCCTTTTGAGGATTCGTCCCAGCACCAGGCTACGAGGGCTGCGAGTCCGGCGCCGGCCGCGTCTGGAAAGTGATATTGAAGATCAGTTCGACCTTCATACATCTTCTTGAGATACCTCGAGATAACCTCTTTCTCATCCGGGGAATTCAGCCAAAGAACAAACAGATCAGCTCGGTAAAACGGGTTTGGAGGAAGCGGTGCCTCGTCAGCTTCGCCTTTGAGCAGGGCGTCCCGGTAGGCGTGTCGCATGTAGATGTCATACGGCATTCCGTTGTCAAGATTGAGATACCCGTATCTATTCTCCGAGGTCTCGTCGTAACCCTGTGCGAAAAGCTGCTCGGCATAGAAATCGCAGAGAATTTTCAGATCAGGCAGTTCAGAGAACAGTATCCGAGCGTTTCCGCCCTGGTATTTACTGAGGAGCTCGGGAACCCGCGGGTTGTATCCGCTGAAATGGAAAAAATTCATCGGGCGACCATCGATCAAGTACTGGTTCGTCGTTGGATCGAAGACAAACCTGTATCCATGGAGATTCCAGTAGGCAGCGTTGTAGGTGGGATCCTTGAGAATGAAGGCGTCAAACATTGAAGGTGCAAAGTCAACCCAACGTTGGTCAACGAACCGCATATTTGCTGGCTCAGAGAGACATTCCCGGCGAAGTCGTTCCTTCCAAAACTTGAGAAAACGAAGTCCGGACAAACCAACTCCAATGAAACCAAGATTATAGATCCCCGCTGCCAGAATCTCGCTCTCGGAGACACTCTTTCCATCACGCGGAATTGGTTGTATGGAATGAGGCGTAATGACAATCTCGTGACGCTCGGCGAGCTCAATGATCTCACCTAGTGACCGAAAAACCATAATGTCGGGATCAAGGTATATAACGGGTTCGTTCCATCGATCGATCAGCTTCTGCAAAAGCCAGGGTTTGACCGCCGTCGCGAACTCAGTCAGGCTATAGAAAGCAGCCATCCTCAGTGCCTCTTGGTCGTCAATACTTACTTCATCGAGGTGGAGTACCTCAAAATCTTCTTGAGCTGAAGCAATTGACTTGTACCGGTCGTCAATAACAAGAACAGAGAGGGTTCCTCCAGGATTTGTCTCAAAAAACGAGGAAGCAAGAACGCGCGCGAGGGAAAGATAGTTGCGCGCGATAATCGTACAAGCGTGTATGGCCATCTTGAGAATTCCTGTCGCACCTTATCGGGATTATGTTAGACCTCTCTTTATCCTAGCCGGAGGCTGACATTTTCCTGATTCAACAAGATCGATTTAACCGTGACAGATTTAGCCTGAAGGCGCGTCACCCAATACTGATTCTCTACGCCTCTTGAGTGTGCCAAGCGTGATCATCATTTTCCAATTTTTACATGCTGACACGCTGCGACACTGACTTTTTTTATCCTCCTCTACTACCGTTACTCTTCAAACGCTACAACGTCACTTAACCAATTTGCACTTTGCGCCAAGGCAACTCACTGTGGTCGAATGAGTCATGATCAATCACTAGCAAGTCGGACCACTCTCTCGTGTTTCTCTGTCAAAGTACGATCCAGGCAATACCGAACATGGGCTAGAAAACCGCGAAGAGACTGAAACTGCAGCCCCAAACCTTCCCACTGCGCGCTCGACTCCGTGATCTTCAAGAACGACTTTAGAGCGCGCGCCAATAGGTGCAGCTGGCATCCGGCCGCGTCGGCAGCACTTCAGGTCTACCGGGTGGCGACGAGAAGCCCGGAAGGCGTTCGCTCGTCGCCCGACGCGACGGCGATCGCCTGGGCAACGGACGAGATCACAAGTGCTGACTCGCGTTGGTTCAGGTCGATGATCGCCACAGCTGCGAGTGCTGGGTGCACCAGTCCGCGTTCGCGAAGCGCGAGAAGTGCCTCGGCGAGTTCGAGACGGCGTTCGATGGTGTCAAGCTCGCCAGCAGCGATGCGGACCGCTGAATCGAATCCATCGTCGTCGTGGGCCGAGCACGCGTCAATCGCGTATTTGATCTGTGGGGTGAGTACGCCGGGCAGACGAAGATGAAGCGAGAGGTCGAGTTCGGGAAGGTAGATGATTTCGTCATAGAGTTCACCGAAACGTTCCCTTCCAAGTGGTCCAACGATGGCGACTGCGTCTCGCTGGAGCCGGGCAAGTTGTGCGCGCGGTGTCGTCACCTGGAGCCCTGGCTCAGCACCGCAACAGTGCTTCACCTTGAGCTCGCTCCCGCAGGGACAGGGGTCGTTCCGACTGACCTTCATAGATCCACCTCCTCGACAACACCCATGCTTGCTTGTCGGAGCTGACAGGTGGTGGATGAGGGTCCACCAGTTGCGGACGCGGTCCGAACAGGATCTGGATGAGATCCAAACCCCTACGACCAATGGAGGAACCATGCTCGCACTTCGACCCGACATCGTGGAGGCTGTCTGGCAGGCCTTCTCCGGTCACCTGCCCAAACGCACCTCAAGGCCCCATCCACTTGGCTGTCACCGGCGACGCATCTCTGACCG
>Ga0307373_10001046_pt1 | contig 52425 bp, 56 predicted proteins | sample OX2MG_FD_202534 | JGI IMG/M metagenome (GOLD analysis project Ga0307373, IMG submission 202534) | Soil microbial communities from Risofladan, Vaasa, Finland - OX-2 | ecosystem: Environmental > Terrestrial > Soil > Coastal area > Acid sulfate soil | place: Finland: Risofladan, Vaasa | collected... | reverse complement strand
AAAGCCCAGCACGTCGGGGCTTTTGCGTTCAGGTCGACTTGCTTGTCGTTGATCGTGCAGTGGGTATGGAGCCGTTTATGGAGCTTTCGCGTCGCCGAGAGGAACGCCAAGGCCGACTCCTGGTGGTGAGCCGGCTCCGAAATCGACCGTCGACTGCCTGCCGACCGCGCTTCGGCGCGTGAATCGTTGACCTGTCGCAGGGGCGAGCACTGCGGTCTCGCAAGCTGAGTGCAATAGCCTCCAGACTCGCTGGGGCTATTGCACTTACGTCAACAAGGGTTACCTTCAGGATGCGCATGCCCCGCTCCCCGGTCCCGTGTTGACAGGTAGTTGGGTTGGAGTGCCGGACGGTCTCGGAGGGGCGTAGCCCCGGAGAGACTGTCCGGCGTCTGGCTCAGCATGGGCCGCTCGACTGACAAGGAGAGAGGGTTGAGCGAGCAGAGGAAGTATCGGAGTTGGACGGCGCAGCAGAAGCTGGAGATCGTGCTGGCCGGGTTGCGCGGCGACCGCAGCGTGCGCGAGGTCTGTCGTGAGCATGGGATCTCGGAGACGCTCTACTACGGCTGGCGCGACCAGCTGTCGGAGGCGGGCCGGGAGCGGTTCGCCGGCAAGGAGCAACGTCATGGCGAGCGGGAGCTGCGGCGGAAGATCGCCGAGCTGGAGCGGACGCTCGGCAAGAAGACCTACGAGCTGGAGATTGCGGGAAAAGCCTTGGCGGGCTGGGAGTGAGCGTGCGCGTCGCCCGGTCCCGCCGACTGGTCGCCGAGGGCTACGCCCTGGCGGCGGTGGCGCGCGTGATGAAGATCAGCCGGCAGGCCGTCTACCGGACACCGGCGCCGCGGAGCGTGCCGCAGCGGCGGCCACCGGCCGACGCGGTCGAGCAGGCGATCGTCGCCGAGGCAATGGCGAACCAGACCGACGGCTACCAGATGGTCTGTGCGTTCGTGCGCCGCAAGCTCGGCGTGCCGGTCAACCGCAAGCGCGTGCTGCGGGTGATGCGGGAGCGCAAGCTGATCCAGCGCCGCCGCCCGCTCGAGCGCAGGAAGCGGCCCGGCTTCTTCCGGGTCGAACGGCCGCGGCAGCTCTGGCAGCTCGACATGACTTCGATCTGGGTCGCCGAGCACGGCTGGTGCTACTTGAACGCGATCATCGACTGCTGCACCCGCGAGATCGTCGCCTGGCAGCTCGAGCTGCGCTGCCGCGCCGACGAAGCGATCGCCGTCGTCGAACACGCCGCAGCGGTCCACGGCATCCAGCCGGGCGAGCTCGTGCTCGGCTCCGATAACGGCTCGGCCTTCACCGCCCGCCGCTTCCGCGCGAAACTCGCGGAACTCGCGATCAAGCATCGCCGCGGCGGCTACCGCGACCCCGAGTCGCAGGCCTTCATCGAGAGCTGGTTCGGGAAACTCAAAGAGCGGGAGGTGTGGCTGAACGAATACGAGACGCTCGACGACGCCCGACGCGGGATCGGCGGCTACGTCGACCGCTACCACCACCGGCCGCACTCGCGGCTCGACTACAAGACGCCTCACGAGGTCAAGGAGACCTGGGAAGATCTACAAAACATCGCGGCCTAACCTGTCAACACCGGCGGGGAGCACGTCACGCGCGATCGCCAGCCACCTCAAAAACGCAGGCGCCAACACACAACTCCACGAAATCACCTCGCCGCACGGCCACGACTCCTTCCTCCTCGAACTCAACAACTACCACCAAGCCATCCACGAATTCCTCCAACCCGAAACAGCCGCCGGAGCGAGATGAGTATCTGGAGTGCTCCTGATTTCGCGGGTTGATCTGCGCCCGCATTGATGGAGCTGGCGCGGTACCCCCGGTTCGGCCCGCGCAGCCGCAGGCAGTCCATATGTTTTCTACAGAGCGGTTTCGGCTGTCGCTTCGAGGATGAGGCCGTTCCAGACCTGCAAAGTGAAGGACAGCCTCCCGTCGGACCTGATCCTCAGGATGCGTCCGACCAGGAAACCTCGATCACTCCGCCCCCGGCCAGTTTCAGCCGTGAAGCCGGAGCGCCCGAAATGCGCGCACAGATCTCCCACCAACGCATAGTCGTCCAGCTGAACCAGCATGGCCGCAATGGCCCGCGGTGCCCGCGCTGTCTCTCTCGGTGTGCCACCCGTTGCCCGCGAGCCCTCGGCTGCGGCCACAGACCAGTTAAGCCTTCTTCCCCATCCCCAGCAACTTACGGATCCTTGCAATCAAATTGGCCATAGGACGAGTCTATGCCCATTTCGACGCCTGAAGGGTGCCATTACTCGTGTCGGGGTTGTTGCGACGGCGCGGCTGCGAGGATCGCGGGATGTTGTTCTCGTTTCTGTACCGCGCTGTCCGAGCTCTGTTCGGGCTGCTCATCCGTTGTCGCCGCGGCCCGGACGGCAAGGATGTCGAGTTGTTGGTGCTCCGCCATGAGCTCGACGTATTGCGCCGCCAGGTCGGGCGGCCGAAGCTCGGGCACGCCGATCGCGCTCTGCTTGCCGCTGCTGGGTGCCACTTGCCGAGGTCTTCTCGGTTGTCGCTTCTCGTCACGCCGCGGACGCTGCTGCGCTGGCAGCAGTCGCTTGTGAGGCGGAAGTGGCGTCAGCCAGGCGCCGGGCGGCCGTGTCTCTCGCCGGAGATCCGGGAACTCGTGTTGCGGCTCGCGCGCGAGAACCCACGCTGGGGGCATCGCCGGATCTGCGGAGAACTCGCTAAGGTCGGCGTCCAGGCATCGCCGACGAGTATCCGGCGTCTGCTTGCCCGCGCCACGGCTCGGGCCGGCGCCGCGACGCTCCGGGCCGAGCTGGCACGAGTTCCTGCAAGCGCAGGCGGAGAGCATCGTTGCCTGCGACTTTCTCACGGTCGAGACGCTCTTCCTGCGCCGCTACTACGTGTTGTTCTTTATCGAGCACGCCAGCCGTCGCGTCTGGCTCGCGGGCTGCACGACCAATCCCGACGGCGGCTGGATTACCCAGCAGGCTCGCAACCTGAGTTTCACCGGGCTGCTCGAGCGAACCCGGTTCCTGATCCGCGACCGCGACAGCAAGTACTCGGTCCGTTCGCCCAGGTGTTCCGCAGCGAACAGATCCGGATCGTCTAAAACACCGGTTCGGTCTCCGAAAGCGAACGCGATCGCCGAACGCTTCGTCAGAACGATCCGCGCGGAGTGCCTCGACTGGCTGCTCATCCTCAACCGCCGCAACCTTGAACACGTCCTCCGGGTGTACGTCGACCACTACAACACCCAGAGACCGCACCGCGCGCTCAGCCTTCAGCCTCCCGACCCAACTGAACCACCACCACGGCTGGCCAGCAGCAAAATCCGCCGCCGCGACCGCCTCGGCGGCCTACACCACGAGTACTCCACGACCGCCTCGGCGGCCTACACCACGAGTACTACCGAGCCACCGCATGAGGTACGACACGAGTAAAGGCACCCTTCAGGGCTGCGAAGCGTCTCCGCCCGCGACCTGGTACGCGCGAACAAGCTCGTTGCCTGTGTGCCGGTTGAGGCCATATGCAGCTGGGATAACAACCCGCTCGAATCCGTCGTAGGAGAACCTGACGAGCTGGTGGCCGTTGATCGCGTCTCGCCAGTTGATCATGAGCGCTGTGGGTAGTCGGTGGATCCGGCTTATGCAATGACCGCGGCTGCTGCGAGTCCGCCGATGGCGCCGCTGGCGCCCGCCGTGAGCCACTTGCCGGCGCCGTTGCTGCGCAGGATCGCTGCGACGAGGAAGGCGACGATCGCCGCGGCACCTGCAAACGCGATCTCCTTGCGCCAGTTGATGTTCTCCACTTGAGCTACCTTCGTTACGCGGGGACGCCAATCTCAATTCGTTCGCCGTCGAACACAGCAGCAACCTCGAGTTCGCCACCAAGCGCCTCGATGTAACGCTTGAGCGTCGAGAGATAGAGGTCGCTCTGGTTCTCGAGTTGCGACACGCGCGCCTGTGAGGCACCGAGGACCTCGGCGACATCGTTCTGGCTGAGGCTTCGATGCTCCCTGATCTCGCCAAGGAGAAGCGCGTGCTCGATTGCAGCCTCCATCGCGGCGACACGCTGCGCGCGCTCAGGATCGGCCACAACCTTGCTGCTGAGCTCAGCGAACTTACGGGTCTTGGGCATAAGGGGCTCCTCCACTCTCGAGCTCGCGAAGATGCTCGTCGAAAAGATTGTCGGCGACCGGGACCATCCGGTCGTACCACTTGCTCCACTCGCCGCTCTTGTCGCCGCCGATCAGCAGGATCGCAGCGCGGTGCGGATCGAACGCAAAGAGGACGCGGATGTCACTTGCGGGCGGGATCAGTTCCTTCATGTTCTTGTGTCTCGACTGCTTGATCGTGTCCACTAGCGGCCGCCCAAGGCTCGGCCCTCCTCGCTGGAGGACGTTCAAAGCGGCGGTGACGGCCTCTTGCTCCTCTTCGCCGAGGCTGTCCCACCACTCGCCGAACTGGTCGGTGTACTCGACCTCCCACGTCATTAGTTAAATGTTATACAATAACACCCTTATACCGTCAAGTCCAACTGGCCAAACGCGTCGCCAGGTTGGAGCATTTGTGGAGCAGAGCGGACGCAACCGAGGGCAACCGAGCGCGAATCGCGCCGCCGCGAAAACGGCTCAAACAAGCCGAATCCGTTGCCCTCGATCGCAGATAGTTGCGAGCACAACGAAATGGGGCAAGTTCGACCGCCATCGGCGCCATCGTCACCGTGTCCATGTTCGCGGACACCAACGGCGCCGCGAGCCGGATCGACTGCGAAAACCACGTCGACGTGTCGACCTCCGACCGCGACCTGACCGTCGAGCGCGACGGCACCAACGACACATCCGCGAACGTCAACGCAAGCGGGGCGTGCTTCACAAACCGCGACGCTACCGCACTGCTCCACGGCAGCGAGAACGCTGCCGCAGGAAGAACGCGGCATCCTCCAATGCGGCGCGGCTCGAGAAAGCCGGCTTGCCGAGACCTGGGCCGCGGCAGACATCCTCTGAAGACCCGACGCGAAAGGGGCGAGCAGAATGGCAAGAACGGTTCACGATGCGATGACCGACAAGCCGCGCACCGTGACCGGGTGCCCGACTCGACCGCGGACACGATAGCGGCGAACGACTGAATGTGAACGTCGGACTTTGCAGCGCGACCCACTGCCCGACAGTCGCAAGTCATGGCAATCAACCGTGGGGGCCGATTACCTCGTCGCGTGTCGACGGGACGTTCCATACTCGTCTCGTGCCCAGCGCCCTTTGCTGCCCAGACAAGTTCCGCGGGTCGCTGACCGCGCGCGAGGCCGCTGCGGCGTTCGCAGAAGGGCTTGCGGCTGCAGGAATCGCGGACGTGGTGCAGCTTCCGCTGGCAGATGGCGGTGAGGGGACGCTCGATGCGCTGGTGGCTGCGCGAGGCGGTGAGCTTCGGCGCGCGAGGGTGACCGGGCCGGACGGTCGTCCGGTCGATGCGGAGTGGGGCCTCCTCCCTGACGGGACGGCCGTGGTCGAGATGGCGCGCGCGAGCGGGCTTCAGCTCGTGGACGGTCGGAACGATCCGCTAACGGCGACGAGCCGAGGCACGGGTGAGCTGATCGCCGTGGCGACGGCCGCGGGGGCGGCGAGCGTGCTCCTTGGCGTTGGCGGGTCGGCCACGGTCGACGGCGGGAGCGGCGTCATTGAGGCGCTCGAGTGGGGGCTCCCGCTCCCGGTGGTCGTCGCCTGCGATGTGCAGACGACGTTTATGGCGGCGGCGGAGGTCTTTGGGCCGCAGAAGGGCGCGGCGCGGGCGGATGTCGAGGTGCTGACGCGCCGGCTCGAAGAGTGCGCACACGCGTACCGGACGCGCACCGGGGTCGACGTCCGTGAGCTCGCCGGCTCGGGCGCCGCGGGGGGAGTAGCCGGCGCTCTGGCCGCACTCGGTGCCACGCTCCGGTCCGGTTTCGACGTCGTCGCGGAGGCGTGCGACCTCGACCGACACATTCGTGAGTCGGCGTTCGTGCTCACTGGCGAAGGGCGGCTTGACCGGACGAGCCTGGACGGCAAGGTCGTTGGGGGCGTCGTGCGAGCCGTGGACGCTCGCGGCGTCGGCGAGGTCGCGGTCGTGGCCGGCTCCGTCGCTCCCGGCATCGAGGATCTCCTGCCTTCGGACACGCGTTGGCTCGAGCTGTGCTCGCTGGCTGCATCGCCGGAGGACTCGCTGGCGCGCGCCTACGAGCTCGCGCGGCTGGCCGCCGAGCGGCTTGCGCTCGCAGCCCACAGCGCGCCCTCGAGGAAGAGCGCGCGCACAGGCTCTAGCGCGAGCACGTCCGGCGCGTGACCGAGGGCGCTGTAGAAGACTCGGCCGTTTCCCTCTCGCCGTCTCCACGCAACCGGCATGACCGTCCCGTCAGGGAAGGTCGTGTGTGCGACGACGTTGTTCGCGGGATCGACCTGCATGTAGTACTGCTCGGTCGTCACGCGGAACGAGTCGCCGGCCTCGAGTTGCACCTCGAACTCATGCTCGTCGGGGTGCCACACGAATGTCCCGCCGAGAAGCCGTCTGTACGCGTTGTGTCGATGGAAGGTGGCAGCCGCGCCGTGGAAGGCAGCGCAGCCGACACCGCCTGCCACAGCGCCGACGAGCGCGTCCAGTTCCTCGTCCGGAGCGTCCGCGAGCGACCAGACCGGGACGACGAGGGAGAGGTTCTCGGGCAACGGCGCCAGCGTGTCTTCGAGCTCGACTACGAACCCTTCGCGCTGCAGCAGCTCGGCGACCCACTCGGCGCAGGCTCGCGGCTCATGCTCCTCCCAGCCGCCGTAGCTGATGAAGGCGCGACGAGTCACGTGGGCACCAACCGGCGCCCACCTTCGTGCAATGCGCAGAGCGCGTCGAGCACGTGCAGCGCGAGCTTGCCGCTCGCGCGCGGCTCGCCGCCGTCGACGAGCGCGCGCGCGAGGTCGGCGACACCGACACCGCGGCCGCGGCCCGTAGCGTGCGTCACCGGAAGCTCCCGCCAGCCGGTCGCGTCGCCGAGGAGCACTGGGCCGTCGAAGTGGTTGGGATCGGGAAGGCTGAGCGTGGCCTCGCTGCCGTAGATCTCCAGCGGTGGCACCCGTTTCTCCTGCACGTCGTAGCTCGCAAAAACCGTCCCGACGACGCCGTTCGCGAAGCGCAGCGCGCCGGCGTAGGTCGTCTGCGTCGAGACGGGCATCGTCGTCCCGTCGGGACGGCTCCTCTTGTCCCACGGCTGCGACGAGAACCCGGTCGCTTCCTCGATCGGGCCGAGAAGCTGAACGAGCGCGGTCAGGTAGTACGGGCCGAGGCTGAAGAGCGGGCCGGCGCCCGGCTCGTAGTAAGCGGCGGGAGAGGGATGCCAGTGCTCTGGGCCGCGCTCGCCGACGAATGCCGTCGCGGAGAGCGGTGTGCCGATTGCGCTGGCAAGCAGCGCGTCGCGCGCGGTCTCGAGCGCGGAGCCGAGGAACGTATCTGGCGCGCACGCCAGACCGAGGCGCTTTGCGCGGGCGAGTTCGACCAGCTCTCGGGCTTCATCGACGTCGACGCCGAGCGGCTTCTCGGAGTAGACGTGCTTGCCGGCCGTGAGTGCGTCGCGCGTCGTCTCCGGGTGAGCACGCGGGGGCGTCAGGTTGACGACGAGCTCGACGTCGCCGGCGGCGAGCAGGCTCTCGGGCGTGTGCGCACGCAGGTTCCATTCGGCGGCGCGCGCGCGGGTAACGTCGACGTCGCGGTCAGCGACTGCGACAAGCTCGAGTTCCTCGAACTGGCGCATCCCGGCGATGTACTGGTCAGCGATATGACCGCCGCCGAGGAGGCCGACCCTCATGTCCAGATCGCCGATCCGTTGTCGCGGTCGAAGAAGTGCATGCGCATCGGGTCGGCCGCGAGGGTCGTCCGCTCACCGGGCTTGACCGATGCGCGTGGATCGATTCGAGCGACGCCTTCGCCGGAGATCGCGAGCTCGCTGTCGGCGACGAGGTCGATGCGAGCGGCGTCGATCGAGAAGTGCACGAGCAGCTCGGAGCCGAGCGCCTCGACGATCTCCACGACGCCGCTCAACGTGTTCGGCGATCCGGCGGCGGCGAGCGAGAGGTCCTCGGGCCGGATGCCAACCGCGATGCGGTTCGACGCGTATTGCAGAAGCCTGGGGCGACCGTCGAGGAGCGAGTCGGGCAACGCGAGGGGTTGGCTTCCGAGCTGCAGCGAACGCGCGCCTTCGCCGAGCGACGCCTCGTAGAGGTTCATCGCCGGCGAGCCGATGAACGACGCGACAAACGTGTTCGCGGGTGCGTCGTAGAGCCTCTGCGGCTTGTCGCACTGCTGCAGAAGTCCGTCGCGCAGCACGGCGACACGGTCGCCCATCGTCATCGCCTCGATCTGATCGTGCGTCACGTACAGCGTCGCGACTCCGAGTCGACGCTGCAGCCGTGCGATCTCGACGCGCATCTGCACGCGCAGCTTCGCGTCGAGGTTCGACAGCGGCTCGTCCATCAGGAACGCGGCCGGTTCGCGCACCATCGCGCGGCCCATCGCGACCCGCTGCCGCTGGCCGCCGGAGAGCTCGGACGGCTTCCGCTCGAGCCACTCGCTCAGGCCGAGGGTCGCAGCGGCCGCCTCGACCTTCCTGGTCACCTCGTGCTTTGGAAGCCTGCGGAGTCTCAGCGCAAAGCCGATGTTCTCCGCCACCGTCATGTGCGGGTAGAGCGCATAGTTCTGGAAGACCATCGCGATGTCGCGGTTCCTCGACGAGATGCCGTTCACCACCTCGTCGCCGATCTTGACGACGCCCGAAGTCACGCCCTCGAGCCCAGCGACCATCCGCAGCGCCGTCGTCTTGCCGCAGCCGGAGGGGCCGACGAGGACCATGAATTCACCGTCGCGGACGGACAGGTCGAGCTCCGAGACCGCCTCGGCTCCGTTTGGGTAGACCTTCGTCACGCCTGCTAACACGATGTCTGCCATACCTACGCTCCTATGCCGGCGACGGCGAGGAGGTGGCGCATGCGCTCTGTGGCGAGCTCCGTGTCGCGAAGCAGGCCCGCAGCGTCGGCCAGCCGGAACGCCGTCGCAAGGTGAGTGATCGACCGCGCGCTCTCGAGCCCGCCCACCATGCGGAAGTGAGACTGGAACCCGTTCAGGTAGGCGAGGAAGACCACGCCGGTCTTGTAGTACGAGGTTGGTGCGCTGAAGATGTGCCGGGAGAGCGGAAGCGTAGGTTCGAGCCGGCGCTTGAACTCGTCCACGTTTCCCGCGTCGAGCGCCTCGAACGCCCATGCAGCCGCTGGCGCCGCGAAGTCGAACGCACCGAGCAGCGCGTCGCTGTCGTCCGCAATCGTGGTCGGGTAGTCGAAGTCGTCGCCGGTGAACATGCGCACCCCGGCCGGCAACCTGCGCCGCAGATCGGTCTCCTTCGTCTGGTCGAGCAGCGAGCACTTGACGCCCGCGACGCGCTCGACGTTCGCTTCGACGATCGCCAGGCACGTCTCGCTCGCGGTCTCGTAGTCAGCGGCGCCCCAGTAGCCGTGCAGCGCCGGGTCGAACATCTCGCCGAGCCAGTGCAGGATCGCGGGCCGCTCGAGGCTCGCGAGGACAGCGCCGTAGACCTCGACGTAATCCTCGGCTCCCGCAGCGATGCGGCAGAGCTCGCGGCTTGCCATCAGGACGACGTCGCCGCCGACGGCCTCGACGGTCTCGCACTGCTCGAGGTATGCCTCGATCACGGCCGCGAGCGAGTCTGCGGAGCCGGGCGGGAGCTGGTCGGTCTGCGCTCCCGCGACCACAGGGCCGTCCGCGTTGGCGCAGGTGAGTTCGATCAGCGATCGGGCCCGCGGCCAGTCGAGGCCCATGCCGCGCTGCGCGGTGTCCATCGCCTCCGCGACGCCCAGGCCGAGAGCCCAGAGGTGACGGCGGAACAGGAGCGTCGCCTCCCAGTCGAGCTCATCGTCGCCGGCGAGGGGATTGGCGACGACGTGCGCCGCCGCGTATGCCACACGGGTCTTCGGCGGTGAGGCCGCCAGCGGGTACGGCGAGCCGCCCTGGGGGCGGCGGTACTCGACGAGCGTGCCGTCTGCGTTCGGCAGCTTCATCCGGCGACGTGCTCGCGGTAGCGGGCCCCGAGCAGCTCGAGCGCCTCTGCGGGATCGAGCGCCCAGACCGACGGATTGAAGATCTCGACCTCGATCGGCCCTTCGTAGCCGGCGCTGTCGACGAGCCGCCGGATGCGCCGGAGGTCGATCGTCCCGTCGCCGAGCATGCCGCGGCCGTTGAGCGGGTCGGGCGGCGGCGCGAGCCAGTCGGCGAGATGGAAGCCGAGGATGCGTCCTGCGCTCGAGGCGATCGAAGCCTCGAGCTGCGGGTCCCACCAGACGTGGTAGCTGTCGATGACGACGCCGACGCCGAGCGTCAATGCCTGCGCGAGCGTCACCACCACCGAGCGGTCGCCGCAGTAGAGCGGGTGGAGCGGCTCCACCGCGAGCGCGACGTCGCGCGTGGCCGCATACTCGGCCAGCTCCTCGATCGCTTCCACGACTTCGCGCCGTCCGGCTTCGAGGTCGTTGCTCGCGGCCGGGCCGCAGACCAGCACGAGCGTCAGCGCACCGAGCTGGGCCGCCTCGTCGACCGCACGGAAGTTGTCCTCCATGCGCGCGCGGCGCGCGATGGCGTCCGGCGCGCAGAACCAGCCGCCGCGGCAGAGCGATGAGATCTGGATCCCCGCCGCGAGCGCTCGGTTGCGCGCCGCTCCTGCGCCGCATTCGTCGAGCCGGTCCCGCCAGAGCCCCACGGCGCCATAGCCTGCGCGCGCGGTGCCCTCGATCAGCTCCACCATGCTCCAGCGAGGCACCGTCGCGTGATTGACGGCCAGGCGGCGAAGGGTCCCACTTGAGCCGCTCACGGGACGTCGACCCACCGCCGCTCGGCGGACGACTGCAGCGCGAGTTCGGCCAGCTCGACGCCTTGCGCCGACCGGCGCAGGCTCCAGGGGAATGGCTCGCCGTTGACGAGGTGCCGCAGGAAGAGCTCCCACTGCCGGCGGAACGCGTTGACCGGCGGCTCGCGGTCAGGGATCTCGAGCCAGCGGTCGCGGGGGTCCCCGTCCTGGGGCAGGTCGGGGTTCCAGACGAAGCGCGGAGTCGTCGAGCCCGGCTGCACACGGCACCGGCGCAGGTCGGCGACCGCAGTGCCGTCGACGCCGTCGACCTGGATCACGAACAGGTCGTCGCGGTACGGGCGAACGCACCACGACGCATTCACCTGCGCGACTACACCGTCGTCGAGCGCAAAGACGGCGTACGCAGCGTCGTCCGCCGTCGCCGCGAACGCGCGGCCGCTCTCGTCGATGCGCTTCGACACGTGCGTCGCAGTCGCGCACGACACCGAGCGAACCGGGCCGATCAGCCGATCGAGCACGTAGTGGAAGTGACAGAACATGTCGAGGACGATCCCGCCGCCGTCCTCGCTGCGATAGTTCCACGACGGTCGTTGCGTCGCGCCGAGCGCCTCGGGGAAGACCCAGTAGCCGAACTCGATTCTCACCGAGAGCGGCCGGCCGAGCAACCCGGAGTCCATCACATCCGCGAGCTTGAGGAGGCCCGGCAGGAAGAGCTTGTCCTGGACCGCGCCGTTGCGCACGCCCGCTCCCTCAGCGAGCGCCGCGAGCTCGAGTGCGCGCCGGCTCGTCGTCGCGACCGGCTTCTCGCAGTAGACGTCCTTGCCGGCCTCGATCGCAGCAGCGAGGGAGTCCTCGCGACGTGCGGTCGTCTGCGCGTCGAAGTAGACCGTGTCGTCGTCGGAGGCGAGGCATTCGTCGAGGTCGGTCGAGTAGCGCTCGATGCCGAACTGCTCGGCGAGACGCCGCAGGCGATCCTCGTCGCGTCCGACGAGGATCGGATCAGGCATGACGACGACGCCGTCGACGTCCAACCCGCCGTCGGCCCGGATCGCCGCGATCGAGCGCGCGAGATGCTGGTTCCTGCCCATGCGCCCTGTCACGCCGTTCATGACGATGCCAATACGCCGCGTCTCCCTCATCGGCAGGTTCTTCATGCGCGCGGCGCCGCGGTCGAGTCGCGTACGACGAGCTCCGTTTTGAGCAGCTCGAGACGGAAGCCCGCCGATCGGGGGTCGAACGCGAGCGAAAACGCGCGACGACCGAGCTCGATCATCGGCACGCGGACGGTGGTGAGCGCGGGCTGGAGGTCCTGGGCGAACGGAATGTCGTCGAAGCCAGCGACGGAGATGTCCTCGGGCACGCGGAGCCCTCTACGCCGCAGCGCGGCGAGGACGCCGATCGCCATGACGTCGTTCAACGCAAAGATCGCGGTCAGGTCGGGTACTCGCTCGAGCAGCTCCTCGGCCCCTGCGTCACCGCTCGCGCGGTCGAAGTTCCCCCAGCAGACGTGCGACTCGGGGAGCGCGACGCCGAGCTCTGCGAGCTGCTCGAGAAAGCCCTGCAGCCGGTCGTCGGTCGTCGTGAGGATGTTCGGGCCGGTGACGACGCCGATCCGACGATGGCCTAGCTCGACGAGATGGCGTGCCATCTGCCGCGCGCCGTCGGTGTTGTCGGGCAATACGGTGTCGCCCGTCGCCTCGTGCCGACCGATCAGGGCCGCACGTCCGCCGGCGCGCTCGAAGCCGAGCACCTCGGCGGAGATCCTCGAACCGACCTCGCGCTCGACCCGGCCGCTACCGGCGAGCAACACGGCATCTACGCGCTGCGCGCGAAAGTGGCGGATGTACCCGAGCTCCCGCTCGATGTCGCGGTAGGTGTTGCAGATCAGGAGCATCCGGCCGGTCGACTGCGCCTGCTCGAGCGCACCGCGGACGATCTCCGAGAAGTAGGGATCGCTGATGTCATGGACGATCACCCCTACCGACGCGTCGCGCGATTGCGCGAGCGCGCGCGCATGCGGGTTCGGCGCGTAGTTGAGCTTGGCCGCCGATTCGAGCACGCGGTCGCGGAGATCGGGCCGGACAGGGCGAGATCCCGTGAGCACCCGCGAGGCGGTCGCCACCGACACGCCAGCGAGCCGCGCCACGTGGCTCAGGCTCCAGTCTCCGCCGGACTCGGGACGCTCGGTCATTTCGGATTCATCAGTCGTCATTGGAAAGCGATTGCCCAGAGCGACGCTAGCGCCTGCGGTTTCCTACGTCAACCGTGTTGACAAAGGCGAGGAGCCGAGTTAGGTTCGCCGGAAAGCGCTTGCCAAAGAGCGCCGGAATCGTGAAGGAGGGACGCAAAACGATGGCTACGAGCTGGAGGCAGCACCTCGGCCGGCGGATCGGAGCAGCGGCCGCAGTGGCCGTCGCAATCGCCGTCACGGCGAGTGTTTCTCAGGCGGGCACGGATGGCGGGCGCACGCGCCTGGCGCCGGCAGTAGTCCATTTCTGGTCGTGGGACCCGAATATGGGCTCGCTCGTCGCGCAGTTCAACAAGTCACATCCGTCGATCAAGGTCGTGCTGAGCGACATCAACCCGGAGTACGCGAAGCTGTCCGCGGCGATCACGGCGGGCAATCCGCCGGACGTGGCGCAGATCGAGTTCCAGGCGCTGCCGCAGTACATCGCCACGGGCGCGTTGCTCGATCTCTCGAAGGACGGCTTCGACAAGTACAAGTCGTCCTTCCCCGGCTGGGCATGGAGCCAGGTGACGCAGGGCGGCGGCCTCTACGCGCTGCCCCAGGACGCCGGGCCGGCGGTGCTCTTCTACCGCAAGGACCTGTTCGCGAAGTACCACCTAGCGGTGCCGACGACGTGGCCGAAGTTCGCGGCAGAGTCCAAGTCGTTGCATGCCGCGAACCCGAAGGCCTACTTGGCCGATTTCACCGCGAACGATCCGAGCTGGCTGCTCGGCCTGATGGCGCAGGCCGGGGCGAACTGGTTCGGGATCTCGAACAACGCGTGGAAGGTCTCGATCAACGACAGGCCCTCGATCAAGGTCGCGAACTACTGGCAGGGACTGATCAAGTCCGGCGCCGCCAAGACCGACCCCGGCTGGACGGCGCAGTTCTGGCACGACCTCACCGACGGCAGCGTCCTCACCTGGATGTCCGGCGGTTGGGCGGCCGACCTGATCACCTCCCAGTGCCCGAGCACAGCAGGCAAGTGGGGGGTCGCACAGCTGCCGCAGTGGGGCGGCGCGCCGGCAAGCGCCAACATCGGCGGGTCGACCGACGCCGTCTTCAAGGCGACGAAGAACAAGGCGGCCGCGGAGACGTTCGTCGCGTGGCTGAACACGACGAACGAATCGTGGAAGAACCTGTACTCGAAGGTCCATCTCGTGCCGGCATATCTGCCCGCCTTCAAGCTGAAGGCAGTGAACAGCAAGCTGCCGTTCTTCGGCGGGCAGAACCTCGCACCGCTCCTCAAGACGGCTTCGTCGCGGGTCAACACCGCGTTCACCTGGTCGCCGATCACGGAGGCGCTCTACACGCAGGCAGGCGATCTGTACGGTCAGGCGATCAGCGGCAAGGGCACTCTCGCAGGCTCGGTCGCCTCGCTTCAGACGTGGGCGGTTCAAACGCTCAAAGCCGGCGGCTACCCGGTGGCGCGGTAGGGTCTGAGATCCGCTTGAGCACAATCTGTCCGGGCCGCTCGAGGCTCGGCCCGGACAGATTGCTTCCCATGAGCGCGGTAGGCACCGACATACCCATCCTGCGAAAGCGGCGGCGGAACGACAGGCCGGGCTCGAGTGTGCTCGCACCCCTCGCGCTGTGCTTCCCTTTCTTCGCATTCTTTGCGCTGTTCGTGATCGTGCCCGTCGTCTACGCGGTGGTGTTGAGCACGAAGGAGATCCATCGCAGCGGCCTCGGCCTCGCGCCGCCGACGTCGCGTTTCGTCGGCTTGCGCAACTACGTCACTGCGCTCGGTGACGGAAGGCTCGGCGGCGGTCTCGTCCGCGTCCTCGAGTACTTCCTCGTGCAGTCGTTGAGCATGCTGGTGCTCGCAACGGTGATCGCGCTCGCGCTCGACCGCACGAGCTCGCGGGTTGGCAAGGCCGTCGTGCGGACGGTGTGCTTCCTGCCGTTCTCGATGCCCCTCGTCGTCGGCTCCGTGATGTGGAGCTTTCTCTACGCGCCCGACCTGAGCCCGATCGTCCACGCAGTCCGGTCCGCGGGCATCTCCGGCTTCGATCCGCTGAGCCCGCACTTGATCTTCTGGGGGCTCACGAACATCCTCACGTGGGAGTGGACGGGCTACAACGTGATCATCCTCGTGACGGCGCTGCAGGCCGTCCCACCCGAGGTGATCGAGGCCGCGCGGATGGACGGCGCGTCGGAGTGGAGGCTCGCGACGTTGATCAAGCTGCCGTTGCTCCGACCGGCGCTCGTTATGGCGACGCTGTTCTCAATGATCGGCGTGCTGCAGATGTTCGGCGAGCCGGAGACGATTTCGGCGATCACCAACTCGATCTCGAGCGACTACACGCCGAACATGTACGTCTACACGACGGCATTCACCGCGGACCTCGTCAACTACGCATCCGCGATCGCGGTTGTGCTCGCGGCGCTGACCGGGATCCTCTCGTTTGTCGCCCTTCGTGCGACACGCCGGATCTCGGCGGTGTGACGTGGCGACCATGAGCGCGAACGAAGCAGGGACGGGGCAGCGCACCGACGCGCGGCTCTCAGAGCTCTCGCCGAGGCTCGCCTCCGCGTTCACGTCGCTCTTCCTGATGATGATCGTCGTCTACTTCCTCTTCCCGATCGTCTGGCTTGTCACGGCGGCGTCGAAGTCGACCACCGCACTCTTCGGCTCGACTAGCTTCGGGTTCAGCGGGCCGTTCGAGCTGTGGCACAACATCAGCATCACGTTCAGCTACGACGGCGGAATCTATGGGCGGTGGATGCTGAACTCGGCCATCTATTCCGTCGGTGCGTCGCTGATCGGGGTGACGACCGCGGCGATGGCCGGGTTCGCACTCGCGAAGTACGACTTTCCCGGACGCGGGTTCCTCTTCGGGGTGGTCCTCTCCGGCGTCCTCGTGCCGGCGACCGTGCTCGCGCTGCCGCTTTACCTCGAGTTCAGCCGCGTGCATCTCGTGAACACATACTGGGCGGTGCTGCTGCCGAGCGTCGTGAACCCGTTCGGCGTCTACATCTGCCGCATCTACGCGGCACAGGCGATTCCCGACGACCTGCTCGACGCCGCGCGGATCGACGGATGCTCCGAATTCCGGATCTTCTGGACAGTGGGCGTCAATCTGATGAAGCCCGTTCTAGTCACCGCCTTCTGCTTCCAGGTCGTCGCGGTTTGGAACAACTTCCTCCTGCCGCTGATCATGGACACCAGCTCGCACCTGTTCCCTCTTGTGCTCGGAATCTACGAGTGGAATCAGGTATCGCAGCGTGGCGGAGCGCCGCCATTCATCTTCAACATCATCCTGACCGGCAGCCTGTTCGCGTTCCTGCCGCTCGGGCTCGCGTTCCTCTTCCTGCAACGCTCGCTGCGCCGCGGGCTCGCGATCGGAGCGATTCAGTGATCATCCGCAACCCGGCGACGAACGAGGTGCTCGGTGAGCTGCCGGCATCGACGATGGCGGACCTCGATACGGCGATCGGCAGGGCATGTGCGGCGCAGCGCGTCTGGGCCGCGACGCCCCGGCACGAGCGGCACCAGGTCCTGCTTCGCTTCGCGGAACTCCTCGCAGCGCACATCGGCGAGTTGTCGCAGCTTCTTGCGCGGGAAAGCGGCAAGCCGATCGGACAGGCCGAGGCGGAGATCGAGGTGAGCGCGCGGTTGTATCGCGGTTACGCCGAGCGGATGCTCGCGATGGCGGAGACCGCTCACGTGCTCGACAGCCAGCCGGGCAACGAGCGAGACATGCTCGTGACGCGGCAGGAGCCGCTCGGCGTCGTCGCCGCGATCCTACCGTTCAACTTTCCGTCCGACGTGCTCGCGCATAAGGCAGGCCCGGCGCTTGCAACCGGGAACGCGGTCGTCGCCAAGCCGTCCGAGGAGGACCCGCTCACCGTCACGCGCGAGCTCGAGCTGCTCCTCGAGGCCGGGTTGCCCGAGAGCGTGCTCCAGCTCGTGTACGGGGATGCAGACGTTGGCCGGGCGCTCGCCGCCGACGCGCGGATCGCGGCCGTCTCGTTCACCGGTTCGACCGAGGCTGGCATCAGTGTCGCCTCGACGGTGGCGAAGCGGCTTGCGCCGGCGTTCCTCGAGCTCGGCGGCAACGATGCGCTGATCGTGCTCGACGACGCGGATCTTGCGCTGGTCGTCGACGAGGCCGTGAACGGACGGCTCGCCGTCAACGGCCAATGCTGCATCTCCAACAAGCGCCTGATTGTCGATGCGCGTGTGCACGACGAGCTCCTGGAACGCGTCGCAGCGCGATTCGGCGAGTTGGTGCTCGGCGACCCGCTCGAAGAGACGACCGACGTCGGCCCGCTGATCAGCGAAGAGGGCGCGGACCGCGTGGAGGCGCAGGTCGGTGCGACGGTCGCCAGCGGTGCGCAGCTCGTCGTCGGCGGCAAGCGGGACGGCAACTTCTTCGCGCCGACGGTGCTCTCGCGCGTGACGCCCGCGATGGAGATCGCACGCGACCTCGAGGTCTTCGGGCCCGTGCTGCCGGTGATCGAGGTGCGCTCCTCGGATGAGGCCGTTGCGGTCGCGAACGCGAGCCGCTACGGGCTCAGTGGCTCGGTGTTTTCGCGTGACCTCGCGCGCGCGATGAGCGTCGCAACGCAGTTGGAGACGGGCCAAGTCGTCCTCAATGGCTCTGGCCAGTACCGTGCCGACGTTTCGCCGTTCGGCGGCTTCAAGCACAGCGGGTTGGGGCGAGAAGGCCTGTCGACGAGCCTCCAGGAGTTTGTGCAGAACAAGAACATCGTCTTCCGCGGACTGCTCCCGAGCGCGGCTAGTGTCCTGAGTCGTTGACGCCTTGAGTAGGCCGCGAGGCTGTCGAAGATTTCGTCGGCGGCTTTGTGCCAGCCGAACCGCTTCGAGTGGTCGGTCGTTTGGCAGGGTCTCTGCCAGCTCCGGGAACACGAGCACCGAGAGGTTCCCTTCCTGTCGGTGTCGTTGTAGCGCTGACCTCTAGCGTTCAGCCACGACCGTCGTCATCGCGACGTAGCTGGTGACCGTGCCGATCCCCGGTACGTCGGCGAGTTTGTTCGCGTGGAACTCTTCGTAGGCTGCGAGGTCTGGCACCTCGACGCGCAAGAGGTAGTCGAGGTCGCCTGTGACGTGATGGCATTCGACGACTTCCGACAGCTTGATGACCTCGGACGCGAATCGGCGGACGTGTTCGCCGGCGTGATGGCGGACGCGCACGCCGACGAACACGCAGAGCCGTTGGCTCGACTCTGGTTCGCGTATCTCGGTTCGGTAGCCGCGGATCACGCCGGAGCGCTCCAGGCGACGCACCCGGCGTAGGCAGGGAGAGGGCGAGAGGTTGACGGTCGCCGCGAGGTCGCGGTTGCTGATGCGCCCGTTGCGACGGAGAACGTCGAGGATCCGACGGTCGAGCTCGTCCATGACGAGATGTTGCCGACTGGTTGGGCTGAAAGCAACTCCATGCCGATCTAGTGGCAGATCTAGGCTTTTGTTTCAGAATCGGTTGCTCAGCAAGCAATGCTGATCTACGGTCGCCCGGGTTCCGTACGACCGACCGAGGAGACCATCGATGCGAGGGCCGAGCACCACCGTCGTTCACGCCGATCGTGAGCACCACCACGAAGCGGGTATCGCGCCTGCGATCCACCAGACGGTTGCGTTTGCCTCAGAGAGCGACGCGGAGTTCTCGGCGGCCGCGACCGAGCTCCGCGGCGAGCGCTTCTACACGCGCTACGGGAACCCCAACCACGCTCAGGTGGCCGAGGTCGTCGCCGGCCTGGAAGGCGCGGAAGCGGGTCTGGTGATGGCCTCGGGAATGGCCGCGCTCGCCACGTGCGTGCTCGCTCTGGTGGAGGCCGGCGACCACGTCGTCGGTCAGCTCGCGACCTATGGCGGCACCGCCGCGCTCATGCAGCAGCTGCTGCCGAGGCTCGGCATCACCTACACGCAGGTCGATCAGACGGACGTGGCCGCGTTCGAGGCGGCCATGACGGCGCGCACGAAACTCGTGCTGCTCGAGTCTCCGAGCAATCCGCTGCTCAAGGTCACGGATCTGGAAGCCGTGGCCGCCCTCGCGGGTGCGCGCGGCGCTCTCACGCTCGCCGACAACACCTTCGCGTCCCCGATCAATCAGCAGCCGCTCGGGCTCGGGGTCGACATCGTCTGGCACAGCGCGACGAAGTACCTGAACGGCCACGGCGACGTCTCTGCAGGTGTGATCGCGGGCCGATCCGATCACCTTGATCGGATCGCGAAAGTCGGGATCTTGACCGGCGCCACACTGGGTCCTGTCGATTCGTGGCTCCTACTCCGGGGCCTCCGCACGCTTCCGCTGCGTATGCAGCGCCACAACGCCAACGGCCTCGCGTTGGCACGTGTCCTCTACGGCCACCCCGCAGTCTCAGCCGTTCACTACCCCGGCCTCGAATCGTCGCCTCAACACGCCCTCGCCTCCCGACAGATGACCGGCTTCGGAGGCGTCCTGGCGTTCGAGCTCGAGGGCGGCCAGGAGGCAGCGATCAAGCTGCTCGAACGTCTCGAGCTCGCGCGAAGATCGGCCAGCCTCGGCTCGCCGGGCACCCTCGCGATACGCCCGGCCGCGATGTGGGCCGGAACCGTCGAGGAGGACCTCCTCACCGCCGCCGGTGTCAGCCAGGGGCTGATCCGGGTCGCCGCCGGCCTCGAGGACACCGACGATCTCGTCGCCGATCTCCTCAACGCACTCGACAGACCGTCTCCGTGGTCTCAGACCGCACGGGCTCCTCGATCCGGTGAGCGGGCTGGGTCGTTGAGGTCAGAACAGTCGCCATCGAGCATTACATCCCGACCGCCGTCACCCGCGGCGGACGCACCCTCGCCGCCGCCATTCTCAACGCCCGCGCGAAACCTTCAGCTGTTCGTACGGCGCCAAGAAGAAGTGTCGAGCATCTATAGGAACGTCCTCGTCGAGCGCTGGTCCGCAGAGCTGACCACGAAATGGATCAAGCGCGGCAGTCATTGCTCCGTCCGCGACCTCGTCCCTTCGATCCGCACCTGGATCACCAACTGGAACGACAACCCGAAACCATTCGTCTGGGACAACACCGCAGACGAGGTCCTCGACAGCCTCAATCAATAAACTCAGGACACTTAGGGATTCACGCTGAAGGGTTGCGGCGTGGGGCCTAGCCTTTGATTGCGCCGCCGAGGCCGGAGCCGCGTAGGAACGACCGCTGGAAGATGAGGAAGCCCGCAACCGGGACGAGACATGCGATGAACATAGCCGCGAGGAAAACACCGAGCTCGGTCTGCGACTGGATCGTCGGCAGGCGCACCGAGAGCGGCTGCTTGTTCGGGTCGGTGAGAACAAGCAACGGCCAGAGAAAGTCCTTCCACGAGGCGAGCACCGCGAACACGGAGACGACTCCGAGAATCGGCTTCGAGAGCGGGAGCACGATCTTCGTGAAGAGCGTGAACGGCCCTGCGCCATCGATTCGTGCCGCTTCGAATATCTCGCGCGGCAGGTTGTCGAAGAACCGTTTGACAATCACGACGTTGAAGGCGCTCGCCCCGGCGGGCAGCCAGATCGCCCAGTAGCTGTTGATGAACGAATGATGGATTAGCGGGGGGCGCACGATCTCGATGTAGAGCGGCACCAGCAGCACGACTGCCGGCACGAACAGGGTCGTCAGCAGCAGCCCGGTCACGACGCGCGCGTAGCGGGGGCGCAGCACCGAGAGCGCGTAGCCGCCAGTCGTCGCAACAACGAGCTGCGACACCCACGAGCCGAGCGCGAGCACGACCGTGTTCCAGAAGTAGCGGCCGACATCGACGTTCACCCACGCCTCACGCAAGTTGCTCCAGGCGGCGCCGTGTGGGAAAAACGACATCGGGTGCGTGATGGTGTCGTTCGTCGGCATGATCGCCGACTTCGCCAGCCAGAGCAGCGGCCCGAGACCGATCACGACGAGCCCGACAAGAAGCAACAGCTGTGCGCCGCCGACGCCGAATCGCACGAGCGGCCGCCGCCATTCCGACGGAGAGATCAGCTGCGTCGAACGCTCGTCGCTCACTCTTGACTCCAAGCGCGCGTCGCGCGCATGTACACGAGAGAAAACAGCGCAAGGAAGCCGGCGAGCATCAGGCTCAGCGCGGTCGCGCTGCCGTAGTCGCCGCCGAGCGAGTTGCCGAACGCGTAGTCGTAGATCTCGAGCAGCACCGTCAGCGTCGCATTTGCAGGGCCGCCCGACGTGAAGAGGAACGGTTCGAGAAACACCTGTGCGGTTCCGATGATCTGCAGGATCATCGTCACGAGCAGAACCCCGCGCAACTGCGGCATCGTCACATGCCACACCTTGCGCCACAGCCCCGCCCCGTCCACCGACGCCGCTTCATAGAGCTCCGCGTTCACGCCGGTCAGAGCAGCGAGGTAGATGATCACGGTCCCGCCGGCGTTCGCCCAGGTCGACTCGAGCACGAGCGACGGCATCGCCCACTGCTGCGACTGCAGCCACGGGTAAGGGCCGAGGTGTACCCAACCGAGGATCGTGTTGAAGACGCCAACCGAACTGCCGTCGTAGAACACCTTCCAGAGAAGCACCGCGACAACCGGCGGGATCACCACCGGAAGATAGGCGAGCGCGCTGTACAAGCCGCGCGCCCGGCGAACCTCGCTCATCAGCACAGCCGCGGCAAGCGGGATCGGATAGCCAAAGACGAGCGCGAGCAGCGCGAAGTATGCCGTATTTTTGACCGCAATCGGCGTCTGCGGGTCGTGGATGACTCGGCTGAAGTTGTCGAGCCCCACCCAGGTCGGCGCCTGCACAAGATTTGTGTGCTGCAGCGACATGACGACGGTACGCACAATCGGATACCACGAGAACGCGCCGAAGACGAGCAGCAGCGGCAGCATGAACACGAACGTTGAGAAGCCACCGCCGCGCACCCAGCTTCCAGGCGTACGCCGAACGTGTCGTCGCTGCGCGGCGAGCGCGGCTCCTTCTACCTCGATCTCGCTGATCGTGTCCACTCAGCCTCCATCGGCCACGGTGGGGCGGCGATCCTCGCCGCCCCACCGTATGCTCCTCAAGCTAACTGCCGTTCGAGATCGCTTGCTGTGCGGCCGTGTTTGCCTGCTGCAGCATCGACTGGACGTTGGCGTTCCTGTCGGTGAGCACCGCCTCGACCACCGCATCGAGCGAGTGATAGACGCTCTGCGTCGAGGCCTCGGGCTCCGGGATGACCTGCTGGTTGAAGATCCCCGTGGTGAACGGCTTCATCTGCCCGATCGGCACGTTGATATACGGCTTGATCCACGTATTCGCAAGGTCGTACTGTTTCTTGTTGAAGAGCGGGAGCGCCGGCACGCCGACTGGCTGCTTGTTCGCCACCAACGTCTTTGCGTTGCGAATCGCCTGTGCCTTCGAGATCAACGGATCCTCATAGTAGAACTCGATCCACTTCAGCGCCGCTGCCTTCTCCGCTGCGTTCGCGGTCGGTTTGACGGCAGCGAGCGTCCCCCCGCCGAGCACACCGGCGTTCTTGTTCTTCGCGAGCGGCAGGGGCGCGAGGCCGTAGATCGACGGGTTGATGTTCGACGCCTGCACAAGGTTCGTGTAGACGTCCGAACCGCTGATGTACATCCCGACGTCGCCGGCGGCAAACGCCTGGTTGATGTCGCTCCAGCCGTAGTCGAAGTTCGAGCCCATCGAATTGTCCGTCCAGCGCATGTGGTGCAACAGGTTCAGCGCGGCAACGGTTTGCGGGTTGTCCAAGGTGGCGACGGCATGCGTGCCTATGCCTTTCTCCATGCGCCCACCGAGCGCATACACAAGTGTCGTCAGGATCCAGCCGGCAGTGTTGTCGTCCTTGCCCATCTCCACGTAACCGGCCTTGCCGGTCTTCTGCGAGATTGCGAGCGAGTCGGCCTCGACCTGCTGCCACGTCGTGGGCGGCTTGTTCGGGTTCAGGCCCGCCTGTACAAACAGCTTGCGGTTGTAGTGAAGCGCCTGCGCGTACGCCCCTTTCGGGAGCGCGACGATCTGCCCTTTCGCGTCGGTCGCCTCGGCAAGGACTGCCTTGTTGTACTTCGAGAAGTACGGAAGCGCCTTCACACCGGCGGTCAGATCGGCAAGTTGACCGTTGTCGCCGAGCGTGCGGGCGTCCGTGAACGGCACCTCGAACACCGTCGGCAGCGTGCCGGCGGCAAGCTTCGCCGCGAACGTCGGCCCGGTCCACTGATACTCGACCGGCTGCACTTTGATCGACGGGTTCGCCTTCTCGAACTCCGCCACCTGCTGATTGAACTGCTGGATCGCAGCGGCCGTCGAGCCCGGGATCAGCGACGCAACACTGATCGTGACCGACTTCGTCGTCGATCCCACGGCGGCGGCCGTCGCACACACGGCCAGGAGGCCCGCGGCGGCCACGGCCGTGACCATACGAATGGACTTCATCGTCCTTCCTTTCCGTTGGGCATTCGGCGCAGCCAGACCGTGGTGTCCTCGGGGACTGCACCTCCTTCGAGCTCCTCGCTTGCGAGCAACACCTCGAAGCCGGCCGGGAGCTCCACCAAGCCGGGTCCGAAGTTGACGAGACAGACAAAGCGGTCGCCGCGTGCGAACGCGATCGCCTCTTCCCTAGTGGAAAGCCACTCGATGCTTGGCGCCTCGCCCCACGGCGCCTCGCGGCGCATCCGCAGCCCGGTGCGGTACAGGTTGAGCATCGACGCCGGATCGCTGCTTTCGGCCTCGACGGTCAACGCCACCCAGTCCTCTGGCTGGTCAAGCCAGGGACGGGCGGCACCCTCGCCGCTAAAGCCAAACGGCGGCCGTTCGCCCAACCAGGGGATCGGCACGCGACATCCGTCACGCCCAGGATCGACGCCACCGGAGCGCAGCCACATCGGGTCCTGGCGGCGCTCATCCGGAATGTCTTCAACCTCCGGCAAGCCCAACTCTTCGCCCTGGTAGATGTACATCGACCCCGGCAACGACATCGAAAGCAGCGCCGCAGCCCGGGCACGGCGGCTGCCGCGGGCGAGGTCGGTGGGCGTGCCGGCACGCTTCGCCTCGAACGAGAACGACGTGTCGGTTCGGCCGTAACGCGTCACAGGGCGGGTCACGTCATGGTTCGAGATCACCCAGGTAGTCGGTGCATCAACCGGCGCGTTCGCCGCGATCGCGGTGTCGATCGACGCGCGCAGACGCGCCGGCTCCCAGGGACAGGAAAGGAAGTCGAAGTTGAACGCGGTGTGCAGCTCGTCGGGGCGCAGGTAACGCGCGAACCGTTCGGCATCCGGAAGCCAGATCTCGCCAACGAGCAGCCGCGGCTCCGCGTAGCCGTTCGCGATCGCGCGCCAGCCGCGGTAGATCTCGTGCAGCTGGTCGCGGTCCTGGTAGGGATGCTCGCCCGGTGCTGGGTCGGGCGTCTCCTCGCCCAGATCGGGGTCTTTGACGAGCAGAGCCGCCGAGTCGATGCGCACACCGGCGACGCCACGGTCAAACCAGAACCGAAGCACATCCTCATGCTCGGCCGACACGTCCGGGTGCGTCCAGTTCAGGTCGGGCTGCTCGGGCGCAAAGAGATGGAGATACCACGCCCCGTCGGCCACCTGCGTCCACGCCGAGCCACCGAAGATCGACTGCCACCCGTTCGGCGGCGTCGTACCCGACCGAAACCAGAAACGTGCACGTTCCGGTGAGTCCGGGCCTGCGGCGAGCGCCGTCTTGAACCAGGGATGCTCGCTCGACACGTGGTTCGGGACAACATCGACGATCGTGCGGATACCAAGCTCGCGGGCGGCAGTGATCAGCTGCTCCGCTTCCTCGAGCGTGCCGAAGGCGGGATCGATCGCGCGGTAGTCGACGATGTCGTAGCCGTTGTCGGCCAGCGGCGAGGGATACCAAGGGTTGAACCACAACGCGTCGACGCCGAGCTCGCGCAGGTAGGGCAATCGGGCGCGCACACCGGCGAGGTCGCCGATGCCGTCGCCATTCCCGTCGGCGAAGCTCCGCACATAGACCTGGTAGACGACGGCGTCGCGCCACCATGGCTTCCCTGAAGGATCGGCTCCCTCCGAAGCCGGGAGGGACTCCGCTTCGGAGGGAGGGTCGATCGGGGCGATCGTCTCGAGCTGTGTCACGTCGCGCAGACGCTGCCACGTCCGACACCGTAATGCAAGATCTAAACTTAAACTCGCAACTTTCTGACGACTTACGTCAAACTTGCAGAGAAACCGGTGCGTTCGCCGTCGACCCACGCGCCACGATCTCCGGCTCGAAGAACAACTCCTCGGCAGAGATAGCCGAGCCCTCAATCTGGCCGACCAGCATCTCGACCGCGGCCCGGCCTATCGCCTCGATTGGCTGCCGCACAGTCGTCAGCGGCGGATCCGTGCACGCCATGAACACGGAGTCGTCATAGCCGACGACTGACAGGTCGGTGGGCACCTTCAACCCCGCCCGGCGCGCAGCCCGGATCGCCCCCAGCGCGAGCGGGTCCGACGCGCAGACGATGCCCGTGACGCCGCGCGCGATCAGCTTCGCCGCAGCAGCGTGACCACCCTCGAGCGAGAAACGCGTCCGCTCCACAAGCTCCTCAGCAAGGGGAGCCACCGCCTCGAACGCGGCCAGCTTTCGCCGCGACGGCACGTGGTCGGGCGGCCCGAGTATCAGCCCTATCCGCACGTGCCCCAGAGATGCAAGATGCGCGTACGCCTGCTCCATCGCAACCGCGTCGTCGGTCGAAACCCGCGGGAAATCCAGGTGGTCGGCGGCAGCATTCACGAGCACGACCGGCAGCCGCAACTGCAGTAGGCGGTTGTAGTGATCGTGCGGGGCGTCAGCCTCCGCGTACTGGCCACCCGCGAAGATCATCCCCGACACCTGGCGCTCGAGCAGCATCCCCACATACTCAGCCTCTGACATGCTTCCCGTGCGCGTACAGAGCACGGCATTGAAGCCACGCTGGGCGAGCGCTCCGGCCACCACCTCCGCCAACGCCGGGAAGATCGGGTTTTGCAGCTCCGGCACCACGAGTCCGACCATCCGGGCCTTACGCCCGCGCAGCTGGGTCGGCCGGTCATAGCCGATCACGTCCAGCGCCGTCAGAACCGCAGCGCGGGTCGCGTCTGAGATCCCAGGCCGCCCATTCAGGACACGGCTGACCGTGGCCTCGCTGACCCCAGCCTGCTTCGCGACATCGGCAAGCTTGCCCGCCATCTCGCAACCTTACGACATCCCCGTGCAATTCCCGGACTCACCGTCATTCTCGGACGACGGCGGCGTCCGGGGACTCGCACAGCCGGGCTCAGCATCGCCTGCCTCCGCAAGCGCGTCGCCTTCGAACTCTTCCTTCGCCGCCTCGTCGCCGTCGCGCCCAACCGCTGGATCCTCAAAGGCGCCGTCGCACTCGCCTTCCGCTTCAACGCAACCAGCCGACCGGCCAGGGACATGGATCTCGGCCAGGCAGACAGCGAGGACGCAGCGGTGGTGCCTAGCAGCCCTCGTCGCTCGGCTGGACGCAGGCGGCGTGGATGTTTTCAACGGCTTGTGCGAGGAGGCCGCTGAGGGCTTCCCGCTGCAAGGTTGTAAGGGTCGCGAGCATCTCGTCGTCGATTTCGCGAAGAGCGCGGTCGAGCTTCGCGAGCACCTGGTCGCCCTTCGTTGAGAGCTCGATGATCGCGCGGCGCCGATCGGCTCGGTCACGGCGACGCCGGATCAGATCAGCGTCCTCGAGACTGTTCAAGACGCCAACCAGATTCGTCGCATCGATGCCGAGCGACTCAACGAGCATCTGCTGAGCGGACGGCCCCCGCTCCCGGAGATGCTGGAGCGCTAGCAGCTCGCGCGGGCGGAGCCCGATCGGCGCCACGGCCTCCTCGATCCGGCGGCGCGTCCCGCGCGCGAGCTGCGCGATCAGAAGGCTCGACGGCGCTGACGTCCGAGCGTCGGATCTGATCGCAGCCATTGCGGTCGAGTGTAGTCTACAAATAGATTGTGATAGATAAATGATTAGTAACATACAAGGCAGTTCACCACGCCCTCTCCGCCGCCCCAAACAAAGGAGTCCGAGCATGTCGATCACGCCTCCCGACCCCGGCCCGCTCAACCTCGAGTTCGAGCGGCCGGCCGACCGCGCCCGCCTCGACCGCACCGCAGCCGCACTGAACGGCCGCGGCTTCAAAGCGCAGGTCGCCGACAACGCCGAACAGGCCCGACGACTCGTCCTGGACGCGATCCCGGCCGGCGCCGAAGTCCACATTGCACTCTCCGAGACGATGCGCGAACTGGGCATCACCAGCGAGATCGACGAGTCCGGACGCTACGACTCCGTCCGCTCGCGCCTGAACGCACTCGACCGCGCGACACAGGGGCGCGAGATGCGAAAGCTCGGCGCGGCGCCGGACTACATCGTCGGCAGCGCGCACGCGGTCACCGACGACGGCGAGATCGTCGTCGGCTCCGGCTCCGGCAGCCAACTCGGCGCCTACGCCTATGCCGGCGGCAACGTCATCCTCGTCATCGGGCACCAAAAGCTTGTCCAGGACCTCGCCGAAGGCCTGCGCCGCCTACGCGAGTACAGCGTCCCGCGCGAGTTCGCCCGCATGCAAGACGCCGGCTTTCCCGGAACGATGCTCGCAAAGACGCTGATCATTCACTACGAACCCTCCGCCCGCATCACCGTCATCCTCGTACCCGAGACACTCGGCTTCTGACCGCGACAACAACCACTTCCCCCGCGACAACCTCAGGACGACCCGCGCCCGGCGCCGCGGGATCGAATGCTCGGTCCGGACCGGCCGCAGGGGGCGCAGTCGGCACGGTCGCGAGCGTGTCCACATCGACCTTCACGCTGTCGACATCAGCGGGGCAGAAGGTGACCGTCAACAAAGCGTCCTCTACGACATCCCGCAAGGGGACAAGCTCTGCCTCGGCGAGCGCCATCAAGAAAGGCGAAAGCGTCCTCGTACTAGGGACGGTCAACGCAACGACCATCACGGCCAGCCAGGTCATCGCGCAACCAACGGGCGGAGGCGGCTCCGCGAGTTCCTCGGCGACAGACGTCGTCCCGTTCCAGCCTGGCGCACCCTCCACGCCCAAGCAGGTCGGTCAAATCCCAGGGAACTACACGCAGGGGCACACCCTCTACGGCGAATCGCACGACCGTTGGCATGCGCAGAACCTCGTGCACGACGGGCTGCGCTGACGCGATGACGACGTCCTCGAAAGCGTCGCGTCCGGGCCAGACGATCCTCACCGGAATCGCCGCACACGTGCAGATGCTCGCCTTCAGCGAAGGCGAGCTCCTCGCCGAGCGCGGCGGTGTCGACCGCGAGCTGGCCCTGAAGGTGATGAAACGCGAGCCCCGTCGGCTCGCCGCTTGCTTAAGACGCGTGCACCATTCATCCTCGACCTCCCCGCCGGAGCGTGGTTCGACGTCGGTTGATGAGGTCTCAGCAAGCGGATCAGCCGGGGTCTTGACGTGTCGGGACGCAGCTGTATTATGCGATTATCTAGATGGCTAGTTATTTGGATTCAGCTCAGTGATTGAGTTCCACTTGGACGGCAAGTCCGGTGTGCCGGCCTACCTGCAGCTGGTGCAACAAGTGCGTCAGGCGGTCCGGCTGGGGATCTTGCGGCCGGGTGACCAGCTGCCCACAGTGAAGGAGGTCGTCACGCGCTTGACGATCAACCCGAACACGGTCCTGCATGCGTACGGGCAGCTCGATCTCGAGGGCTTGATCGAGGGCCGGCGCGGCGTCGGCACCTTTGTTTCCGCGAATCCGGTTCCGCCACTTCCGGATGATCTCAAGGGCCTTCGTTCCGGGATCGAGCGCTGGGTCGGGCGAGCGCGCGCGGCAGGCCTCGACGACGAGGCGATCGGCGCATTAGTCGCCGAAGCGGTGCGCCCGTCAGCGGTTTCGAGGGTCGCATGAGCGAAGCGGTAGCGATTCGCACGAGCGGGCTGGGCAAGCGCTATAGCTCGCAGTGGGCGCTGCGCGACTGCACGCTCGAGGTCCCGTCGGGATCGGTGACCGCACTTGTGGGGCCGAACGGCGCCGGCAAGACGACGCTGCTACACATGGTGATCGGACTCGTCGAGCCGACGACTGGGGTGGTCGAGGTGTTCGGACGCTCACCGCGGCGGGATGCGAAGGTGGTACTCCCGCGGCTTGGCTTCGTCGCGCAGGACCATCCGCTGCACCGGAACCTCACAATCGCGGAGACGCTCACGTACGGGCGCAAGCTCAACCCGAACTGGAACCAGCAGGTCGCCGCCTCAAGGATCGAGCGTCTCGGCCTTTCCACGAAGCAGAAGGTCGGTCAGCTCTCCGGCGGCCAGCAGGCACAAGTCGCGCTGACGCTCGCGCTCGCCAAGCAGCCACAGCTGTTACTTCTCGACGAGCCAGTGGCGTCGCTCGACCCACTCGCGCGCCGCGAGTTCCTGAATGCCGTGATGGAGGTCGTCGTCGACGAAGGGCTCACCGTCGTTCTCTCCTCCCACATCGTCGCCGAACTCGAACGTGTCTGCGACCACCTGGTCACGCTGGCCGCGGGCGGCATCCAGCTCGCGGGACCGATTGCTGAGATCGTCACCAGCCACCGGCTGCTGACCGGTCCGCGCAGCGACGCCACCAGCGTTGCACGCGTGCACGACGTGATCCGCGAAAGCCACACCGAACGGCAGACGACGCTGCTGGTCCGCGCGAACGGCCACGTCTACGACAGCTGCTGGGAACAACACGAGATCGACCTCGAGGAAATCGTGCTCGCCTACCTCGGCTACCAGCCCGGCCACGGCGCATCAACAACGATGCCACTTCGAGAGGCGGTGCAGTCGTGACCTGGGTCAGCTGGCGCCTGCAGCGGACCGAAACACTCATCGCCTTCGGCATCCTCGCTCTGCTCGCCGCACTCCTCATCCCGACCGGCATCCAAATGGCCAACGCCTACCACCAAGACGGGATTGCCGCCTGCCTCTCCATCAATCCGAGCAAGCCCGTGCTCTGCGGGAACGAGCTCGGCGACTTCCAGCAGCGCTTCCAGGCGCTGACTACCCTCGCCAACTGGTTCACGCTCATCCCCGGCCTGATCGGCGTCCTGCTCGCCGCTCCATTCATCCTCGACCTCGAGAACGGCACCTACCGGCTCGCCTGGACCCAAAGCATCACCCGCGGCCGCTGGCTGCTCGGCAAGCTCGGGTTGGCGGTCGTCGCCGCCGTCCTCGCTGCCGGCGCGCTGACCCTGCTCTTCACCTGGTGGCGCACTCCGAACGTCCACATCAACGGACGCCTCGATACCGGCAACTACGACACCACCGGCACCGTCGTCATCGGCTACACCCTCTTCGCGCTCGCCCTCGCCCTCGCCCTCGGTGCGATCTGGCGACGCGCGGCCGCCTCACTCACCGTCGCCTTCGTCGGCTACTTCGCCGCGCGCATCTTCGTCGACTACTGGCTGCGCGACCAGCTCGTCGCACCACTGAAAGCGACCTACAAAGGCGCCCAGCAGCCGAACTTCCTCTACAACGCGCACGTCCTCAGCATGGACGGCACGGTGAACGGCCATCAGTTCAGCACCGCGGGCGGCGGCGGCTTCCTCGGCGGCCACGTGCAGTCCGCGGCACCGGGAATCAGCCACGCCATCTTCCACGTCGTCTACCAGCCCGAAAGCCACTTCTGGCCGCTCCAACTCACCGAAACCGGCCTCTTCGCAGGAATCGCCGCCATCCTGCTCCTGTTCGCAGCGTGGTGGACGAAGAAGCGAACAGCCTGACCCAGGGTCGATCGCGAAGAGCGGCACCCCATCCGGTCGCTCCGACGGCGCTTCAGGCCGTGCGGCGGTGGACAAGCCAGACGGTTGTGGCAATCAGGAGCAGTGAGAGCGCGAGCAGCCAGCCGCCCTCGATGAACTGGAAGAGCCAGAACCGGCTGGCCGGCTGATAGCTGGTCCACCGCGTGTAGCCGTGCTGGGAGAGGCACTGCGCGAGGGTTCCCGGCAAGGGCTTGAATTTGCCTGCCCTCGCCGGAAGGGAAGGGCAGAACCGCTGGAGGAGGTTCATGGGGGGCAGGCCGGTGAACGCGAAGTTGCCGCCCTTGGTCCACCACTGGCTCGTGATCCACGCGGAAGCGGGCACGTTTGGTTTGCGGGTGACCAGCGCCGTCAGGTAGTGGTGGCGCAGGAACATCCCGGCCGCGAGGGCGAGCCCGGTGTAGGCGGCCAGGGTGGCGACAATCGCGGGGACGACCCGGCGGATGAGCATGCCGGCCAGGCCGCCGACGGCGAAGGCGACCAGCGCCCAGGCAGCGAACGCGACCCCGCGCAAGGGGAACAGGCCCGAAGCGAACGGGGACACTTCGTTGAGGAAGCGGGGCTGGTTGCCCGCGGCGAAGTACGGCTGGTAGTACCAAGAGAACAGCACGCTGAGGGCTCCGGCAGCGGCGGCCACCACGACCGCGAGCAACACCAGCTTGGCGAGCGTCCAGCGCCACCGCCCGAAGCCCTGCGTCCAGGCGTAGCGGAAGGTTCCGGTCTCCAGCTCGCGGGCCAGCACCGGCGCCCCGACGAACGCCCCTATTAGCGCAGGCACTGCTTGCAGGACGTAGCCATTCGTCAGAAAGTTGTCGATGCCGTTGAACCTGCTGATCAGGTCACCGCAGGCAATCGAGCTTGCCGGATGGCAGGCGATCGCGGTTGCGTAGGCGTGGTGCAGCTGACGGCCGAGGATCCACACGTACACAGCCACTGCGCCGAGCAGCGCGGCCACTCCGCCCAGCGCGAATCGGTGCTGCCGCCAGGTGACCCAGGCCATCCGCCGCCACGGCACCGGCCGCGGGGTCGCCTCCTCCGCCGCGCGGACGGGCACGGTCAGCGCGCTCATGCCGTGGCCTCCGACGGTTCGGCGTCCCGGCTGCGGCCCGGTCCGGGTAGCGCCGCGGCGCCGGGCTCGCGCAGATAGGCAAGTGCGAGTTCTTCCAGGCCGACAGGATGTGTCTCCCAGCCCGGCGGGATCCGGTCGTCCGCCGTTGCCCGGACGAGCAGGTGGGCCTGTACCTCGCCACGTCGGACATGCACCACCGGCCGTTCGGCGTATCGATCGGCCTCGGCGGCCGGGCCGGTCAGCACGCGGTGACTGGCGAGAATTTCGTCGACGTCGCCGGCCACCTGCACCCGGCCCCGCGACAGCAAGATCAGGTAGTCGGCCACCCGCTCGAGCTCGACGAGCACGTGCGAGGACAGCAGCACCGACACGCCGTCGTCGACCGCCGCCGTCAGCACCGTGGCCATGAAGTCATGCCGGGCAACCGGGTCGAGCATCGCCACCGGCTCATCCAGCACGAGCAGCCGCGGGCGCCTACCCAGCGCCAGGGTCAGCGCGAGCTGCGCCTGCTGCCCACCCGACAGACTGCCCGCCTTCCGCTTCAGCGGGATGCCAAGCTCGGCAAGCCGGGCCTCGGCGGACGCCTGGTCGAAGCGCCAGTTCAGGTTGCGCGTCAGGTGCAGCATGTCCGCGGCCGACAAGTTCTTGTACAGCGGCGTGTCCTGGGCGACGAACGCGATGCTGCCCAGCGCGGCGAGCGACCCAGGCGCCCGGCCGCCGAGCACGGTGATGCCACCCGCAGACGGCGCCGCCAGGCCAACGGCCAGATTCAGCAGCGTGCTCTTGCCGGCCCCGTTCGGGCCGACCAGCGCAGCCACACGCCCGGTCGGGATCGCGAGCGAACACTCGCGCAGCGCCCAGGTGCCGCCGTACCGCTTCCCCAGGCCACTTGCCTCGACGACGTTCACGCGACGGCTTCCGATTCGCCGCCCGCCGCGCCGCCGGGGGTGGCGGAGCCGACGCGGCGCTCATGAAAATCCCGCAGCGCGCTCGTGAACAGCGCCACGATCCCGTCCTCGTCGAGCCCCGCTGTGTCGGCGGTCGCCAACCAGACGAGCAAGGAGCGGCGAAGCCCGGCCAGCTCCGGCAGCGCCACCTGGCTGAGCGTCCCCTCGATGAACGTGCCCTGACCGGGCCGGCCGGCCGCCAGACCCTTCATCTCCAGATTCCGGTACGCCTTCAACACCGTGTTCGGGTTGATCGCCAGTAAAGCGACCACGTCCCTCACCTTGGGCAGCTGGTCACCCGGCTTCAGATACCCGAGCCGCAGCGCATGCTCGACCTGCTGGACGAGCTGCAAATACGTCGGCACGCCGGAGGAAGGATCGAGGCGGAACTCGATCGGTGAAGCCGGTCCTCGCCCAGCAGACGAGCCCTCGCCGCCGGCCGCGGCCGACAGCGAGGCGTCAGCTCCGGACGTGTGGCTGCTCTGTTTATCTATCTCCATAATACAAGCTTACAGCGAAGCCTGCAGCCGTCAAGACTGATCGTTCCCCGCCCAAACTCGGACGGCCGCAGCTCACCCGCACGCACTCGCTGACAATCCGCTTCCGCCGGGGGTGCAGCGCTCGCGGCGCCCGCAGGCGTGCAGCGCACCGTTCCGGCAACGAGAGCACCTACAGCACGCCGTCGAGCGGTCGCAGGACAGCTGAGACGCGATCGGAGTGAACTCCACTTGTCTCGGAGCATGACGAGCACAGAGACACGCAGAGCCGGGGCGACGCCAAATGGGTGGGTGGGGGTGGGTGGCGGGCGAGGCCCGACACCCACCCCATCCTTTGGCAGCGACGGTGCTAGCGCTCGCTAGCCCCCCTGTGCGACCACCGCCTCCAGTTGCTGCGGAGTGACAAAGCCACGTGTCACGTTGTTGAGGCTCGAATCGAAACCGACCATCTGGAAACCACTGAAGACGTTGTGGTACTGGTTGAAGTCGTCGTTCCCCGACGCACCCTGGTAGTTGATCTTCTTGTGTTTCCCGAGCAGCCGCACGCAGGCGGCGTAGGTCGAGCACTGGATGCCCGGCGGGTTCGTCACCTTCACGACATCCTTCACCCACACCGCCGGATTCGTCGAGTTGGCGGCCGTCATCGCAAGCGACGCGATGACGATCGAGTCGTACTCGTTGAACGTCGTCGGCAGGATCGTCTTCGTGTGCCACACCTGCTGGTAGTCGCTGAGGAAGTGATTGAACGCGCCACCGGAGGGCGACGCCGGCAAAGCAGCCGTCAGTTCAGTCGAAGCGGTCGGACCGAACGCCTTCGCGTAATCGCCGTTCGGTGCAGACTGAAGATCGTCGCCGATCCACGGGACGTTCATGTAGCCGAGCTGCTGACCGTCCGAGAACAACGTGGCCGCCGACTGCGAATCCATCGAGTCGAAGATCACCTGCGGGTGGTTCGCGAAGGCCTGAGCCAGCTCCGCGTTGTACGAGGACTGCCCCGGCGTGATCGTGATGTTCGAGTCGATCGTTCCACCGAGTGCCTTGAACGCCTTCTCGAGGGGCGGCACGAAGCCCTGTGAGTTCGCCGAGTTATCGAAGATCAGCGACGCCGTCTTCCACCCATGGTGGATCGCGTAATACGCCATGGCAATCGCTTCGTTCGAGTCGGACGACGACGTCCGGAACACATACGGATAGTTCATGTGATCGAGCTGCGTGAGACCCCCGACCATGAAGTCGGCCACGTTGTTGGGCTTGAACTGATTGATCACCGCCTCAATGGTCGGCGAGAACGGGCCGACGACCATCGTCGGGTGCTTCAGCAGCAGCTTGCGGAACGCAGGGAGAGCATCGACCGAGTCGGCCGCATCGTCGACGTAGGCCGGCGCCCACTTGTGGCCGAGAACGCCACCGTTGTGGTTGACCTCGTAGATCCCGACCGGCACACCGTGGGTACCCCACTGCGACAGCAGTGCCTTGGTACCGGTGAACGGGAAGATCCCACCGACCACGAGCGTCGATGAGTTCGCCTGCTGCTTCGCCGCCGACTTCACGGAACCGACGGCCCCCGCCGCGACGGTTGCCGCGGCCACTACCGCGAGCGCCAGCGCAATCGTCGCGCTCCGCCGCAATCTGACCTTGATCATCCAACTCCTCCTTGTGTGCTAGATGGCGTGGTCTGGAACTCCGGCGTGCGACCGAGGAAGATCGACGCCAGATCAAGTGCGGCGATCTCCGTCGCCGGGCCGTGGGCGTGGTCGCGCCCCGCCACGAAGATGTGCACGAAATCCGAATGCTTGAGAGCGCGATCGACGTTCTGTTCAACGACGAGCACCGCCGTGTTGAGTCGCGAGATCCGTTCGATCTGGTTCCACACGACGTCGGTGTAGGTGGGCGAGAGGCCAGCGGTGGGCTCGTCCAGGACAATCACCGACGGGTCGACCATGAGCGCCCGGGCGATCGCGAGCAGGTTTTGCTGACCGCCCGAGAGGAAGCCAGCCTTCTTCTCCGTCGCCTCACCGAGGTCGGTGAAGATGCCGAGGATCTCCTCCATGCGGGCCGATGTGTCACCCTTCGAGGCGAACCCGCCGACCTCCAGGTTCTCGCGCACCGTCAGTCGCTTGAAGACGTTGTCGCTCTGCGGCACATAGACGAGCCCGTGCCGCGGGATCTGGTGCCCGGGGATCGTGGTGATGTCCAGGTCGTTCACCGTGATCCTCCCCGACATCGGCTTGAGAATCCCAACCAGCGTCTTCGCGAACGTTGACTTCCCGGCGCCGTTCGGACCGATGATGGTCGTGACCGAGCCGAGGTCCGCAGACAGGGTGATGTCGTTGATGATCGGGGCGCGGCCGTAGCCGGCCGAGACACCCTCAGCGAAGAGCGCCGGCATCGATTACCTCACCCAGATAGGCCCTGACGACGTCGGCGTTCTCCCGCAGCTCGCTGAGGCGGCCGGTAGCGAGCGTCCGGCCCTCTGCGAGCACGATCACGTAGTCGCAAATCTTCTCGACCACGTTCAGGTTGTGCTCGATCATCAGAACGGTGACGCCGCTCTGCTTGAGGTCGAGTATGTAGCCCCCAATGCGTTCGATGAGGGCGGGGTTCACGCCCGCCATCGGCTCGTCGAGCAGCAGGATCTTCGGCGACGCCATGACGGCGCGTGCGATCTCGAGCAACTTCTTCTGGCCGCCAGACAGCTCCCTCGCCCTGATGTCCCGCTGCGGGTACAGGCCGTAGACCTCGAGCACCTGAAGGGCGCGTTCTGCGTGCTCACGTTCCTGATTCCGAATCAGCGCCGGGCGGAACAGCAGGTTGACAAAGGATTCACCTGCCTGGTGGGCGGGTGCGACGAGCAGGTTCTCGAGGACGGTCAGCCCACCGAGCTCGCGAGAGAGCTGGAACGTCCGCATCAGCCCAAGCCGCGCGATCTTGTAGCTGGGCCAGTTCGTGACGTCGGTCTGGCCGATGAACGCCCGGCCGTCGTCGCAGCGCATCGCGCCCGAGAGGATGTTGACGACCGTCGTCTTGCCGGCGCCGTTCGGGCCGATCAACGCGGTGATCTGGCCCTCGGGGACGTCGAAGGCGGCGCCGTTGACGGCGTGCACGCCCTGGAACGCCTTGGTGATGCCTTCGCAGCGCAGCGCCGGCGCCCGCGCGGTCTGGACCGTGGAGCCGAGCACGCCGGCCGCGTTCATTGGCCGCTCTTCGGCTCGAGGCGCTCGCGCACCCCGAAGCTCGTCGCCCGCCGGAGACGCTCGGGCACGGCGCCCTGAGGCCGAAACCAGAGCATCGCCATGAGAACGATCCCCACGAGGGCGCTGTCGAAATACTCGATCAGGCCCGGATGGCCCGGGATCTCCGGCAGGAACGCCGGCAGGTGGATGAGCAGCGTCTCGACGAACAGTGCGCCGACGAACATCCCGATGTTGTTGCCGGCGCCTCCCACGATCAGCACGGCGAACACCACGAACGTCTCGCCCGGGAGCCAGGCGGTCGGATTGAACGAACCGCCGAACTGGATCAGAAGCCCACCGCCGATGCCCGCATAGAACGAGCCGATCAGCATTGCCTTGAGCTGCATCCGAAAGACGTTCTTGCCGAGTGCCGCGGCGGCGACCTCGTCGTCTCGAATCGCCCGGAACGTGCGCCCCATCGGCGACCGCATCACCCGGCTCATCACGAACCACATCAGGAGCGAGACCGCCGCGGTGACGCAGGCGAAGAAGGGGATGAAGGAGTTCACGGTCAAACCCAACGCCTTCGCGAACGGCTCGGGCACGTTGTAAAGACCGTCGGCGCCGTTGAAGAGCGACACGTAGTTGTTGCAAAAGTCGTAGAGCACGAGTGACAGCGAGATCAAGACGATCGCGAGGTAGTCGGTCCGCAGGCGCCTCAGCGCAATGAGCGCGACGATCAGGGCGAAGCACATCGCTGCCAGTCCGCCGAGCAGCAGATTGATCGGGAACGGCAGGCCGAGTCCGAGAATGTAGTGCTGTCCGGTGTTGAGCGAGTTCGGCAGGCTGAACACCCCGGTGAAATACGCCCCGATCGCCACGAAGCCGATGTACGCGAAGTTCAAGATCCCGGCCTCGCCGTACTGGATGTTCAACCCCATCGCCAGGATGAAGTAGTCGAACAGGAAGAAGACGAGGGTGAAGACGTAATAGACCACGCGCGCCTACGCCGTCCCCGGCCGTGCGAACAGTCCGCTCGGCCGGATGAGAAGGGCGAGGATCAAGATCACGAAGGCGATGTCGAGCTTGTAGGACGGGTTGATGAAGGCCGCCGAGATTTCCGTTGCCAGCCCGATGAGGAGCGCCCCCGCCATCGCACCGTAGATACTCCCGACGCCGCCGACGATCACGGCAGCGAAGATCACGAAGAGGAAGAGCTCGCCGGAGGCCGGCGTGAGGTTGCCTTCGCTGATCCCGAGGACGGTCCCCGAAACCCCGGCCAGGCCGCCCGACAGAAACCAGGTGATCGTGGTGATCCGCTTCGTGTCGATGCCGGTCGTCATGGCGAGTGTCGTGTTGTCCGACATCGCGCGCATCGACTTTCCGAGTCTGGTCGTCTTCAGCATGGTGTGCACTGCGAGCATCAGCACGACCGCGATTCCCATCACGATCAGCTGGTTCCTCGTGAGCAGCAGCGGCCCGATGTGCAGGGCCGCGGTGATCGGCATGTTGAAGAAGCGGACCTGGGCGCCCCAGATGGAGTACTCCATGTTGAGCAAGATCAGCGAGAGGCCGAACGTGACGATCAGCACGTAGTGGTTCTTGCTGAACCGCCGCGCGAACGGACCGAGGATCAGTCGGTTGATGATCACAGCAAGCACGCCCATCGCCAGCGACCCGATCACCAACGACACCCAGATGTTGAGGTGGAGAACCTCGCTGTTCACGACGTAGGTGAAAAACGCTCCTAGCGCCATGAAGTCGCCGAAGGCGAAGTTGATGTAGTTCGTGATTCCGAACTGAAGGCTCAGGCCAACGGCTGAGATCGCGAGCACCGATGCGGTCACCAAGCCGAAACCAACCGACAGCCAGAACAGCTGCACTATTGCCCCCTCAGACGTCTGCAGGGACATTGGGTGGCCGGCTGCGCCCGCTCGTTCAGCATCGTCGCTGTCACGTGCGGGCGATCGTGCGACGCCTCCCGGCGTTTGTCCAGATTGACCTACATAAGCCGCACTAACCGCCGATTAGCCCGACTTTGCGATCATTTCCGATCGCGGCCCGCCGGGCGGGCGCCGTTACGATCATGCCCGTGCGCATTGTCACGACGTCTAGGCGACTGCCTCGGCTCTCGACGCAGCTCCTGCTCCTGCAGCTCGGGATCATCGTCCTGACCGTCGGCGTGGCGTCCGTCGTCCTCTACCTGCACGCGCGAGACGACATCGCGAAGCGGGCCGGCGCCGAGTCACTCGCGATTGCTCAGACGGTGGCGACGAACCGGCAGGTCGTCGCGGCGCTGACGCAGCCGAACGGCGCGAGGATCATCGACCCGATCGCGGAGCGAATCAGACGGTCAACCGGCGCATCCTTCGTCGTCGTCGCGAACCGCCGCGGCATCCGCATGTCGCATCCGAATCCGAAGATGATCGGGAAGTCGCTGCTGCACGATCCCGGCGAGAACCCGGCGCCGGTCTTTGCCGGCAAGACGTTCGTCGGCGAGCAGCCCGGGTCGCTCGGACGGTCGATGCGCGCAAAGGTGCCGATTCGGAACGCGCAGGGTCGCGTGATCGGTCTCGTGTCCGTCGGCGTGCTGGAGAAGGCGCTCGCGACGGAGTTCCAGGAATCGCTACCGGTGATCCTGATTCCGCTGCTCGTCGCGCTCACGCTCGCGGTCGTCGGCGCCTTCCTGCTCGCGCGCCGCGTGAAGCAGCAGACGTTCGGGCTCGAGCCGGACGAGATCGGCGCGCTCCTCGAACAGCGCGAGGCGATGCTGCACGGCGTCCGCGAGGGCGCGATCACCGTCGATACCACAGGACGGATCACCTTGATCAACGACGAGGCGCAGCGGCTGCTCGCGCTCGACGCGGACGCCGTCGGACGGCAGGTCGGGGACGTGGTTCCCTCCGGCCGCGTGCGCGATGTGCTCACCGGCCGTGTCGCAGGGCAGGACGAAGTCGTCGTGCTCGGCGAACGCGTGCTCGTCGCGAACCGGATGCCCGTCGAGGTGCGCGGCAGGCCGATCGGTGCAGTGGTGACGCTCCGCGACCGCACCGAGCTCGACGCGCTCTCACGCGAGCTGCACGACGTGCGCAAGCTCGCCGACGCGCTACGTGCGCAGGAGCACGAGTTCCAGCATCGGTTGCACGTGATCAGCGGCCTGATCGAGCTGGGCCGCTACGAGGATGCCGTCCAGGAGATCAACCGGTCGTCGCTCCTGCACCAGGAGCTCGCCGCGTCGCTCGTCGACCGCGTCGGCGACCCGATACTCGCCGCGTTGCTGCTCGGCAAAGCCGCCGTCGCGAGCGAGCACGGCGTCAAGCTCGACGTCCGCGCGACCGAGCTGCCCACGGAACTCGAGGACGTCCGCTCGCTCGTCGCGATGCTCGGAAACCTGATCGACAATGCACTCGAGTCGGCCTCCGCGGGCGGAGTCGGCGGTCATGTCGACGTCGCGTTGCACGTCGAGGGAGGCGCGTTCGTGATCGCGGTCCACGACTCCGGCCCCGGAGTCGATCCGGCGCTGACCGACGAGATCTTCCGCGACGGCTTCACGACCAAGATCGCCCGCGACGGCCAGCACAAGCGCGGTCTCGGCCTCGCGCTCGTCAGCCAGGAGGTCAGACGCCGGAACGGCACGATTCACGTCGAGAACGTCGACGGCGCACGCTTCACCGTGCGGCTGCCGCTGCGCTCGAACGAGAGGGTCAGATCATGATCCGGACGCTCGTCGTAGATGACGACTTCATGGCCGTCTCGGTGCATCGCCAGTTCGTCGAGCGCGTCCCCGGCTTCGACGTCGTCGGCGATGCGATGACCGGGCGCGAGGCGCGTGCGCTCGTGGAGCAGCTCCGCCCGGACCTGCTCCTCCTCGACATCTATCTGCCCGACGAGAACGGCATCGACCTGATGCGCAAGCTGCGCGCGGGCGCCTCACCGCCGGTTGACGTGATCGCGATCACGTCGGCAAAGGACGTCAACGTGCTTCGCGACGCGATGCACCTCGGTGTCGTCCATTACATCGTCAAGCCGTTCACCTTCGTCACCTTTCGCGAACGGCTCGAGACGTACGCCGAGGCTCACCGCCAGCTCGCCGAGATGCGTCAGGCAGAGCAGCGCGACATCGACCGTCTGTACGGACTGCTGCGGACGAGCAGCAAGGCGCCGCTGCCCAAGGGGATCTCGCCACCCACGCTCACGCTTGTGGCCTCGTTGCTGCAGGACTCCGACACCGCGATCTCGACCGCCGAGCTCGCCACGCGTGCCGGGATCAGCCAGGGCGTCGCGAGGCGGTACCTCCGATTCCTCGCCGACTCCGGAGCGATCGACTTCACGCTCCGCTACGGCACCGCGGGCCGGCCCGAGCACCTGTACCACTGGACGGCGGCGCCCACCGTGCCGTGACGAGACTCAGTCGGCAGCGCTCGCGAGCACGCCGGCTTCGATGAGTCTCCCGATCTCCTGCGAGCTGTAGCCGAGCTCTTCGGCGATTTCGACGGTGTGCTCACCGAGGCGTGGCGGATTGCGTCCGCCGAGTGGGCGCCGGTTGTCGAGTTCGAGTGGCAAGCCGGGCAGCCATGTGACGGTGCCGTCCTCGAGAGTGATGTCGATTCTCGCCTCCGGCCGAGAAAGGTGCGGGTCGTCGAACAGCTCGTCGGGGCGTCGGATCGGGGCGAAGCCCACGCCGGCGACTTCGCAGAGGTTGCAGACCTCGGCGCGCGTTCGGCGGCTGAGGATGCTGGTGACCTCCGGGATCAGCCACTCGCGCGATTCAACGCGCAGTTGGTTCGTAGCGAGAGCTTCCATCGCGGCGAGCTCGGCCAGATCGAACGCGCCGCAGAACGTGCGCCACTGAGTGTCTGTCACGACGGCGACGAAGACACTCTCCTCGTCGCTCGTTTCGAACACATCGTAGATTCCCCACCCGGAGTCCCGCACCGGCATCGGACGGGGCGCTTCCCCCGTGATCGCGAACCGGGCCATGTGCTGCGCGACCAGGAACGCGTTGTTCTCGAAGAGTCCGGCCTTGACGAGCCTGCCACGGCCCGTCCGCTCCCGGTCGTAGAGCGCAGAGACGACACCGGCCACCGCGAAGACGGCGCCCATGATGTCGTTGACGGACGCGCCGGCTCGGAGCGGCTGCCCGGGCGGCCCCGTCATGTACGCAAGGCCGCCCATCATCTGCACGACCTCGTCGAGGGCGACTCGCTGCTCGTATGGACCTGAGAGAAAGCCCTTGAGCGAGCAGTAGATGAGGCGAGGCGTGGCTTTAGTGAGCGAGGCGTAGTCCAGCCCGACGGCGTCGAGTGCGCCCGGGCGGAAGTTCTCGATCAGAACGTCCGCCTGTGCGATCAGGCGCCGTACGAAGGCGAGGCCTTGCGGTGTGCGAACATCCGCGGCGACGCTTCGCTTGTTCCGACTGTACGTCGTGAAGAGTCCGGCGCTGGCTGCCGCGAGGTTTCTCGTCTTGTCCCCGCCAATCGGAGGCTCGACCTTGACGACGTCCGCGCCAAGGTCGGCGAGAACGAGACCGCAGGCCGGCCCCATGACGACGTGCGAGAACTCGACCACGCGAACCCCACCGAGCGGAAGCCGGTCGGACTCGATGTCGCTCAAGGGTCGACCTCCGGCCGCCCCATGTGGCCCCGCTCCGCTACCCGCGAGCCTCCGTCGAGCCTACCGCTCACAGGGCGGGCCTCGCGGGGACGAACCCCTCCGGGAGCCCCGCATCGGCGATGTAGCCGTAGAGCTCCTCCCCGGGCAACCCAGCAGCAAGGACGGAGCGCGCCTCGATCAGCCGCTCGATGTCGACACCGGTGTGCAGTCCCATGGATTCGAGCAGAAAGACGAGATCCTCGGTCACGATGTTTCCCGTGGCACCCGGGGCGTACGGACAACCGCCAAGGCCGCCGTGCGAAGAGTCGAAGGTGCTCACGCCGACGTCGAGCGCCGCGACGACATTGGCCAGTCCCTGTCCGCGCGTGTTGTGCAGATGGACGGCGCCACACCTCCCGCCCACCTCGTCGCGTAGACGCGGAAACAGCCGACGGATCTGCGTCGGGCTTGCGAATCCGACAGTGTCGGAGGGATGTATCGAGTCGACACCGCAGTCCGCCACGCGGCGCGCCAGCCGGATCACGTCGTCCTCAGGCACGACGCCCTGGATCGTGCATCCGAACGCGGTCGCGAGGCCGACTTCGATCTGTGTACCCGGGTACCGTACGTCGCGCAAGGCGACAATCGCGCGAACCTCCTCGATGATCTCGTCGTGGTTCTTCCGAATGTTGGCGATCGAGTGAGGTTCACTTACGGACACCGGGATCGTCAGGACATGCACGCCGGTATCGAAGGCGAGCTGGGCGTAGCGAAGATTCGGCACAAGCACCGACACCCGCAGGTCCGGGATTGCCAGCGCGTGCTCTACGACCTCCGCACAGTCGGCCATCTGGGGCAGTGCACGCGGAGAGACGAACGAACCCACCTGTATCTGGCGCAGTCCGGCAGCGACGAGAGCGTCGATCCAACGCAACTTCGCCGGCGTCGGCATCGTCTGCGCCACCGACTGGAGCCCGTCGCGGGGGCCGACCTCCACGATCGTGATCTCGGTAGGGGTCACGCGCTCGCGCTCAGAAGCTTGTCGCGCTCCCCGGCTGAGACGACCAACGCGGGCGCAACGACGTCGAGCCGCCAGGCGAAGCGACCAGGGTGGGCCATTCCGCCGGAGACCGCGACGACGCGCTCACAATCTGGAGAAGCAAGACCCGATGCGACCGGTTCGCATTCCATCGCGTGCGACGACCCAGCCGCGCAGCCTCGTCGCCACCGCGTCGACGTCGAACTCGTGGGCGACCACAGAATGAGAGTAACCACAACGACAGAAGGTAACCACGCGGAGATTCCGATGCGCGTTGAAGCGTGACCACTCGACTCCATTCCGAGCGAGAAACTCGAGCAGGGCGAGCTAGACGGTGTGCTTGTTCCCATCCGGGGAACGGGTGTCAAGCGAGTCGCGAGGCAACCGGTTTCGACGACAGCATCGAGCCATCGTCGGCAGCTCATGCGTCGAGCGGTAGCCGCTGCAGCAGCGCGTCCACGCGCGCGAAGCCGCCCTTCGCTCCTTCCTCGACGCCGTACTGCATCGTCGTGTCGCGCTCCTCGGTCGTAGCGAAGCGCATCGTCTGCGTCAGTTTCGTCCGGTCGCCCAGATCCTCGAACTCGAGCGTCTGCAGGTGGTTCTGGAACGTCTGCACGAGCCGCCCGGGCGCGTCGACCTCGCGGAACTCGCCCTCGACGACGCCGAAGGCGGTGCGGAACCGGTACGTGCCGCCGGCACGGACGTCCATCTCCTCGACGACCGTGCCGTCGCCCCACCATTCCGGGATCAGCTTCGAGTCGGTCCAGACCGAGAAGACGTGCGCGCGGGGTGCGTCGAAGATCCGCTCGACGCGGATCTCGAGTTCGTTCGGGGTGGTGACGGTGGTGGTGTTCATCGGTCTCCTTTCGTGCGTTCGACGACCTGCGCGAAGCGGTCGAGCCGCTGCAGCCACGTGCTGATGCCCGCGAAGGCGTAGGGCGCGAGCATGCACCTGCGGACACGGCCGACCTTCTCCGTCGTCACGAGCTGCGCCTCCTCGAGCAGCCGGATGTGCTTCTTCATCCCGGTCAGCGACATCCCGAAGGGCTCGGCGAGCTCGCTGATCGTGATCGTCGCCCTGCCGGAGCCGAGCCGCTCGAGGACGGCGCGGCGGGTCGGGTCGGCGAGGGCTGCGAAAGCGAGGTCGACGGTTGTTGAATACTGAACCATTCGGTTCACTATAGCAGGCTCGGGCGACCCCGCGCTCGTCTTGACCGAACCTTGATCGAAGCAGCGGGCAGCCTTGACCGGGCGCGCCTACGGTGGCCTCAGATACGTCGAAGGAGGCCAACAATGATGAACAACTGGTATGGCGGAATGGGCGCCGGCGGGTGGCTTGTGATGTCGGTGCTCTGGGTGGTGCTGATCGCCGTGATCGTCTGGGCGGTCGCAAACCTCTTCCCGCGCGGCGGACGTAACGGCGACAACCTCGCCGAGCGGCCCGAGGAGATCCTCGAACGGCGACTCGCGAGCGGCGAGATCGACGCCGCCACCTACGACACGCTGCGCGGCAAGCTCCGCGAGGCGCACACTGGCAGGACGTGACCGGGATGAAGAACAGGCTCCTGCCGACCCTGATCGTCAGCGCCGCCCTTGCAGCACTCGCAGGCACGGTCACCTATGCGGTCGCACACGCGACCGGCGGCGGCAACAACAACTACGGCTCGATGATGAACGGCGGCGGCTACACGATGATGGGCGCGAGCGGTCCTCGGACGGCCTGGTACGTCAACGGCTCCGGGCCGGTCGCGAACATCGCGGCCGCCCGGTCTCAGGCACAGCGGTTCGCCGGCCGGCTCGGCCTCAAGACCGGCGAGGTGATGCAGTTCGCCGACAACTTCTACGTGCTCCTGACCGACAGTCAGGGCAAGCCCGCGACCGAGGTGCTCGTCGACCCCGCGACCGGCGCGGTCACACTCGAGTACGGGCCCGCGATGATGTGGAACACCCGCTACGGGATGATGGGCGGCACCGGCACGGCCGGCTACGGCGGGATGGTGGGCGGCGGCAACGCGTACGGAGGCATGATGGGCGGCCGAGGCGCCGGGATGGACGGGATGATGGGCCGGTACGGCGGCAGCCCCAATTGGACGCCGCCGAGCGGCAACCTCTCAGCACCGCTCACCGCGAGCGGCGCGCAGCGGATCGCAAACGAGTGGCTCGCCGGCCAGAAGAGCGGCCTGACCGCCGCGCAGCCCGACACGCTGCCCGGCTACTTCACACTCGATACGCTCAAGGACGGGAAGATCACCGGCATGCTCTCGGTCAACGAGCAGACCGGGGCGGTCTGGTACCACTGGTGGCACGGCCGCTTCGTAGCGATGGAGGAATGAGCGCCGCCGGTCCCGCCGGCGGCCCGGGCGAGCGCGCGCAACTGCGCGCGCTCGTCGTCGACGACGAACAGCCGCTCGTCGCGATCGTCAGCTCCTACCTCGAGCGGGAAGGCTTCCAGGTGCTCGTCGCCTACGAGGGCGTGCAGGCGGTCGAGATCGCCCGCCGCGAGCGGCCGGACGTGATCGTGCTCGACCTGATGCTCCCCGGCCTGGACGGGATCGAGGCCTGCCGGCAGATCCGCAGCTTCAGTAACGCCTACATCATCATGCTCACCGCCAAGGCCGAGGAGTCGGACAAGATCGCCGGCCTCTCCACCGGCGCCGACGACTACCTGACCAAACCCTTCTCTCCCGGCGAGCTCGTCGCGCGCGTGCGTGCGCTGCTGCGCCGCCCGCGCACCGGCACCCCGCCGGTCGAGGCGACCCGGCGCTTCGGAGCGCTGGAGCTCGACCCGGCCGCGCGCGAGGTGCGCCTCGACGAGCGGCCGGTCGAGCTGACCCGGCTCGAGTTCGACCTGCTCGACACGCTCTCGGCCGAACCGCGGGTCGCCTTCAGCCGCACCCAGCTGCTCGAGCGGGTCTGGGGGCCCGGCTGGTTCGGCGACGACCACGTCGTCGACGTCCACATCGCGAACCTCCGCCGCAAGCTCGGCGACGACCCCGCCGCCCCCAGCTACATACGCACCGTGCGCGGCATCGGCTACCGCATGAGCGACGGCGCGTGAAACGGCCGGCGCTCCGCCACAATCTGACCGCGAAGCTGCTCGCCGCCCAGCTCGCAGTGATCGTCGCCGGTAGTGCCACGCTCGCGCTCGTCGCGCTGATGCTCGGTCCGGCGCTCTTCCACCGGCACATCCGCGACGCCCTCGGTTACGTCCCCCCGACCGTCCTCCACCACCTCGACCAGGCCTTCGGCGAATCGCTTGCCCTCTCACTCGGACTCGGCATCGCCGCCGCAACTGCAACCGCCGCCGCGGTCAGCTGGCTCGTCTCGACGCGCATCGTCCGTCCCGTGCACGCGCTCGCCGTGGCGGCCCGGCAAGTCTCACGTGGCGACTACGACGCCCACGTCAACGTCGCCGGCGACGACGAGCTGACCGTGCTCGCACGCGCCTTCAACGAGATGGCCGCCTCACTCGCCTCGGCCGAAGAACGCCGCCGCCGCCTCCTCTCCGATGTCGCGCATGAGCTGCGCACCCCGCTCGCCACGATCGACGCCTACCTCGAAGGGCTCGCCGACGGCGTCGTCGAACCCCGCTCCGAGACGTGGCAGCTGCTGCGGGGCGAGAGCGCGAGGCTGAACCGGCTCAGCGAGGACATCGCCCACGTCTCCCGCGCCGAAGAGCGCCAACTCGACCTGCGCCTCGAACACGCCCGCCCCCAGCAGCTGCTCGAGCGAGCGGCCCACGCCGCCGGCCCCTCCTTCGCCGCCAAGGGCGTCGACCTGCGCGTGGAGCCCGGCCCGGGCGCACCCGAGGTCACCGTCGACCGCGACCGGATCGCCGAAGTGCTCGCCAACCTGCTCGAAAACGCCCTCCGCCACACCCCCGCCGGCGGCACCGTCACCCTCGCCGCGGCCCGCGACGGCGACGCCGCCCTCCTCACCGTCACCGACACCGGCGAGGGCCTCGACCCCAACGAGCTGGAACGGATCTTCGAACGCTTCTACCGCACCGACACCGCCCGAACCCGCGACCGAGGCGGCAGCGGCATCGGCCTCACCATCTCCCGCGCACTCGTCGAAGCACACGGCGGCCGGCTCTGGGCCGAAAGCACCGGCCCGGGCGGCGGCACCCGCCTCAGCTGCCGGCTGCCGGCGGGCTAGAGCCCGGCTGCGTCAGGCCGGGGACGCTGTCCGGGGCGACGGCGACCCAGATCCCCGCGGCGGCGAGCGAGACCGCGATCACCCGCGTCAGCCGGTGTCCGAAGGGAAGCACCTTCTCCGCGAAGATCAGCCCGGCGACGATGCCCATCCAGACGAGACTCATCGCCCCGAGGGCGAAGAGGACCACCATCAGCCCCCAGCAGCAGCCGACGCAGAAAGCGCCGTGCTCGATCCCCATGCGCGCGGCGCCGGCCTTGCCGTCGCGCCAACCGCCGAGGACGTAGTGCAACGGCGAACGGCAGTGGCGCAGGCAGACCCGCTTGAACGGCGTCAACTGGTACACGCCGGTGGCCACGAGAACCGACCCGGCGACGAGCGGTCCGTGGTGGCTCCAGGCGAGTAAGTGGAGATCGATCGCGCGCAGGGCCCTGTAGACGCCGTATGCGAGCAGCCCGTACATCGTCCACACCGCGAGATAACCGCCGAGAAAGATCGATGTCGGGACGTGCTCTCCGCCCCGGCGCGCACGCTCACGGCTCACGGCAGCGAACAGGAGCGCCATCGGCGCGACCGACGGCAGCATCATCGCCGCCATCATCGTCACCCAACTGCCGACGAACCAGCCGATCGTTCCGAGATCGGTTCCCGGACCGGCATCCATGCCGCGCATGCGCTCGACCACGATGACCCATGTGACGAGCGTTGCGCCGAGCAGCAGCGCGGCGACGCTGACCGGGCTGCGCCGCAGCGCCGACAGGGGCGACGCACCCCCCTCGGGGAAGCTCGAAATCGACTTGGTCACGCGAGGATGCCGGCCGCTAGTCGAACGCCTTCTCGACGACCGTGGGGTTGTGCGCGCCGGTCTTGATGTTGCTTCCGTGGCGGACGTACGCCATCGAGCTGTGGCCGTTCTCGACCTGAAACTCGATCGGGCCGTGCGTGACGATCTTCGTCGCGAGGGCCGTCTCGGCGTCCTCGCCCGGCCCCGTGTACTCCATCCCGTTCGGGATGCGCACGACCACCCGGTACGGCTCCGGCGGGTTGATCCCCCTGAGCGTCTCGACCTCCGAGTCGAGCACGCCGCCGATGCGAACGTGCCCGCTTCGACTCTCGAGGTCGAACGCCCAGTCGACGGGCGCGATCACCGGCTCGTGGATCGTCGGGCAGATGACCGAGAAGACCTCCATGAACGTGTCGCCGTGCTGACCGCTCGCGATCTGGAAGATCGCGTCGACCTGCTCTTGCGAGGCCTCGGAGTCGACGAAGGGCTGCATCTCGCCGTTCCCCTCGTGCAACGCTCCGGGCCACCGCACGATCCCGCCCCACTTGACGCCGGCCATGTCGACGTCGCCGAACGAGCCCTTCGTGATCCGCATCGCAGCGATGCCCTCGCAGAACCCCTGCGTGGGCCGCTGGTTGAAGTCACACGGACACCCCGGGTCGCAGTTGCAGTTCTTGAACCATTCACCTTCGATCTGCCAGTTCGTCATGCCCGCCTCCAAGATCGTGACTCCTGCAACGAGCGCACAACCATACAACGCGGGGACCGCTCTTTTCAACGAACTGGGCCTACGGGCTCGTGAACGTTGACTCGACTTCAGTGACCCCGTAGGTTACTTCAGTCTTCTTCGACTGTCGTTTAGGAGGTCAAGTGCCGACGAGTGCGCCCGATGTTGCGACCGAGGTCGACGTCGGCCAGCGACTACGGACGATCCGGATCGCACGGCGGCAGACTCTGCGCGAGGTCGCCGAGCGTGCCGGTCTCAGCGAGAGCTTCCTGAGCCAGGTCGAGCGGGGCCGCGCGAGCGCGAGCATCGCCTCGCTGCGCCGGATCGCCGACGGCCTCGGTATCAGCATGGCTGATCTCTTCCAGCCGAGTGGTCCCGCGCAGCCGCGGGTGCTTCGGCGCGACGAGCGTCCCACGCTCGCCTTCGGCATCCTCGGCCGAAAGATGTTGCTGACCCCACGGCCGCTGCATCACCTCGAGGTGTTCGTGGGAGAGATCGATCCGGGAGGATCGACGGGCGCCGAGCCGTATGCGCACGGCGACTCGGAAGAGCTCTTCGTCGTCCTGCACGGGACTGTCCGCCTGGAGCTCGGCGGCAGCGTCCACGAGCTCGACACCGGCGACAGCATCGGCTACTGGAGCTCGACTCCGCACCGCATCTCGAACGCAGGCGACGACGTCGCGGAGGTGATGTGGGTCATCAGCCCACCGAGCTTCTAGGCCACTGAGCGTTTTCGAACAGAGGGAGGATGGCAATGGGCGAGGAACGGGATTTGTTGGAACGGCGCGTGACCCGCGAGGACCTCTTCAAGCTCGCCGCGGCCGCCGGCGGAGCGGGCCTCCTGGCAAGCCGGGCCGGAGGAGCTGCCGCGGCGCTCGAGCGGCTCACGACGGAAAGCGGCCGGCTGCAGGTGCTCGACTGGGCCGGGTACGGCAACGACGGCGGCCAGCCGTTGTTCGCGTCGTACGTCAAGAAGTACCCACGCGACAAGCCGCAGTTCACCTACATGACCAACGAGTCGGACGCCCTCGCGAAGATTCACGCCGGTCTCAAACCGGACCTCTTCCGGCCCTACGTCGGCTGGGTGAAGTACTTCGCGACGAGCGGTCTCGTTCAACCGTGGGACACGTCGTTGATCTCGAACTTCAAGCACCTGAACCCGTTCATGGTCAAGGCCGGCCAGTACAACGGGAAGCAGTATGGCATCCCCGAGGACTGGGGTTTCGACGCGATCCTCTACCGCAGCGACAAGGTGACGCCGAAAGCCCGCTCATGGGGCCTCCTGTTCGACGAGCGGTACAAGGGCAAGATCGCCTGGTTCGACGACCTCGGGATGCTCGTGATGACAGGCCTCTACCTCGGCTTCAAGGATCCGTGGAACCAGTCGGACGCCGAGCTGAAGCAATCCCAGCAGCTCCTCATCTCCAAGAAGCACCTCGTCCGCTTGATCTGGGCGTCCGAGGCCGACCTGTGGCAGGCCTTCGGGTCGGGTGACCTCTGGATCGCGTACGCCTGGCCCAACGACTGGGTGCAGATGAAGAAGAAGGGGCTGCAGGTCGTCTACATGCACCCCAAGGAGAAGCCGATCGCGTGGGTCGGCATGATGATGCTGCTGAACGGAACGCCGCGCTACCACCTCGCCCACGCCTACGTCGACGCCTGGAGCTCAACGCAGTCGGCGAAGTGGCTGGAGGACAACTACGGCTACGGCCATGCGAACACCCTGGCGCGGCCGGCGTCGAGCGACCTGTTGCACGCGCTGCAGCTGACCAACCCGAAGGCCGTCACGGAGCCGAACGCGCACCTCGACCGCGACATTCCGCGGCGGGCGGTCTACGCCAAGCTGTGGGAAGAGGTGAAGGCCTCCTGACGGGCACTCGCTAGCGAGACGAATGGAACGCGAGGCAGCAGCCGGCGACTCGTCGGCAGGACGTCGCCGCCGCCTGCTTCGGCGGGTCGACCTGACGACGCCGGGTCTCCTCGGCTTGCCGCTCGCCTGGCTCGTCATCTTCTTCGTCGTGCCGATCGCAATCGTCGCGGCCTACAGCTTCGACATCTACTCGCTGTTCCCCGGCAACCACGGCTTCACGCTGGGGGCGTGGCGCGGCTTCGCGCACGACCCTGTGTACCTCCGGCTTTTCTGGAAGTCCGTGCAAATGTCTCTGATCGTCTCGACGATCATCGTGGTGCTCGCCTACCCGCTCGCCTACTACCTGGCGCTCTCCGGCACGAAGCGCAAGTACATCCTCCTGCTCGTGCTGATCGCGCCGTTCCTGACGAGCTACCTGCTGCGGGTGCTCGCCTGGAAGGTCATCCTCGGCGACCAGGGGGTCGTCAACAGCTTCCTCTTCTGGACCGGCCTCCGGTCGCCGGGCAACCCGATCTCGCAGCTGCTCTACAGCCGGTTCGCCGTGATGCTGGTGCTCGGCTACATCTGGCTTCCGTTCGTCGCGCTCCCGATCTTCGTCTCGCTCGAGAGCCTCGACCGCCGCCTGCTCGAAGCGGCAACCGACCTCGGTGCAAGTCGCCTCCAGGCGTTTCGCCGCGTGACGCTGCCGCTGTCGACACCCGGGATCGTCGCTGCGTTCCTGTTCGTCTTCATCCCGACGCTCGGCGAGTTCGTGACTCCCTCACTCGTCGGCGGGGCGACCGGCTACATGTATGGCAACCAGATCGTCGACCTCTTCGGCACGGGCTTCCCCGACTGGGAAACCGGCTCGGTGCTCGCGATCTTCCTGCTCGGGGTGGTCACCGTTCTGACCGTCGCCTTCTCGCGGTTCCTGCAGCCCCGGCAGGCGGCGAACTGATGGACATCGCGCTGTCACGGAACGGAGCGCGACTCTTGAAGGCGTTCTTCGCCTTTGTCGTCGTCTTCCTCTACACGCCGATCCTGATCCTCGTGGTCTTCTCGTTCAACAACTCGGACGTCCCGTCGTTCCCGCTCAGCGGGTTCACCCTCCACTGGTACCGCGAGTTCATCACCAACTCGGACCTCAGGGGAGCGCTGGAGACGAGCGCGATCATCGCGGCGCTCTCGAGCGTCGGCGCCGTTGCGCTCGGGACGGTCGCTTCGATCGCCCTCGCCCGGCGCAACTTCAAGGGCAAGGCGCCGGTCTCGGCGCTCCTCCTGAGCCCGCTCGTGATCCCGTATGTGGTGTTCGGGATCTCGTTGCTCCTGCTCTTTCACACCCTCGGGATCCCACGCTCGATCCTGACCGTCGTGATCGGGCACATCGTGATCAGCCTGCCCTACTCAATCCTTGTGCTCCTCCCTCGACTCCAGCAGATCGACGTCGCGCTCGAGGAGGCCGCGTACGACCTCGGGGCCGGCCGGCTCCAGACGTTCCGCTTGATCACGCTGCCGCTGATCCTTCCCGCCGTCGTCTCCGCGTATCTGATCGCGTTCACGACCTCGTTCGATGAATACGCGGTCGCCTCGTTCGTCGTCGGCACGCGGGTGACGTTCCCGATCTATCTCTACTCGGCGCTCCGCTTCCCGAATCAGCTGCCGCAAGTGATCGCTGTGGCGGTGGTCGTGATCACGATCTCGCTGCTCGTCGTCGTGGCGGCCGAAATCGGGCGTCGGGTCGCGGAGCGGCGGCTCGGGACGCTCGGC
>Ga0307373_10001044_pt1 | contig 52497 bp, 35 predicted proteins | sample OX2MG_FD_202534 | JGI IMG/M metagenome (GOLD analysis project Ga0307373, IMG submission 202534) | Soil microbial communities from Risofladan, Vaasa, Finland - OX-2 | ecosystem: Environmental > Terrestrial > Soil > Coastal area > Acid sulfate soil | place: Finland: Risofladan, Vaasa | collected... | reverse complement strand
TACGACCCTTCGGTGGGCTATTTCCGGCCCCGGCATCGCGACGGCAGATGGCTCAAAGATTTCTCTCCCTTCGATCACAAGAATTACACCGAGGGCTCGGCCTGGCAGTACGCCTGGTGGGTTCCGCACGATATGAAGGGGCTGCTTGGATTGATGGGCAAACAGGCGTTCATCTATCGCCTGAACGACGGGTTTGAACGCTCGCGGCCTGCTTTTGCCTCGGATAACTACGTCAGCGTGGGCAACCAGCCCAATATGGAGGCACCCTGGCTGTTCAATTACGCCGGCGCGCCCTGGCTCACGCAAAAGTGGACCCGGGAGGTTATGGAGCACGCCTACGGCGTTGGACCCGCCGGATACGTGGGCGACGAGGATCAGGGACAAATGGGTTCCTATTTTGTCATGATGGCGCTGGGCCTCTTTGAAATGGACGGCGGCTGCTCGATGAAGCCGGTCTACGAAATCGGCAGCCCCTTGTTTCGCCGCGCTGTCGTCCACCTGGACAACCATTACTATCCGGGCGGGGAGTTTGTTGTCGAGGCCAAGAACAACTCCAAGGAGAACGTCTACATCCAATCCGCCACGTTCAACGGCGAGCCGCTCGATAAGCCCTGGATTTATCACGTCGACGTCGTGAAGGGCGGCACGCTCGAACTCGTGATGGGACCCAAGCCGAATAAGAACTGGGGCGCTGCTCCCGACGCCGCCCCGCCACAGTAATCTGTTGCCCGGCTTGGCATCCCGAGCCCGGTCACTAGTCTCCCGTCCCAGTGATTCGTGACGTAAGTTCAGAGGGCTGGGAGGCACAGGTTCGCTGCGCGAAACGAGCGATGCTGGCCAGGATTTGGTCCGCCGTTTTCGTCCAAACGAACGGCTTCGGATTTTCATTGTGCACGTCGATGTACTCGCGGATGGCCGCTTCCAGCTCTCTTACGCTGCGGAACGTGCCCCGTCGAATTCGTTTGTTGCTGATCTCGCTGAACCAGCGTTCCACCAGGTTGATCCAGGAACTGTAGGTGGGTGTGAAGTGGAGATGAAATCGCGGGCGTTTCGCGAACCAGTTCCGGATGAGAGCGGTTTTATGCGTGCCATAGTTGTCGAGGATAAGATGGACCTCCAGTCCGGCGGGGACTTGAGCCTCGATCTGGTTGAGGAACTGGCGAAACTCCCCGGAGCGATGGCGGCGGTGCAGTTGACCGATCACGCGGCTGGTCTTCAATTCCAGCGCGGCAAACAGCGAGGTCGTCCCGTGGCGCTTGTAGTCGTGGGTTCGGCGCTCAACTTGGCCGGGCCGCATCGGCAGCAGCGGCTGGGTACGGTCCAGCGCCTGAATCTGGCTCTTCTCGTCCACGCAGAACACCAGGGCGTGATCGGGCGGGTTCATATACAAGCCCACAATGTCGCGCACTTTCTCAACCAGCAACGGGTCGGGCGACAATTTGAAAGTTTCGGTCCGATGAGGCTGCAAGCCGAAGGCGTGCCAAATCCGGCTGATCGTCATGCGGCTCAGCCCGGTGGCTCGGGCCAAACCGCGCGTGCTCCAATGCGTTTCTCCCCGCGGTGTGGTCTCCAGGGTCTGGATCACAATCTGCTCCACCTGGGCATCGGTGATTTTGCGGGGCGCTCCGGGTCGTGGCTCGTCATAGAGTCCTTCCAGCCGAGTCTTCAGAAATCGCGAGCGCCACTTGCCCACCATGCCGAGCGAGCAGCGCAGTCTCTTGGCCACGACGTTGTTCGACAACCCCTCGGCGCAGGCCAGCACCACACGTGCGCGCCGAGCCAGGAGCTGCTGGCTGCGGGCGCGATGGGCCAAAGACTGGAGCCGCTCGCGCTCTTCGGGGGTCAAGATCAACGGTTTTCGGGGTCGTCCGGTTCGCATCTAAGCCTCCTCCATATTAGACGCAACTCGGACAGAATTAGTCCATTTATTTATGGGACGGGAGACTAGGAGGCATTAGTCTGGTTGCATCGTTACCTGCCGGTATCATGGTCTTGTGCGACTCAGTGCGGTTAGGCGTATCAATACAGGTTGTCCAAAACAACAAAACTAAGACAGACTCGTTGACGATGAGAGGGTTGCATATAACTGTCATCGACAGTGCCTGCACACTTCAGCAAGGTCGGAGTCGGAGGAAAAACAAGACGCTGGAGAGAGGATCTAGAAAGGGAGTCATGCGAAGAATCATAATATCTTGTGCGGCATTGGGACTGGCCCTTATTTTGCCAGTATTCCATGCGGAGGCCGCCCCTCCTCAACAGACCGCTAACATTGTGATTGAGGGGAACGCCTCATCCCAACTAACTTTTGGCGCCGAGCAGATTCGACGAGTTCTTGAAAAGAAGGACTCGGAAGCCCGAATCTCATCCCATGCTGCAAAGGCGGAAATACAAATTTATCTGGGGACCAAGGCTGATTCCGAGCCGGCGGGTATCGAATCTCGGCCGGTGACGGCGCCTTCCGCAGCGGAATCCTATGCCCTTTCGATCGTCTCAAGCAAAGTGATTGTGGTCAAAGGAAGTGACGAAACGGGTGCAATGTATGGGGCTCTGGATCTTGCGGAACAAATTTCCTGGGCGAAGGGAAATGACTTTGTTGGGCAAATCCGGGCCCACAGCAAGTCCCCATACCTTCATATCCGGGGCATCAATTACTTCCTGACCACCCAGGATATTGATCTGCCTGGCGGAGCCTTCTGGTCGGACGCGTATTGGAGGGAATATTTCGACACGATGGCTCGCGATCGATACAACTTCCTTGATATTCATGGCCCGTGCGAGGCTGTGACGTTGGAATTCCCGGATGGCTTTTGCTACTTTGTCCACTTGCCGGATTTCCCGAAGGTGGGAGTGGGTATTGAACAAGCAGCGAAAAACATGACGCGCTTCCGTGAGATTGTTCATATGGCCGCAGAGCGGGGGGTGAAGGTTGGCTATATGAATTACTCTTCCAAGCCCTTTTATGGCGCATGGCACACCCGGCGCTTTGGTGTAGACCAGCGCTGGACTCGAAGCACTCAGAAGTATCTGACTGACCCCGGCGAGGTTCAAAAGTACACACGGGAAGCGGCGGGCGTTTTTCTCAAGCAGGTTCCGGGACTTTGGATGTTTGGCTTTCGGATCGGGGAGTCGGGACAGCCCGAAGATTTTTACAAGAATACGTATCTCGAGGTCCTCAAGAACGCCCCGGCAAAGCTGAAAATTTACTTGAGAACGTGGGTTGCCGACCCGGAAAAGGTCCGTGAGATCGGCTCCTTAGCGAAACAACATCTCTACATCGAGCCTAAATACAACGGCGAACATCTGGGGTTGCCTTACCAAGCGGTTCTGGGCGGCCGCCAATATGCTCCGAGTGGCTCGTATGAAAACTACAATGATTACCCAAGAGACTATTCAATTATCTGGCAGATTCGAGCTCATGGCACAACCCGGGTTTTCTATTGGATGTCACCTGAATTTGCCCGGCGGACGGTCCGCAGTTGCAAGTTTGCCGGGGGTGTTGGCTTCTCGATGGAACAGATGAATGCGTACTGCCCAGCGCGCGACTATCTGCACAACAACCCTACAATCGACCATCACTTTTATAAATGGATGTTTCAACGCTATTGGACGTGGAACCTTGTCTGGGGCCGTACGGCTTATGATCCGGATGTTCCCAATCGCGTGTTTTTGGAGGCCTTCATAAGCCGATTTGGTCCGGAAGCCGGGCCGGTGGTCTATAAAGCGCTTGTGGAAAGCAGCAGAATCGTTCCGTTTATTTATTCCTATCATAATATCGGTCTCGACCACCAGAATTTCGCCCCGGAATTCGAAACGGGTGATCATGCTTTCGGAGCGCGGTCGCGAATGTGGCATGCCGGAGCGCGGTCGCGAATGTGGCAGGGTACACGGCTGGTTCCTTATGGTGGCAACAACGAAGATTTCCTTAGCGTCAACACACTTGACCGCAGGTCCATGGCCAGTCCAAAGGTCTACATCGATGATCTCTTGAATGGGCGTTCAAACGGAAAGATGGGGCCTTTCGCGGCAGCGGCGTATCTTGATTCCGCAGCAGAATCGAGCGAATCAGAGATCAAGCGGGCGGCAAGTCTGAACCCTGGTTCCCCGGAGAGTTTTGATTGTATGCGCAGAGATATTGACGCAGTTGCGTGGCTGGGACGCTACTACGCTAGCCGAATTCGCTCCGTAACGCATTTGGGACTTTACCTGGATACGTACGCTCATCCGCAGTTGACCGAGGCCTATTCTGATTTGGAACGCGCGGTGGGAGATTGGGACCGACTTTCGCAGGTGACAGAGGAGCACTACGGCTATGTTCCTGAATATATTCGCATGGGAGTGCCGCGTTTCCGCTGGCGAGATGAAGGAAGGTCTCTCGGGGTGGATCTCGATCAGATCAATAACCTTGAGGTGCAATTCAGAAACCTTCCCAGAAAAGAAGGGTTCCGAGTTGTTCTCGGAGACGTGCCGCCGCATAAGGTGAAACCCGGCGCGCCGCTGAAGCTTACCGTGACGTATGCCACAGAAGAATATCCGGAATCAGCGCACGTCAATCTGTTTTATCGGAACTCCCAAAAGGCTGAGTATTCGATGATACAAATGACGCCAACAAGCCGGGCCGCGCGCACCTGGACGGGCGAGATTCCCGGCAAAGAGGTTGTCCCGGGTAAACTCCAGTACTATTTTCAAGCCAACCAAGGCATCCACGGATCTTACGGAGGCACACTGCAATTTCGTTCGCCGTACCAAGTGTTTGTCAACAACGACAACACGCCGCCTCAGTTTGCATATACTCCGCCTGCTGGAAGGGTGCGCGGGAAGGCGGTGACGATCCAGGTGGAGATCGAGGACAAAGCCCCCATCCGTTGCGCCTATATCTATTACAAGCCTGCTCCGGCCTACTATAATTGGCTGAAGATCAAAATGCGGCATGCAAGCGGTGACCGTTACAGCGCCTCTATTCCATTGACACCGGAAGGCATCCTATATTATTTCGAGGCGATTGACGCGGACGGCAATGCGGCAAACTTTCCCAATTTCCTGAAACGGACGCCCTACTTTGTCATTAGTGCCTGGGACAGCGGAAAGAGTATCTCTCGTCTTATAATCGGGGAACCGTGAAGGGGTTTGGGAAAAGGCAAATTCTTTTCCTAAGGCGGATTCGTTTCGACGCGGACAAGGGATTTGGCCGTTTGCAAAGTCGGTGAGGGAAGCATAACTCAGAGGCGGAAGGCTCTACAGGTCACGCGCGGCGATTCCAGTGAGGGAGACAAGCAGAATGTATATCAAGACCTTTGATGACGGTGAAAAGTTTATGTGTGCCGGGAATGAATATTTGATGCTGCTCCCTCGTGATCTGACAGACTGCTGCGAGGCCGTGCTGGAAAAAGTGGATGTTGGGCAAAGTACGCCCCCGAACGCCCACGCGACGTTTAACCAAGTCTATGTTGTTTTAGATGGGGAGGCAGAGATTACGATTGGAGAAGAGAAGCGCCGGGTTTCTGCTCCGGCTATGGCGTTTATCCCCAAGAACACGAACCACTGGGTGCAGAATACGGGCGGTCGAGAACTCCGCTACATCTATATCACCATCTGGTCCGAGGGAATTCCGGCGGGCGAGAAGGACGGAGGTTGGAGAAAAGCCTTTACCCGTATGGTGAAGGAATACGCGGACCGCGGATATCCCCCCGAACGGAAGTCATAAGAATCTTGCGACAGTCTTATCCCTTAGTGGCACGGACCTTTATAGCTGGTTTGAAACGACCCAGCAAAGCTGGTCAAGGGAATATTCAAGTGAGCATGACGAAGAGTTTGGGACTCTATTTTCCGGATGCCCTTGCTTCGACCAGCCCAGCTGGATTAGGATTCAGGCTCGTAGCCAGGAGCTTCCCGGGAATTCAAGCTTTTGGGTCGAGGCGTTTGTGACAGAGCGCTTCGCCGGGCTTCCCGCCTTAGGGAGGCTTTTGCAAGCACAGGAAATAGTGATGTTGCGCTAAGCACAGCGGCAAAAGAATATTGCGGCGGCTTGTGCCCGGCGCCAGCGAACTTCGATATGAAATTGCGGCGTACCCCTAACGACGATTCGATGCACGCGGATAGAGACACGCGCGATTTGGAGCACTTGGGGTATGCACAAGAGCTCTTTCGAAATATTGGCGGCTTCTCCAACTTTGCAATCTCTTTTTCCATCATATCCATCCTGACGGGTGCGGTTACACTCTTCGACTATGGGCTCACGATGGGCGGCCCTCGCGAGATGACGTTGGGCTGGCCTCTCGCAACCTTTGGGACGCTTTTCGTGGTCTTCAGCATGGCTGAGCTTTGCTCTGCCATCCCCACTTCCGGAGGGATGTATCACTGGGCGGCTGAACTGGGGGGAGCCAATTGGGCTTATTTCACGGCTTGGCTCAACATCATCGGCTTAGTGACCGCCATTGCAGGTATCGATTTTGGCTGTGCGCAGTTCCTCGTTCCGATGCTCCACCTGGAATCGAAAACTTCCACGATCCTGCTGGTCTATGGGCTGATTTTGCTATCGCACGGATTGATTAACCATTTCGGAATCCGCTTGGTTGCCTGGCTGAACGACCTAAGTGTCGCCATTCACATTCTCGGCGTTGCGGTGCTGATGGGGGCAATTTGGATCTTTGCGCCAAAGCAACCCCTCCATTTTCTCTTGAGCGCAACCTCTTCGAGTCACATCAAAGCCCCTTACCTCTGGCTATTCATGCTTGGACTGCTCCAAGCGCAATGGACTTTGACGGGCTTTGACGCTTCGGCGCACGTGGCTGAAGAGACCAAAGACCCGCGAAGGCAGGCTCCCTGGGGAATGGTGATGTCGGTGGTGGTTTCAGGTTTTTTTGGGTATCTATTGATTCTTTCCCTGGCTTGGGCGATTCCCAGTATCGGAGCGGTTCTATCGGCGACAGACTCCGGAGGCCACCACCTGCCGGCCGTCCTGGCAATTGTCGAGATGTCGCTGGGAGCGCGGGCGGCGGTATTTGTGCTCGCTTTGACGGTCCTCGCGATGTGGTTTTGCGGATTGTCAGCGATGACCTCGGTCTCGCGGACTTTCTATGCGTTTGCCCGAGATAAGGGGATGCCTTTGTCCCAAATTTGGTGCCGGATAAGCCCCCGCCACAAAACTCCGGCAGCGGCCATCTGGCTTTCAGTGGTTTTGGCATTAGGCGCCATGATCTACAGCGGAGCCTACTCAGTCGTGACGTCGATCAGCGTCGTCGGTTTTTATCTTTCTTACATCATTCCCGTTTTCCTGGGCTGGAGAAAGAAATCTCTGTGGGTCCATAAGCGGGGACCGTGGCACCTTGGAGGTTTAAGCAATGTAATCAACGTGCTGGCTTTGGTTTGGACCCTTTTTATCTGTACAATCATGCTGATGCCTCCCAACACTCGTTCCGCGTGGGGGATCGGAGTGGTTCTGATCTTGCTGACGATATCACGGCAGGTCGGGCCGCGTGAGTTCAGAAAACCTGTTTGGGAGCTTTCCGAAAAAGAAGGTAAATCTTCCGAGTGAGTTCCCCTGGGAAGAGGATTGATGGAATTGACGCCATGAGGTTGGAATGATGGAAGTAACCAAGGTGAAACAGAGCCTGAAACCGTTCAAGCTTTTTATCAATGGCCGATGGGAAAGCCCCTTGTCAGACAAGACAATCCCGGTCATGAACCCGGCGACCGGGGAAACCTTGACAACCGTTCCGGACGCCACTCCAGAGGATGTCGATCGGGCCGTGAAGGCTGCGCGGCGGAGTTTTGAGGCGGGCGCGTGGCGCAAGATGAATGTGTCAGACCGCGAGAAAATTATCTGGCGGATCGGCGAGTTGATCGACAAGAACAAAGAAGAACTCGGCATGCTGGAGTCCCTCAACAATGGCAAGACTTACCGGGAAGCCCTGCGAGGGGATATTCCTCCGGCCGCCGACATCTTTTACTACTGTGCCGGCTGGACGCGGAAGATTTATGGCGAAACGATTCCCGTGGACGGCAACTATCTTAATTACACGCTGCGGGAGCCGGTTGGCGTGGTGGGGATGATCACCGCCTGGAACTACCCCATGCTGCTGGCGGCCTGGAAGGTGGCGCCGGCGCTGGCGACCGGGTGCTCGATGGTCATCAAGCCCTCTGAGCTGACCCCCCTGACGACGTTTAAACTTGCGGAATACTGCCTGGAAGCCGGAGTTCCGGAAGGAGTGGTCAACGTGGTGACGGGTTATGGTGCGAGCGCCGGGGATGCTTTAGCCCGCCATATGGACGTGGACAAGATTGCCTTTACGGGCAGTATCCGCACGGGTCGCGCTCTGCTGAAGGCTTCAGGCGAAAGTAATTTGAAGCGCCTGTCGCTTGAGTTGGGCGGGAAGTCGCCGAACATTATTTTCCCTGACGCTGATCTTGACCGCGCAATGCAGTCGGCTTTCTGGGGCATTTATGCCAACAAAGGCGAGATCTGCAGCGCCGGGTCGCGCCTGTTGGTGCATGAAACGATTTACGATGAGTTTGTTCAGAAGCTGGCTGACCAGGCGCGCAAGATGAAAATGGGAGATCCGCTCGATCCTGCCACCGAGATGGGTTGCCAGATTAGCCAAGCCCAGATGGAACGGATTCTCGATTATATCGGCAAGGGACGCGAGGAAGGCGCCCAGGTGGTGTGCGGCGGAAAGCGAGACACTGAAGGTGAAAAGGCCAAAGGCTTCTTTGTGCAGCCCACGGTGTTTGCTCAGGTAAAACCGGAGATGAAAATTGCGCAAGAAGAGATTTTCGGGCCGGTTCTCGTTGCGTTGAAGTTTCGCGACGCTGAGGAAGCTGCCGAGATTGCCAACTCCACCGTCTATGGGCTGGTTTCTGCCGTGTGGACGCGTGACATCACGGTGGCCCACCGCCTGGCCCAGCAGATTAAAGCGGGCTCAGTGTGGATCAACGACTACAACTGCTTTGACAGCGGTTCGCCGTTTGGAGGTTACAAGCAAAGCGGCTTCGGGCGTGAGATGGGGCCGCAGGCGTTGGAGTCTTACACTCAGATCAAGTCGGTCTGGGTTTCTCTCGGTTAGCAGGAATTGACCCTGGGGTGACACGAATGAATCTTTCCCAAATTAAACAGCTCTTCGCAAAACACAAAATCGACAAGGTTAAGCTTGGCGGGTTCGATATCGATGGCGTTCTTCGTGGGAAGTACATTTCTCTCGAAAAGTTCTTTTCTGCCGCGGAATCAGGGTTTGGCTTCTGCGATGTGATTTTCGGCTGGGATAGTTCGGACGTTCTTTATGACAACGTAACGGTAACAGGCTGGCATACGGGTTATCCCGACACGCCCGCTCGGATTGACCTTTCTACTTTTCGGCTGCTCCCCTGGGAAGAGAAGACGGCGTTCTTTCTTGTCGATTTCTTCACGAAGGACGGAGCTCCGCTTGGTATTTCGCCGCGGCAGGTGTTGAGACGTGTTGTCGAGCGCGCGGAGTCAGCGGGATTTGTTCCAAAGACGGCTGTCGAATACGAATTCTTTTTATTTCGCGAGGATCCGCAGGCGACACGGGAGAAGCGCTACAGGGACATGGTTCCGCTTTCTCCGGGGATGTTCGGATACAGCTTTCTGCGGGCGTCCGTACATTCGGATCTCGCCCACGACATCCTGGATACCACCCGAGCTATGGGCATGGAACTCGAGGGCTTTCACACGGAGACGGGTCCGGGTGTTTACGAAACTGCCATCCATTACGGGAACGCTTTGGAAGCTGCGGATAAAGCTGCCTTGTTCAAAACGGTGGTTAAAATCGTCGCTCAAAGGCGTGGCCTGATGGCAACGTTTATGGCCAAGTGGAATCCTCATCTGCCCGGGTGCAGCGGACACGTTCACGGAAGCCTGGCGGGCAAGCGCACGAAGAAGAATCTCTTTTACGACGCACGCTCGGAAGGCCGGATGTCAAAGCTGATGCGCCAATATCTGGCGGGGCAGTTGGCCGTGATGCGCGAATTTGCGGTTCTTTGCTGCCCCACGGTGAATTCCTACAAGCGGACCGTTCCCGGCACGTGGGCGCCGACGAACGTCACGTGGGGAGCGGACAACAGGACCACCGCGCTGCGGGCGATCGTGGACGGGCCAAAGAGCACTCGCATTGAGAACCGCCTGGCGGGTGCTGACGCCAACGCGTATTTTGCCGTAGCAGCCAGCCTGGCTTCGGGACTCTACGGTATCGACAACGGCCTGGAACCGCCGGAGCCTACCGCAAACGCATACGAATCCGACGCTCCGCCCTTGCCCAGGAGCCTCGAGGAAGCCGCTGCTCTGTTCCGTCACAGCGCGGCCGCCAGAGAATATCTTGGGGAAGAATTTGTGGAACATTACGCGGCGACACGCGAGTGGGAGTTGGGCCAGTTTCGTCGCGCCGTCACGGACTGGGAACTCGAGCGATACTTCGAGGTGATTTAGCCCATTAGGTGACCCCCATCTCAGCAGCAAAATAGGATCAATCTTAAGGCGTAGTTTTTCTGATGTTTCAACTCGCGCGTGTTTATTCAGAAAATACCAGCGCCGGAAAGTCCCCTCATGAAATCTGAAATTTCAATGTTTTCTTTTCCGACCCGAATCCTTTTCGGCGACGGAGCGCTCGGCAAGCTCAGCGGGGAAATTGAACGCTTGGAAGTGAAGCGCCCGCTGATTGTGACTGACAAGGGCATCGTTCAGTCCGGGCTTGCAGAGCGCGCTGCTGGCGCGGCAAAACCGTTCCCAGTTGTAATGTTTGATGGAGTCGATCCGAATCCCACTGAAGATAACGTGCTCAGCGGGCTTGCCCGGTATCAAGAAGAACAATGCGATGCGATTATCGGGCTCGGCGGCGGCAGCTCCCTTGACGCGGCGAAGGCCATTCGCCTGTGCGTGACTCATCCGCTGCCGCTTGAGCAATACGATGATGAGCTGAACGGCGCCGAGAAAATCGGCTTTAACCTTCCTCCGATGATTGCGATTGCAACAACTTCCGGAACCGGGAGCGAAGTCGGGCGCAGCACGGTCATCATCCTGAAAAGCACGGACAGGAAAACCGTGATCTTCAGTCCCAACTTGATTCCCACCGTTGCCATTGCTGATCCGGAGTTGACGGTGGGGCTGTCCCCGAAGCTGACCGCAGGAACGGGGCTGGACGCTCTGGCCCACAACATTGAGGCCTATCTTTCGAAGGGTTATCATCCCATGTGTGATGCCATAGCTCTGGGGGGTGTGCGCCGCTCGGTCCGGTATCTTTCCGCAGCAGTGCGGGACGGGAGGAACATGGAGGCGCGCAGGGAGATGATGATGGCCTCGATGATGGGCGCTGTTGCCTTCCAAAAAGGCTTAGGCGTCGTTCACTCGCTTTCTCATCCGCTCTCGAGCGTCGCCCATCTTCATCATGGCACCACCAACGGCGTTTTGCTGCCGCACGTCATGGAATTTAATCGCTTGACCTCCGAGGCGCGCCTGCGAGATCTTGCCCTGGCGATGGATCTTGAGGTCTGGAAGATGCCTGCCGATGAGGCTGCGTCGGCTGCGATCGAGCGAGTGCAAAAACTGCTTCAGGAGATTGGCAGCCCGAACCGCCTGGGAGCGTTGGGCATTACCCGCGAGATGATTCCTGTGCTGGCCAAAAAAGCGATGGAAGACGCATGCCACCGGCTTAATCCGCGGCCATGCACGGAAGCGGATATGGTGGAACTTTATGAGCGCGCGCTGTAGAGAGGCCGGTGGACTGGCCCGGCAGCCGCGTCAAGAGATGGAGTGGTGAATGAAGATCGATGACGTGCGGGTTACCAAGCTTGTCATGCCCCTGAAGAAGCCCATCGCAGATTCTACCCACGTGCTCAAGAGAATTGAGTGGATTCTGGTTGAGATTCTGACGGATGAGGGCATCGCCGGCAATTCCTACATGCTGACGTTTGACTACGGCACTGATCTTCTAATGAGGATTGTTGATGCCGAGCTGAAGAAAGAGATCATCGGACAGGACCCGCATTACATCGGCAAAATATGGAATGCGGCGTGGAATCGCACCGAATACATCGGGCAAACGGGCGTTGCGGCTTGGGGGATTGCCGCAATCGACATCGCCTTGTGGGATTTGCTGGGAAAGTCGTTGCGCTCGCCTGTCTATAAGCTCCTCGGAGCCTGCCGTGATGAAGTGCCCATTTACGGCAGCGGAGGTTGGCTTTCTTACTCCACCGACGAGCTGCTTGAAGAGGCTGCCGGTTACGTGAACAGCGGATTTAAGGCGGTCAAAATGAAAGTGGGCAGCCCTGACCCGAAGCGCGACGTCGAGCGAGTGAAAGAGGTACGGAAGTGCGTGGGAGACGACATCCTCCTGATGGTGGATGCGAACCAGGCCTGGACAACTGACGAGGCGATCCGTTTCGGCAAGCAGGTGCAAGATCAGAACATCTTCTGGTTTGAAGAGCCGACCTCAAAGGATGACATCGAAGGCTATGCGCGGATTGCCGCAAGCCTTGAGATTCCTCTCGCAACCGGGGAACGCGAGTATACTCTTGGCGCCTTCCGAGAGTTAATGGAGCAAGAAGGTGCGACGATCATCCAGCCGGACGCTCTTCGCATTGGGGGAATCACCCAATGGGTTAAATTGGCCCACTTGGCGGAGACCTTTCACTTGCAGGTGGCGAGCCACTTTTATAAGGAGATCGACATCCACGTGCTGGCTGCTGTCAGAAACGGCTTGTTCCTGGAGTTTTTCCCGTGGCTCGACGACCTTCTCATAAACCCGCTTGAAATCGTCAATGGAAATGCGAAGGTTCCCGAACGGCCGGGCCTGGGCTTGGAGTTCAAGCCGGAAGCCATTCGGGAGTATGCGGCGGATTGAACGCTGGCAGTCCAGAAAGCGTGGACTGCAGAAGCAGCGCCATCCCTGATCATGCTGATCTGAGCGCGCCGGCCTGCTGGGGAGATCTCAACGAAGAGCCCGCGTGAATTCATTTTCCAAAGTGAAAGACGAAGCCTGCGGAAAGCGTTATGTTATGCGTGTTACCTCGGATAGGGTAGTAAGCGGTATAAGCGGACGCGGTCTGGAAAGGAAGACCGAAAGTGGGCGAACCTGTGACGTGGTCCCGAAGGTCGAGCCGGACTGCCAGCAGGTTGGTCAGCTTTACATCCAGGCCGCCGCCGAAGTTCACTCCAAATTTATATTCGGGAGACAGGACAGAGTTTGGCACACCATTGAAACCTTGTGACTGCGCGAGCGCCGCTGCCGTTCCGGTTGGCGCGAAGCGGTCATATTCGACGCCGCCGGCAAGATAGGGTCGCACACCTTTCATGCCTTGGGGTGCATGGGCGACAACGTCTGCGCTCACCCTTTGCTCAAGGATGTCATATCCTATTTCGTTGGAAGGGGTGGCAGAATTATAAAAGTCGGTAACGGCCAGATTGTTGCGAACATAGCCATAAGAGCCTTCCACTCCTAAGATTTTCGTCAACGGAATCTCGCCCCCCACCGTGAAGGCGCTGCCGGTCTTGTAGGTGGACCCGTAAGAGGCCCCGTATACCGTGTAGTATTTCTTGTCAAAGAGCGATGACCCGCCCCCCATTACGAACAGACTGAAGTCCTGGGCGTGCAATGCGGCGGCGCCTGTGCCAAGAACCACAACTACGACTACGGCTTGTAAAAACCTGCGAATCCTCATTCGTAAACCTCCTAACGGTTCGGTCATTCTATCCTAATCATCACCGGCAAGAAACATCTCTGTACTCAGACAACTGTTTTCAGCTAAAGCACGCTCAGTCTTTCGACGACGTGGCATTCCCGGCCTTGAATTTTCTACCTGCGAAACTGCCCGATATCGAAAAAATCATTCATTTGAATCATACAAGCCCCCTCAAGTTATCCGACTTAGGTAAATTCTGTGTAAATGTTGTGGGAGACACACATCGTCCCCAGTGCGCATCGATAGGAGGGAATCGCTGCCAAATGCTGTTGACATCATGACTGAATACGGCATAATCCGGGACGCGGTACTACAATAGAATCTGGCTTTATTTCGGGACCGGGATGACGTTTAGGAGGGTTTAGGTTGAGAACCATCGGCTCGTTGCTGGTTACGCTGCTTTTGTTGTGTAGTGGTGGGTTAGATGCCCAGACGACCCATTCCCGCGTGTTCGACGTGGTTGTCTATGAAGCAACGCCGGGGGGCATTGCGGCGGCAGTCTCGGCCGCGCGCCTCGGCAGTACCGTCGCTTTGCTTGAGTCCCAAAGCCATATCGGGGGCATGACAGCTAGCGGCCTGAGTAAATCGGATATTGAGACCCAAGGGGCTGTCCAGGGGTTCTTTCGCGAGTTTGTGAACCGTGTCGATCAATACTATGTTCGAAAATATGGAGCCAACAGCGAAAACGTTAAGCTTTGCCGCCACGGCTATTACTACGAACCCTCGGTTGCCGAGCGGGTGCTGAACCAGATGGTGCAAGGAGAGCCGCGAATTACTCTTATGAAACGCTGGCGATTGGCGGCGGCTATCCGAACCGGCAATCGTTTGACCGGCATTGAGGTAAAGAATCTTAACACCGGTGACGTAGCTGAGTTGCGCGCTTCGGTGTTTATTGACGCCTCCTACGAGGGTGATTTGGCCGCTTATGCAGGAGCGGCCTATCGGATTGGCAGGGAGGCGCGCAGCGAGACGAATGAGCTCGACGCGGGCGTCGTGTATATGGACTCCGCGACGCGAGCCTTTCTGCCGGGAACAACAGGGAAGGGCGATAAGCGGATACCGGCTTATACCTATCGCCTTTGTCTGACCGATGACCCTGCCAATGCATATCCTTTGAAAGAACCTCCTCCGGACTATGATCGTCGCTTATACCTGGGCTATATCGAAGACTGGAAAGCCGGGCGTATGGGGCAGCCGGCGTCGATGACGAAAGGTTCGGGTCATTCGTCGCCGACTTCCAGTACGGTGGCGCGGGCGCTTTCGATTGCTGCGATTCCGAACCATAAATTTGATGCCAACATCAACCCGCGCCCCTTGGGATTTTTTTTCAGCGGAGAGAATTACGAATATCCAGATGGTACTTGGGCTAAGCGAGACGCCATTGCGCGGAAAATCCGCAACCAGACGTTGGGACTGTTGTATTTTCTTCAAAACGATCCCGAAATCCCTCTCGAGCAACGGCAGTTGCTCCGGCGGTACAATCTGCCCAAAGACGAGTTTGCCGATAATGGCCATTTCCCGTGGCAGCTTTACGTGCGCGAGGCGCGGCGTGTTGTGGGCGAATACACGCTCAGCGAGCACGATTTGCTTGTGGGCCCGGAACTCGGCCGGACGCGTGTCCATGCCGATTGCATTGCGTCAGGCGAGTTCCCGATTGACGCCTTCCCGGTCCGCAGGCGCCAGCCGGGCCACGATGCGCTGGAGGGTTACATCCTGATGATGGGAAAGCTCACCCATCCCTATCAGATTCCATACGGCGTGATTGTGCCCAAGTCCGTGGACGGGCTGTTGGTTCCGGTCGCGGCATCCGCCACTCACGTGGCGTTTTCGTCGCTGCGAATGGAGCCGACGTGGATGGCGCTTGGCCAGGCCGCAGGCGTTGCCGCGAACCTTTCGATCAAGGAGGGTGTGGCTCCGCGCGGGGTGGATATTGAGCGGTTGCAACGGGAACTAGTTAAAGAGAAGCAGGTGCTGACATATTTCAAGGACGTAGACCCTGGTAATCCGGCCTACGGCGCATTGGAGTACTTTGGGACGAAAGGTTTCTTCCACGATTATCTTGCGCGATCCAGCGATACGGTGACGGCTAAAACGGCTCGTGAATGGCTAAACCTTGCTTTTCCAGATCGGGGCTCGACGTTGACATTAGCCATTCAAGGGAAAGGCAGCGTGACCTTGGCCGAATTGAGGGATGCTCTGCATAGAGCAGGAATCCCGGCGCCCAGTGAAACTTTTGGGCGAGGCGCCCTTACGCGAGGTGAATTCTGCCGGGTCTTGTATGATTCGCTAGGTAGGAAGTTGCCTGCGCAGGGAGAAACCCGCCGCCCGTAAGTCGCCGGGAATAGAACGCCACAAGGCCAATTGATGACCCCAGTTAGAGTTTGGTGCGGAGGGAGGGAATCGAACCCTCACTTCCCGGAAGGGAAAAGGGATTTTAAGTCCCTTGCGTCTACCAGTTCCGCCACCCCCGCACGTTGAACTTATCGGACTTGTGTCATGAGCTTGAATACACCTTCATCTACGGTAACAGAAACTGCAACGTTCGGGAGCTATTGTGGGTTTTCGGTCAGGCATTCGCAAGCTTTTTGTACGCCGTCTGCATGCGCTCGAAGGCCTGTCCCAGTGCTTACGGCACCGAGTTACGCGTTGCGATTATAACCCGCGGCGAAGTCGGCGCGACAGCGTTGCTCGGTCCTTTCCGGATCCTCTCCGATTTCCTTGACCATCAGCGCATGGAATTCTGCCATGCGTTTCTGCTGCTCCGGGAGCGAAACCAAGTTGACGAATTCATCGGGATCGGCATCGAGATTGTACATCTCTCGCTGGGCAGGAAACTCCGGAGTCGGCTGCGTGTGGTAGACGTACTTGTATTTTCCGTGCCGCAGCATGACGTAGCCGGATGAGATGTTATGGGCGAAATACTCGCTGACGGCCAGATCTTTCCAGGCAGAATTCCTGTCGTCGAGCCATGGAACCAGCGAGTTGCCATTCCAATCCTCGGGGGGTGTCGCCCCGGCCACGTCCGCTATCGTTTGCACCACATCCACCAGGCTGCATGCGCCCAATCGGTGGTCTCCCGCTTCCCACCGGCCCGGCCAACTGATCATCAAAGGAATGTGGGTGGCTGTGTCGTACATGCAGTTCTTCCACCAGAGCGCATGCTCTCCCATGTTTTCGCCGTGGTCTGAGGTATAGATGATCACCGTGTTGTCAGCCGCGGAACTCTTCCTGAGGGCTGCCAGCACCTGGCCGATATTGTGGTCGCACCACTGGGTGAGCCCGTAATAACATTCTCTTCCTTCAATCACCGTGCCGGGATTCGTCTTGACAAGGCCAAAGCCGTGCCGCAACTGCTGGTAATTGAGCGGCTGCATATCGACGTGTCCCAGGGGAAGGCGCGGCGGCCCGATGCGCCCGCGATAGGGGGCTCGAAACTTTTCAGGAACCGTCAACGGAAAGTGCGGAGCCAGAAAACCCACGGTGAGGAAGAAAGGATTGTCGGTGGCTTTCCGGTTAGCCAGGAAGTGGCAAGCGCCTTCCCGGACCTTGCGGTCATGGTCGAGCACCCTTGAATGTTCCCCCGAATGAAAGCTGTCGGCGCGATTCCACCAGTCGGTGTAATGGATTTCGGTGTCATCGGGGAGACGCCGGCCGCCTTTGCCCGTCTTCTTGTACTCGTTGGTCCAAAAACGTCCCACTTCGGTAAACCCGTAGTTCCGCGTGGCGTCGTAATGCATTTTGCCGATTAAATAGGGTTCATAGCCTCGCGTCTTGACGACTCTCGCGATGGAGGGATACTCATTACTGGGCAACCAGCAACTGTTACTCCAGGCGCCCACCCGGCTGCAGTACTTGCCGGAAGTGAGGGAGAGCCGCGACGGGGCGCAGAGCGGAGAGTTGGTGTAGCAGTTCTCAAACAGGACGCTGCGGGAAGCCAATTCGTCAAGAGAGGGGGTGAGAATGGTGCTGTTTCCGTAACAGCCCGTCACCCTGGCGTTGTGCTCGTCGGAAATGATCAGCAGAATATTGGGAGGCTTGGACGGCCGGGCCCGGGCTTTTTGGCGGGCGGAAGCTAGGGTCGTGCCCAGAGCGGCTGCGGAAGCTGTTTCAATGAACCGCCGCCGTGAGATGCCCGAAGATGCGTCTTCATTGGGGTTTAGGATGTCCATCCGTGCTTTTCCTCCGGCGGTTGCTGGCGTTGGCTGGAGATGTCTACAAACCTGGCGCGGTCGCACAATATTATACTTGCGGGTTTCTGGGGAGGCCAGCGGTTTCCGCCTCTTTACCTGGAAAGTTTCCGAGGCTTATAATAAGAAGTTTCAGCCCTGCGTTCTGTAACGCACAGTAGGACAGTCGCCATTCTGTTCGCCGCGAGAGCGCAAAGGACGGTTCAGAATTTCTACCAGGAGGGTCAATAACTCGCGCAAGCCGGTTCGGGACGCGGCGGTTCCCGGCCCGGGTGGCGCCAGCGGCGATCTCCATGGCGCTCCAACTGAGGCTCGCGACGCGCCGCCGTCGGTGCGTTTGCATGAAGCTGAGGCCATTGTCGTTCGAGGAGCGCGAGTTCATAACCTGAAAGGCGTGGATTGCGAAATCCCGCACAATCGCCTAACAGTGGTTACGGGCTTATCCGGTTCGGGAAAATCCAGCCTGGCTTTTGACACGCTTTATGCGGAAGGGCAGCGGCGCTATATCGAATCGCTTTCAGTTTATGCGCGGCAGTTTCTCGAGCGGATGGAGAAGCCGGACGTTGACGACATCGACGGGATCGCTCCGGCGGTCGCCATCCGGCAAAAAAACTCGACGCGAAACCCGCGCTCCACCGTCGCCACTTCAACCGAGATTTACGATTACCTGCGTCTGCTTTTCGCCAGGATCGGGATTACGACTTGCCCCCGTTGCGGCCAGGTGGTCCGGAAAGACCACGTTGACGGCATTGCTGAGCACCTTCTGGCCTTGGGCGAAGGCCGGCGGCTTTACGTGCTTTTCCGCCTCAATCCGGAAAGGCAGGAGAAAACCGCGCCGGAGAAAAAGCCGGAACGCGCCAAAAAGACCGGCCGAAAACGTGCTACAAAGCAACGCAAGCCATCTGCTGATGAAGCCTCCGGCCCAACCGTGGCGGCCGGCGCGGTTGCCGATTCCCTCAAACATCACCTTTTTTCGCTGCGGCAAAAGGGTTTCAACCGGCTGTTTCAAAACGAGCGAATTTTTGAATTTTCCACGCCGGAATCGCTCCTCGACATCGACTTCGCGAAACCTGTTTACGCTTTGGTGGACCGGTTGGTGATTCATCCGGACATCCGGCAGCGGCTCATCGATTCCGTCGAAATTTGTTATCGGGAAGCCGCTGAGGCCATTATCGAGCTTTTGCCGGACGCTCCGGGTGGCGCTTCCGAGTGGATGAGCTTCAATGAGCGTTTTGAATGCAAGCAATGTAACCTTCCGTTTTTGGAGCCTCAGCCCTCGTTCTTTTCCTTTAATAACCCGGCTGGCGCTTGCCCGCGCTGCCAGGGGTTTGGCAATACGATTGACTTCGATCTGGATCTGGTTATTCCGGACAAGAACAAGACGCTGGAGGAAGGGGCCATCAATCCTTGGACCAAGCCCCGTTACCGCACCTTCCAGAATGAGATGAAGCGGGCGGGGCGCGCCCGGGGCATCCCGCTCGATGTCCCTTATTCCCGGCTAACCCCGGAGCAGAGGGATTGGGTCATGGAGGGCGACGACGATTTCTGGGGGCTGCGCGGTTTTTTCAATTATCTCGAACGCAAAAAATACAAACTGCACGTTCGGGTGTTTTTAAGCCGCTACCGGGGGTACACGCTCTGTTCTGAATGCCAAGGCGGGCGGGTTCGAAGGGAGGCGCTGAACATCCGCATCCAGGGCAAAACGGTTGTGGAGGTTTGCAGGCTTTCAATCCAGGAAGCTCGAGACTTTTTCAATGAGTTGAGCCTCGATCCGTCGCAAAGCAAAGTGGCGGAAAAGGTGCTGGAAGAAGTCTGTTCCAGGCTCGATTACCTATACAAGGTTGGCCTGGAATATTTGACGCTCGACCGCCTTGCCGCCACTCTTTCCGGGGGCGAATCCCAACGGATTCAGCTTGCCACGGCGCTTGGCTCAAACCTGGTGGGAGCGCTTTATGTGCTGGATGAACCTTCGATTGGCCTTCACCCGCGGGACACCGGCCGTCTCATCGAGATTTTGAAGAGTTTGCGGAACCTTGGAAATACGATTCTGGTGGTCGAGCACGATCCGGAAATGATCGGCCAGGCCGACAAAATTCTTGATCTTGGCCCGGGAGCCGGCGAGCATGGCGGTCGCATCGTCTACTCGGGAAGCTATAAGGGCCTGGTGGAAGACTCGCACTCGCTGACGGCGCGCTACCTGAGCGGAGATCTCAGTGTTCCCTCGGGGCGGGAGCGGCGCGTTCCGGGCAAATTCCACCTGGAGATTCGCGGGGCAAGCGAACACAACCTGAAATCGATTGACGTGGACATTCCCTTGGGCCTCATGGTGTGTGTCAGCGGGGTGTCGGGTTCGGGCAAGTCAACGCTGGTTCACGATGTCCTCTATAATACCCTGATGTCGCGGCGGGGCATTGCGGCGCCGCGGGCCAATGTGCAGGCGGTTGAGGGGGACGAGAAGCTTGCGAACGTGGTGCTGGTCGACCAATCGCCGCTGGGCCGCACTCCCCGTTCGAATCCCGTGACCTACATCAAGGCGTTTGACGCCATCCGCGAGATTTTCGCTTCGACGCCGGAAGCCAAAAAACACCATTTTTCACCCGGGCACTTCTCGTTCAATATTCCGGGCGGACGCTGTGAGACCTGCCAGGGAGATGGCACGGTTACGGTGGGAATGCAATTTCTGGCGGATATCGAACTGGTCTGCGAGGATTGCCAGGGAATGCGCTTTAAGCCAACGGTTTTGGGCGTGCGCTACAAGGGGAAGAACATCCACGAAGTCCTCCAGATGACGGTGAAGGAGGCTCTCGCCTTCTTTGCCAACGTGGGCCCGATTATCAACAAGATTCGCGTCCTGGACCAGGTGGGTCTCGGCTACTTGCGGCTGGGCCAATCGGCGACAACGTTGTCTGGAGGAGAGGCGCAGCGCGTGCGCTTGGCCGCGCACATGGTGCGTCCTGCAACCGAGCAGACCCTCTTCATTTTTGATGAACCTACGACGGGGCTTCATTTCGACGACATCGCAAAACTTCTTGCGGCCTTCCACCGTCTGATTGATCTTGGCGCAACCGTCCTTATTATCGAGCATAACTTGGATGTGCTGAAGGCCGCCGATTGGATCATCGACCTTGGGCCCGAGGGTGGAGCGGCAGGCGGATACGTTATTGCTGCGGGCACTCCGGAAAAGCTTGCGGAGTGTCCGCAATCTTACACGGGGCAATTCCTCGCGCGCCACCTTTCCAGCGGAGGAAGCGGTGCATAGGCGCGGGAAGGCAGGAGTCGCCGCTTAAACGTTCCGCCAGCCCTTGCGGAACGGCTGTTTATGGCGCCGGGCGTCCGGGCTTCCTTTCAGGAAAGCAGTTTACAGGCAAAGGTTAACAGAGGCCGCACCGAATAAAAACGGGTGCGGCATGGGCGTCCGTTGTCGCTATAATGTCTGTGATGATCTCGAAAGCTTTTCTCGGCGCTGCGCTCCTCTCCTTTGTCGTTTTGGGACAGCCGCCCTGCTTTGCGTTCCACAGGGAGCCCAGACCGAGCAATGAAAAAGAAGAGAAGCTTGTGGCAAAGATCGAGCGGGAAATGAATCCCGGCAAAAAAGCGCGATTGCAGATTCGCCTGGCCAGAATGAAACTGCTTACCGCCATTGAATCCTACGACCACAACGATTTTGAGAAAGGGCGGATGCTTCTCCAGGAATACCGGGAGCAGATCAACGCATCCTGGAAGACCCTGCAAGGCTCGCGGCGGGGAATCGCCAAGCATTTCCGGGCGTACAAAGATCTCGAGATCGGGCTGCGGGAGGACGAACGCCTGCTCAATGACCTTCGGCACAGAGTTCCGTATCCTGAAAACCGTTCCATCGAGACAATTGCAAAGGAGAGCGGCGAGATTCACAGCCAGGTGTTGGGCGTTCTTTTTCCGCCCGGGACGCCACCCCAAAAATCACGAAAGTCGGGCCGATCGAGCGGCTTGCCGGCCGCTCAAAGCGCTGCTGAGGCATGAACAGTTTCTACCGGGCTTTGCAGTCAAGCGTGATTGTCTTCCTGCTGGTGGCCGCTCCCCGGGCCTATCCACAGCAGAGGGATCCTCTGAATTCTGCCGAGCGGAATCGCTTGCGCGACGCACAGGATCCTTCGGAGCGCATTAAAGTTTATCTTTCGATTGGGCAGACGCGCTTGAATCGCATTGACGGATTGCAGGACATCTCTCCCCAAGCAGAGGAGGCTGTTGGCGGCCAGGCCGGCGAACTGCTTCAGCAATATATTTCAATCGACAACGAATTGAAGGACTGGATTCAGTATCAATTTGACCATAACGGCGACATGCGCAGCGGTCTGCGCCAGCTTTTGAGCGAGGGCTCCAGACAACTGCAACAGCTTCAGCATTTTCGGAGTTACGCCGGAGTCCGCAAGGATTCAGGCTCCCTCCGTGACGCGATTGCAAATTTGAACGATACGATTGACGGGGCGACCGCGGCCTTGGCCTCCCAGGAGAAAAAGTTCCCGGCAATGAAGCGCGATGCGAAGGCTGGGGCGCGAGCCCTCAAGAAGGCGCGCAAAGCAGAAGCGAAGCGAAACAAGGAAGAAGAAAAGCTCAATAAGCAGGAAGAAAAGAAACTGAGGCAACATTCCCGCAAGAAAGATGACGCCGGAGACTTCGGTGAGAATTAAGGTGGCGTTGCGAACCAGCCCTTTGTCCGAACAACCACAGCAATTGGCGTTGTCCCTCCATCCCTCCACGACGCCCGAATTCGTCTTTGCCCGTGTCTTCCGGCGCTTGGGCCTGCGGCGCTCGGTGCCGGATTTCCACATCGAGTACAGGCCGTTTTCAAGCCTCCGCAGCGCCATCAACTTGAGCGGCAACCGGGCCAAGGTTCGGATTTCCGATATTTTGCAGGAAGCGCCGCCCATTGTGCTTGAGGCTCTTGCCGAGATTCTGCTGACGCAGCTTTTCCGGCGCCAGGCCTCCGTGGAAGCGCGGGAGTGTTATCTCGCTTACACCTTTGAGCCGGCGGTTCGCCGCCAGATTGATGAAGCCCGGCGCAAGCGCGGACGCATCCGCTTGCTTCCGCCGCAAGGCCAGCACTTCGATTTGCAAGCAATATTTGCCCGCGTGAATGAGCGGTTTTTCAAGCAGGAGCTTTCCTGCAACCGGATTGGCTGGAGCGTAGGCCGCTCGCGGAGCGTGCTGGGCCATTACGACCCGGCGCACAAAACGATTACGATCAGCAGAATCCTGGATTCTCCCTCAGTTCCCGGCGAGGTGGTCGAGTATCTGGTCTTTCATGAAATGCTGCACATCCGCTTTCCGCTGGAGCGGCGCGGCTCACGCCGGGTGATGCATTCCCGGGCGTTTCGCGAGGCGGAAAAGAGCTATCCGCATTATCGGAGCGTCCGTGACCGGCTAAAGAGGATTTTCTACGAATAACCGCCTTTCCAAAGAGTTCTTGATTTGCAATCGAGTCGCGGGGAAAATGGTGCGCCATGATGGCACGGATATCGGCACGGAGGAGGGAACATGCGGAATCCAAGGACGGCGTGGCTGACCGCCTGCGCTCTGATGATGTTGGGATTGCAGGGCTGCGCTGCCGCGCATCAGCTTACACTGAGTTCTCCAGACGGAAAGCTGACGATTCATTTCAACATCAAATCCAACTCTGAACCCTACCTTCCGGGAGAGCGCGCCTATTACCGCGTTGCCTTCGAAGGCAAGCCCCTCGTGGCTGATTCGCCGCTGGGAATTCGATTCAAGGGCGCGCCGCCGCTTGACCGGGGCTTTGAAATTACCGGCACACACCGCTCGTCCGAGGACCAAGCCTGGGATTGGGCGTTGGGCGCGGAGAACCCCGTTCGAGACCATTACAACCAGCTTACCGTGTCTCTGCGCGAGACTCGCGCGCCCCATCGCCTTCTCGATATCGTCCTGCGAGCTTACGACACCGGCGTGGCCTTCCGTTATGTTCTGCCGCGGCAGCCTGCGCTTGGCAAGTTCGCAATTGCGAATGAAGAGACGGGTTTTTATTTCAGCCGCCCGGGTTCCGCTTACGCGCTCGAACCCGGAAGCTTCAACAACAACTACGAAGGGGAGTTTCGCCACATCAGCTTGGAGGACATCTACCCGACGTCCCTCGTCGCGCTGCCACTGACCCTAAATCTTAAAGGCGGCCCGTGGGTTGCGCTGCTTGAAGCCAATCTCACCGACTATGCCGGAATGTACGTGAGGGGCGCGCCGGGCGTTCCTCACGGGCTCCAATGCAAACTTGTCCCGCTGCCGGCGCACCTGGACGAGGCGGTTGCTGGCGAGACTCCGAAGTCCACGCCCTGGCGCGTGCTTCTTGTCTCATCGCGGGCCGGTGGGCTTATTGAAGCCTCTGACCCGATGATCCTTAATCTGAGCGAACCCACGAAGATCAGCGACACCTCCTGGATCCGGCCGGGTAAGACGTCGTGGGACTGGTGGTCTGGCGATTACGCAAAAGGTGTCAACTTCAAACCCGGAATGAACACGGCCACGATGGAGCACTACATCGATTTCTCAGCCCGCGCTCATTTGCCTTACATGTTGCTTGACGCGGGATGGTCTCCTGACCATGGCGGAGTGTGTGCGAAACAAAAGCCGGGCCAATCGACAATTCCCCAGCAAGGCTGGTGCGTTGAAAACGACATCACGCGCTGGGTTCCGCAAGTTAATATTCCCGAAATTCTCAAATATGCAAGGCAGAGGAACGTCAAAGTTATCCTGTGGATTCACTGGACGGCGGCCTCGAAGGAGATGGACAAGGCCTTCCCGCTTTATGAGAAATGGGGTGTGTCAGGGATCAAAGTGGATTTTATGGACAATATCCCTGATGACCAAACCGTCGTTAACCTGTATCGGAAGATTGTCAGCACAGCGGCGCGTTATCACCTGCTGGTTGACATCCACGGCGCCTATAAACCGACGGGACTCCGTCGGACTTATCCGAACCTGATCACGCGGGAAGGGGTGATGGGCCTGGAATACAATAAGTGGAGCTATCGGGAAACTCCGGAGCACTTGGCGACCTTGCCGTTCACGCGCATGCTCGCCGGGCCGATGGACTACACACCCGGATGTTTCCACAACGCCACCAAAGCACAATTCCGGCCCCAGCGGGTCCAGCCCATGTGCCAGGGGACGCGGGCCAATCAACTGGCGATGTACGTTGTCTACCTGAGCCCGCTTCAGATGCTTTCGGATTACCCGGAAGACTACCTTGGGCAGCCGGGGTTCGACTTTTTGGAGAAAGTCCCGACGGTCTGGGATGAAACCAAAGTTCTCAATGGCGAGCCGGGCGAATACGTGACGATCGCTCGCCGCAAGGGCAGGGATTGGTACCTGGGCAGCATGACCAACTGGACCTCGCGAGACCTTCAGATTCCCCTCGGTTTTTTGGGAAATGGGCAGTGGAAAGCCGAAATATTTGCTGACGGCCCGAAGGCGGATCAGGACGCGACAAGTCTCGCCATGAACTCCAAGCTTGTGACTTCAAAAGACAGTCTTGCGGCCCACTTGGCTTCCGGCGGCGGGATGGCGGTTATCTTTTCACCCGCCAAGTAGGTGGCAGGGAAATCTTGAAAAGGAAGCAAGGAGAGCGCTGTCGCGTGCTCTCCTTGCCACCGCACGCAAGTCGGCGCAACTATCGGCGCCTGCTTCGTGACCACTGGGGAATGCCTTGTGCGTTGCGCAATACGAGTGTCTCGCCGCTCTTTTTGATCTCGCGCGCAATAACGGCCTCACCACTTCTGAGACTTACCGTTGAGCCAATCACCTCGATTGGGTCCCCCTTGGCCAAGTTGAAGCCTTTCTCTTTCAAGAAAGACTCTGGTCCCAGGTGGACGTCAACAGTCTTATCCGCGGTTTTGAGCATCAGGTGAGTGCCATGCCAGCCGTGTCGTCCTGAGACACTCTTCACTTGCTCGACAGTGCCCTTGAGCGTGGTCTCGGTTGCCGGGTTATACATCCCACCCTGCCGGGCCGCTCCCGGTCCCCCTTGGGCATACGCGAGGGGCAGGAGCAGCAAGGTGGTCAGGGTCAGGCTTGCAAACAGGCTCATTCCGTACAGAGTTTTCATCTTGAAACTCCTTTACATTCACCGTTCAGGGCTAGACACCCAAGTCCCCTTGCATCTTGCGGTACTCTTTCTGCCATTCCTTCATGGCTTTTTCCATGTCGCGGGCGCGGTCACGGACCAGCTTGCCGTTCGGTTCTTCCTGGTTTAGCTCGGCGTCCATTTGCTGATATTGGTTGTTAACTCTCTCGCGAATTTGATTCATATTCTGGGTGCGGTTTTGTAAGGCATCTTTCTGTTCCGCCGAGAGCCCGTTCATTAGTTGCTCTTGTTGCTGTTGCATGGTCTGGAGTTGTTCTTGAATCTGGTCACGCTGCCCGCGTGCCTGGTCCGCATTGAAGTTGGAGCCGCGGGCAGACTTCGCCATGTCGCGAGCGCGGGTTCGGATTTGGTCGCTCGTCCGATCACAGGTGCGGAGTTGATCGCGTTGTTGGTCCGTGGCCTTGATACGGTCGCGATCACGTTGTGTAGTTCGTTGTCCCGCCTGGCTTCCCATCCTGCCTTGCTGCTGACCCGGTCCCATTGCGGGACCCTGGCCTTGTCCACCGCCACCTCGCTGCCCTCCGCCGCGTCCCTGGGCTGGCAAGAAGGTTGCACTCAAAGCAAAAGCCGTAAATAAGGCAAGCACGGTTCTCTTCATGGTGGTTTCTCCTTTTCTGGGACGATAGATTCCGGCCATCCCACATCACTATATCCGGGGGCTTGGGGTGTGTCCGTGACCGCTGCCACCCTTTTATGTGACATCGTCACGGAAACGCTTTGTGAGCGAAGCAAGAAGTTGAAAATAGGAGTTTTAGCTTGTCGCCTGGACGATATCAGAATCTACCGGGAACGCCACGCTGGACTCCTGGCAAAAGTGATGGGACTCCAGATCAATGGAATCAATGAATTCCCAGGATATCTTGTATGGAGGGGATTACGCCGTGGTTGAAAACCTAAAGACGGCCGTCTCCTGATAGATCTCACCGGGCTTGAGCACGGTCGAGGGGAAATTGGGATGGTTGGGCGCATCCGGAAAGTGCTGCGTTTCCAGGCAGAATGCAGACCTGCGCGGATAGGCTTTGCCCTCCTTGCCGCGAAGGCTGCCGTCGAGAAAGTTCCCGGTATAGAACTGGACTCCCGGCTGGGTGGTCAGGACTTCCATGACGCGGCCTGATGTCGGATCGACAGCGCGCGCGGCCAACGCCAAATCATGTCCGCTGTGATGGAGCACGAAATTGTGGTCGTAACCCCTGCCGGATTTTAATTGCGGATCATCCTGTTCGATTCGCGCGCCGATTGCAGTGGGCTCGCGAAAATCGAAGGGTGTCGAGGCCACACTGCAAATCTCACCCGTGGGAATTTGCGCGGAATCGGTGGGAGTAAATTGGTCGGCGTTGATCATCATCAGGTGGCCCAGAATATCTCCGTTGCCGTGGCCAGCCAGGTTGAAATAGGAGTGATTGGTTAGATTCACGATCGTCGTTTTGTCCGTGGTTGCCGTGTAATCGAGCCGGAGTTCGTTCGAGTCCGTCAACGTGTAGACGGCCTTTGCCATGAGGTTGCCGGGAAACTTTTCTTCGCCGTCCGGGCTCACGTATGTCAATTCGAGCCCGGGAGCGTTCCCGGGCAGTTCACGCGCTGTCCAGACTTTTCTGTCAAATCCTTCCATGCCTCCATGCAGGGTGTTCGGAGGGCGATTTAGCGGAAGCTGAATCTCTACTCCTTCGAGTGTAAAACGGCCGCCGGCGATGCGATTGCCAAACCGTCCGATCAAAGCGCCGAAATGCGGTTCGTTGCCGAGATAGGGGACCAGGCTGTCGAAGCCGAGAACCACGTCCGCCAGCTTTCCCTTGCGGTCGGGAACCAAAAGCGAAACCACTTTGCCGCCGTAGTTTGTGATTTCCACCTGGATGCCGTTCCTATTCCGGAGCGTATAAAGATTGATTTCCCGCCCGTCCGGCATTTTGCCGAACACGCTTTTGGTGATTCCGGTTTTTGGCGTTTCACCGCCGCTGGCGAGGTTGCCGCTGCCGTCCAACATGAGCCCAAATGGAAAATTTCCAAACCAGATCATTATTCCCCCTGCTCAGGAGTTTGTTGCTCGAACGAAAAACTCGATTTTCACATCGAACGTTCCGTGCGAATGCTGAATACCCAGAATACCATCAAAGATAGCCAAACATTTTACCCCAACGCAGCAACGCGGCAGGCGCTCATCCGCGGATGCAGAGTTTGCGCGTCGAGCGTTCCTTTCTCGCGCTCCCTCGGCCATAACCACGGGGCTTAGCCGCTCAATCAAACTTGAAAGAATAGAGTTTCGTATCGTTCATCACAAAATGAAGCCGGACGCGTTTTCCGGCGAGCCGGCTTACGTCGCTCTTGCCGCGCCATGAAACAGCTTTGCGGATGAAGTTCCCGTTGATGGGATCGCAATCTCCGGCAGAAAAGCCCTCGATGGAAAGGCCGGTTTCCGGCTGAATCTCCACGCGCGCGCATCCGCCTGCGCCGGTATCGACATTCAGAGTCAGTTCGCGCCCGGAAAACATCAACGGAGGAGTTGTCAATTCGCCGCCCGCGTAGTCGGCATCTGCGGATACGAATCCATCCCTGCGCAGGCGGGCTCTGGTAATCGTGCCCACGAATTTGTCGCGCCTTACGTCATAATTTCCATGGGTATGGTCTGAGACCGCGTAATAAAGCCAAATCTCTTCCGGGCGGCTGATGATTCCGGAAGCCATATACGCGTAACCGCTGGCAAACCCTCCGGCCATGCCCCGGTTGATAAACGGCCTGCGGTCCAGGCGCGTCCAGGCAATGCCATCCCGGCTGGACGCAAATTGGATATCGAGGGGGCCGTCGTTCCTGGGACTCACGGAGCCCATGCGGCGCGCGGCAGCTTCCTGGTAGTGGTAGTACGCTGAAGGGAAAATAAGGTAGACGTTTTCAGCGTGCGGATACTTCACGGCCGCTGAAGTGTAAAAGTCCATCGCGGAGAAGAGTTGCGGATCAAGCCCCTGTTCATCCCGCCGATCGTAAGAAAAGACGATTTCTTCTTTGCCCCATTCCGTGAAGTCATCGAAGACGCAGCGGCCCACCTTTCGCTGCGGGTCCCAGACGCGCACGTATCCCACATACTTTCCAATCCCGTGGTCATAGAAACAGATATTGTTTGTATCGCTCGGGCGGAAGGCGGGAGAATCCTTCATCAGTTTCCAATGAAGGCCGTCGGATGAGGCCGCCACGTAGGTTCCTCTTTTGCCTCCCGGCGGGTGGAGATTCGCGACCATCTTGTATCTTTGGGAGTCAGGGCAGGCGGGGTTGGTATCCTTGAACACGCAATTCGGTTCGTGGTTCATGCGCTTGGGCGGGAAAACGATATTGGTCTCGCGGCTGCCGTTAAACGGAACAATGCCCAGATTGGGCTTCTCCCAGTGGACCCCGTCGGTCGATGTCGCGTAGCAGCACCAGCGGCTGCCGTCGTTCGCAATCGCGTCATACCACAGCTTGAGTGTGCCGGAATCCTCCAGGATGGAGTTGTAGGCCAGAACGCCGAATCCTTCCCATGGCTTGTCGGCAACAAGGCACCTCTCGCCGGTTGGGGCAGGGCGGTTGACGACGAGTCGCACGCCGTGGCTCCGGGCGATGAGGGAGTCGTCAATAAAAAGTTGGCAGTCTGATTTTACGTCGAGCGGCGCCGCTGCCTTTGGCTCGGGCCGGCCCAAGCCGGGAAAGCTCAGCCCGGAAGCGAGCGGCGCAACCGCCATTGATCCCGTCATTTGTTGCAAGAACTTTCGTCGTTTCATACCGGCCTCCTGTGAGTCAACCTCGGTTTTTCCCGAGGATCACCCTGTTTGATGGGCTAAGCTCCGATCTGCTGAAGAATTCGCCGCGCCGTGGGAATCGTTTCCTGAGGAGCAGGCTGAAACTCAACTAACGGGAATCCCTGCTCAACCCATTTCTTCTCAATCTGCTCGTATTGGGCTGCCATGATGACTTCGTCGGGCTGATAGCGCGTGGTACGCTGCCAGTTCCGGAGTTGCCGCCGGAGCCCCTTGATAAAGACCTCCACTCGCGGCCGGTAATAGCCCCTCACCATTTCGTAGGTGTCGCGGCAGGCGTAATCTCGCAGGGCCGGATATCCGCCGAGCAATGTCAGGATATCCCGCACGCGCCGATCGATGTTGGCAGGCGCACCCGGCAGTGATTGCGCGCTCCGAATCGAAGGGGTCAGCCAGTAATAGTCGTCATGGCTCAAAAGCTTCTCGATTGAGTCCAGAATCTGCCGGAGCGACGCGGCTTTCTGAAGAAACGTCCGCTCGTCAAGCCTTTCGACCGCCCCTGCCATGGCCATCACCTGCAGGTTAAATACCTGTCCCAGGTAGGCTCGCGTGATGTCGTTCAAATCGTGAAGGTACAGGGGATTCGCCTTTGCCGCTTCGCTTGCTTCCAGCGCGTATTCGACGGCGCGTCGCAGATGGGGAATAAAAGGCCTGCCGCGCCAGACGTCGGCGTTGAACTTTCCGTCCAGACGGTGCCAGTAAAGGGGCTTTGCGAAGGCATCGCTGCTGTACACGCTGGCGAGCAGTTCATTGAGAGCTCTTTGCATGGGCTCAGCCGCCCGGACCCCGTACCGGGTTATTGCATACTCATGGGTGAAGGAGCGAAGCTCAACCTCCGAAGGATTCCATCCGAGCTTCGTGGCAAGTTCGAAGTAGAAATAATTGAAGCCGCTAACCTCATTGACCAGCGCGAACCCAGTACACTTCCGGGCTTGATCGTCTTGGCTGACGGTCTTCATCTGTTTCCCCAGCATCCGCATGTCACCGTGCAGGTGGGTGTCGCCGCCAAATGAATTTAATACCCCGAAAATCCATGGCGTCCCCTCGAAGTAGTCCATTTCCTTATACAGGGGCTGCCGCTCGGCCCAGAAGTCGACCACCCGGATGCTTTCAGCCGGCAGTTGTTGGATGCACTCCCGCGCACGGGCTGCCGGCCACTCTTTCCCGAGAAACGTCCAGCCCTGCAAAAGTCCGATGCCCTGGGGATCGATCTCCCGGATAACCTCAAGATTCACGCGCGGCAGGTCAAGGACGTATTTGCGTTTGGCCTCCTCGCTGCCCTTCATCGCCGTTTCGCTCAGGTCGGCCAGGACGTAGAGGTGGTCGTTGCCGTAGCGGGAGTTATATTCCTCAAGAAAGACTCGGCACACCTTGCGGTACATGGGACTGTCCGGCACCATAAAGGAGCTGGTTGTGCCGCTCCATACTCCCTTCAGAATGGGCGTATCCGGATACCGGTTTGCGAAACCCGCCGGCACGTCGGCGCCGACAGCGGGCGCGACGATGCGCAGGCCGCGGGAGCGCGCATAGTTTACAATCCGAAGATCCAATTCCGCCCGGCTCTCCAGCCACTTGTCCGGCTCCCCCGAAACCTTGATCCCAAACTTGGCCCAGACGCTTTTCCAAACAGCGTTTACCCCCGGGCTCCAGCTCATAAAAAAAGTATTCAGCCTCTTCTTCACCATCCAGTCGAGGTAGCGCTGCCATTCTTCCCAGTGCCACCACGGGGTGGAATAGACCCAGATGCACCCGTTCCCGTAATAGCGTTCAGAGAATTGCGGATGGGCAGAGATGGCAATTCCTTCCGCTGGAACCGAAGATGCCGCAGGCACCTGGTCGCCATCCCAAAAGAATCCCATGCCGCAAAACTTCTCCAGATAGTGGTAGACGGCATAGAGCGTGGCCGTTCCGCTTGCCCCGAGAAACGCTACCGCCTGGCTCCCTCCGGCCTTCAGCGAACGCACCAGATAGGCCTCTTCATGTTTCCGCGCAGGGTCGTCCAAGGCGCCGGCCCTCAGCAGTTCATTCGTCCGCGATGTGCGTCCCACCAGAAACGACACTCGGCCGCCCGGATGGACGGGAGACTTGGCCTCATCGACCGAATCGGGAAGCTTGCCCGTCATTCGCTGAAGGAACCGGGCGAGTTCGCCTGCCGCCGCTTTCTCGATCGGCGTGGAGGAGTTATACACAATCAGAACGTGCTCGGCGCGCACCCCTTCGCCTTGGGCCGGGGAATGGACGGAAGTTGTTTGTCTGGCCATAACCGATTGAGCGACGAGCGAGCCCGCCAGACTTTGCAACAGGTTCCTTCGATTCATCCGAGAATTTCTCCTTGAGTTGACATCAGACTTCCAGCGCAGCGTGGCGCCCGCTCGGGACGGCAATGGGTGGGCGCTGAGCGGCGCGGCCCCGCGGTTCCTGCGGCCTTTTTAGAACTTGAGGTAATCAAAGTCTTCGAGCTTGCCCTCGTAGAAAATGAGCTTGCCGTGAATGGAGGCCGACTCGCCCGGATCGAGATCGTGGAACTGCGGGTCGGCGTGCATGCACGGAAAGTGGGGATTCCCGATCATCGAAAGGGTGTCCCTGTACCATGTCATCGCCACGTAGCGATCCCCCAGATTGGACTTGGCAATGTTTACCGGCAGGTCCGCCAGCAGCTTCCCTTTGGTTCGCCAGCCGATGCGGTAAGGCTGGCCGGGACGGGCCGCCATGGTCTTGGCCCGGGCCAGCGTCACCCAGCCTTCATCCGCAAGATGCACAAACTTGTTGTCGTTGGTGAGATCGGCGAACTCGTGAATCTCGTGCAGGTAACTGCAAGTCTGCAATGTGATGTTGGTCAAGGGCTTGGCAGTGCCGTTGTATAGATGCAGCTCCAGATCAACCGTGATGTCGCTTCCCTTGGTGACTGAGCCGCCAAATCGCACCCCGTTCGGAAGCTGGCGGTCGAAGCCAATGCCGTTCGGAAAACTGCTCCACTTGATTTGCGGGAGTGGAATGTCCATCGGCGGGTCCACATGACTTAAGAAGATGAGGCCGAGATTGCAGAAAATGGCCTCCGGAAAATCCAGCCAGACATATTCCTGGCTGGGCCACGATGGACTGACCCAGGCGATATGTTCGTAAGGATAATGAGGACGCCACTGGCCTGGATAGATGCGAATGCCCCGTATTGCGTTCGCATAGTTCAGTGGAACTTTGCCGCTCTGCTGGGGTGCGGCCGGTTGAGCACCGGCAGCAGCGTCCGGCAGAGCCAACGCGGCCCCTGCCGAAGCTGCCAAACCCATCCGGCTGAAAAAAGCCCGCCGCGATAATTCGTCTCCGCAATTTTTGCTCATAACTTCCTCCGTGGTTTGATTCAATACATCGCTTGCCGCGTTTGTCCTTGCGCTGAACCTTTGTCCACAATGCGGACCGGTCCGAAAAGCCCTGATTTCAGATGGTCTGATTCGCGAATGATGTTGGCGTCGTGCCACCAGCGGCTGATGGTGTTTGAAATGGCCGAATCAAAAATATCCCAGCGCATTTTGTTGGCCAGCAAATTGGCGACTACCACGGTCAGCGTGTTCCGTCCCGCGTGGACGTATCGGCTCACATCACACCGGTACGGCGGCCACACCATGTCACCCACGCGCTGATTGTTGATCCATACCTCGCCCGTGTATCGAAGGTCGCCCAAGTCGAGTTCCAGGCGGTGCCCGCTGTAAGTTGCTGGAAGCTCAAAACTCGTTTTGTAGATGCCGCGTCCCGTGTACCATTTGAGCCCCAGCTTTTGCCAATCGCCCAGCCCGGCTTTCGCGGGTTCGCAATGGAAAACGAGCGGCGCTTCCAAGCCCTGCTCCGCCCGCTCAACCTTGACTCGCAGGCTGATCACCGAGTTTGCTGGAAGGTTCGAGGGCAGCGGCGTGGGCGCTTGATCCGACACCTTCAGGGGCCGATGATTCAAAAACACCTCATATTCTCCTTCAATCTTCGGCGCCTCGACTGAACGCGCTCCCACCGGAACCACTCCCTGGTACCAGACAACCGCCGGCAGCGCCTGGGTTTTCCGTCCCAGAGGAATGTCGCCCCACTTGCCAAAGGGTGGATAGGCGAACGGATACGCCGCCATCCATTCTTGATCTTCGGGCGACTTCACCTGCCAGTCTTTTCCTGTCCGCAGCAGCAGTTGCCCTCCTGCCGCGCCGCGCACAATACCTTCCGCCAGGAGATACCCATTCCCCTGTACCTTGATCTCGATCGTGTTTTTTCCCTCATGCAGCGGCAGTTGCCGCAGAGTAACAGGACGCTTCACGCCGCGCGCTTCACCCACCTTCACTCCGTTCACATTGCAGACAAATGATTGATCCGCAGTGAGCGTCAGGCGCGCATCAGAGGGTTTGAATCCCAGATCGACTTCTTTCCGAAAAACCAGCTCCGGCCCTCCAAGCTTGCCCGGAAACTCGGCATAGGTGTACCGCGTAATCCACGGCGCGTCCCAGGGAGTCAGGTATCGCGCGGCGCCTTTCAGCGGGTTCAGGCTATCCACCAGTTTGACCTGCCGCCAGTTCGGGCTCGCAGGGTCTCCGTCCTTTTCGCCTTGCCGCGCAATCCGCACATCCATTACCGGAAGGCTTACGGTTGTTTCTCCCGGATTCGCCGTCCAGCGGTAGTCAAGCTGGGTGGGCGCAAGTTGCAGCGTCCACGGACCCTTGACCTGCACGGCGGGCAAGGACGGATTCGCAGAGGGCTCGGTCGGTGCGGCGAGCGGCGGTTTGGTGCTATCAAAAACCACGTAGTACGCCGCCCACGGGTTAAATTTCAAATTGAGCGTCGTATGCCCGGCGGTTTCTTTCTCGACGGCAAGCGGCGTGACGCTTCCGTCCTGCGGGTCCCACTTTTCCGCGCGCCCTGTTGCGTCAAAGCGCACCTGCCAATGTTGCGGCACGCGCTCGGAATTCACCATCCAGTAAATTTCTTTTGTGCCGACATGGCGGTGCAGATACCGCAATTCGCGGGCTCGCATTCCTTTGACCGTCACGTCATCGCGGGCCGCCGCTCGGACCGCCGCCATCATCGCTGATCCGCTGCGCACCAGAATTCCCGCGCCACCCGGGCCAAACAGCCTCCTGGAAATGCCAATCACTTCCGGATCATCCGCTCCGTGCTCGGCGGAGTTTTCCGGCACGGCGCCCACAGCGATCACCCTCATACCGTCCTCGGCCAGTTTCTCGATCCGCCGGTAAGCGGCCAGAGATACCGTTCGGGCTCCCGGCAGGATCAGTACACGGTATTTTTCCGTTCCGATTTTCGCCCGTCCGTCGCCCGCCCAGGAGCTGCTGATGATGCTGTCCGTATCCGCCACGTCACAATCCACCTGCTCGGTTTCCAGGCGGTCCACCACCTGGGCCACCACGGGCTGATCTTCCATCCCGGTTGTCGCCAGTCCGGGCACGTCCACGCGGTTCGGTTTCGGCTCACGCCCCATCGACAATCCCAGGCTCCACGCGTCTTCAATGGGGTACATCACGGCCACGTCCGCGACGTGTTTGCCCTGAACGTTCAGATAGGCAATGCGGTTCGTATACACCGCCAGCTTTTTAAAGTATTTCCAATAGGGGTTCTGGTAGAACCAGGAATTCGGCCAGTCGTCCATCCGCGTGGGATTGCTGCTTTCGTTGTAATCGAACTTGTGAAAGACGAAGAAATTAACGCCGTACACCGACAGCATGTTGATGCCGTAGCGCGTCTGGTCCAGAGTAATGGCCCAGCCTGCGCCGCCCATGGTTTCCGCCGTGGTCCGCTTCTTCCCGTACATGTGCGAGACGGAGCTGATCTGCTTCGGCTTCCACGACCCGATCACCCGCGGAAAGGTGTAGCGGAAGTCTTCGTTGTCGGTTCCCGGAATCTGCACGTTCCGCCAGGTGCGGAAATAATCGCCCTCGTCAGTGTAGTTCCACAGCGGCTCGAGCGTATGGCCCGTCATTTCGATATGGTGGGCGGCGTCCCAGTCGGCAATCTGCTTGAACCAGGAATCGGCAAAAAGGTGCGAGAAGACATCAAAGTAATCGCACCGGACCTTGATCGTCTTTGGGCCTGCGTCATAAAACAGCATGGGCAGGCGGTCGGCGATGTCGTAACCTTTCTCCTTGCGGAAGCGCTCCCGCAAAACCGGATTCCAGGCCAGCGGAATATTGGAGATTTCATCAAAGAACGATCCCGGGATGGTGTTGCCGAAATATTGGGGGAAGCGCTTGTAATAGGCTTCGTAGGTGATATCGATAAAGTCGCGCACCGTCGCCGGATTGATGTAATCCACAAACGGATAATTCATGGGAACGGGAGAGAAAATGGTCAAGCGCCATTCTCCGGCGGGCGCTTGCCAGGTTCCGCCGCCTGGTTGCCGGTTGAGCGCCGTAAGGTTCACAAAGCTCTTGGGATCGAGCGCGCCATGGGCCGTGACGCGCGCCGCAATCACAAAACGCGCCTTGGGAAAGTTCACTTTGACGAGCCGGGGCCCTTGTACGGGAACCGCTTTTGCTTCGAGTCCTGTCCCCAGATTGCGTTTGGGGTTGGCGCGGATGGTTCTGCCTCCCGCGCTGCCGCTCGGCCATCCATCTTCGTCGTAGATCCAGGTGTGGAAGCCCACTTTGTGGGCATGCCGAACCGCCACGCCCACGGCGTCCCACCAGCCTTTTGAAAAGTAGGGCGTGCGGCTCTGGTCGATACCCGGACGCGCGTGCATAAAGGCCCCGTACACGCCCTTGTCCACCAATTGGTCCATCTGCCAAATGATCTTGCCGCGGACGAGCGTGTCATTCCATGACCAGAAAGGCGTTATGGAATATTGCCGTGGGGGATGGAGAAAATTCTCCTTCAGCAAATCACCCGCCGGACGCGCCGGACTTTGCGCCATCAGGGATAGCGCCGCGAGCGCCGGAAGCAGCACGCGCAAGGCCTTTTTGATTCCTCTCATTCCTTTTGGCAAGGAAGAGGATGCATTTGTGAGAGAACGGTATTCCATTCGAGCTATACCTCAATAAGTTTGATCAGCGTTGTTGTCCCAGCCTGGCATCGGGGCGGGTGGCGAACCCGCCAGAAGGAAGTTCTCACTCGGTGACTGAACTAGCTTGCCTGAATGTGATAGCTAGTGTCAAAGTCCATATGATCTCCCGGAGCCAACGTGCGCTTGTTGGACCAGATTCCCAGCATGATCCAATTCTGCCCGCACGCCCTCCACCGGGCGGTGCACCGGTCCACCTGGCTCGGGTCATATCGCATGGTGAAATCGAGCGCCAGCAGGGAATGCTTCAAGCGCCATTCGCCGGCCGGAAGCTCTTCGCCCTGATAGCGCGCCTCTCCCTGATATTCCTCGGTCAAAGATGAGAAATGGCGCAGAGCCTCTTTGCCGCTCTGTGCCCGGAAGCGAAAATCGAATTCCATGGCCGCGTTGCGATCAACGGGGTTCGGGTCGAGTGAGGATTTCAATGTGAAAGTGATCGGCTTGCTCCCATTGTTCACGGCACGGGTATGACTGCGCAATGACGCTCCGGTGGAATCGAGCTCGATCGTATGTTCCAAGCGCAGCCCCTCGGTTGTCTCTCCGATCAGGCGGCACCTGCGCTGTCCGGAAGATCCCGGTTCGACGCTCCATTTAACGTCCATCGGTTCCGGGTCAAAGAAGTCTCCGTAGGCGAGCAGGGCGATACCGCCAAAGTCCGGATTCCAGATTTCCGAGTGTTGCCACACCTCCTCCGGCGCAGCGTGGCGCAGAACGTTTCTGCCGCTGCTCTTCTCAGTTAAGCCGACAATCCGCCCGCTTAATCCCGGTACGACGTCCGCCCGCAGAGCATCGTTCTCGATTTGCGTCACCGGGTACGCTTTCATGTGTGCCGCAAACTGCTGCTCGTCATCCTCATTGGGTTGACCTTCATGGAGCCGTATGTTGCCAAGCCGCTTGAGCTCTGCCATGAAATTGTGGAAGCGCTCCGTGAGGCGCGGCAGGTCAACGGCTGTGTACCGTCCTCCGCTCACCACAAACCGCTTGGAAGCCAGCAGTTCCGCATACTCGATCGACAACCTGGCCTTCTGTACGCGGAGGCGTATGGCATCGTTGTCAGCCAGTTCCTCCGCCTGGCGGAAGAGTCCGCGCATGTGCTGAAAATCTGCGGCTGAAAAATGCGGTGAGCGCCGAATCGAAATGTGCTGGCCTTCTCCTTGCGGCACAAAGCGCACCTTCCGCTGCAGGAAATTATAATAGTCCAGCAGTGGCCGCGCGGCTCGGCCGTAAAAGGTCTCATGGAATTCCTTCACGTCCTGCTCGACATTCACTGCGGGGTTCCACAGCAGCCGGGCCATGATGTAAGACCGCAGCGCGGAGGTCTGGCCGCCCCCGCCGCCATTCGCATCGTCCTCAAAAAAGATCCCCACCACGCCGTGGCGGCGATATATGCCGGTGTCCACGGCCAGCTCGTCAAAATCCGGGAAGGGAAGAAGGAAACTCGAAAAGTTGGTGGTGTAATGCCAGATGTAAAGCTGGTTTGTAGTGGCGGACCAGCCGCGCAGGTTTTGCATAAACGGCAGGCTCCACGGGCAGCTCTCAACGGGATGGGCCTCGCAGTTGCCGATGGGGCAAAGCCGCACACGGACGTTCGGCCGGGGCCGCACCTTGAGCGGAGGCTTCTCCGACATCTGGTATGCGATCGTATCGATCAGCTTGCCGGGATAGCGCGCGGCCACCCGTTCGGCGACGGCATTCACAAAGCGCAGCAGCGCGCCGGAGACGGCTCCTTCTTCTCTAACCACCTTCTGGCAGTTGTCGCATTCGCACCAGCCATTGCAATCATTCTGGGAAACCGAAAAGATTTCCGCTTCAGGATGTTCCTTGATCCAGCCGAGCACTGTTTGGGTGGCCACGCGCAACAAACCGGCATTGGTCAGGCAAAGCTGGGCGCGGCTGTCAGTCCGTCGCCCGTCAATCAAGGCGAAATACTCCGGATGCTCCGCAAAGTATTGTTTGGGAGGAATCATCTTGTAGAAGGAATGGACGAAGGGATAATACTTGACCGACCCTCCCGTCGAGGCATCGAGTTTGGTGCCCATCCCGCCGTTCACCTTGTTGCGCGCCCCCCAGTCCTTGCCAAAAGCCTCGCCTGCGAAAGGCTCGCGATACTCGAAGGCGGGCCGCTGGATTTCGTCGAGCGCGGGAACCGTGATGGTCGGCCGGCGCGGAATGCGGCTTGCGTCTTCCGCAAACCAGCGGCAGCCGAGCTTTTCGAGGAACGTCGAAACGCCGTACATGGTGCCGCGCTCGCGGCCCCCGGCAATCACCAGGCTTCTTCCCAGCGTCTTAAGCGCAAACCCTTCCGGGCCCAGCTTCGCGTATGGAATGCCGGGGTTTAAGGCGTTAAGCGCCTCGCTTTGGCCGACGAAAACCCAATTGCCATGGCCTGAAGCCGCGCCGGCGGTGATGGGAAGTTCGGCTCCGGACATCTCCTGGAGAAAATGCTGGAGTTCGTGCGCGCCGCGCTGTTCCGATAAGGATGCCTTGGGGCTCAAGACAATCGAATAGCGCGACCGCCCATCGCGAACCAATTCAATGTCATCTGCCTGCCCGGCGAGAAGCGTTCCGCCCATCGCCGCCGTTCCCACCGCCAAGCCCGTCATTTCAACCAGAAATTCCCGTCGCGAGCCCCCAAGTCCAAGAATGCCTTTGTTTTCCTTTGCCATGTTTGATGACCATTCCTTTAACAAGCAGAATGTTTTTTATTGTGGCGATTCTTTGGCGTCAATACAACTCACCGTGAATTCATTTAAGGCGCGAAGCCTACGCCCATGCTCTTGGGATGAACTAACTCGCCCGGATGTGATAGCTGACGCCAAGCTCCAGTTGTTCTCCCGTGGCCAGGGTCCGCTTTTTGGACCAGACGCCCATCGTCATCCAATTCTCTCCGCGGGCGCGCCACTTGGCGGTGCAACGGTCCACCTGCTGCGGGTCAAAACGCGTGGTGAAATCGAGCGCCAGCAGAGAATGCTTCAACAGCCATTCGCCGGCCGGAAGCTCTTCACCCTGGTAGCGAGCCTCGCCCAGATATTCCTCGGTCAATGAAGAGAAGTGGCGCACAACCTCTTGGCCGCTCTTGGCGAGGAAGTGAAAGTCAAATTCCATGGGCGCGTTGCGGTCCACAGGATTCGGGTCAAGCGTGGATGCAAGCGTGACGGTGATGGGTTTGGCCCCGTTGTTCACGGCGCGGGTATGTGTGCGCAAAGTAGCAGCCGCGGCGTCCAGTTCCAGGCTTCGTTCAAGCTGCAGTCCGTTGGCCGCTTTCCCGGTCAGCCGGCATGTGCGCTGTTGGGCCGAGCCCGGTTCGACGCTCCAGGTGACCTCCATCGGTTTCCGGTCAAAGAAGTCTCCGTAGGCGAACAGGCCGAGCCCGGCGAAATTCGGGTTCCATGCCAGAGCTTCGCTCCACACCTCTTCCGGTGACAGGCAGCGCAGAACGTTTCTGCTGCTGCTCTTTTCGGTCAAACCGACGATCCGCCCGCTCAATTCCGGCACAACGTTGACGCGCAGGGAATCGTTTTCCAGTTGCGTCAGCGCGTAGGGCTTCATGTAAGCGGCAAAGTGCTCTTGATCCTGCTGATTGGTCTGGAGAGCGTGCAGCCGATAGTTTCCCAGGCGCTCAAGCTCCGCCATAAAATTGTGGAACCGCTCCGTGAGGCCCGCAAGATTAACCGGAGCGTATTGCCCATTGCGCGCTTCAAAGCGCCTTGCGGCCAGCAGTTCCACGTAGTCGATGGAGAGCTGTTCCTTCCGGACGCGGCGGCGAACCGCGTCGTTCTCGGCCAGTCCCTCTGCCTGGCGCAAAAGCCTCCTGGCCTGCTGAAGGTCCTGCGGCGCAAAATCGGGCGTGCGCCGGATAAACACGTGCTGGCCCTCGCCGCGCGGAGAAAAGCGAACCAGGTGCTCGAGGAACTTGTAATAGTCGAGCATTGGCCGGGCGGCTTGGCCGTAGTACGCCTCGTGAAACTCCTTGACGTCCTGCTCGACGTCAGTTGCGGGATTCCAAAGCAGCCGCGCCATAACGTAGGAGCGCAACACCGAACCCTGGCCACCCCCGCCCGGCTCCGCGTCATCCTCAAAAAAGATCCCGACCACGCCGTGGCGGCGGTACATTCCCGCGTCCGCGGCCAGCTCGTCAAAATCGGGGTAGGGAAGAAGATAATGCGAGAAGTCCGTGGTGTAGTGCCAGACGTAAAGCTGGCGGGTGATGGCCGACCAGCCGCGCAGGTTCTCCATAAAGTGCAGGCTGTGCGGGCAGCTTTCAATGGGATGGGCCTCGCAGTTGCCGATGGGGCAAAGCCGCACGCGGACGTTCGGGGCCGGGCGCGCGTGGAGCGGCGGCTTCTCCGTCATCTGGTAGGCCAGGGTATCGATCAGCTTGCCGGGATAGCGGGCCGCCACCTGTTCCGCGATCGAGTTGACAAAGCTCAACAGCAGGCCGGAAACCGCTCCTTCCTCCTTCACCACCTTCTGGCAGTTGGCGCACTCGCACCAGCCGTTCCAGTCATTCTGCGAGACCGAAAAGATCTCCACATCAGGATGCTCCTTGATCCAGCCCAGCACGGTTTCTGTCGCCACGCGCAGCAGGGCGGCGTTGGTCAGGCAAAGCTGAGCTTTGACATGAGCCCGCCTGCCGTCGATCAGGGCGAAATACTCGGGATGGGTGGCAAAATACTTCTTGGGAGGAATCATATGGAAGAACGAATGGACGAAAGGATAATACTGGATCGACCCTCCCGTCGAGGCGTCGAGTTTGGTGGCCAGGCCGCCGTTCACCTTGTTGCGAGCGGCCCAGTCCTTGCCAAAAGCCTCCGTCGCATAGGGCTCGCGATACTCGAAGGCGGGCCGCTGGGTTTCATCGAGCGCGGGAACCGTGATGGTCGGGCGGCGCGGAATGCGGCTTGCGTTTTCCGCAAACCATCGGCAGCCGAGCTTTTCGAGGAACGTCGAAACGCCGTACATGGTGCCGCGCTCGCGGCCGCCGGCAATCACCAGGTTTTGTCCCATGGTTTTAAGCGCAAAACCCTCCGGGCCCAGCTTCGCGTACGGAATGCCGGGGTTTAGGGCGTCGAGCGCCTCGCTTTGGCCCATGAATATCCAATTCCCGCTGCCTGAAGCCGCGCTGGTGGTGATGGGAAGTTCGGCTCCGGACATCTCCTGGAGAAAATGCTGGAACTCGTGCGCGCCGCGCTGTTCGGATAGCGACGCCTTGGGGCTCAACACAATCGAATAGCGCGACCGCCCATCGCGGACGAGTTCAATGCCACCCGCCTGCCCGGCGAGAAGCGTTCCGCCCATCGCCGCCGTCCCCACCGCCAAACCCGTGATTTCAACCAGAAATTCCCGCCGGGAGCCCGCCTTTCCGCCCAAAACGTCTTTGCCTGCTTTCGCCATGTTTTATGCCCATTCCTTCGTAATAAAATATGTTTGCTACGGCACGGATTTCTTGCCGCCCCCATAACTCGCTATCGACCCATCTTACGGCGCGAAGCCTATGCCCGCGAGCCTGATTTGTCAACAGCCTTTTGGCGTTCCCGGGCGCCCTTGCTGGGGCTGGGGGGCCCCGCGTTGCCGGGGTGGGTAATAGCAAACGGAGGCGAACCTCCGGCCGGGCTGAGAATGGCCTTGACAAACGAGGCCTAGCGTGCTAGTCTTCTCGGTAGCTTTGCGAGGGGCGGGCTGTCGGTCTGAGGGTATGCAAATGCGAGCAACTATGCCTGCACGGGGTCTAAGAACTGCGGAGATGATCGTAGCCGAATTGGGACGCTGGAACCATCGCAAAGTTTGCTTTAGAACGTCAAAGGCAAAAAAAGAATCCTTTTTTTCAAAAACGAAGCTAGGAAGTTCTTGATAATAAAAGACAGCTGTGGAAAACTCCGCCAAAACGAACCTACCGAAGTTGTTGAAAATAAATAACGCTTCAAAAAAAGAAACTAAAAGCGGGCAAAAGCTGCTCAAGCTAAGTTGTTGACATTACAGAATTAAAAAACGGGTTGAAAAAGCAAGAAAGATTCCTCGCTATGCTCGGAATGACACCGGAAGGTCTTGAACGCCAGGGCGAACCGTTTTCAAATGGCGCGGCCGGATGCTTGGGGTAACATGGGTTGCGAACCGGCCAACACTGCTAGCCGAACGGAGGGAAAGATGCCGGGCTGCGTTGCCCGATGGCGTTCATGGTTTCTTTGCGGTGACGCGTGCCCCAAGCTCGCCGCGCGCCAGGTGGGTGGAGACTTCATCGCCGATTGAGACCTGGGCGGCGTCGCGGATGATGTTGCCGGCGCTGTCGCGCGTGATCGAATAGCCGCGGCCCAGGATGGTGAGCGGGTTGCGTTCGCCCAGCAGGTCGGCAAGGTGCTTCAGGCGGCTCTGCTTTTCAATCAGCAGGCGCCGGAACTCGTTTTCAAATCTTCTTTGCCGGCCATCGAGCGCGGCCTGCTTCAAGCCGATCCATCTGCCAAAGTCGTAGCGCGCGATTCCCGCCGAGGTTTCAAGCCAGGCGTGGCGCGAATCCGCAAGCTTTTCCCGCATCAGCCGGTTCAGTTCCGCGGCCAGGTCGTCGACGCGCTGCCCGCGTTCCATAACACGCGTGAGCAGGTTCTGGAACGTCTGGTGCAGCCGCAGGTGCGTCAGTTGCTCGCGGGCTTCGGCAAGGCGCAGCCGGAAGCTTTGGGTCATGCGCCCGGCGCGGCTCTCGATCTCGGCCAGCAGGTCTTCCCGGCGATGGACCACAACTTCCGCCGCGGCGGAGGGCGTGGGCGCGCGCAAATCGGCGACAAAGTCGGCGATGGTGAAATCGGTTTCATGCCCCACGGCGGAGATCACCGGAATTCGGGAAGCGGCGATGGCGCGCGCCACGCTCTCTTCGTTAAAGGGCCAAAGGTCTTCGAGCGAACCGCCGCCGCGCCCCACGATCAGCACGTCTGCGAGCGAGTGCCGGTTGAAATAGTCGATGCCCTTGACGATTTCGCCCGCCGCTTCATCCCCTTGAACCTTGGCCGGGTAGAGCGTGACGTTCATGTTGGGGAAGCGGCGCTTGAGCACGCGCAGGATGTCGCACACGGCCGCGCCGTCCGGCGAAGTGACAAGGCCGATCGAGCCGGGCAGGACGGGCAGGGGCTTTTTGCGCGACGGGTCGAACAGGCCTTCGGCCGCGAGCTTCTGCTTCAACTGTTCAAAGGCCAGTTGCAGCGCGCCCACGCCCGCCGGCTCGATATATTCCACGTAGAGCTGGTATTCACCGCGCGATTCATAGACGCCCAGGCGGCCGCGGGCGACGACGGAAAGTCCGTCCTGCGGTTTGAACTTGAGGTAGCGCGCCTGGTTGCGGAAGCAGACGGCCTTGAGCTGGGCGCCCGCATCCTTGAGCGTGAAGTAGAGGTGGCCGGAAGCGGCGGCCCGGAAGTTCGAGACTTCCGCCGCCACCCAAACGTCAGGGAACTTCGATTCCAGCAGGTTTTTGATGGCAACGCTCAGTTCCGAAACGCTGTAGATCTTTCGTTCCGGAATGAGGTTGAATGCAAGTTGATCCAAAGCTTCTCCGTAAACTCGCCGTTTTCTGAACTTGCCTTATCGCCGCGTAAAATGCGACACCAGCCACAAAATCAGAGTGAGCGCAACGCTCAGAACTACGCAGGTAGCCAGCGGAAAATAAAACGTGGAATGCTTGCCTTGGTAAGTGATATCCCCCGGGAGCCTTCCGAGTCCCCAAAAAGAGAACTTGGAGCCCACCATGAACAGAAGCCCCGCGATGACCAGTGCTCCGCCCAAAAGGACCAGCAGCTTTCCAATCTGCATGGGGAACTGGTTGCTCATCGTCCATTCCACGAGGCGTTGAAGCTGAACGCATCGTCAATTGTTTTCGGCCCGTTCGCCTTCCTGCAGGAAGAGGCTGGCCGCTCCAAACACGCCCACGTTTTTCTGGAGCTTGGCGGCCAGCAGCGGAGTGTGTTTGGCAAAACGCCGGTTGATCGTGTAGAGCGGAATGGTTTCGCGGATCTTATCAAAGAGCGGCTTGCCGATGCGCGAGACGCCTCCGCCGATCACGATGGCCTCAGGGTCAAGCACGGAGATCATGGAGGCGAGCCACACGCCCAGAAAGAAGCCGGTTTCCTCAATGATAAACTTTGCAACCTCGTCGCCGGCCTTCGCGGCGGCCTCAATCATTTCAGGCGTGATGCGGCTCAGGTGGTTTTGGGTCCGCTCGCGCAAGAGGCTCGGCAGGGTATGCTCCTGCTCCAGCTTGACGCGCGCGCGGCGCACCATGGCCGGGCCTGCGGCCAGCGCCTCAATGCAGCCGAGCGTTCCGCAGCCGCAGCGGTAGGGGCTGTGATAGTCGATCGAGACATGTCCGCCTTCCGCGGCCACGCCGTTTTTTCCGTGGTAGACCTTTTTGTTGATGATGATGCCGGTGCCGACTCCCGTCGAAACCGTCGTGTAGAAGATGTCGTGATAGGCGGTTGCGGCCCCGAACAGGACTTCGGCAAGGCCGGCGGCGTTGCCGTCGTTTTCAAGGCGCGCGGGCAGCTTGAAGCGGTTCTCGACGCGCTTGGTCAGTTGGACGTTCTTCCAGCCGGGCAAGTTGGGAGGATTGATCACCAGGCCAGTGTGAGGATTCAGCGGGCCGGGAGCGCAGATGCCGATTCCCCGGATGCGGTCGCGGCCTCCGCCCTGGGAGATCAGTTGTTCGATGAGCGCCATGACTTGGCCCAAGCTCTTGTCGAAGCCTCCCGCCGCCTCGGTCGGAACGGTCACGGTCTTGAGGAGTTTGCCTTTCGGGTTGACCAAGCCTCCGGCAACTTTGGTGCCTCCGATATCAATTCCCACGATCATCTTGTCCATATTCGGTGTCCCAACCATTCAGTGATTTTAAAGGAGGATCGAGCAGCGGCCCCCGCAAGCGCTTCCATTGTACCGCAACCGGTTGCGGCGCTGCCAAGTGTGTGGGAAGGAAAGCTGTTGCCGGACGGCCGCAAATCAGCGTGTATTGAGCTTGACGGCTTGCCGGTGGTTCTCTAAGATGACACGAAGGCCAATTGGCCGGGGTCGAAGTTATGTTCAAAGGTCGCAAGCCTCGTGGCGGCAGGCAAACGGAGAGCTTGCCGCTCAGCATGCCTATTCCGGACAAGCTCTACTTTCGCATTGGCGAAGTCAGCGAGTTGGCTGAAACCCAACCCTACGTCCTGCGGTATTGGGAAACGGAATTCCCCAGCTTGAAGCCCACCAAGAGCGCCTCGGGCCACCGCCTCTACCGGCGGCCGGATGTTGAAATGGTTTTTGAGATCAAACGGCTGTTGTATGAAGAAGGCTTCACCATCGAGGGGGCGCGCAAATACCTTGCCGGAGGCGCGCATTCTGCGGCAGAGCCAAACGCGGGCCGCAAACCCCATGGTGATCCCGCGCACCTGCGGGCCATCAAGCGGGAACTTGAGGGAATCTTGACAATCGTTTCGCGAAGATGCTAGCGTGAGACTTCAACGCCATTCAGTCGAGCACTGTGTTTGAATGCGCGTTTTTCGGGACGTAGCGCAGCCTGGTAGCGCACTTGCTTGGGGTGCAAGGGGTCGCCAGTTCAAATCTGGCCGTCCCGACCAGACCTTCAGGGGCTTCAGCCAATCGGCTTGAGCCTAACTCCTTCGGTGTCCATTCCCAAAGGGATTCCCGGCCTTGGCCAGGGAGAGTGGGTAAGTTGCGATTGAAACTGCTGATGTTTTTTTTGTTGCTTGCGGCTGCCAATGCCGCGGGCAAAATACCACTGCCGCCCTCGGTGCGTTGGATCAAGCTTCCCACTTCTCAAGTGGAGATTGACGGGTTGCCCTGGTACCACGAGAATCAGGGCGAACTTTACCGCCTGCCGGCGGCGCTTAAAAATACCTACCCGGTAAAAGTCTGGAACCTTGCCAAGTCGCCTTCGGGCGGGCGCATTCGTTTCCGGACAAACGCCCGGGCGCTCGCCATCCGCCTGGAATATCCCGCAAGCCCTTCCATGTTGAACATGGAAGCCTACGGCCAGACCGGCGTGGACTTATACGTCGGCCATACGTATTGGAATACGGCCCTTGCGGATAAGGACGCGAAGCCCGGCAAAATTTACGAGCACGTCTACTTCAATTTCGGGAATGCGCCGCGCGTTGAGCGTGACATCACGCTCTATCTTCCGCTGTATATGGGCGTCAAGGTGTTGGCAATCGGTATTGATTCGAACGCGGTGATGAAGCCGCCGCGGCCTTTCGCGCTGCCGAAGCCCGTTGTTTACTACGGAACTTCCATCACCCAGGGCTGCTGCGCCAGCCGTTCAGGAATGAGCTATGAGGCCATCGTGGGCCGGCGGCTCAACCTGGATTTCGTGAACCTGGGATTTTCTGGGGCCGGGTTTTACGAGCCCGCGCTGGCCCGGGCTGTGGCCTCGATTGACGCCGCGTGCTACGTGCTCGATGGGTCCAATTTCGGTAAGGTTGACGAGTTCCGCAAAGTGTTTGCTCCGTTCATTGAGACGGTCCGCGCCAGGCATCCCAAGACGCCCATCCTGGTCATTTCGCCCCTCTACTCATCGGGACTATTGGTTCAGCGGCATCGGAACACCAGCATGTGGACTTTCACCCGGGATGTCGTAAGCCGTTTTATCGCGCAGGGCGACAAGAACATTCAGCTGATTGAGGGGACGGACTTGTTGAGCCCGCTCCAGGGCGACGGCCTGACGGATGGACTTCATCCGAATGACCTCGGCTTCGATTGGGTCGCCAACGGCATTACCGGGCGGATTGCGACGGTGCTGGGTCTCGATTACCCGAAATAGCAAGATGTGCTAAGATTATGATTCAGGTGTGTGGGCCGGAGTCAGCGCAGGTTCCGGCCGCCAAAGACGTCCTATCGCGTTTGATTTCCCGAAAGGCGCGTGGGACTTGCGGTTCTGTGAGTTTGTAGAATAGCTTTTCGGGGCGTAGCGTAGCCTGGTAGCGCGCTTGGTTCGGGACCAAGAGGTCCCCAGTTCAAATCTGGGCGCCCCGACCACTTTTTCTCATCCGTAGCATCCCTTCAACGGAAAGCCTGGAGCCCTTTCGGGCGTTCAGTGTGAAAATCCCATTTATTGAAAATATGGAGTTGGTCACAGGGTGGTGTGATGACGATCACAGCTTTTCCATGGCCCTGCCGTTAGATTACTCACATTTTATTTCGGTCTTATTTAGGTAGAAATTGGGAAGGGCAGAGGCTGTTCATAGTTTCGCCGGACTCTGGGATTGAAAGGTTTTGGCATGCGCTGATTGGCTCTGGCAGGACTGCAAGTTCGGCTGTGCCGTCGTGAGATTGAACTGTGCCTTGGGTGCCATGTGAACCGACTTCGAATTCGATTGCGAGGCAGGCTGTGCTGAAAAGTTCCTACCTGCTTGTTTTCTTGCTTGCGTCGGCCGTGATAAGCGCGATGGGTGCTCCGGAAGCGCCCAAGAGCGCCGAGTACTGCGGCGCCTGCCACCGCGCCATCGAGCAGGGATGGAAACAGTCGGTCCACTCACAAGCCATGGAGAGCCGTCTTTTTCAGGATGCGTTGCAGATGGCCAATACGGATTTCGGAGCTCACGCGCGCACGGTTTGCCTGGGCTGCCACTCCCCCACGGCGATTGAGACGGGTGATCTGTCCCTGGTGCACAAGGTAAGCTGGGAAGGCATCACCTGCGACTATTGCCACTCCATCCGCAGCGTGGTTATGAACGGGTCAAATCCCAAGGCCGTCGTGGAATATAACAACGTCAAGGCGGGCCCGTGGAAAGGGGTGACCTCACCCGTCCATGGAACGCTCTACTCGCCCTTGCACACTTCGTCGCTGCTTTGCGCGACGTGCCACCAGTACCGAAACGCCGTCGGGTTCTCGGTGCTCACCACATACACCGAATGGGAGAAAGGCCCGTATGCCGCGAAACATGAGGGATGTCAGTCGTGCCACATGTATCGAGTTGAAGGAAAGGTTGTGGACCCACGCGTGAAGAAGACGGATGGCCAGGAGATCAATCTCCACGAGATGCCCGGCAGCCACTCGTTGACGCAACTGAACAAAGCCATCCGCGGGCAACTTTCTGTCACCCACGAAGGCGGTGAACTCCACGTTGAAGTGGACGTAACCAATCAGGGGGCAGGGCACATGGTTCCCACCGGATCGCCCCTGCGAAAATTGATCCTGCAGGTCAGCGCTGTTCCCTTCAGAGGAAGCCCCTATCACGCGGAGAGAGACTTCACGCGGGTTGTTGCCGACCAGCACGGCAAGATTCTCAATAGGGAAGACCTGGTGTTTATGCGGGCGGCAAAAGTGGTGTCGGACACGCGCCTGGCCCCGGGCGAAACGAAAAAAGAAACCTTTACTTTCAAAGTGCCGCAGGGCGTGCAATCAACCGTGGCGGCTGACTTTTATTACTACTATTCTCCCATGGCCACAACGAAGGCGCAGCAAGAGGTGAAATTCCTGAGCTTTAAACGTTTTGTGCAGTGAAGGTGATGTTTCAAGGGCAGGGGCGGAAACTCCTGTTTGAATTTGGTGAGTTTGGATGTTTGTGGTTGCCGGCAACGCAGTCTAAACAAGCTGCGACGGCCAGGGAAAGTCCGGTCGAAAGCAGATCCTCGGTCCGGGGATAAAGGGAGGCGGATGCTTCATGGAGGTTGACTTGAACCCTCAAAAATCGACTGCGGGCGACGGCGATGGGAAGCCCGACCTGGGGCGCCGCTGGGTCAACCTGATCTTGGGTTCCGGAGTTGTCGCGACCCTTGCTGCCTTTGTCTATCCCGCGATTCGCTATGTTATTCCGCCGCCGGTCAGCGAAGCGACGAATCTAACCGTGGTGGCGGCGCGCGTTGGGGAACTTAAGAACAACAGCGCGAAGGTTTTCCGGTTCGGGTCCGAGCCCGCCATTTTGGTTCGCATGGCTGATGGAGCCTACCGGGCGTTTACCGCCGTCTGCACGCATCTCGGCTGCACGGTGCAATACCGGGCTGATCTGCATGAAATCTGGTGTCCCTGCCACAACGGCATTTACGATATGCAAGGCCGCAACGTCAGCGGGCCGCCTCCACGACCGCTCGCGGAGTATAAGGTTCACATTCAAGGTGAGGACATTGTAGTCGTCCGCAACGCATAACTATGGCTGGAATTAAACGTCGAATCTTCGGCTGGCTTGATGAGCGAATCGGTGGGGGAAGTCTCGAGGAATTTCTCCGCCACAAGAAAGTGCCTCTGCACCGCCACACCATCTGGTACTACTTCGGCGGCATGGCGCTGTTCCTTTTCGTCATCCAGGTTCTCACAGGCATTCTTCTTCTCATGTACTACCGGCCCACGGCCAGCGGCGCTTTTGAAAGCGTGCAGTTCATCATGACCCAGGTCAAGTTCGGATGGCTGATTCGCTCAATCCACAGTTGGTCGGCCAATCTGATGATTCTCATCGTTTTTATTCACATGTTCAGCGTCTATTTTATGAAGGCGTACCGCAAGCCGCGGGAATTGACCTGGGTGACCGGCATGCTGCTTTTCTTTATCGTGCTGGCCTTCGGTTTTTCCGGATATCTCCTTCCTTGGAACACCCTGGCATTCTTTGCCACCAAAGTTGGCACGGACATGGCCGGTTTTGTGCCGTTCTTTGGCAAGTGGATTCTGGTGTTTCTCAGGGGCGGCAAGGAAGTTACCGGCGCCACCCTGACGCGCTTTTTCGGATTCCACGTTGCGGTGCTGCCGGGGCTTGCGACTTTGCTTCTGGCGCTGCATCTGCTGCTGGTGCAGCGTTTGGGAATGAGCGTCCCGCCCGGCGTGGAGAAAAAGATCAAGGAAGGAAAAGAACCCGAGCGTTCGATGCCTTTCTTCCCGAATTTCCTGCTGCGCGACGTCATGGGATGGTACGGAGCTCTCGGCGCGCTGGGTGCGCTGGCGGCCATCTTTCCGTGGGAGCTTGGGGTCAAAGCGAATCCTTTTGGTTCGGCCCCGGCGGGCATTCACCCGGAGTGGTACTTCCTCTTCATGTATCAAACCCTCAAATATTTGCCGCCCAAAATCCTGTTCATTAACAGCGAGCTTCTGGGTTTATTGGGATTCGGCGTGGCTGGAGCCATTTGGGTTCTGGTTCCATTCCTTGATTACAAGCACGGTTTTGGCCGGGTAACGCGGTTCTTTACTGGGCTGGGAATTTTTGCTCTGGGATTCATCATTGTGATGTCAGGCTTGGCGCTGTTTTAGTCGAAAGGAAGGCATGACGGATCTCCCATGCAGATGATGAGAAGATTTTCAGGCAGTTCTCGGATGAGGGGATGGGCTCTCGGCGTGGCCGTGGTGCTTTGGGGGTTCAGCGCCGCTCCGGCCTCAGCCCAGAAAGATTCGTGTGTCGCCTGCCATTCCAACCTTCCTGGCGAGTATGGCCGGCCGGCCAAGCTTTTTTCCTCGGACATTCACCATCAGGCGGGCCTTAGTTGCGCGGACTGTCATGGCGGCGACCGCACTGACGATTCGATGAACGCGATGAGCCCGGCCAAGGGTTTCCGGGGCGTGCCCGCCAAAGCGCAGGTCCCTCAGTTCTGCGGCCGGTGTCATTCCGATCCCAGCTACATGCGGAAGTTCAATCCGAGCCTGCGAACGGACCAGGTGAGCGAATACTTTACCAGTGTGCACGGCAAGCGCCTGAAGCAAGGTGACACCAAAGTGGCCGTCTGCGTGGATTGCCACAGCGTGCACGACATTCGCGCTCCATCCGACCCGCGCGCCTCCGTTTATCCTACGAACGTGGCGGAAACCTGCGCCCATTGCCATGCCGACGCAAACTACATGAAGGGCTACAAGATTCCGACCAACCAGTACGCGCTCTACGAGAAGAGCGTTCACGCGGCGGCGATTGCCGGCGGCGACACCTCCGCTCCCACATGCTCCACCTGCCACGGCAATCATGGCGCCACGCCGCCCGGAGTTAGCTCCGTCGCCAACGTCTGCGGCACGTGCCACGCAATGAACGAGCAGCTTTTCGAGAAGAGTCCCCACGGGGCCGCCTTCGCGCGGATGGGCCTTCCGGGCTGCGTCCAGTGCCACTCGAACCACGAGATCCTTAAGCCCACCGACGCTTTGGTGGGGACAGGTCCGAAGGCGATCTGCGTCACGTGCCACGTGAAGGGCGACAACGGATACAACACCGCGCAGAAAATTTCGGAAGGATTGGACAATCTCAAAGCCGGTTATCAGAAGGCCGATCAAGCCCTCGATACGGCGGAAAAGTCCGGCATGGAGGTCTCCCCAGCCAAGGTGGAGTTGACCAGCGCCCACAGCGACCTCATCAAGGCTCGAGTCGCCGTCCACAGCTTCAACGCTGCCGACGTTCTCAAGATTACCAACCAGGGCGTCGAAATTTCACACAAAGCGTATGAAGCCGGAATCGCAGCTCTTCACGAGCGCGATTACCGCAGAAAAGGCCTGGCAGTCGCCCTGATCGCAATTGTGATTGCCATGTCCGGCTTGTACTTCAAAATCCGCCGGAGCGAACGGGGCTAATCGGGACGTTCGATCCGCTGTTAGCTTGTACATCTATGCTCTTGCAGTTCTTTCTGGAGCGCGCGGTCCCCAGTGCTTTTGTCAATCTGATCTGGCCCACTTTGATCATTTCATTTGGCCCACTCTAAGTTGCTGATTTCACTTTCTCTTCCCTTCCTGTGGTCTTTGGTTTTTTCGGT